>Ga0082212_10000734_pt1 | contig 47928 bp, 49 predicted proteins | sample TergutNt197P3_FD_71548 | JGI IMG/M metagenome (GOLD analysis project Ga0082212, IMG submission 71548) | Neocapritermes taracua P3 segment gut microbial communities from Petit-Saut dam, French Guiana - Nt197 P3 | ecosystem: Host-associated > Arthropoda: Insects > Digestive system > Gut ... | reverse complement strand
TCGTTTATTGGCTCGTTACTGTGTATCATTCGGTTTACAAGTGTCTCTACCTGACGTATTTCCTCGTCAGTCATTTTTTGAAAATGAGAGAAATCGAAACGCAAATAATCTGGACAAACTAACGAGCCTTTTTGTTCTACGTGTGCGCCAAGCACCTCACGTAAAGCGTGATGCAACAGATGCGTACCCGAATGGTTGGCTTCGGTGGCGCGGCGCTTATCGATGTCAACCACTGCAAGAAAGGTTTCATTAGGATTATCGGGCAATTTTTCAGTAAGATGAACTATCAGGTTATTTTCTTTTTGAGTATCGAAAATAAGCGTTTTCACACCATTCGACTCAATGAAACCGGAATCGCCAACCTGTCCGCCCGATTCGCCGTAAAACGGAGTTTGATCGAAAACCATTTGGTAAAATGTTTTCTTTTTCTGTGTTACTTTCCGATAACGCGAAATGCGTATTTCGGCTTCTAATTTATCATAGCCTAAAAATTCGGCCTGCTCAATTTTACTAATTTCCACCCAGTCGTCGGTTTCCTGTGCTGCCGCATTTCGTGAACGGTTTTTCTGAGCTTCCATTTCAATGGCAAAACCTTTTTCGTCCATTCCCAGACCGTTTTCACGGGCAATCAGTTCGGTTAAATCAAGCGGAAACCCATAGGTATCGTATAAAACAAAAGCATCTTTTCCCTGAATTTCATTCGACTGTTCATTTTTTGCTTTAGAAATAATATTATCGAGCAACCTTATCCCCGTTGAAAGCGTACAAAGAAACGATTCTTCCTCTTCTTTTATGACTTTTTCAATTAAACCCTGTTGGCTTACCAGCTCCGGAAATGTTTCGCCCATTGTTTGTTTCAGAACCTCAACTAATTTATATATAAAGGCCTCCTTAAAACCAAGAAACGTGTAGCCATAACGCACAGCACGCCTTAAAATACGGCGAATAACATAACCTGCCTTGTTGTTCGATGGCAGCTGTCCGTCGGCAATAGCAAACGAAACCGCGCGCAAATGGTCGGCAATCACACGCATGGCAATATCCGATTTTGGATTGGCACCATAGTTTTTGTTACTGAGTTTTGCTATTTCAGCAATGGTATTTTGAAAAATATCAGTGTCGTAATTCGAAGTTACACCCTGCAAAACCATGCAAAGCCGCTCGAATCCCATTCCCGTGTCAACATGTTTATCAGGCAATTCTTCGAGATTTCCGTTTGCTTTGCGGTTAAACTGAATAAATACGAGGTTCCATATTTCAATAACCAGTGGGTTATCTTTGTTCACCAAATCCCTTCCCTGAATTTTAACTATTTCTGTTTCGGGGCGTAAATCCACATGAACCTCGGAACAGGGCCCACAAGGGCCGGTGTCGCCCATTTCCCAAAAGTTATCTTTTTTGCTCCCGTTCAAAATTCTTTCTTTGGGTAAATATTTTTCCCAAAAGCTTGCAGCTTCATTGTCCCGCACGAGGTTATCATCGCTGCTTCCTTCAAAAACAGTGACATATAAACGTTCGGGGTTGATACCCATTCTTACAACCAAAAATTCCCATGCCCAGTCGATAGCCTTTTCTTTAAAATAATCGCCAAACGACCAGTTTCCCAACATTTCGAACATTGTATGGTGGTAAGTATCCAACCCAACCTCCTCAAGGTCGTTATGTTTTCCCGAAACACGCAGGCATTTCTGCGTATCAGCAATGCGGCTCCACTTTACCGGCTCGTTGCCAAGAAACAAATCCTTAAACTGGTTCATTCCTGCATTGGTAAACATCAAAGTCGGATCGCCCCTTACTACCATAGGCGCCGAATTTACAATCTGATGATTTTTCTCCTTAAAAAAATCAAGAAATGCTTTACGTATGTCTTTCGAAGTTTTCATTTTCAAAATAAAATTTTTCAATTTTGTTAAAAAATAATAATTTAACTAAAATAATTTTTTTATCTGTCTGTTTTTTAGTTATATTTGAAACATGTAAAATGTTATGTTTTTGAAAAATTATTGCAAAGTTAGATGTTTTAATTAATTTTGCCTGGCACAGAAAATAAAATTTACCTTTATTTCATGGGAAAAAAGAAGTACAGATTTAATTCAGACACTCTTAGATACGAAAGGATTGGCATATCATTAAAAGAAAAGCTGGCCAAATTACTTACATATTTATCAAGCAGTGTAGCTTTTGCCATAGTAATGGTAGTTGTTTTTGTTAACCTGTACGAAACGCCGCAGTCAAAAATTCTGAAAAGAGAAAACAAAAGGTTGCTTACACAATACATGCTGCTCCAAAAAGATCTGGAAAACGTAGAAAACGTTTTAGATGAACTCCAACAGCGCGACGATAATATATACAGGGTTATTTTCGAATCGGAACCAATACCATCGACTGTAAGGAGAGCCGGTTTTGGAGGCTCAAACAGGTATTCGGAACTTGAAACAATGAACAATGCTAAATTAGTTATTGAAACTACCCGGAAAATGGATATTATTTCAAAACAGACATATATACAGTCAAAATCTTACGATGAAGTTTTAAAACTTGCCCTCGACAAAGAAAAAATGCTGGCAAGTATACCTGCTATACAGCCTATTACCAATAAAGATCTTGAACGCACTTCAAGCGGCTTTGGATACCGTTTCCATCCGATTTATAAAGTACGAAGATTTCACACCGGTATGGATTTTACAGCTCCAACAGGAACTCCTATATACGCTACCGGCGACGGAGTGGTTACTGAGGTAGGCGGTTCGGCTCGGAGCAACGTTGGATACGGCCTTGAATTAAAAATCGATCACGGGTATGGCTACGAAACGCTGTATGCTCACTTAAGCGCATTTAATGCTAAAAGAGGCCAAAATGTAAAACGCGGCGATATTATTGGTTATGTGGGAAATACCGGCCTGTCAACAGCGCCACACTTGCATTACGAAGTTATCAAAAATGGTACGCATGTGGACCCGACTTTCTTTTACTATATAGATCTTTCTCCCGAAGAATATGACAAGATGATTGAAATTTCGTCGAATATTGGACAATCACTTGATTAATATTCCGAGTTTCTGATGCGCATACTCACCATTTTAGTTGCCGGTTTTGTTCAGGTTTATTTCATATAAAATTTCAAAAAGTGCCTTATAAACAGCCCAAAATAGAAAAAGTACTTTTCAGTATTGGCGAAGTTGCACAAATGATTGGCGTTGAAACTTCGACCGTGCGATATTGGGAAAACCGGTTTGAAGCATTAAAACCACAAAAAAATAAAAAAGGCAACCGGCTGTTTACTCTGGAAGATATTGAGCAGGTTAAACTGATTAACTATCTTATCCGCGAGCGTGGCCTCACAATTAAAGGAGCCAAACAAAAACTAAAGGAAAACCACGAAGAAACAACTCTTAACTTTGAAATTGTTAAACGGCTGCAGGAAATTAAGCAGGAATTATTGGAAATAAGGGATAAAATGGAAACCTGAAAATGCTAAAGATAAAAGACATTACTAATTGTTTAGAAGAAATTGCCCCGTTAAGGTTGCAGGAATCTTACGATAATGCAGGTTTAATTTTGGGATCGCCGGAAACTGAAACAGAATCGGCGATCGTAACCGTTGATGTAACAGAAGAGGTTGTTGATGAAGCTATTCGAAACAAAATAAATCTGATAATTGCACATCACCCTGTCGTTTTTTCAGGGTTAAAAAAAATTACAGGAAAAAATTACGTAGAGCGCGTGCTGCTAAAAGCCATTAAAAACGACATTGCTATTTATGCCGCACATACAAATATCGACAGTGTAAGCGGAGGTGTGAATACTAAAATATGTGAAAAGCTTGATCTTCAGGATTGTAAAATCCTCAAACCTGCTGAAGGACTTCTAAAAAAATTAGTGACTTTTATTCCCGAAGAACACGCTGAAAAAGTAAGAGAAGCAGTTTTTAAAGCCGGTGCAGGAAATACAGGTAATTACGATTATTGCGGCTACAGCATAACCGGCACCGGCAGTTTTCGCGGAAATGAAAACGCAAACCCGTTTGTCGGTGAAAAACATAAAATTCACTGCGAGAAAGAAATTCGTTTTGAAACCATATTCCCTGTTTACCAGCAGGAAAAAATAATTCAGGCACTTTTAAATTCTCATCCTTACGAAGAGGCTGCTTATGACATTTATCCGTTGGAAAACCGGTTAGAAAAAGCGGGAATGGGCATGATTGGCTGCTTTCAAAAAGAAAAAACAGAAGACGAATTTCTTCAGCAACTGAAAAATACATTTGGCACAGGAGTAATAAAACATACCCGTTTGAAAGGTAAACCGGTAAAAAAAGTTGCCGTTTGCGGCGGAGCAGGTTCTTCTCTTTTAAACCATGCGATTTCGGCCAAAGCTGATTTTTTTGTAACCGGCGATTTTAAATATCACCAGTTTTTTGATGCCGAAAACAAAATAGTGATTGCAGATATTGGGCACTACGAAAGTGAACAATTTATTAAAGAACTTTTTTATGAATTACTTATTAAAAAATTCCCTACATTTGCAGTCCATTTATCGGAGGTAAATACCAATCCGATTTTTTATTTCTGAAAGAAGAGTTAAAATTTAACATTTACAAGCGATGAATCCACTATATCCAAAACAAGAGGAAAAAGACACTTCAATAGAAGAAACTCTGCGTGCGTTATACGAGCTGCAAACCGTAGTATCTGAAATCGACAAAATAAAAACCCTCAGGGGCGAGCTTCCGCTGGAAGTTCAGGATTTGGAAGACGAGATTGCCGGATTAAAAACCAGGTTAAGAAACATGGAAGAAGACTCCCGTAATCTTGATACAGTAATCAACAACAAAAAAATCTCGATAAAAGAATCGCAGGCTTTAATCTCGAAATACACTGAACAGCAAAATAACGTTCGAAATAATCGCGAATTCGATTCTCTTTCAAAGGAAATTGAATTCCAGAATCTCGAAATTCAGCTTTCTGAAAGGCGTATCAAAGAGTTCTCAGCAGAAATGATCGAGAAAAAAGACAATATTGTTGCCTCTGAAAAATTGCTGAACGACCGAATCGAAGATTTGGACAGGAAGAAAAAAGAGTTGGAAGAAATTACCGAGGAAACGAAAATAGAGGAAGAAAAACTTAAGTTAAAATCGGAAAAAATTGAACTTTTTATCAAACCGCGTTTACTTACAGCTTTTAAAAGAATTCGTAAGAATGCACGCAACGGCTTGGCTGTTGTAACTATTCAGCGCGATGCCTGCGGAGGCTGTTTCAACAAAATACCGCCACAGCGTCATCTGGACATAGCCAACCGTAAAAAAATTATTGTTTGCGAATATTGCGGGCGGATTTTGGTTGATAAAGACATTAATGTTGTTAACATTGAATAAAGCAATGACAAAATAAAAAACTTTGATGTTTTTTATTTTGTCACTTCAAACTTTTTTTACCAGAACCACTGCCATTGCCGAAATTCCTTCTTCCCTGCCTTCAAAACCAAGTTTTTCGGTAGTGGTTGTTTTTATCGAAATTTTATCTTCAGGGATTCCAAGAACACCAGCCAGTGTTTTTTCCATTTCAGTAATATATGGTTTTAGTTTAGGTTGCTGTATGTTTATTGTTGAATCGATATTAACAATTTCGTAGCCCCTGCTGTGTACTAATTCGCAGGTTCTTTTCAACAGTATTTTGCTGTCGATATTTTTATATTCCGGCGAGGTATCAGGAAAATGTGTCCCGATATCGTTCAGTTTAAGCGAACCTAAGAGCGCATCGCAAATAGCATGGATCAACACATCGCCATCGGAATGTGCCACAGTTCCTTTATAATGCGGAATTAAAATACCACCGAGCCATAATGTTTCGCCTTTATCCAGTCGGTGTACATCAAATCCCTGCCCTATTCTAAATTCCATAAACGTTTATTTTTGTTTTTTTACTATTGCTAAACTACAAAAGAAAACGGCTGTTTTGATAAAATATTACCTGTATCTGTAAAAATTAATTAACTAACATCTAAATTTCTAAAATACTTTCAAAATTTAGGTGTTATATTTGTTCTGTAAGATTGTTGTGCTTGCAAACTAAACAAGGTTTTTGCAGGCGTAGAATAGAGAACTTTTGGCACAAAATATTATAACGATGTTATATCCGAGTGAGATGGCTGCAAGGATAATTATTAACAATTTGTTTACGACCATTGAAATTTTAGATGAGTACTATTGAGGAAATATACAGCATTTTAGGAGAAAATCCGAAAATATCAACCGATAGCAGGGAAATAACATCCGGCTGTGTCTTCTTTGCGCTAAGAGGCGACAATTTCAACGGGAACAAATATGCGGAAGAAGCTTTAAAAAAAGGAGCAAAATACGCCGTTATCGACGAAAAAGAATTTCAATCTTCCGAAAAAATGTTTCTTGTTGACGATGTTATTGAAGCACTTCAGGCTCTGGCGCAATTTCATCGTAAAAAACTCGGTATTCCAATATTGGGAATTACCGGTACTAATGGAAAAACCACCACAAAAGAGCTGATTGCCAAGGTGCTTTCTCAAAAATTCAATGTAAGTTTTACGCAAGGTAATTTAAACAATCATATTGGAGTGCCGTTGACCCTCCTTTCAATGGATTCTCGTACAGAATTTGGAGTAGTTGAGATGGGGGCAAACCATCCGGGTGAAATAGCTAAGTTATGTTCCATCGCCGATCCTGATTATGGTATAATAACCAACATCGGGAAAGCCCATCTCGAAGGCTTCGGGTCGTTTGAAGGCGTAAAAAAAACAAAAGCCGAACTATATACTTACATAAAAAATAAAAACGGAACTGTTTTTATTAATGACGAAAATCAAATTCTGACGGAACTTTCCGAAGGAATTAAAAAGGTGTCTTTTGGCAGTAAAGGCTGTGATTTAAACGGAGAACTAATTAAATCGTCTCCTTTTGCTCACGTGAAAGCTACTTTTGCAAAAGGCGTGTTGTATTTGAATACCAGTCTGATTGGTGATTTCAATTATGAAAATATTATGGCGGCAGCCTGTGTCGGAAATTATTTTGGTGTAGATCCGTTGAAAATTCAACAGGCAATTACAAATTATCAGCCTTCAAACATACGTTCACAGCTTATTGATAAAAACGGGGTAAAAATAATTATGGATACTTACAATGCCAACCCAACCAGCATGAAAGCATCTATTACAAGTTTTTTGAATTCAGGTAATTCTCCGGTGAATAGTTTTTTAATTCTTGGCGATATGCTTGAGCTTGGTGTATCTTCAAACGATGAACATACGGTTATTCTTCAATTAATCAATAATATACCGAAGGAAAATGTTTTTCTTGTCGGGAAAATATTTTCTGAAGCAGCCGGAAATACAGGCTGGAATACCTTTGAAGATACAGAGCAACTTTGCAGTTACTTAAAAGAAAACCCCATAAAAAATGGATATGTATTAATAAAAGGATCGCGTGGTATTAGGCTTGAAAAAACACTCGATTGTTTTTAACAAATGATTTAATTTCAATATGATTCATTTGTACACCTATTCGCTAACTCGGTTTTTGCATTCACGGTTTACACAACCTGCATAAACCACCGCAAAAACTCCACTTTTCAGCAATAAAAAAGAGAATCACATTTCTGTAACTCTCTCATTTTAAAGTGGTGCCACTCGGAATTGAACCAAGGACACACGGATTTTCAGTCCGTTGCTCTACCAACTGAGCTATGGCACCTTTTATTTTGGTGCGACAAAAGTAAACAATTTTTCAAAACCACAAAGATTTTTTTTTCAATAAAAATAATTCTTCGTAGCAAGTTAATTCGTAAAAAATCAAAACCCGTACAGCAGCTTGTTTTCTGCTTTCTTTTCTTACTTTTGCTGCCTTATTTATTTTATAAATGGTTGATACTGATTTTCTGACATATACGCTGGCCAATGGCATACGTGTTATTCAGCAGCAAACTGATTCGCCCGTTGGTCACCTCGGAATATTAATAAACACGGGCTCGCGCGATGAACGTGACAATGAACACGGCCTCGCTCATTTTATCGAGCATTCAATTTTTAAAGGAACAAAAAAACGAAAGGCATTTCATGTTTTAAGCCGTATTGAAGATGTTGGTGGCGAACTAAATGCATATACAACAAAAGAAGAAACCACACTGTATTCCACTTTCTTGGCTGAATATTACGACCGCGCCGCTGAACTTTTAAGCGACATTCTTTTTAACAGCGTTTATCCCGAAAAGGAGATAAATCGTGAAAAAGAAGTTATTGCAGAGGAAATTAATTCGTACAAGGATTCGCCTTCTGAATTAATTTTCGATGAATTTGAAGAACTTGTTTTTGATGGACATCCTATTGCCAGAAATATATTGGGCACAAGTAAAAACATCGCGAACTTCACCCGCGAATCAATTTTTAAATTCATCGAAAATAATTATCATACCGATCAAATGGTCATCAGTTCGGTGGGTAAAATATCTTTCTCTGCTTTGCTGAATATTATTCAAAAATATTTTGGAAACGTGAGTGCTAAATACAGAGTAAACCAAAGGGTTCGCTTTAATAATTATATTCCCCAACAGAAGTCACTGCCAAAAGATACATTCCAAACACATTGCATGCTTGGCAATATAGCGTATGATACCGCTCATCCGAAACGTATTGTAATGGTTTTGCTGAACAACATACTTGGCGGTCAGTCGATGAATTCGCGGTTAAATCTCGCTTTGCGCGAACGCAAAGGTCTGGCTTACAATATTGAATCGAATTACACTACTTATTCCGACACCGGATTATTTAACGTTTATTTTGGCACAGATAAGGAAAATTTTGACATGGCTTATGATCTCGTTTTAAAAGAGTTCAAGTCAATTCGCGAAAAGAAATTAGGCACTGTGCAGTTAAGTAAAGCGAAAAAACAGCTTATCGGGCAGCTTGCCATTTCAACCGAAAGTCACGAAGATTTGATGCTGGTTATCGGGAAAAGCTATCTTTTATACGATACCGTTGATCCGCTGCGAGTTGTTTTTCAGAAAATTGATGCCGTAACTGCCAACGATTTGCTCGAAGTAGCCAACGAAATTTTAAATGAAACCAATTTAAGCCGGCTTATTTATTTTTAACATGAATAAGCTGGAAAAATATATTCTTGAAAATATCGACCCTGAAGATGAAATTTTAAGGGAACTTGACCGTGAAACACATCTGAAAGTTTTGGGTGCACGCATGCTCTCCGGCCATTTACAGGGACAGGTACTTACCATGCTTGTCAAAATGATTCGGCCCAAAAATATTCTTGAAATAGGCACTTTTACAGGCTATTCGGCAATTTGTCTGGCTAAAGGGCTATTTGCCGGCGGTAAGTTAGTTACCATTGAAATTGATGATGAGATGGAGAATTTTGCGCAAAAATATTTCAGAAAATCAGGATTCAACTCAAAAATTACACATTTAACCGGTTCGGCTCTGCAAATTATCCCTTCCTTAAAAGAAACTTTCGACCTTGTATTTATCGACGGAAACAAGAGGGAATATCTTGCCTATTACCATGTGGTGTTCGAGAAATTGGAAAAAGGAGGTTTTATTATTGCCGACAATACTCTTTGGAATGATAAAATTCTTGATAACCCCTCGCCCGATGACAGCCAAACGATTGGAATAATGGAATTCAATTCATATTTAAAAAACGATTACCGTGTTGAAAAAGTAATCCTCCCGCTGCGTGACGGTATGACAATTATCAGGAAAAAATAAATTTACTTTTCCCCTTTATAAAGATTTTTTACAATTTTTCTCTTTAAATTTTAAAAATCATTTTTTTGAATATTATTTCCTATATTTGCTGACGATCCATAGTTGGAAATTTAAGTTTATTATATGAACGAAAAAGTTGATTTGGTTATAGAACATTGCAGGGGAAAAATGAAAGATGTTATTGAACATCTGGACAAAGAACTAACCCATATACGTGCAGGGAAAGCCTCCCCGACAATGCTCGACAGCGTTTTAATCGAATATTACGGCAGTACCGTTCCCTTAAGCCAAGTGTCGAATATAGGCACACCCGATGCGAGAACAATTGCTGTTCAACCTTGGGAAAAAGGTTTAATCCCTAAAATTGAAAAAGCTATTTTAGCCGCCAACTTGGGTTTTAATCCTGATAATAATGGTGAAGTTATACGGATAAACATTCCGGTACTTACCGAAGAACGAAGAAAATTGCTTGTTAAGCAAGCCAACCACGAAGGCGAAATAGCAAAAGTAAGTATAAGGACGGCAAGAAAAGATGCGAACGAAAATTTGAAAAAATTACTGAAAGAAGGGTTATCAGAAGATCTTGAAAAAGATGCCGAACAACTCGTTCAAAAAGTTACGGATGATTTTGTAAAAAAAGTTGATGACTTAGTAAAAGCTAAGGAAAAAGATATTATGACTATTTGATTGTTTCTATTTTTCTGAATATTATTTTAATTGTTTTCATGGCTTAAGGCAGTTTCTACGAAACTGCCTTATTTGTTTTGCCTGTTTTATAAGTCAAAAATTGTCGTTGCCGCTAAAATTTGCATTCTAAATAAGCTCGTACACTTTAAAAACATTTATATATTTGCCGCCGTAATAAATAAAAATAAGAAAATGGCAAAAATTCACTGGAAACCCGGTACCATGCTGTATCCGCTACCTGCTGTAATGGTAAGCTGCGGCGAAACTCCCGAAGAATACAATATAATTACCATTGCATGGACAGGAACCATAAACAGCGATCCGCCCATGTGCAGTATCTCGGTAAGGCCCGAAAGGTATTCGTACGATATAATTAAACGAACCGGCGAATTTGTTATAAACCTTACTACCGAAGAATTAGCCAAAGCTACCGATTGGTGTGGCTGTCGCTCAGGGAAAAAATATAACAAATGGAAGGAAATGAACCTCACTCCTGCCCCGGCAAAAGTGGTAAAAGCGCCAATTATTGAGGAATCGCCGGGAAACATTGAGTGCAGGGTAAAAGATATTATTGAACTTGGAACACACCACATGTTTATAGCCGAAGTGGTAAATGTTTCGGTTGATGATAATTATATTGACAAAGATGGCGCTTTCAGTTTTGCGAAAGTAAAACCTCTGGTTTACAGTCATGGAGATTATTTTGGGATGGGAGAAAAGATTGGAAAATTTGGCTGGTCGGTTGAGAAAAAAACTAATAAAAAATAACGACAAGACTCATTTTGGAATTTTTTCCCCTAAGATGGGCTATAAATTATAAATTATCGGTTTATACTTTTTGTATTTATACTGAAAAAACTATCTTTGTCATATTATTTAAATTTAATAACAGGATGAAAGGAACTTCGTTGATTGTAAGTATCGTACTTTTTGTAGCAATTGCAGTTTTATATTTGCTTCATTTTACCGGTAACCGTGTGAAATATTCGGCCGTTGAAGCCCAATCAGGCAATACTGAAGGGGTAGGATTAAGAATTGCCTACATTAAAGTGGATTCAATCTTTTTGAATTATGATTTGTCGCAGGATCTGCATGACGATTTTACCAAAAAGCAGGAAGCTTACATGGTTGAGTATAATACAAAACGCCAGGTTTTTGATAGAGAAGCATTAGCTTTTCAGGAAAAGCTTCAGCGAGGCGGCTTTTTAACAGAACAAAGGGCAATACAGGAACGCGACCGTTTGTTGGGGAAAGAGCAGGAAATTATGCAGCTCGAGCAGGATTTATCTAATAAACTTGCCGAACTTCAAGCAACCAACAACCAACAAGTACTCGACAGTTTGCTGAATTATGTTGATTTTCTAAATGAACAAAAAAAATATGATTACATATTTAATTCGGACGAAATTTTAATCGGCAACGATGCATACAATATTACCGCCGAAGTATTGACAGCCTTAAATGCCCGTTACAAGGGGAAAAAATAAACTTAACTTATATAAATAAAAAAAATCCGGCATTACTGCCGGATTTTTTTTGCTCCCAATGATTAGCTTTGTACAAACACATATATGTTATGTTTGCAAATAAATATCTGCAAAAACAAAATACAGTTTCCTGTTTACATACTCCTGTTCAAGGTAATACCGGGATTATTGTAGTTATCCCTTGTCTTGACGAGCCTGATATTCTGTTAACATTAGATTCGCTGAACAATTGCGATTACCCGCTTTGCGAAGTTGAGGTACTGGTTGTAATTAATCATTCTGAAACTGCAAGTGAGGCAGTTAAAAGAGGCAACCTTAAAACAAAATCAGAAATTGAGAACCGGATTTCGGGTATAAAAAACGCGAAAATTAAATTCTTTGCTATTGGCCCCGTTGAACTGCAAAAAAAATGGGCAGGGGCAGGTTTGGCTCGTAAAAAAGGAATGGATGAAGCTGTACACAGGTTCAACCTGATTCAGAAGCCGGATGGAATTATTGTTTCGCTCGATGCCGATACCTTGGTCGAAAAAAATTATTTGGTTGAAATTGAAAAACATTTTGCTGAAAACCCTAAACATATTGGCGCAACTATCGCATTCAGGCACGAAACAAAAGGACTGTCGCCAAAACACCTTGAAGGAATTCAGCTATATGAAAAGTATCTTTTTTATTACCGAGAGGCATTGAAATATACCGGATATCCATATGCCATGTTTACCATAGGGTCGGCATTTGCCGTAAAAGCCGAAGCATACGTGCGCCGCGGCGGGATGAACAGGCGGCAGGCAGGAGAAGACTTTTATTTTCTGCAAAACTTGGCGCATATCGGAAATATCGGGGAAATATCTTCTACAAAAGTTTACCCTTCTGCACGCCTGTCGAATCGGGTGCCTTTTGGTACGGGGCCAATTCTGCAAAAATGGATGGACGGGGAAGAAGACCTGACTAAAACCTATGATTTTAAAGCGTTCACCGATTTGAAATTATTTTTTGATATGAAAACCAAATTTTTTCAGATAGAACAAAGCGAGTACAAAAATTTACTTTCAACTCTGCCTGAGTCTGTTTCTGATTTTCTTGTGTACGATAATTTTTGGATTGAACTGGAAGATTTAAACAGAAATTGCTCGACAACTGAATCGTTTCAAGTCAGGTTTTTTCAAAAATTCAACGCCTTTAAAATTTTGAAATACCTGAATTTTGCTCATAAAAAACATTATGAAACCATCATAATGTTTTAATGCACTCAAGGTAATGTAAAAAAAATGTTAACATTTTAAATTTATAGTATTATGTATTGCATAGTATTATTTTTAATACATATCTTTGCATCATCAAGTACTAAATTATAAAATTATGAATGTAGATAATATGAAATCTCAAATGCGGAAAGGAATCTTAGAATATTGTATTCTTTTGATTCTTAATGGCCGCAGTGCTTATGCAAACGACATCATACAGTTGTTGCAGGAAGCGCGACTGATTGTTGTAGAGGGTACACTGTATCCTTTGTTGACGCGGTTGAAAAACATGGATTTGCTGAATTATCAGTGGATAGAATCAAATCAGGGACCTCCGCGTAAGTATTATGAATTAACGGATGAAGGCAAAAAATTTCTTTTGGAATTGGAACAGGCCTGGAATGAAGTTGAAGATACAATTAAACATTTACAAGAATTATAAAATATAAAAATCATGAAAAAAACATTAACTGTAAATCTCAATGGCAGGGTTTATACCATTGATGAAGACGCTTACCAACTGCTGGATAGTTACCTGAGCAACCTTCGTATTCATTTTCGGAAAGAAGAAGGCGGCGCGGAGATTATCAACGATTTTGAAGCGCGGATAGAAGAATTGTTCAGCGAAAAAATTCGCTCGGGTTATCAAATTATTACGATTGAACATGTGGAAGAGGTAATTGCCCGCGTAGGTAAACTTACTGATTTTGCAAGCAGCGATGAAAACGAAAAACAGGAAAAGCAAACTCCGTTTGCCGAAACAGGGAAGACAAAAAAGAAGTTTTTCCGGAACACAGACGAAAAAGCGTTAGGCGGCGTATGCTCGGGTATTGCAGCATATTTCGACTGGGATACAACTATTGTACGGATTGTACTAATTCTTTCGCTTTTCGTTGTTTTTCCTTTTACATTCTTTGCTTATATTATTGCATGGATCATTGTTCCAGCCGCTAATACGGTAGAACAGAAATTACAAATGAAAGGCCAGCCGATAACAGTTGAAAACATTGGTAAAACTGTTGCAGCCCAGTCCGAACCGACAGCATCCAAAGAACTGAATGGCTTTTTCGGCGTGATTGTAACTTTAGTAAAAGTATTTTTTATTGGTTTGGGCTGTTTGATAGCACTACCTTTATTGTTCGCTTTCATTGTTGTGATTATCGTTTTATTTGCTGTATTGTTTGGCGTAGGCGGCGGTTTGTTGGGCGCTTTGCCTTTATTTGTTATGGCTGAATATCCTGTTTTATCAATAATTATGAGTATTATTCTACTGGGTATTCCCGTTTTTGCTTTAATCTATATTTTTATTGCCTATATCGCCAAGTTAAAACCACTGAACCAATCTGTTAAGCGGGTACTGCTTATAACCTGGATTCTGGCTTTGATTGTATTATTAATTTCAGGATTCAAGTTTCGGAAAAATGTTGAGATATGGAATAACAAATGGGCTTGGCCTTTTGTTGCCGATTTTCAGGAAATTCGCGGGAACAAAATTCCAACACAAAAAACGATTGATTTTTATGAAGCAGTAACAACTATAGAAACCGGAAATTATTTGTGTGCTAATATACAAATTGTGCAAACGGAGGATGAAATGCCATCTATCGAAATAAGCGGCGATGAAAACTTAGTTGAACAGGTAAGGCATGACCTGAATAACGGTCGGTTGATTTTATCTTCGTACAGCAGGTTGCGCTGCGATAATAATAATCTAAAAATCATACTGAGAACGAGCGATTTAAAATCAATTCAGATGAATTCGGTTGCGAGGGTTCGTATCGACCGCGCATTTACGGGCAGCGAGTTAGATGTCAGAATAAGGGGCGTGGGCAATTTTAACGCCGACAGTTTGTATGTAAGTTCACTGAATGTTCGTTCCGAGGGTGTTGGTTCGGCCAATATCGCGGGTAGGTCGGATAAGGCTCGTCTCGAAACGGCAGGAGTAGGAAAAATTGATGCGATGGCATTGCTTTCCGACACTGTATATGCAAGAGTCGACGGCGTTGGCTCTGTTAATTGTAATCCGGTGGAATATTTTGAAGGCCGAGCACACGGCGTTGGTTCTATTATATATAAGGAAGAACCTAAAAACAAAAATATCAGTATGTCAGGCGTTGGAAAAATCAGAAAACGATAAAAGGGGTTTTTAATTATGAGTTACGAATGCTTTGGATTGTCGAGCTGAAAGTAATAACAAAACAATAGAGGGTGCATCACTGCGCCCTCTATTCGTAATTAAGATAAGCTCACAACTCACGATTCGAATGGCATAGTCAACTCCTTTCCTTATAAAACCATACCTTATTTTCAAGAATTTATATATTTTTTCCCTATTTTTCTAAAAAACTCCCTACTTTCGTGGCCGAATTAATGAAATGAGCAGAATTTTAGCCATAGACTACGGAAAAAAAAGGATTGGAATAGCAGTTACCGATCCTGAGCAGTTAATTGCAACACGCCTGACAACAGTTGCTGCACATGCGATTTGGGATTTTCTTTACGATTATTTCCTGAAAGAAAATGTTGAGAAAGTGATTGTTGGCTATCCGGTTACGCTGAAAAACCAGCCTTCGGAAGCTGTTAATTATATAAACCCGTTTATTAAAAAGTTTCAGCTTAAATTTCCGGAAACTGAACTGGAACTTGTTGATGAAAGATTTACATCGAAGCTTGCTTTTCAAACAATGATTGATGGCGGGGTAAAAAAAGAGAAAAGAAAAGATAAAGCATTGGTTGACGGGATAAGCGCAACCATAATTTTACAGGATTATATGGAACGTAAACGATACACAAATAATCCCCTTAATAGCATAAAAAGCTAATTTTAAAAAATTTAAAAGACTGAAAATGAAATATCCGGTTACGGTTTACGGCGACACGGCATTAAGAAAAGAGGCGCAAGATGTTGATAAAAATTACGAAGGACTTGCAGAGATAATTTCGAATATGTGGGAAACCATGAACGGCTCCGACGGCGTAGGTTTGGCTGCTCCACAGGTTGGAAAGTCGATTCGGGTTTTCATTGTCGATGCCACTTCGGGTGCCGATAAAGAGCCTGAACTCGCCGATTTCAAAAAAGTATTTATTAATCCTGAAATTCTCGAATTGTCGGACGAGGAATGGACTATGAACGAAGGATGCCTGAGCCTGCCCGAAATACACGAAGAAGTTACCCGCCCCAACGTGGTGAAACTAAAATATTACGACGAAGATTTTAATGAGCATATTGAAGAATTTAAAGGTTATGCCGGAAGAATTATCCAGCACGAATACGACCATTTAGAGGGTATCCTTTTTATCGACCATTTGTCGCCGTTGCGCCGCCGGTTACTAAAAAGCAAACTAAACAACATTGTACACGGGAAAGTCCAACCTGCTTACAAAATAAAAACCCCGATGAATGCAGTGTAGCCGTTTTTTTGTATTTTCGTTTGGGGTAAAAATCCTGTAAACGAAATTAGTGGAAAAAACAACTCAGACCATACCATTTCTCCGGCTTTCAGTAGCATTAGCCACAGGAATATTTTTATGTTCATACGTTGTATTTCCTTTTTGGCTTGCAGTATCATTTGTTATTCTATTTCTGTTCTTTCAGGTTTTCTTAAATTTAAAACACAGTTATCGCACAAGTTCTTTGCATGGTACTGCAGTTCACCTTTTTCTTGTTTTTGCAGGAATATTTTTATATCAAAATTATAACCTGCCACCCCGGTTTTTTGAAAACGGGAAATTCATTGCAACGGTGCTCGAAGTTCCGCAGGAAAAACAAAATTCGTACAAGTCGCTTCTTAAAATTGAAGGTTTTCAAACAGCAGATTCGTTCGTAAAGGCAAATGAAAAGGTTTTGGTTTATTTCGGGAAAGACACTGCAGCCGTCAAACTCAGGCCCGGCGAAAAAATTTTATTTTCCACTTCTCCTCAAGCCCTTAAAAACAATGGTAATCCCTTTGAATTCGACTACAAAAGATACATGGAAAGAAGGAAAATTTACCGACAGATGTATTTGTCGTCCGATAAATGGGCAAAAACCTGTTTGCCTGAATCAAAGTCGATTTTTGTGAAGGCCGAACTTGCCAGAAAAAAACTGCTGGAAATATATGAAAGGCAAAAGCTCGGAGAAAACGAATTTGAAATCCTGTCGGCGCTGACACTTGGCTACAAGCGCGAACTTGATCCTGAAATTCAGCAGGTTTTTTCGGCTTCGGGGGCTATGCATGTGCTGGCCGTTTCGGGCTTACATGTTGGTATTATTTATGGTTTCATGGTTCTACTTTTAGGTTTTCTTAACCGCACAAGGGTTGGTAGATTAGTATTCACAATTATATCAGTTTCAATGCTTTGGGGCTTTGCATTTATCACAGGATTATCGCCGTCGGTTATGCGTGCTTCTACAATGTTCAGTTTTGTAATTTTAGGGAAATGCGCAAACCGTCAAACAAATATTTATAATACCCTTGCGGCATCGGCATTTATTCTTTTGATTATCAATCCAAACAACTTGTTTGAAGTTGGTTTTCAGCTTTCGTATTCTGCGGTTTTTGGAATAGTTTTTATGCAGCCCAAACTCGTGGCTTTACTCTCGGTAAAAAACAAAATTTTAAATTATTTCTGGGAACTGCTCACAGTATCGGTTGCGGCACAGATTTCAACTTTCCCGTTTGTAATTTTCTATTTCAACCAGTTTCCAAGCTATTTCTGGATTTCGAACCTTTTTGTAATTCCTGCTGCTGTGGTGTTAATCCCACTTGCAATCGGGATGCTGGCTTTGTCGGGAATACCTGTAATTTCAGTATTATTTTCGAAAGTGATTAATTTTATCATTTCAACACTTTACTCTTTGTTAAAAGGAATAGAGGAACTCCCTTTTTCTGTTCTTAATATTTCAATAAGTGAAGTTGAGTTTATTTTAACTCTGCTTTTGCTTCTTGCCGTTTTCGTGCTTATAAAAACACAAAAAGTAAGGCTGGTAACAATAACATTGGCAATACTGTTTCTTTTGACAGGCACTTCCACTTTTTTAAAATTCAAGGCACAAAACCAAAAAGAAATAATCGTTTACAATAACACGCAAAACCGCATAGTTCAATTTATATCGGGAAAAACTAATTATGTGATCACCGATAAAGAGCCGGCTGAAAACAGTTTTGAAAGGAAACAAATCCAGACCACTTCGACTGCTTTACGCTTAAAATCGCCTGTTTACATTACCGGCGAATCGGAGTATCAAGGTGTAAATATGTTCTTTAAAAACGGTAATGTATTTTTCGAAAATAAACTTGTAGTAATTAATAAAATGCCGAATGGAATGTTGCAACAGTTAAAACATGATATCATTATTGATCCTCCTGTAAATAATGAGCTTAACAACTATAGAGATGACGTTCAAATTGTATTTACCCGCAGGAATTATCAAGATATGGTTTCTGTAAACAAACAATTTTATTGGGTCGAAAATAATGGTGCATTTAGAAGAAAATGGTAATTTTCAGTATTAAATTGATTATTATTCAGAAGTTAATACTTTACTTTGTACGTTTTTTTAATTTTAAACAGGTTACAAATGAAAGTTGTTATTGCAGGAACCGGCGAAGTTGGAACCCATTTGGCGAGAATGCTAAGTAAAGAAAACCACGACATAGTTTTGTTGGACGACTCTCCCGAAAAATTAGCAAATATAAGCAACGAGGTTGATTTAATGACTGTTACCGGTTCGGCGCATTCTTTTCACGATTTAAAAGACACAGGTTTATCCAAAGCCGACCTTTTTATTGCTGTTACACCTTTCGAAGAGCGTAACGTACTTGCCTGTTCAATGGCATCGTACCTTGGTGTTGGGAGGACCATTGCCCGCATCAACAATTCGGAATACCTGCAGGAACGCTATAAAGCCAAACTTAAGGACATGGGTATTCATGAACTCATTTATCCTGAAAGCTTAGCTGCAAAGGAAATTGTAGCTTCGGTGAAACAAACAGGCACCCGGCAGATGATAGAATTTTCAAACGGTAAACTTATGCTTCTCGGAATTAAAGTGCGGGAAAATGCCCCAATTCTTAATAAAACATTCGAAGAGCTGTCGAATGAAAACAACAATATTCTTGTAGTTGCCATTAATCGAGGCGACGAAACAATTATCCCGAATGGCCACGATTTTATTAAAAACGGTGATATCGTGTTTTTTGTAACCACCCGTTCCGAACAGCAAAATGTTTTCGACTTAACCGGAAAGAAAATTTTCGATGTAAAAAATATAATGTTTCTTGGCGGAAGCCGTATAGCACAAAAGGCAATTGAAAAACTCGGCGACCAGTACCGCATAAAAATTATTGAAATTAACCGTGAGAAATGTGAAAAAATAGCCGGCAAATATGAAAATGTTTTGGTAATCAACGGCGATGGCCGCGACCTTAACCTGTTAAAGGAAGAAGGGATTGAAAAAATGGATGCCTTTGTTGCTACTACCGGCAACTCGGAAACCAATGTTTTAAGCTGTCATCTTGCAAAATCATGCGGGGTGCGCCGTACGGTAGCCGAAGTTGAAAATTTAGCTTTCATGAGCTTGGCCGATAACATGGACATAGGTACGATTGTGAATAAAAAGCTCAATGCAGCCAGTTACATTTACCGATTTACGCTAAACGCCGAAATATCGAAAGTGAAACGCCTTACCGCATCCGATGCCGAAGTTTTTGAATTTATCGCCAAACAAGGGGCAAAAATTACCCAGTGCCCGATAAAAGACCTTGATTTTCCTGAAGAGGCAAAAATAGGGGGTGTCATCAGAGGCAACAATGCTTTTATTGCCCATGGAGATACTGAGATTATGGAAGGAGATAAAGTTGTTGTATTTACTCTTCCTTCAGGAATTAAAAAATTGGAAAAGTTTTTTAAATAATCTGTTTCTACGGCAATGAATCTGAAACTGATAATACGTGTTTTGGGCTTTCTGATTTTTGGAGAAGGGATTGCCTTACTGCTTTCGTTGCTTGTTTCTTTAATTTATGGCGATTCCGATTTACCGGCGTTTATTATCACATCAGCTATTGCCCTGATTACAGGAGGGATATTGCTGTTATTAACAAAAAAAGCAGTTAAAGATACCGGGAAAAGAGACGATTTTATTATCGTGTCTTTTTCGTGGATTATCTTTTCACTTTTTGGCTGTTTGCCTTATATTATCAGTGGCTCGATACCCAATTTTACCGATGCCTTTTTTGAAACCATTTCAGGTTTTACAACCACCGGTGCATCAGTTTTAACCGATATTGAAGCTTTACCTTACGGCATTTTGTTCTGGCGAAGTTTTACTCAGTGGCTGGGCGGGATTGGAATTATAGTTTTGTCGCTGGCAATTCTTCCTGTTTTTGGAATTGGCGATACGCATCTTTTCATGACCGAAAGCACATGGATTACTCCCGATAAAATAAGTCCTAAAATCAGACAAACTGCAAAAACACTTTGGCTTATCTATATAGCCTTTACTCTTTTTGAAACGGTACTGCTGTGGACAGGCGGAATGACATTTTTCGATGCAATAAATCATTCTTTCACAACTATGGGTACCGGAGGATTCTCGACAAAACAGGACAGTATTGCATACTGGGATTCATCTTTCATACAGTATGTTATAATTGTTTTTATGTTTTTTGGCGGTACTAATTTCATACTTTTCTACATCTTGTTAAAAGGCAAGTTCAAGGCAATACTGAAATACGAAGAATTTAAATTCTACAGCTTTTTTATACTTGGTTTTACTTTACTTGTTTTTGCAGGATTGCTGACAACAACTGCATTTGGTATTGAAAAATCTTTCCGCGATTCGCTTTTTCAGGTTATATCTATTATTACGACAACCGGTTTTGCTACAGCCGATTATTTAAGCTGGACGCCCATTTTGACGATACTTATTTTTATCCTGTTCTTTTTTGGTGGTTGTACCGGCTCAACCAGCGGTGGCATAAAAATTATGCGAATTGTGCTACTGCTGAAAAACAGTTATTACGAATTACGCCGGATGATACACCCAAATGCAATAATACCTGTAAAATTTAATAAACAACCGGTTGATACAAAAATAATTACTAATATCCTGGCCTTTTTTACGTTCTACTTTTTATTTTTTGCTTTTAGCACGGTAGTTTTTACTTTTTTTGAATCAGACATTGCAACCTCTATGGGAGCAGTTGCCTCCAGCCTTGGCAATGTAGGCCCGGGCTTAGGGAAAGTTGGCCCGGTTGAAAATTTTGCACATATTGCACCTGCAGGTAAGTGGTTTTTGTCGTTTTTGATGCTGCTCGGAAGGCTCGAATTTTTTACCATACTAATACTCTTTTCCCCTTCATTCTGGAAAGATTAATTTCGTGAGGGCGCTCCTAAAATAACCGGCTTAAAATTCCAGTTTGCCTTTCCCTTCGCGTAAAATCAGGACTTCATCGCCCGAACAGTCAACTATTGTTGAAGGCAGTAATTCTCCATACCCGCCATCAATTACAACATCGGCTATGTCCTTGAATTTTTCATAAATCAGTTCCGGATCGGTGGTGTATTCAAGAATTTCATCTTCATCGTGTATTGATGTTGAAAGTATGGGATTTCCTAACTCGGCAACAATTTCGCAAACTATATTATTATCGGGGACTCTTATTCCAACGGTTTTTTTCTTGCCTTTGAAATATTTCGGAACATTATTGTTTGCTTCAAGAATAAAGGTAAAAGGGCCGGGCAGGTTTTTTTTCATCAGTTTAAAAACCGAATTAGGAATTGGCTTTGTGTAGTCCGACAAATGGCTTAAATCGCTACATATAAATGAAAAATTAGCCTTTTCAATTTTAATTTCCTTGTAACGGGCTACTTTTTCAACTGCTTTGTTGTTGGTTATATCGCAGCCCAATCCGTAAACTGTATCAGTGGGGTAAACAACCAAGCCTCCATCCCGAAGTATTTGAACTACTTTCTGAATTAACTGGGGATTCGGATTTTCGTTGAATAACCTTACCAACATAGTCATGTCTTTAATTAAAGATGCTTGTTAAAACTCTTTCTTTCGTAATTTAGCGGCGTAAAATTATAACTTTTGGGATATTTCAAAATACAAAACCGGATTTTTATATGAAACAAACCATCATCGAAACTGCCGATGGCTCAAAAACAATATTTATCCCCGAAATGAATGAGCAGTATCACTCGGTAAACGGAGCAATCACAGAATCGGAATATATATTTGTTAACAAAGGATTTATGTTTCAGCAAAAAAAAGATCCGGTAATTTTTGAAGCAGGATTTGGTACCGGACTAAACGCATTGCTGACAGCCATAAATGCTGAAAAAAATAATCGTCCTACAACATATTACACCATCGAAAAATACCCGCTTGCCAACAAAATCATAAAAACACTGGCTTACGGAGATATTATATCTAATGAAGCAACTAATATTTATGAAAAGATTCACCTCTGTGAATGGGAAACAACCGTTCAGATTTCACCATACTTTTATATCCATAAAATAAATGCCGACCTGATTAAATTTTCTGTTAATACAATGCCAATGTTCGACATAATTTACTTCGATGCATTCGGGCCCGACAAGCAGCCTGAAATATGGACACCTGAAATTTTTCAAAAAATTTACACTAACTGCTCGCCGGGAGCAGTGTTTGTAACTTACAGTGCCAAAGGAGAAATAAGAAGGCAACTGGCAAATATCGGTTTCGAAATTGAACGTTTGCCGGGGCCTCCAGGGAAAAAACATATACTTAGAGGAATAAAAAAAATATCAAGCAACTAATCGTCAAAAAATTATGTTATTTTTGCAGCTTAATTTTTTGAATAAAATCGTTTAATACTTAATATTTAAAAACAGTTATGAAAAACAAATTAATTTATTCGATGCTGGTTGTACTTGCCTTATCGGCATGTGGGAAAAACGGAGTACAAAAAAATGTAAAACTCGGAACAGCTGCCGATTCGGCAAGTTATGCAATTGGAGTTTTTATTGGAGCACAAAACAAACAACAGGTTGAGCAAGTTCCGGGAGGTAAAGAGCTTAACCTCGAAATTATGTCGGCAGGTTTTCGCAAGTCAATGATTGGAGAAGAACCAATGACGATGGAAGAAGCCAATAATATTATAGGCATGTTTATTGAAGCTGCGGCTTCAAGAGAAGCTCAGGCAAACTTGGAAGAAGGAAATGCTTATCTTGAAAAAAATAAAAACAAAGCAGGCGTACATGTTACCTCAAGCGGCCTACAGTATGAAATAATTACCGAAGGAACCGGTGTAAAACCGGGCCCCGAAGATCAGGTAGAGGTTCACTATCATGGAACTTTAATTGACGGCACGGTATTCGACAGTTCAGTTGAAAACGGCCAGCCGGTGACGTTTCCTTTGAATGCTGTAATTGTGGGTTGGTCAGAGGCTCTTCAGTTAATGTCCGTTGGTTCAAAATGGAAAATATACATCCCCTCCAACCTTGCTTACGGAGAACAAGGCTATTACGGAATAGGACCAAATAGTGCTTTAATATTCGAAGTAGAGTTACTTGGTATTATAAATTAAGCTGTTTGTAATTAAACTTTTACAAAGGGTTTATTTTTATTTATCATTATGAATATGCAAGTAAAAGGGAAAATCCAACAGATTTTAAAGCTCGAATCGGGAGTGAGCCGGGCAGGAAACGAATGGAAAAAGCAGGAATTTGTGATTGAAACAATCGAGCAGTTTCCCCGTAAAATTTGTTTCACCTTGTTTAACGATAAACTTTCGCTCATAGATGGCATTTCAAATGGCGATGAAGTTGAGGTTTCCTTCAATATCGAGTCGAGAGAATTTAACGGGAAATGGTTCCATAACATTAATGCATGGAAAATTGATAAACCTGAAAAATCAAGTTACCATGAACCATCTCCTCCGTTCAGTTCAGATGATATCCCGCCCGAACCGGCTGAGTATGGAGTTGATGATTTACCTTTTTAAAAAATAATTTCATTTAACAGGGCTGTCAAAATTTGGCAGCCTTTTGTTTTGTTAAAACATTTAGATTTGTACATGTAAAAATCATTCACAGAAAAATGAAAAAAATAACATTCGTATTTTTTCTGATATTTATTGCAATAACAGTTAATTCACAAATTATTGAACCTGTTAAATGGTTGTTCGATTCGAAACAAAACGGGAAAGAAGTTGAGCTTAATTTTATTGCCGCCATTGACGAGGGCTGGCATCTTTACGATACGCATTTACCTGAAGGCGGCCCGATTGCTACCGCTTTTGTTTTTGAAGATTCAACCCTTTTCATTCCCGTTGGCGAACTCTTAAAAAACCCGCAGCCTGTTGAAAAGTTTGATAACGCTTTTCAGCTTAATATCAGGTATTTTAGCAGCAAAGTTACGTTAACACAAAAAATTCAGTTGCTAACCGACAAACCGGTAGTTATAGAAGGATACGTTTTGTTTATGAGCTGCAACGATGAAACCTGTTTACCGCCAAACGAGGTACGGTTTTCGTTCCGTTTTAACCATGATGAAAATGAGGGAAGAAACTCAAATAATGTTATTAGATCTTCATCCCCGTCATCTTCGGCAGGGCAAACGCTGTGGATTTTTATTTTAATATCTGTTTTGGCAGGGTTTGCAGCTACTTTAACCCCCTGTGTTTTTCCAATGATTCCGATGACAGTATCATTTTTTATGCAGGGAGGCGAAAATCGTGGAAAGGCAATCCGCAACGGAATTTTCTTTGGTTTTTCGATTATTTTGATTTTTACTTTACTGGGAGCTCTTTTTTCATTTGGAGTTTTTGGGCCGAATGTCGGCAGCATTTTAAGCACTCACTGGATTCCCAACCTTTTATTTTTTATGTTATTTCTCCTTTTTTCCATATCTTTTTTTGGGGCATTCGAGATGGTTTTGCCGAGCAGTTTGGTAAATAAAACCGACTCAAAAGTAGATAAAGGCGGAATGCTTGGCGCATTTTTTATGGCGCTGACTATGGTAATTGTCTCTTTTTCGTGTACAGGCCCGTTTGTCGGAGCGCTGATTATCGAAGCCGTTCAAGGTGGAGATATGCGCCCATTAATCGGTATGTTTTTTTTCGGATTGGCTTTTGCAATTCCATTTACATTGCTTGCCGTCTTTCCGTCGGTATTAAACAGGCTGCCAAAATCGGGCGCTTGGTCTAATGCTGTAAAAGTTGTATTTGCCTTTATACTTTTGGCTTTTGGTCTAAAATTTTTAAGTAACATCGATCAGGTTTACGGATTAGGCATATTAAGCCGCGAAATTTATTTGTCGATATGGATTGTAAATTTCTTTTTGCTTGGCTTGTATTTCCTTGGTAAAATTAAATTCCACCACGACAGTGATTTGCCTTACGTTGGAGCAGGTCGATTATTTTTGTCGATAGCCACTTTCTCATTTGTTATTTATCTGTTTACAGGCTTATTTGGAAATCAGCTTACTTCGATTTCATCGTTAATACCGCCGGCAAGTACGCAACCGGTTTTGTTGCCACAGCATACAAACATCGGTTTTGCCGGAGACCGGTCAGCCGAACTTTGCGGTCAGGCAAAATATGCCGACAGATTACATTTACCTCACGGCCTGTCAGGTTATTTCGATTTTGAGCAGGGGATGGCCTGCGCCAAAGAACAGGGAAAACCTGCTTTCGTGGTTTTTAAAGGTCATGCCTGCGCCAACTGCAAAAAAATGGAAAATACGGTATGGGCAAATCCTGAAGTTTTGAAAATGCTATCAGAAAATTATGTAATTATTGGACTTTATACCGACGACAGAACAACATTACCCGAAAATGAATGGGTTACTTCAATAATTGACGGGAAACTGATTAAACAAATGGGAAAAAAAAATTTAGACATAGAAATTTCAAAATATAACACCAACAGTATTCCGTTTCATGTAATTATAGAACCCGATGGCACTGAACATACGCTTGGTGTAACATTTAGGGATGAAGAATTTAAAGCCTTTATAGAAAAAGGAATCTGAAACTTTTTTGTGGCAGTTAAATTAAATAGTAGTTTTGACACATAAACGTTAAAATGAAAAAAGCAGGTAAGGCAATACTCAAAATTTTGGGCTGGATTTTATTAGTCCCTGTGTATTTTTACAAATATGCCATTTCGCCGTTAACACCGGCTTCGTGCAGGTATATTCCAACCTGTTCGGAATATGCTGTGCAGGCTATAAAAATTCACGGGCCTTTCAGAGGTTTCTGGCTTACAACACGGCGTATATCAAAATGCCATCCATGGGGGGCGCATGGCAACGACCCTGTTCCACCCCCAAAAGTAAAATCTGATAAAACGAATCTTAAATAATTTCATAATTTTTACAGCTAACACTATATTTGCTGTTTGTTGTTAAAAAATACAATTTTAAAAACTGTCATGATTAAAAATCTTCTTTCATTACTTACCATAGCTGTAATAATGTTTTCATGCTCTTCGAGCAAAACAAGAAGCAGAGATGAGAATAAAAAGAAGATAATTACAGTGAGCATTGTTCCGCAGAAAACTTTCGTTCAAAAAATTGCCGGCAACAATTTCGATATAAATGTTTTGGTGCCTCCCGGTACATCGCCCGAAACCGGAAGTTTGCTCACTTCTCAATTAAAAGACATAGCCAATTCCGATATTTGGTTCTGCATTGGGCTTCTTGGAATTGAATATTCGTGGCAAGATAAAATTGTACAGGCAAACACCAAAATGAAAGTTGTGGATCTTTCGAAAGGGCTCGATTTAATTAACGAGCCGCACGACCACAGCGGGAGAGTACACGAAGGCGGTATCGACCCGCACACCTGGCTTTCGCCTGCACTGGTAAAACAGATGGCTAAAAAAATTGCCGACGAACTAATACTTATAGATCCTGAAAAAGCGAATGAATACAACGCGAACTTCATTAAATTTGCAAATGAGATTGACAATTTAGACGCCGACATAAATGATTCACTATGCAAATATCAGGGAAACAAATTTATTATTTTTCACCCGTGCCTTTCCTATTTCGCCCGCGATTACGGGTTAATCCAGTACTCGCTCGAAGCGGGAGGAAAAGAACCTACGCCACAGCACATGGCCGAAGTTGTTAGAACTGCTAAAGCTGAAAATATTAAAGTAATATACATTCAAAGTGATTTTGACCGAGCTCATGCACTTGTTTTTGCAGAAGAAATAAAAGGAAAGGTAATTGTACTGGATCCTTTATCGCATGAATGGGAAGAAAACCTGCGCTTAATGACACAAACTTTTGTTGATAATTTTTAATGGAACCTTTAATTAAAATACAAAACCTCACGGTTGGTTACGATAAAAATCCGGTTTTGGAAAACGTGAACCTCGAAATCAATGAAAATGATTTTATGGGAGTAATAGGCCCGAACGGAGGAGGTAAAACTACGCTCCTGAAAGCAATGCTGGGCTTGTTAAAACCCACTTCCGGGAAAATTATTTTCCGTTCCGATATAAATGTCCGTAAGAAACCTATTGGCTATCTTCCTCAGGTGCGGCATATCGATAGAAAATTCCCGATTACTGTTTTCGATGTGGTGCGCTCAGGTTCGCTGATGCAAAGCCAAACCGAGCTGAATGCTTCTGAAATAAAACAAAAAGTTGAAAAACTGCTCTTTAACATGGGCATTTCAAATATTCATGACAAAGCTATCGGCGATCTCTCCGGAGGGCAAATGCAAAGGGTTTTTCTGTGCCGAGCGCTGTTGAGCGATCCGAAAATTCTTATTCTTGATGAGCCAGACACATTTGTGGACAATCGTTTTGAAGGCGAACTGTACAGGCACCTCAGCTATTTGAATAAACGTATGGCAATAGTACTGGTTTCGCACGATTTGGGTACTATTTCAACGTACGTGAAAACCATTGCTTGTGTTAACGGAACACTGCACTATCATCCCGACAGCAAAATAACACAGGATCAGCTAAACGAATACAACTGTCAGGTTCAGATTATAAAACACGGCGATATTCCTCACGCTATTTTACAACAACATCGTTAATATGAATGCACTTATCGAGTTATTTTCATTCGCCTTTTTTCAGAAAGCTTTTCTTGCTGCTGTATTGGCAAGTATTTCATGCGGAATTGTAGGGAGTTACATCGTTTCGCGCCGTATTGTTTTTATAAGCAGTGGAATAACGCACGCGTCGTTTGGCGGAATAGGGCTCGCTTTTTTTGTCGGTTTTAACCCTTTGCTCGGTGCTGTACTGTTTGCCGTACTTTCGGCGGTGGGCATCCAGTTTTTCACCAAAACTGCCGAAATAAGGGAAGACTCGTCGATTGCTATATGGTGGTCGCTTGGAATGGCGCTTGGTGTGATTTTTGTTTTCCTTACACCGGGCTATACCCCTAACCTTATGAGCTATCTTTTCGGAAACATCCTCACTGTTACTGTTGCCGAACTCTGGTGGATGTTCATACTTAATGTTATTATTGTTTCCTTTTTTTCCATCCTGCTCAGTAAAATACTTTTTATTGCCTTCGATGAGGAATTTGCCCGGGCTGCCGGATTAAAAGTTGACCTTTTCAATTATCTTACCATCATACTCATTGCTTTAACGGTTGTGCTGAATATCCGTGTGGTTGGCATTATTCTCATTCTTTCGCTGTTAACCATTCCGCAGGCTTCAGCAAATTTATTTACCAAAGATTTCAGAAAACTGCTGGTTTTATCCACAATATTTGCTTTTACAGGTACAATCTCCGGATTATTTATATCATATTTTCTAAATATTCCTTCAGGGGCGGCAATAATTTTTACGCTTGTAATTATGTTTGGGATTCTCCGGCTTTTTAAATTTTGGAAAAAATAAATTGATTAATATATTTACTCCCAAAAATTAATTTGGACTATGCAAACAAGAAGAATAAAGTTCCTGATAATTCTATTGATTATTAATAATTTAGTATCGGCACAATCGAGAAATATTATAAATATTCCGAATATTCCGGGTTACCAAACGCTGAAATGTGATTTTCACATGCACACTGTTTTCTCCGACGGAACAGTTTGGCCAACCGTGCGGGTTGAAGAGGCTTGGCGCGACGGGCTTGATGCGATTTCGATTACTGACCATATTGAATACAGGCCGCATTCGCAGGATATTGTTTCTGGACATAACCGTTCGTACGAAATTGCCGAACCTTTGTCAAAACAGCTGAATATTATTTTAATCCGCGGCGCCGAAATTACACGCAGCATGCCTCTCGGCCATTTAAGCGCACTTTTTATACGTAATGCCACCCTGCTTGCAAGAGACAATGTAAGCGATGCAATAAGGGAAGCACGCGAACAGGGCGCCTTTATTATTTGGAATCATCCGGGCAGAAAAGAGCAGCAACTCAACTTAGCTACCTGGTGGGACGAGAATTCCAAATTGTTCACAAATGGCTCTTTGCATGGGATTGACGTGTACAACGACAACGAATATTATCCTGAAGCTATCGACTGGGCTAACGAAAAAAGACTAACTGTTTTAAGCAACTCCGATGCTCATGAGGCAATAGGAATGATGTACGACCGAGAGAAACAACACCGCCCTCTTACCCTTGTTTTTGTCCGAAGTCGTACCGAAGGCGGAATACGTGAAGCGCTATTCAGCCGTCGTACAGTTGCCTATTTCGAAAATTCGCTGATGGGAAGTTCATCGCTGTTAGAGCCGTTGTTTTTCGCTTCGCTGAACATCCCAACAACTCCACTGCGTGTTCAAAACGGAACCAGCAGCGTAATCTTTATAACTAACAACTCCGACATTGACTACGAACTCGAATTGGTACAGCCGGGTGTTGGTTTCGATTTACCTCAAAAGGTAACTTTGAAAGCACGTCAGATTACCTCTCTCGAAATAAGCGGTAACTCAAACGAAGTAGCCCAAACTGCAACATTGGATGCCTATTATCAAATAAATAATTTATGGGTTAACTCTGAAGAAAATCTTATTATAACTTTTTCATTCCGAAATCTTTAGACTAAAAATTTCGGTACATAGAACTTGATTGGCTTATGTTTTGAAATTATCCTAAAATTTGAAAGACAATCCCACACCAAACATTTCCATAAACTGGATACGCGGCGCCATTGTGCCTTCAGAATTCAGAATTTTTACATCATCGTCGTAAATAAGCTGTGAGATCAGATTGGCTGAAAGATATTCGTTCACCTTCATATTAATCAGAATTTTCCAGTCAACAACAATATTTTGAGGATTGTGTAAGTAATTCGAAAACAAATCGAGCTTACTTTGAAAATCAACATTTTTCATGAGTTGAGCTCTCAGCTCGAATTTGGAAAATGCACCGATTTCACTTCGGACTTTTTTACCGGCAGTAACGCCAAAAGCCCCGGCACTTGATAGCGCATCGTCAGTAACAAACGTAAATCTTCCGGTTAATGGTGAAATAAAAATCGAAATATTGTCAGTTTTATAATCCATACCCAGAGCAAGGGTTAAATAACCCGGGGCCATAAATTTTGAAATCGGGTTATCAGTGTCAGGATATTTGTAACCCGAGGTAAACTGCGATTTGAAATTTATCAATCCTGAATAATGCCATTTTTCTGACATGGCAAAACCTAATTTCGATGAAAAATCAATTCTATCATCCGATTTTACCAATTCATTATTTTTTTCTTTTAAAAAGCCATAACGTAAATCAAGATCATTATCCCAGCTAAGTTTCTCCTTTTTATAATTGGCAAAGGTATTCACCATAAAAATCCCCGATGCCGAACTTTTTCCGCCGGCTGCCCAGTTAGTTAACGAAACCTGCGAAAAGTTAACAGTAAAAACACCGCCTTTATCCCATAAGCGGATTGAATCGGCAGGTTCCTGTGCAAATAAAATTACAGGGATAAAAAACAGCACAAAAAATAATTTCTTCACTTTATAAAAATTTTAAGGTTATACAATACTAAAAAATATTTTGAAAAATAATAATAAGAACACATAGTCGGCTTAAAGATTTTTCTTTAGCTGTACTTTTCCTACTTTCTTTTCCCAGTTTTCTCTGGCAAATTTCTGAAGGTCTTCCACCTTGTCCGATTCGTCAACAATTTCGAGCCCAAGCAGGGTTTCAAACAAATCTTCCATGGTAACAAGGCCAACCACTGTGCCGAATTTATCTGCAACCATTGCTAAGTGCTGCCTGTTCAGGATTAACGTATCCATAAGTTTTGCCACCGTATATTCATCTTCAACAAACAGAACGCCGCGTTTTATTTCAGTCGCTTTTCTCTTGTGCCTGTCTTCTGCAAGATTTTCGAGGATACTGTCTTTCAGAATTAAACCCGTAATGTTGTCGGGTTGGTCTTTAAAAACCGGAATACGCGAAAACTGCAATGGTTTCAGGTCAGTGTAAATATCAATGAGCGTTGAGTCTTCGTCGGTAGTTAAAACAACCGAGCGAGGAGTCATAATATCTTTCACTTTCAAGTTCTCCAGCCTGAGCAAATTCTGAATAATTGATTTCTCGTCCTGATCGAGCGCGCCGCTCTTTAATCCGACATCGGCCATTGCCGCAAAATCGGCACGGCTAAAAACGCTTCTCCCCTGTTCATCTTTTACCAAATGGGTAATCCATTTGCTCAGCCATACAATAGGTGCAAAAATTATTAGAATTATTTTTATGGATCGAACAGTAAAAGGAGTTAATTTTTTCCAGAAACTGGCGCCTATTGTTTTTGGAATTATTTCGGAAAGTATCAAAATTGCCAAAGTCATTAAACCTGCAATAACCGACTCGTATGATATTTCAAAAAAATAAAAATTGATGTATTGCGATCCCAATAACTTCCCGGCTTGAATACCAACTCCTACAGCGCCAATGGTATGTGCGGCAGTATTTAAAGTTAAAATTGCTACTAACGGGCGATCTATGTCTTCTTTAAAACGAATAAGCAATTTGCCTATTGCAGGCTTTTCATGCTCCATCCGGCTAACATACGATGGAGTTATGCTGAGAAGAACAGCTTCCCAAATTGAGCACAAAAAGGAAACAATAATTGATACAGCAAAAAAGAATATTAAAGTCATCATATTATTTTGCATTCTTTAGCTCCGCAAATATATAAAACTTTCCCGCTAAAGTAACGTCACTTTGTTTTGGGTAAAGGGAAAATATTAGTATTTTGTGTATTCTCAGAAAAATAAAATAGCTGCAAATCAAATTGAAGATTAGATAATTGCATATTGTTTTTTAGTATATTAAATTTTGGCACGCGCTTTGCTAAACAATAAGTAGTTATCAATAAAAAAAGTTGACAGAGCAAAAACAATATTTTTAAACATTTAAAATTCGACATCATGAAAACAAAAAAAGCCAGACTGCTTGTTACGATGCTTACTCTTGCAGCAGTTATTACAATAGGAACAGTTCCGGCAGCTGCTCAGCGCCGGTCAACCGGAAGTACCAGTGCCGGAACGAATGAACAAAGAAGTTCAGTGCAGAGCCAAACCAATTCAAATAACGGAAGGGCTTCGTCCTCCGTTAATAACAGTGCAAACACTCGAAGTCAGCAGGCGGCTCCAACTCAACAAAATGCTAATGTGAGAACAGGAACAGGAACAACCAACAGGGCTGTTTCGCCACAGAATAATTCAAGTACCCAAAGAAGGGAAACTGCTGCTCCGCAAGTAAACAGGAACCAAACACGGAATAATGCATCAACAACGAACGGAGCAGTGAATAATGCAACTCGCAGAAACAGCAGTACTTCAGTCAGTACACAAAACGAATACAGTCGGAGTGTAAACAACCCGGATGCCAGAAGAACTAACGAAAATGCACGCAGAATATACCGTTTAGACGAAAACGACAACAGGTACACACCCAATAACAGTTTCAATGGAAATAACCAGTACTGGTCGTACACCAACAGGCCCGGTAATATGAACTACAACTATGACAACCGGAGATTTTACAGAAATTATTACGATTACCTGAACTACAGACACTGGGACAGGCAATGGGAAGCATATCGCTGGAACTTAAATAGCTGGAGGGATTATTACAGATCATATAACCCGTATTCATACAAGTTTCACCGTTACTACGTATATAATTCAAGGTATGGGCATGTAATAAAAAGGTTTACTGTTCAGCCGATAATTTTTTACCACAACAGCATAAGCTATTACTGCTACGACGGGCACTTTTTCCGCTACCTGCAGGGTGTTGGTTATGTGTTGGTTGATATCCCTTTCGGAATTACTTTCGCCACTCTGCCGTATGCATACGAAATAGTTTACATTAACGGATATGCATATTTCCGAATCGGTAATCTGTTCTTCGAACGTACCAATTTTGGGTACAGAATGGTACATTATCCCGAAAGATATTATGCGTTTGATGATGGTTTCAGAAACGGAGGTTATTATTTCGGTGATGATATTTATTGGTAAAAATCACGATAAATTTAGCTTTTGGATGCCTCTATTTTCCCACTAAATTGTGTGCTTCGCGAAGGATTCTTATAATTTGCCGTTCCGGAATTTTCATCTCATATAAAAGGTTTATGTTCGGTTCCAGTTCGCGGCAAAGAACAATACCTTTTTCAAGTAGTTTATGTTTTTGGTATCTGGTGAGAGAAATAAGCGAAGTAAGCGGATAGAGCCCCGATTTGTCGATTAAAAACTTTAACCCGTGGTGATGTGGGTAATCCCACGAAACCATGAGCAGACCGGCACAATCGCCGTAACTTTGTGCGTCGCTGCTAAAACGGGTGTTGGTAACCACACCGCCACGATAGTTTATGTTTTCGCCGTATTGTTCTTTCCACGCTGCCTTTACATCAATAAACCGCGAATGAATATACAACGGAATCTGTACACCGCTTTTTGAAAAACTGTCGCTGTGAAATTTGCATTCAATCATCAGCATTTCTCCGGGTTTTCGAGCTACTACATCAACCTCGTGCTGAATACATTTACCCTGAACTATCACGCCGGTTTCAACTTCGTAACCCTGAGTTTCAAAAATTTTGCCCACAAAACGTTCAAACGGATAGCCTGTTGGCCCAAGCTCCCTAATTGCACTTTTTAACTTGTAGCGACCTGCCAAATGGTGCGACTCCTTTTTCAGCAGATCGAAAGCCATGCGGTAAATTTTGCCGGTTGAAATACCGTCGTATAAATTTTGTATGACAAGTCCGGTAATTTTTTCCTGTTCTGCCCTTCCGGCTCCCGACGCCCGAAGCGCCTGTTTTATTTTTTCAGGATTGAAAAGTACCTTTTCTCCATTTCCTTTTGTAACGTATATATTCATTATTCTGATTTTTTGAACCTAAAACAAATATAATCACTCCGTATTTCCGTGATTCCAGCCCTGCGCCTGCAGCAAAATTTTTGAGCCTCCGGTGGTAATCAGATTAGTCCCTTCAGCCGCATCGGTAATATGACCGATGATGGTAAAATCAGGGTCGTTTTTCACCTTTTCGTAATCCGACAGCGAAACGGTGAAAAGCAGTTCATAATCCTCACCTCCGTTTAACGCCGCAACAATCGGATTGATATTAAGTTCTTCCGCCATTTTTTTAGTATGATAATCCATCGGAATTTTATCCTCATACAGGTTGCACCCAACGCCTGAATTTTTGCATAAATGAATAATTTCCGATGAAAGCCCGTCTGAAATATCAATCATAGACGTGGGTTTAACACACAGCTTTTTAAAGGCTTCGACAATATCGCCGCGGGCCTCAGGTTTCAACTGACGGGCTAAAATATAATCGTAACCTTCAAGCTGAGGCTGCATTTGCGGATTTATCTTAAAAACTTTATTTTCGCGTTCTAACAGCTGCAGTCCCATGTAGGCTCCGCCCAAATCGCCCGAAACACAAAGCAAATCATTTGGTTTTGCGCCACTGCGGTAAACCAGATCATCTTTTTCAGCTTCACCCAAAACAGTGATACTTATTGTCAGTCCGGTTAGCGAGCTGGTAGTGTCGCCGCCAACTAAATCGACACCATATTTTTCGCAGGCAAGATTAATACCTGCATATAATTCCTCAACTGCTTCAACCGAAAATTTATCGGAAAGGGCAATATTAACAGTAATTTGCCGAGGACGGGCATTCATGGCAAAAATATCAGAAAGGTTAACCACCACCGATTTATAACCAAGATGCTTCAGCGGAACATACATCAGGTTAAAATGAATGCCTTCGGTAAGCAAATCGGTTGAAACCACTACTAATTTGTTTTTGTAATCAAGCACTGCCGCATCGTCGCCAACGCCTTTCAATGTGCTTTCGTTCTTTAGTTGAATGTTGCGGGTTAGATGCTCAATCAGCCCAAACTCGCCCAACTCCGATATTTTGGTTTGTTTTGTTTCTTTGTTCATTATTAATTAAATACATTTTGAGTATTATAATCCATAACTTTTGCAGGTAAACCTGAAAAAAGGCCGCCTAATAACTTTTTAGGCGGCCCCGTTAATTAGTAAAACCCTTTTACTTCTTAATTTTTCTTTTAGAGTTTTATTATTATCTATTGAAATAAATACAATTCGTTTCATAAGTTTATCTTTTTAATTTTTATATTTTAAATCAGTAGCTTTAATATAAAAAATCTTAGATGGTTTCAATACTTTTATATCATCTACACCATTACCACTGTTTCTTGTTTCCCTAAAATCAAAATATATATCAGATGGTATCTCATAACATAATCCACTCACAGTAACTTGTTTCCCTTCTTTAAAAGGGAACTTACTGTCCAGCATTTCTGCAATCAGATATAGATCTATGGAATTAATTGTTTCCGGAATAGAATGAAGAACTTCCCACATCTTGAATCCATTGTTATAATACAATGTCCCTAATACATTTTCTATCACTTTGTCAGGTTCTCCTGTAATGTCAACAAGAATAGGAATAGTATCATCTTTTTTACATGAGAAACAAGTTAATATAACACACAGTATTACAACTACTCTATTAAACTTGAGCTTAAAAGGTTTTGTTATAGCAGGCGTTTTCATAATTATTGAATCTTAAAAATGAAACAGTTAGTTATACTTATTTGTGAAATTTTAACTTTCTCAAATATAACATAAAATTTACTGAATAAAATATTTAACAGGGAAAATTTAAAAATTATTTTCTCTGCTATTCAACTGATTTGCCCAAATTAAATGCGATAACTCTGAAAAATACCCATAGTTTTATATCTTTGCAATCAAGAATGGAAGATAAGGATAAAATATTAAGCGACGTTACTCAAAACGAATATAAATACGGTTTTGTAACCGATATTGAAACCGATATTATCGAAAAAGGGTTGAATGATGAAGTAATCCGCACGATTTCAAAGAAGAAAAATGAGCCGGAGTTTATGCTTGAATTCAGGCTCGATGCTTACCGCAAATGGCTGAAAATGAAAATGCCTGACTGGGCATATCTGAAAATCCTCCCTATCGACTTTCAGTCCATTAGCTATTACGCGGCGCCAAAGAAAAAGCCAAAATATGAAAGCCTTGATGAAGTTGATCCCGAATTGTTGGAAACCTTCAATAAATTGGGCATCCCGCTCGAAGAGCAAAAACGTTTGGCGGGCGTGGCGGTTGATGCCGTAATCGACAGCGTATCGGTAAAAACCACGTTCAAGGACGTTTTGGCCGAACAGGGTATTATTTTTTGTTCGTTCAGCGAGGCGGTGCAGGAACATCCCGATTTGGTAAAAAAATACCTCGGACAGGCCGTACCTGTTTCCGACAATTATTTTGCCGCTCTCAACTCGGCAGTTTTCAGCGACGGCTCGTTTTGTTACATCCCGAAAGGCGTCCGCTGTCCTATGGAATTGTCGACTTATTTCAGGATTAACGCTGCAAATACCGGGCAATTTGAACGAACGCTTCTTATTGCCGACGACGACAGTTACGTAAGCTATCTTGAAGGCTGCACAGCGCCCATGCGCGACGAAAATCAACTTCATGCCGCCGTGGTCGAAATTATTTCTCTCGACCGTGCCGAAGTGAAATATTCTACTGTTCAAAACTGGTATCCGGGCGACAAGCAGGGTAAGGGCGGAATTTACAATTTTGTTACCAAACGCGGTATTTGCAAAGGAGTTTCTTCAAAAATCAGCTGGACTCAGGTGGAAACCGGCTCTGCTATTACATGGAAGTACCCAAGCTGTATTCTGATGGGCGACCATTCGGTTGGCGAATTTAACTCGGTGGCTGTTACCAACAACTACCAGCAGGCCGACACCGGATCGAAAATGATACACATAGGGAAACACACAAAAAGTACTATTGTTTCAAAAGGTATTTCGGCAGGGAAAAGCGATAACTCGTATCGCGGGTTGGTGAAAATTTTACCGGGAGCCAAAAATTCGCGTAATTTCTCTCAGTGCGATTCGCTTTTGCTGAACAGTACCTGCGGAGCACACACGTTCCCGTACATTGAGGTGGGGAACAAATCGTCGATTGTGGAACACGAGGCCACTACTTCGAAAATTGGAGAAGACCAGATATTTTACTGCAATCAGCGTGGAATAAACACCGAAACGGCGATTGGAATAATTGTCAACGGTTATGCCAAGGAAGTACTGAACAAACTGCCGATGGAATTTGCCGTTGAGGCACAAAAACTATTGCAGATAAGCCTTGAGGGAAGTGTGGGGTAAAACTATGAAAAACGAAATATTAACTTTTAAAAAATTGCCCTTATTCCTCCTAACTTGAGTTGAGGGAGAAGGAAAAGCTTTTATAGTATGCTTACAATAAAAAACTTATATGTTTCCGTTGAAGGGATGGAAATACTCAAGGGAATAAACCTTGAGGTAAACCCCGGAGAAGTGCACGCGATTATGGGGCCAAACGGTTCGGGTAAAAGCACGCTTGCCAATGTTCTTGCCGGAAGGGAAGAATATGAAATTACTTCGGGCGAGATTACTTACTTCGGGAACGATTTGCTTGAAATGGCGCCTGAAGACAGGGCACGCGAAGGTATCTTTCTGAGTTTTCAGTATCCTGTTGAAATACAGGGAGTACCAATGGTTAACTTTCTGAAAACATCGGTAAATGAACATCGCAAGTACCGGGGGGAAAAAGAGTTGACAGCAGGAGAATTTCTGAAACTGATGCGCGAAAAAATGGATTTAGTCGATATGCACACCAAGCTGACCAATCGCTCTGTAAACGAAGGTTTTTCAGGCGGAGAAAAGAAAAAGAACGAAATTTTTCAGATGGCGCTGCTGGAACCTAAATTAGCCATCCTCGACGAAACGGATTCGGGCCTTGATATTGATGCGTTAAAGACTGTTGCACACGGTGTTAACGCATTAAAAACATCTGAAAATGCAACCATTGTTATTACCCATTACCAGCGTTTGCTCGATTACATTGTCCCCGATTACGTACACGTTCTGTATCAGGGTAAAATTGTAAAATCGGCCGGCAAGGAACTGGCTTTGGAATTGGAAGAAAAAGGATACGACTGGATTAAAAAGGAAAACGGAAATTAAAATGAGTGTATTAGTTGAAAAAGAAAATTTATCACTCAGATATACAGCTTATTACGAGGAGGTAAAGGAACAGCTTTTCGAGGAGTCGCCATTAGTGCTGAATACTCCGAGGGATAAGGCTTTTCATGATTTTGTTTCGCAAGGCATTCCCACTCCCAAAAATGAAAATTATAAATACACTGACCTCAGACCGCAATTTTCACCTGAATACAAATTTATACATCAACCCGAAAAAGTTGAAACCCATTTAAATGAAGTGTTTCGCTGCGATGTTCCTCAGTTGGAAACACACATTGTTTTAACCATAAACGGCTGGTATTATTCAAAAAACAAAAAATCGGACGGATTTCCCGAAGGTGTTGTTTTGTGCAGCCTTGAGGAAGCCGCCCAAAATAACCCCGAACTAATTGAAAAATATTACGCGAAACTTGCCAAAACCGGTGAAGATCCATTAACTGCACTGAATACGGCTTTTGCCAAAGACGGATATTTTCTCTACGTTCCAAAAAATGCGGGTATAGAGAAACCTATTCAGATTATAAATCTTTTGCAGTCAGATAAAGATACTTACACAACCCAGCGAAATCTTATTGTCATTGAAGAAGGTGCAAGCGCGCAATTGATTTTGTGTGATCACACGCTGAACCTGAACAAATATCTGAGCAATTCGGTAACCGAAATTTTTGTAGGCCCCAACGCGAATCTGGGTTATTATACCATTCAAAATCAACACAACGATTCCACCTCTTTGAACTCCGTATTTATTCAACAGGAAAAAAGCTCAAAGGTTATAGCACACACTTCGTCGCTTCATGGCGGGTTAATCAGGAATTATCTGAAATTTATTTTGAACGGAGAGAATGCGGAGGCAAACATATTTGGTATGGCATTTATGGACAATAAACAGCATATTGATAATTTCACACATATTATTCATGCCAAACCGCATTGTCAAAGCAACCAGATATACAAAAATGTGCTCGACCACTGTGCTTCAGGGGTGTTTTCGGGGCGAATACATGTAGCGCGCGATGCACAAAAAACAACTGCGTACCAGCGTAATAACAATCTGTTGCTTACCGACAATGCTACCATGCAAACCAAACCTCAGCTTATTATTGATGCCGATGATGTTAAGTGCAGTCACGGTGCTACCGTTGGACAAATTGACGAGGAAGCGCTTTTTTACCTGCGTGCCCGCGGCATTGAAGACAACAAAGCGCGGCTGATGATGATGAATGCATTTGCGCATGAAGTGGTTCAGGAAATTAAAATTGAAGCGCTGCGAGAACGAATCGACGAGTTAATTGAAAAACGCTTAAATGGCGGAGTAGCCTGTTGCCATGAGTGCGCCTATAACTGTGAGTGTTAATTATGGAATACGATATTCAAAAAATAAGGAGTTGGTTTCCGGTGCTGGAGAAAAAAGTTTACAACAGGCCGCTGGTTTATTTAGACAGCGCCGCTTCGGCACAAAAACCTGTTCAGGTACTGATGCGGGAGGAAGAACTGCACAATGACTTTTACGGGAACATACACAGAGCAGCCCACTTTATGGCCGACAAAGCCACAGTTGAATTTGAAGCAGTTCGCACCAAAGTGCAAGAATTTATTAATGCCGGTTCGAGAGAAGAAATTATATTCACGAAGGGGACTACAGACAGCATAAACTTGGTAGCTCATTCTTTCGGCGAAAAATATCTGCACAAAGGAGACGAAATTATTGTTTCCGAAATGGAACATCACTCCAATATTGTGCCGTGGCAGTTAATCGCCGGCCAAAAGAAAGCAAAAGTAGTAAAACTGCCTTTTACCGATACAGGCGAAATTGAGCTTGAAGTATTTAAAAACCTCATAAGCTCAAAAACAAAATTAGTTGCTGTTGCCCATGTATCCAACGTTCTGGGTACAATCAACCCGGTTGAAAAAATAATTGAAATTGCACATCAAAATAACATCCCTGTTTTAATTGACGGGGCACAGGCCATTCAGCATATTCCTGTAAACGTGCAAAAGCTTGATGCCGATTTTTATGCTTTTTCGGCACATAAAATGTATGGGCCAAACGGTGTAGGTATTTTATACGGCAAAAAAAAGTGGCTCAGCGAAATACCTCCATACCAGGGAGGAGGTGAAATGATTTCGGAAGTTACATTCGAAAAAACCATTTTCAACGATATACCATACAAATTCGAGGCAGGTACGCCAAATATTACAAGTGTGATTGCTTTGGGTGCCGCCATCGATCTTATTGAAGAAGTTGGATTAAAAAATATTGCCGATTGGGAACAGGAAATTCTGCGTTACACAACAGCAAAGCTGAAGGAAATTCCCGACTTAAAAATTTACGGTGAAGCTCCTGAAAAATCAAGTGTAATTTCATTCAATGCAGGCAAAACTCACCCATACGACATTGGCATGCTGTTAGACAAAATGGGTATTGCTGTGCGTACCGGCCACCATTGCGCCGATCCGGTAATGCAGCATTTTAACATACAGGGAACGGTGCGCGTTTCTTTCGGGATGTACACTTCAAAAGAAGATATTGACTTTTTTATTGAAGCGCTGAAAAAAGTTATCGATATGCTTTAAACTAAAAATCCGACTAAGGCAAGTGGGTTCCCGTGGTGAAAACATTGTATGGCTATAGTTCAATATTTCATTGTTTTTCCCTGTATGTTTGAAACTTTATTAAAAATTTGTAACTTCGGGCGCTCAAAAGTTTTAATTTTCTTTCAAAAAAATTGAAGCCAAAAATTTAACATTAAAAATTGAAAAAATGGTAAAACAAACTACAAATTACGGCGACACATTAAACCAAGCCATAAACATTATCAGCGAAGGCACCAGTATAAAGGGAGATGTCGTTACCTCAGGCGATATTCGTATTGATGGTACGCTCGTGGGAAATATTGAAGCAAAAGGGAAGCTGGTTATTGGCCCGAAAGGGAAAGTAGAAGGTGAAATAATCTGCAACAACGTTGAATTATCGGGCTTAATTAAAGGCAAAATAGTAGTTCATGAATTGTTTAATATGAAATCGTCGGCACAAATTATTGGAGATATTATTGTTGGAAAGCTTTCTATTGAACCCGGTTCGATATTTACGGGCAATTGCTCAATGGGCAGTAATAAACCGGCTGATGACTCAAAGCAATCAAAATAAAGATACTGAAAATTATAAAAACAGCGGCCTTAGTAATTACGCAAAATATTCGGGGTTAGCCTTTCAGATGGGCGCTATTATTGGCGTTGCCGTCTGGGGTGGTATTAAACTTGACGAGCTGGCCGGAACAAATAACAGGGTGTTTACAATAATTCTTTCATTATTAGGTGTATTTGCGGCTCTTTATTTAATCTTAAAAGATTTTATAAAGAAATAATATGTAATAACGATGATTTCATTTTTAAGAAATATTTTGACAACAATAGCTCTCGGTTGTGGAATAATCGGCATTGGAAGTCTTGCTTTATTAATATTTGGAGCCGAAAAATATTTATTCGACCTTTTAATACTTTCTTCTGCTTTTACTATAATAATAGTCATCAGCTTTGTAATTTTTCATAAAGGATTATCGAAAGCGCCGCAAAGCAGCTTTTTATACTCAATTATTTCAATAGGAGTTAAATTCTTGTTAGAGATGATTTTAGCTATTTTTTGGTTTATTTCTGCAAAAAAAAGCAGTATAGAATTTGTTTTAATATTTTTTGTTTTATTTTTAGCGTTCACATTGTATTTAATATCTGCTATATTAAAAGCGCTGAAAAAGAAGTCGTTACAAAAATAAAGAGAATTGAAAACCAGACCGACAACAATAATAATTATCCTTTTTTTACTTGTTTTTACAAGACTGACAGCTTTTGGTCAGGAAGGACATCATGCAATAGGGCATGGCGAAGCCGACGAGAAATTTGATCCAACTTCTTTTATAATGGATCATATTGGTGATTCTCACGAATGGCATTTGTGGACTAAAGCCAACGGCGAAAGCGTGGCAATATACCTGCCTGTAATTCTTTATTCAAAAAACAAAGGCTTTGATGTGTTTTCGTCGAAGAAAATTGCGCACGGACATATACATAACGGCTATCGACTTGAAGAAGAAGGTGATTTTGAGGGAGTTATAGTGAGTGTTGATGTCGCAGGCAATATTGACGAGGCAAATATTCCGCTCGATTTTTCAATAACAAAAACAGTGGTAGGACTTTTTGCCTCGTGTCTTATAGGGCTATTTCTCTTTATAGGATTATCCAGATCGTATAAAAAAACAGGTGTCGGCCCCCCACGCGGAATACAGAGTTTTTTGGAACCTGTTATATTATTTATACGAGACGACATTGCAATAGTAAATATTGGAAAACACAAGTATGAAAAATATATGCCATATCTGTTATCGGTGTTCTTTTTCATACTCCTTAATAATATAATGGGGCTTATACCATTTCCGCCGCCTTTTGGAGCCAATGTAACAGGTAACATTGCGGTAACATTGGTGTTGGCAGTTTTTACTTTTGTAATAACGCAAATTAGCGGAAACAGACAATACTGGCGTCATATTTTTGCAACGCCCGGAGTGCCGATTTGGCTTTTGCCAATTATGGCGTCCGTTGAAATATTAGGCATGTTTACAAAACCGTTTGCACTTACCATACGTCTTTTTGCAAATATTACTGCAGGGCATATTATCGTGCTCAGCCTTGTGTCGCTGATATTTATTTTTAAGTCGTTGTTAATTGCGCCGGTATCAATTGGATTTGTAATTTTTATGGATTGCCTCGAGTTATTTGTGGCTTTCCTGCAAGCATACGTATTCACCTTATTGTCGGCCTTGTTTATAGGTCTGGCGGTTGAGGAGAAACATCATTAATTTATTGTTTAATTTTAAAACCAGTTATTATGACAGGGACATTAGCAGCAATTGGAGCAGGGATGGCAGTTATTGGAGCAGCGCTGGGTATTGGCAAAATCGGCAGTTCGGCGATGGAAGCTATCGCTCGTCAGCCGGAAGCGGCCTCGCAAATCCAGACAGCAATGATTATTGCATCTGCACTTATTGAAGGAGCAACGCTTTTTGCAATCGTTGTAGCTCTTATTGCAAATTAAAAAAAAACGAGAAGTCTTGCAGCGATTGGCTGCAGGCTTCTTTAAAAATTTAAAAGTTATATTTATAAGATATGATAATTTTAGCAAACAGTTTGACAACTCCGGCAATCGGAACAGTAGTTTGGACAGCAATAATCTTTGGCTTATTTTTCTTTCTGCTTGCCAAATTTGCGTGGAAACCCATTCTCAGCATGGTAAAAGAGAGGGACGAAACGATAAAAAATTCGCTTGAAGCCGCCGAAAGAGCAAAAGAAGAAATGTTGCAACTTCAGAGCGACAACGAAATAATTCTTCGCAAAGCGCGCGAAGAACGCGAATTAATCCTGAAAGAAGCAAAAGACATCAAGGAGAAAATTATTGTTGATGCAAAAGAAAAAGCCGATACCGAAACTCAAAAAAGTATCACACAGGCCCGCCAGCAAATTCAGGCTGAAAAAACAGCAGCTATTAACGACATAAAACAGCAGGTGGCTGAACTTTCGGTTATGATTGCCGAAAAGGTACTTAAAAAAGAATTGAGCAACAAAGGTGAACAGGAAAAAATGGTTGATGCCTTAATCGACGAGATTAAACTGAATTAGTCTATGGATCAAAGTGCGATAACAGTAAGGTATGCAAAAGCATTTTTTTCTCTGTCAAAAGAAAAAAATCTTCAGGAAACCCTAAAATCGGATATGGAACTTATTTTTTCGGTTTGTGAAAAATCATCCGACTTTATTCTTTTGCTGGAAAATCCGGTTGTGAAAACCATGAAAAAAATAGAACTGTTTACACTTATTTTCAACGGAAAAATTCACAGCCATACACTAAATTTTCTGAAACTTATTGCTGAAAATAAAAGAGAAACACATATCCCCGGCATTTGTCGTAATTTTCTGTATTTTACCCGTAAAGCTCAGAATATAAGTACTGCTGTTCTTACTACTGCATCAGAAATGGAAATTGACACAGTAAAAAAGATTGAAAAATTGATGGAAAAAGAGCTTGGTACAAAAATTGAGCTTTCAACAAAAGTAAATCCTAATATTATAGGAGGTATGATTCTCAGGCTGGAAGACAAACAATGCGATGCAAGTGTAGCCACCCGGCTCAAAAAAATCGGGCAAACATTATTAGAAACTGAATTAAAACAATAATATTTTATCGGGAAACCCCGAAATAAAACATAAAAAGAACATAGAGATGGCAAATATTAAACCTGCTGAAGTATCTGAAATACTTAAACAACAGTTAGAAGGTTTCAAGTCGGTTGCTGAACTTGAAGAAGTTGGCACTGTTTTACAAGTTGGTGATGGAATTGCACGTATTTACGGCCTTTCGAACGTTGAAGCAAACGAAATGATAGAGTTTGAAAATGGCATGAAAGGAATTGTGCTTAACCTCGAAGAAGATAATGTAGGTGCGGTTTTGCTGGGCCCTTCCGAACATATTAAGGAAGGCGATACGGTAAAACGGACACAGCACATTGCATCGATTATGGTTGGCGAACAATTGCTTGGGCGTGTTATCAATACCATTGGCGACCCCATTGACGGAAAAGGCGCCCTGACGGGCAAGTTGTTTGAAATGCCTTTGGAAAGAAAAGCTCCGGGTGTTATTTACCGTCAAAAAGTAAATCAGCCGCTTCAAACAGGATTAAAAGCTATTGATGCTATGATTCCGATTGGTCGCGGGCAACGCGAGTTGATCATCGGCGACCGCCAGACAGGAAAAACAGCCGTTGCCATTGACACAATCATTAATCAGCGTGAAAATTTTGAAGAAGGGAATCCGGTTTATTGCATTTATGTGGCTATCGGACAAAAGGGCTCGACCGTGGCCAATATTGCCTCTACACTCGAAAAGTACGGAGCAATGGATTATACGGTTATTGTTTCGGCAACAGCATCCGACCCTGCTGCACTTCAATTTTATGCCCCTTATGCGGGAGCTGCAATTGGCGAATATTTTCGTGACACAGGCCGCGATGCTCTGATTATCTATGATGACCTTTCGAAACAGGCCGTTTCGTATCGTGAAGTTTCGTTGTTACTACGTCGCCCTCCGGGACGCGAAGCATATCCCGGCGATGTGTTCTATCTTCATTCCCGTTTGCTGGAAAGAGCAGCAAAAATCATTGAAAGCGATGAAATTGCAAAAAACATGAACGATCTTCCTGAATGTCTGAAAGATAAAGTAAAAGGAGGAGGTTCGTTAACAGCACTTCCAATTATCGAAACACAGGCCGGCGACGTTTCGGCATATATTCCTACAAACGTAATTTCGATTACCGACGGGCAGATATTTCTTGAATCCAACCTGTTTAATTCGGGTGTAAGGCCGGCTATTAACGTTGGTATCTCTGTGTCGAGGGTAGGAGGTAACGCGCAAATTAAATCGATGAAGAAAATCGCGGGAACTCTGAAAGTTGAACAGGCACAGTACAGGGAACTTGAAGCATTCTCGAAATTCGGATCCGACCTTGACGCTACTACTCTTGCCGTTCTTGACAAAGGAGCTAAAAACGTTGAGATATTGAAACAGGGGCAGTACGCTCCGATTCCGGTTGAAAATCAGGTAGCGATAATATACTGTGGTACAACGGGGCTTTTGAAAGACATTCCCGTAGGAAAAGTAAAAGCATTTGAAACCGATTTTATCGAATATATGAATTTTCAGTATAAGGATGCGCTTGAGGAAATTCGTAAGGGCAACATTAATGAAAGTATAACTGGAATTCTTGAAAAAGCGGCGGCTGAAATAATCTTTAAATATAAAGAATCTCATTTTGAATGCACATGCAACCAATTTGAGTGCGAATGCAAAATAAGTTAAATCGTATATGGCGAATTTAAAGGCAATACGAATCAGAATTGCATCTGTGCGTTCAACGCGGCAGATCACTTCTGCAATGAAAATGGTATCGGCGGCCAGATTGCGCAAGGCTCAGGATAAAATAATAAAGTTGCGCCCTTACGTTAATAAGCTGCAGGAAATTCTTAATGAATTGTCGCAAAGCCTTGTCGATTCGGAAGTAGAGAACGTTTATGGAAGAGTATCTGAACCGAAAAAAGTTCTTATAGTTGTAATTACTTCAAACCGTGGACTTTGCGGAGCGTTCAATGCAAACGTGATAAAAGAGACAAAACGGTTGATTACTGAAAAATATGCCGATCAAAATAAAAAAGATAATCTCAGGCTATTGACAATCGGTAAAAAAGGGTACGATTTTTTCCGCAAACAACAGGTAATTCTTTTCGGCGAGCAGAACAGTCTTTTAGATAACGTTAACTTTGCCGATATATCGCTTACAGCCGAGAGGTTAATGGACTCTTTTGTTTCGGGCGAATACGACAGGATTGAGCTTGTATATAATCAGTTTAAAAATGCCGCCGTACAAAACTTGATGACTGAGTTGTTTCTTCCGGTAACATTGTCGGATGACGATAATAAAGAAAAAGTTTTGCCAGTTTCAACTGATTATATTTATGAGCCTACCGCCGAAGAAATAGTGAAAAATTTGATACCTAAATCGCTTAAAATACAATTTTACAAAGCTGTTCTCGATTCGTTTGTAGCGGAAAACGGCGCCAGAATGACAGCCATGCATATGGCTACGGATAATGCTTCAACAATGATAAGAGAGCTTACTTTGCAGTATAATAAGGCAAGGCAAGCGTCAATAACTAATCAGATACTTGAAGTTGTTAGCGGAGCGGAAGCTTTAAAAGGTTAATAGTAGCTCCTTAAAATATCTTTTTAAGGAGCTACTATTTTGTTTTTCATTCTTCAATTTTATGCCCTCTTCCCCCTATACCCCCAATAAAACACCTGTGGTAGTACGGTGAAAGAGAGTAGCATACAAATAATAATTCCGCCGACTATCATAATGGCAAGTGGTTTTTGGATTTCGGAGCCCATACCGGTGGAGAGGGCGGCGGGGAGAAGTCCCATCGAACCCATTAAGGCTATCATCAACACGGGGCGGATGCGCTCTTTTACCGCTTCGTCTATGGATGCCTTTAAATCTCTGGTTTTCTGCATCTTGCTTTTCATTAAAACGATGAGCAAAATACTGTTTATCGCCGTGATTCCGAATAATATGATAAAACCAACGCCTGCCGATATGCCAAAAACCGTTCCCGTGAGCCACAGCGAAATAAATCCGCCAATGAATGCGTAAGGGATT
>Ga0082212_10000733_pt1 | contig 47947 bp, 46 predicted proteins | sample TergutNt197P3_FD_71548 | JGI IMG/M metagenome (GOLD analysis project Ga0082212, IMG submission 71548) | Neocapritermes taracua P3 segment gut microbial communities from Petit-Saut dam, French Guiana - Nt197 P3 | ecosystem: Host-associated > Arthropoda: Insects > Digestive system > Gut ... | reverse complement strand
CGACTTGCACAGAATCACCCTGTTTTTCCGCTACTTTGGGAGTAAGTCCCTGAAAATCATCCGGAAAAAGTGAGTAATCCAACGAAGATACCGTTTGCCTTTTTATTGCCTGCGGTCTTCCTTTCAGATTTATGTTAAGCCCTCTCTTTATTTTTATTACCTTAGCCATAAACGCAATAGCCAAAAATTATCTTTTAAAGCTACAAAGATAAAAAAAATTCTCTTCCAACGCTCTTTTTTTAATTAACGGAATAACAGAGTAACTGAAAACTCATAACTCATAACTCATAACTATAGCAACTCACAGGCTCAATTCTATTATTCAGTTATTCAATATCTAAGGATTAGTTTCCCCACAGTTTGGCGTGGCGATTCAATTGCAATATCTCTTAATAATATTGTAGGCTCCTTCTATGCCGAGTTCGCCAGCATGGCTGAGATCGATTGCACCGCCTTCCACATCGTCGAGATAAATTTTAGTGAGACCGCGGTTAAAATAGGCTTCTGCAAACTCAGGCTCAAGCTCAATGGCGCGGTTTAAATCTTCAATGGCTGCCTTATAATCTTTCAGGCGAAGTTTTATGTATGCCCTGTTGTAATAACCAAAAACAAATTTTGGGTTTAAATTCAGGGTAGTTTCATAGTCTTCAATGATGTGCTGATAATCAATAGTTTCCAGTTGTCTCACGTTAGGCGCCTCAGAAAAACGCTGCATAATGGGAATACTGTATTCCGAAATATTACCGACGAGCGATTCCATTTCCTGTATCATTTTAAACCGGCAGTTAGCCCTCGAAAAATAGGCAATTACCTCTTTATTGTCCAAATCAATGGCACGATTTAAATCGGCCAGAGCTTCGTTATATTTCCCTGTAAGGCTGTAAAAAATGCCGCGGTTGAGGCGGTTATGCCCGTTATCCTGTATATTTATGCGTTCGTTAAAATACAAAACGAAATTTTCAAAAACCGGAATGTATTCATTTACCGATTTGTTTGAAATAGTGAGCAGCGGATTATAGTTGTTTTTCCGGTTCATCTCGTCAATGGCGAGGCTGTAGTACTGAAAACGGTCGTAGTCAACTGCATTTTTTTCGAAAGCCGAGACTATAAAAATAAACTGCAAATCAATAACTGCATTTTGATTTTGTATGCGTCCGTCGGTAACTTCTTCGTCTCCGGGAAGGTTTCGTGTATCTTCAACTACCACGTTCATACGCCGGCGGCGATTTTGCTGTTCGTTTTCACCGCTGTTGCCGGAATCGTTTTGCGTAGTTGATTCGCTGTCATCATCCTGTCCCGAATTATTTTGATTTCCCTGCTGGTTTCCTTGCTGCTGTGTGCCACTATTTTGGTTTTGCTGGTTTTGAGCCAGTTGTTCAGCGTCGATAATGAATTTGTCTAAATCGAATTTAGGATCGAGCAGCGCAGCAATTTCATAATCGCGCTCAAAACCGGAACGGCCAAGTATTTCGCGCGCCATAGCCCTGTTAAAATACGAGCTGGCTATTTCAGGGTTTAGTTGAATGGCCATGTCGTAATCCATAATAGCTCCGACGTAATCTTCGAGCTTGTGTTTAACTATGCCCCGATTGTTGAATGCAAGTGCATTTTTGGGGTCGAGAGTCAGGCACTGGTCGTAATCGCGCAGCGCCGAGGCATAATCTTCCAGTTCGAACCTCGCCAGTCCGCGGTTCAGATATGCATCGGCGTAGTGCGGGCGAATTATGATTATCTCGTTTAAATCGCGTATTGCACCCCTGATATCGCCCTGCATAATTTTAGCATTACTGCGGTTCATTAAGGCATAAGTCGATCTCGGATTTATCTCCAGGGCCTTGTTATAGTCTTCAATAGCTCCCTCCAAATTTTTTTGCGTCAACTTGGCAATACCTCGATTGTTGTATATATTTTCATCGTTGGGGTCAAATTCAAGCGCTCTGTTGTAATCTTTTATTGCATTTTCAAAGTCGCGCAGGTTATGGTAGGCCATGCCGCGATTGGTGTAAGCCCGCGGATAAAAAGGTTTTATTTCAATAGCTTTGTTGTAATCGATAATGGCGCCCCGGTAGTCTTCTAACTGGTGTTTGGCAATTCCACGGTAAAAATAGGCTTCGGGCAGGTAGGGCCTGAATTTTATAACAATATTAAAATATTCGATGGCTCCGGTATAGTTACCAATCTGGGTGCGGGTTTGGCCTACTATCATATAATGGTTCACGTTTACCTGAGCTTGTGTAAACAGCACGTTGAAAACAAGTAAAACCAATATGAATAATCGTTTCATACAAAAAATTAAGTGCAAAAACAAAAATAGTATTTTACAAAGATTATGAGTTAGGAATTACGAATGGAAAATTGAATAATTCCTGATTCGTAATTCCTAATTAATAATTAATAATTCTCCCCCATTAAACGCCTATAATCAAAACCTAAATCCAAATGTAAAAACGACATTACTTTTCAATGTGTTGAAAGACGCCATTTCGGGGGTTGGATAATTATTTGAAATTGGCGGCGGATACAACATGTCGAAAGCCTTCGAATCGGTATATCTATATGCAGCATCGAAATAAAAGTTGTTCTGACGGTACCCAAAGCCGCATGAGTATGTATTCAGGTTTGCATCAGCATTTTGCTGGATTGCGCCAAAAGCATATTTATTATACGCCGACGGGTAATATTCGTAACCTGCACGTAGCGAAAAAGCATCGGTTAAGCGGTATTCGCCTCCGAGTCTCAGATTACCAACCGATTTATATGCGCTCGAAATTTCTTCGTTTTCCTGAACAAACTGATAACCGTCGCCCCCCCTGCGTAAACTTGCCTTGCTGTAATCTACATATTCATAATCGAGGCTTACAAGCCCTCTGTTACCTACAATAAATGCTCCGCTGAAAGTTGCCCTTAAAGGTGTTTCCAAACAGTAATCGTATTCCGAAATGGGTGGAGTATCGGTACTATATCTTACGGTACTTCCATCATCGTATGTTATCGAAGACTTCATTGATGTTTTAAAAACATCGGTAAGATTATAGAAAGTAGGTGTGTGAACAGCAAGTCCAAGTCTTAATTCGTTAACCGGCTTGTAAATTACGCCTAACTTCCCGTTATAACCCGTACCGCTTGTTCTCAAAAAACTGTTAAACTGCAGTTCGTTAAAGTAGTCAATACGGTTGTTTTTATCCCATTCAATGTGGTTTGACGATTCTTTATAGTAAAGATCAACAATTCCTATCGACGCGCCGAAATATAATTTATGGTTAAAGTTCAACCCTACGGAAAATGAAAATTCATCCATAGTCCCCTGGCGCGAAATACTTTTTTGATGGCTTTGTCCATAACCAGCCTCTTCAATATCGTGCCAGTAAACTCCGTTTTCATCTTCAATCAGCAAATCGGTATCCCATGCCAGCTGTTCATAAAAATTACTCCAGTTTCCGGCATTTGCATTCGATACAAAATAATCGAGAATTGAGCTATTAGCATTGTTACCTCCGACTAAAGCATTACTGTTGAAATTTTTTAACCGGTTGTACCCGATTCCTATATTTACGCTTACTATGCCGGTTCCGCCGCCATTTCGTGTTGGAGAGGAATATACATAACTGAGATTGTCGAATGAAAAATTATACCTGCTGTCGCTCAATAAGCTGTTCAAATATTCTGAATTCACTTTCGTGTGTCCAAATGTTGGCGTAAACGACAGCTCCGACGAGCGGTATAATCCCAGTCCTGCCGGATTTATACTTACCGAAGTAAAGTCGCCGCCAAGCGCTCCGAAAGCGTTTCCCATTCCACCCGAACGGGCTGTTCCGTTAATCTGAAAACTGGAGTACCTGAGTGCATCTACCAAATCCTGTGCATTTGCAAAATATGGTAATATGAAAGCAAATGCGAGTATTGCAAAATATTTTTTCATGGCAAATTAAATTTTGTCGTTAATAATTTCATTTAATTAAGAATAGCTGTTATCTCCGTCCTGAAGAAGAAGAACCACCTGAGCTCCCCCCGGAACTTCTGGCTCCCCCTGAGCTACCTCCGGAACTGCCCCCATAGCTTCCGCCACCGGAGCCAATTGATGTTCCCGAACTTCTGGAAACTCCGGTTGAGCCACTGCTTCTGTAACTGCCGCTGTTTCCGGCCTGACTGCCACTCCTGTTACTGTTATTACTGTTACTCGATGCAGGAGGAGAATACGTCCTTGCATTCGTATTAGTACCTGTACTTCTATTATATGTTGAAGTCGAGCGATATGTGTTATTATATGTCGATGTACTTCTTGAACCGGTACTTGACGAGCCGGTTGAGCTGTTTACAACCCGTGGCTGTGTACTGTTAGTGCTCGTTGCAGGACGGGTATAAGTCGTCGTTCGGCCGGAAGGTTCGCTTCCCTGACGTGTATATGTTTGCACCCTTGAAGCTTCCGCCGCGCGCGAAGAGCTGTTTGATTGCGTATTTACCTGATTTTCGGCCGAAACCCTTCTTCTTTCAGTCAATACATCAGCGCCTGCCTGTGTTGTAACATTTGAATTTCTTGCACCTGTATTTGTTTGTGCTCCCGAAACAGAATTGTTTCTTCTTGAATCGATCGTGCTGTTTGAAGTTCCACCGGTATTTCCACCTCTGCCTGCCGCTAAAGTCGAAGATGAGTTTCTTCTCGTCAGGTCGTTATTACCATACATGATATTTGTACCTGTGGCTCTTCTTTGTCCGTAGTGGTAATTTTCGTAATTATTGTACCATCCTCCGCCAAAATTATATGAGGGGTAGCCCCAAGCATAATAGTTGCCGTACCAATAATTGTTGTAATAAGGATATCCCCAGCCCCATGAATAATAGGGTGAATACCAGCTGTTCCAGCCCCAGTTCCATGCAAACGAACTGTATGGGTGATACCACGATGAGTATGGGTAGTACCACGACGAGTATGAGTAAAAAAACGGATCGTAATACCAGGTGTTCCAATAGAATGGATCGTAGAAATATGGATTATGGAAACGGCGAATTCTATATGCAAAATCCACATTATCACCTTCGTAATAATTGTTTATTATGTATTGTACATCGTCGTCATTGTAATAATAGTTAGTATCACTTTCGACTAACTCCATATTATCCATATAATACCTTACTAAGTCAGAATTATTTCCTGTGCCGTCGAAAATATAATTATTCATAGTACGGCTGCCGTCTCTGTTTGTTTCAATATCACTGATGATTAATTTTTCATTAGTTCTTGACTGTGTATTTGCAGCAGTATTTTCATATACAATTGGCAGAGGCATATCTCCGGGGTTAAAGTAAATGTCGTCGATATAGCTTCGCGTTATGTATGACCCTGAGGTACATGCACCAAGTAAGAGTGCAATTGCCGATAATATTGTTAATTTTGATTTCATAACTTATCCTCCTTGTCTGTTTAATGTAAAAATATTTACTTTATTTGTGGTATCAAAAACTATTTGTTTAAAAACAAAATCTGTACCAAATTTTAAAAAATGGCGAAAGAATTAACACCACGAAGCGAAAATTATTCACAGTGGTATCAAGATTTAGTAATAAAGGCCGACTTGGCAGAAAATTCGGCCGTACGGGGCTGTATGGTTATTAAGCCTTATGGCTATGCTATTTGGGAAAAAATGCAGGCCGAACTGGATCGTATGTTCAAGGAAACAGGCCATGTTAATGCGTATTTTCCGATTTTTATTCCAAAATCGTTTTTTAGCAAAGAAGCCGATCATGTTGAAGGCTTTGCCAAGGAATGCGCTGTTGTTACTCATTACCGTTTAAAAAACGATGCAGAAAACGGCGGAGTTGTTGTAGATCCGGAAGCAAAATTAGAAGAGGAGCTGATAGTGAGGCCAACTTCTGAAACCATAATCTGGAATACATATAAAAATTGGATTCACTCGTACCGCGATTTGCCAATTTTGGTAAACCAGTGGGCAAATGTGGTTCGCTGGGAAATGCGCACAAGGTTATTTTTACGAACTACCGAATTTCTTTGGCAGGAGGGACACACAGCACACGCTACAAAAAAAGAAGCAATAGAAGAAACTGAAAAAATGCTGAATGTTTATGCCGACTTTGCCGAAAACTACCTTGCAATGCCTGTGGTTAAAGGCATTAAATCGGCAAACGAGCGTTTTGCCGGCGCTTTGGAAACTTACTCTATTGAGGCCTTAATGCAGGATGGAAAAGCGCTTCAATCGGGCACTTCGCATTTTTTAGGACAGAATTTTGCCAAAGCTTTCGATGTAAAATTTACAAGCAGGGAAGAAACCGAAGAATATGTGTGGGCTTCATCGTGGGGAGTTTCTACCCGTTTGATGGGCGCTCTTATAATGGCCCATTCCGACGATAACGGTTTGGTTTTACCGCCCAAACTGGCTCCCATTCAGGTAATAATTGTGCCTATCTACAAAAAGATGGAAGAACTTGCTGAAATTTCAGAAAAAGTAAAAGAAATTACTACAAAGCTGAAAACCAAAGGGATAACCGTAAAATATGACGATAACGACAACAGAAAACCGGGTTGGAAATTTGCCGAATACGAATTAAAAGGCGTGCCTGTAAGGTTAGCAATGGGGCCGCGTGACTTACTAAACGGAACGGTTGAAATTGCCCGGCGCGATACGCTTGAAAAAACCGTTGTTGAAACCGAAGGGGTTGAAACATATATTGAAAATCTTTTAAGCGAAATTCAAAATAATATTTTCAAAAAAGCGCTCGATTTCAGAACGGCAAATACAACCGAAGTTGATACATGGGACGAATTCAGGGAAGTTCTTAAAGGCAAGGGCGGGTTTATTCTTGCCCACTGGGACGGCACTTCGGAAACCGAAGAAGCGATAAAGGCTGAAACTAAAGCCACTATTCGCTGTATTCCGCTCGAAAGCGAGGAAAAGGAAGGGCTTTGTGTGTATTCGGGGAAACCATCGAAACGGAGAGTTCTGTTTGCGCTGGCGTATTGATAAGTTTTGTTTGAAAAACACAAAAACCCTGTAATATAACTTACAGGGTTTTTTATGCAAGGCTTGTCTTTTACTACTTTAAAACGCAGTTACTTTGTAGTTTCAATTAAAAAATGCAAATTTTTGCACGATAAATTTCAGGTTGTGTGTTTTCAAAATTGCTTTTTGTATTTTTAAATCCGAAATTATTGAAAATTATGGACAAAGTTGTTGAAAGATTTATACGTTATGCGAGGGAGCATACCGCTTCTAACCCCGACAGTGCCACTTATCCAAGTACAGGAGGGCAGGTTGAATTTATGAAAAAACTGGAGGCAGAGTTAAAAACGATTGGTTTAAAGGAGGTTGAACTCGATAATTACGGATATTTAACCGCTACAATCCCCGCTAATGGAGTCGAAGACTGTCCGGTGATTGGTTTTATTGCGCATATTGACACAAGTCCCGATTTTGAGGGCGAAAATGTAAACCCGCAGGTTATTGAAAACTACGACGGGGGGGTGATAAAGCTCAATAACGGAATAGAAATTAATCCCGCCGAATTTCCTGAAATACTGAATTATACAGGCCGGCAAATAATAACTGCCGACGGTACAACCCTGTTGGGAGCCGACGACAAAGCCGGTGTTGCCGAAATTGTTACCGCCGCTGAAATTTTAATGAAAAACGATAAAATCAAGCACGGAAAAATAAGGATTGGTTTCACTCCCGATGAAGAAATTGGAAGGGGTGTCGATTTTTTTGATACAGAAAAATTTGGCGCCGCTTTTGCCTATACCCTCGACGGCGGAGAACTTGGCGAACTTGAATTTGAGAATTTCAATGCTGCATCGGCAAAAATTGTTATCAGCGGGCAGAGCGTTCATCCCGGAGATGCTAAAAACAAAATGGTAAATGCATTGCTTGTCGCCCACAAAATTATTTCGATGTTGCCGCCCGCTCAGCGCCCCGAACACACCGAAAAATACGAAGGTTTCTTTCATTTAGTTTCATTAAGCGGAAATGTTGACAAGGCTGAAATGCAGTTTTTAATCCGCGACCACGATTTTGAAAAATTTGAAGTTAAAAAGAAACTGCTAAACGAAATTGTCAGGCTGGTTAATTTGGAACTTGGAAAAGAATCGGTTAAGCTTGATTTGAAAGATTCATATTACAACATGCGCAAAAAAATTGAACCGGTGATGCACATTGTTGAAATAGCAAAAAAAGCAATGGAACAAGCCGGTGTAACGCCAAAAATAAAAGCTATTCGCGGAGGTACCGATGGGGCGCGGCTGTCTTATGAAGGACTGCCTTGCCCGAATATTTTTACCGGCGGCCATAATTTTCACGGCCCCTTTGAATTTATACCTGTTCCTTCGATGCTTAAAGCGGTGGAAGTTATTTTGAATATTGTACAGTTAGTTGGAAAATTAAAGTAAAATGTTTGACAGTTTTCTCGAATTCATAAAAGAAAAGCAGCTTTTTGAACAGCATCAAAAAATTTTGCTTACCATTAGTGGAGGAATCGACAGTATGGTTCTTTTGCATTTATTCGAAAAATCGGGATATGAATACGGCATTGTGCACTGCAATTTCAATTTACGTGGCGATGAGTCGGATGGCGACGAGAATTTTGTGAGGCAGCAGGTTGCAATTCATGGTGTTCCGGCATTTTTTCAAAGTTTTGAAACCGAAGAATATGCGCAGTTAAACGGTATTTCGATTGAAATGGCCGCGCGTGAATTACGGTACAGGTATTTCGAAAAAATCAGCTCTGAAAATAATTACGATTACATAGCAACAGCTCACCATCTCGACGATTTGATTGAAACCTTTTTTTTAAACCTTTCACGAAAAACCGGAATCAAAGGGTTAACCGGAATCAAAGAAAAATCGGGGAAAATAATCAGGCCGCTGCTTTTTGCCGGCAGAAAAGAAATTGAAGAGTTTGCCCGTGAAAATTTTATAGATTTCAGAGAAGATTCAACGAACAGCGAAATGGTTTACCGGCGTAATTTTTTGCGCCATAAAATATTGCCGCTCTTTCAGGAAATGAACCAGTCGTTCAGTAAAAACATTCTGGCAAGTATTGCATATTTGAAGGAAACCGAAACAGTTTATTCAGGATTTATTGAAAATGAAAAGGGAAAAGTTGTGCTTGAAAGCAAACAGGACACGATAATTGATATTGAACAGCTCATTAACACACAGTTTCCGAAAGTTTTGCTTTTTGAGATACTTACCGGTTTCGGGTTTAAAACAGCGGTAATTGATGAAGTTTTTGAAGCGCTGAACAGTGATTCAGGAAAGCAATTTTTTTCGAAAAGCCATCGCATTGTGAAAGATCGCGGGCGCTTGTTTATAAGGCCAAACAACGACGAAGATGAACGTATTTACTATATCGAAAAAGATGATATTGAACTGTTTGAACCACTCAATTTAATTTTGGAAAAACATAATGCAGAGAATTTTATAATTAATACCGAACCAAATGTCGCTTGTCTCGATTGTGATAAGATTGAATTTCCGCTTTTAATTAGAAAATGGAGGCAGGGCGATTATTTTCAGCCGTTGGGAATGACCGGCGATAAAAAATTGAGCGACTTTTTTATCGATGAAAAACTCCCGATTCACGAAAAAGAAAACACATGGATTTTGTGCAGCGGTAAAAAAATTGTTTGGATTATTGGCCACCGCATCGACAATCGGTTTAAAATTACCCGAAAAACAAAAACAGTGCTAAAGATTGAATTGAAAAATGATTCAATATAACTTTAATGACACTTTCCTTATGTATTTTGACAAAGTTACATGAGTGTTTTTAGGTGCAAGCGGCGACAGCGCGATTAGGCAATGACTCGAAAATGACCGAGAGTTTAAGTAAGTAAATTGAATAATCAGATAAAGGATGAAAAATAAAAAGAACATAATACATTTTTTAATAACAGGCCTGCTATTATTCTCGTATAGTGAAATTCTTGCTCAAGAAATGGAGAAAGAATTTGCAAACATGGAGAAACATGCTCATAAATATGAATATAAGGCATTAGGGGGAAATTTTTTTACTGGTTATGGATTGTTAAATGGCAATATTTCGGAATATTTTACTGATCCATTTTTTATCGGAATGAATATTGATATTATTAGGCAAAAATTTGTCATACAAATTGACGATTATATTGGATTTGGAAAAACAAAAAAGACAATGGAGTTTCCGGATGATTTGGAATGGTCTAAAAACAAAGCAGCATTACACTTTGCAATAGGGGGAAATTTTGGATATACTCTTGTAAATTCTGAATCGTTTAAACTTGTTCCATTAGCGGGAATTGGGTTTAATGGGATTACTTCTAAAATTTTGGATTCAAACTATAATACTTTAAATGAGCCATTGTTCCCTTATTATAAACTTGGTTGTTACATTGACGTAAAATCGCTCAGGTTGTTTAAAAACAATTATAGTTTCAATTATGGTGATAAATATACTTGTATCCGACTAAGTTTTGGGATAAATCGTCAAATTGGGATACGAAAATATGATTCTTTTTATCAAGGTAATATGATGTATTTTACTATTGGAATGGGAGGATTAGTGCCGGGAAGATTAACAAGATAATGTTATGGTATGTAACTACAAGAACTGGAACAAACTTTGACTCGGCTTTACAGGCTTTTCCGAAAAACGAGAACCAATTATTAAAGAATACCTGATAATTTCAATGAGTTGCAAAAACAAAAAAGCCACTCTCTGTAAAGAGAATGGCTTTTTATATTTAAACAATCAACGATTTATTACATCATTCCACCCATTCCTCCGTGGCCTGCCGGCGGCATCATTGGCGGGTGATCGTCTTTCTCTTCAACAATAACTGCTTCGGTAGTAAGGAACATTCCTGCAATTGAAGCAGCATTTTCAAGCGCGATACGGGCAACTTTTGCAGGGTCGATTACGCCTGATTCATATAAATTCTGATATTCATCGGTGCGTGCGTTGTACCCAAAATCATCTTTACCTTCTTTAATTTTCTGAACAATAACAGCGCCTTCTTTTCCTGCATTACCAACAATCTGGCGAAGAGGCTCTTCAATTGCTCTTTTAATAATTTCGATACCGGTTTGTTCATCTTCGTTTTCACCTCTTATGCTGTTAAGGGCTTCAATTGCACGAATATAAGCCACACCACCACCGGGCACAATACCTTCTTCAACAGCAGCACGGGTTGCGCTTAATGCATCGTCAACGCGGTCTTTTTTCTCTTTCATTTCAACTTCGGAAGCAGCTCCTACATAAATTACTGCAACACCACCTGCCAGTTTAGCCAAACGCTCCTGCAGTTTTTCCTTATCATAATCGGATGTGGTTGTTTCAATATGCTTTTTGATTTGTGCTGCGCGGGCTGCAATATTTTCCGATTTACCGCCGCCATTAACAATTGTTGTATATTCTTTGTCAACTGTAATTTTTTCAGCGTGTCCCAGCATTTCCAGAGTGGCTTGTTCCAATTTCATACCTTTTTCTTCGGTAATTACCGTACCACCGGTTAATGTAGCAATGTCTTCGAGCATATCTTTCCTGCGGTCGCCAAAACCGGGAGCTTTTACTGCACAAACTTTAAGCGAGCCGCGCAAACGGTTTACAACCAAAGTAGCAAGCGCTTCTCCGTCAACATCTTCGGCAATAATCAGCAGCGGACGTCCGGTTTGAGCCGTTTGTTCCAGTATCGGAAGAAGATCTTTCATGTTGCTGATTTTTTTGTCGTGAATCAAAACAAAAGGACTGTCCAGTTCTGCAGCCATTTTTTCAGCATCGGTAATAAAATAAGCTGATAAATAGCCACGGTCGAACTGCATTCCTTCAACCACGTCAACATAGGTATCGGTACCCTTTGATTCTTCAATGGTGATAACGCCCTCTTTGTGAACTTTTTGCATAGCTTCGGCAATAAGTTTACCAATAGTGTCGTCGTTATTTGCTGAAACTTTGGCAACCGATTCAATTTTCACATAGTCGTCGCCAATGGTTTGAGCCTGACCGGCGATGCTTTCAATAACTTTCACAACGCCTTTGTCGATACCGCGTTTCAAATCCATTGGATTTGCACCGGCAGTAACATTTTTCAAACCAACATTAATAATTGATTGGGCTAAAACTGTGGCAGTTGTAGTACCGTCGCCTGCATTGTCGCCGGTTTTAGAGGCAACTTCTTTTACCATTTGTGCACCAAGATTCTCGTATGGATCTTTAAGATCAACGTCTTTTGCAACAGTTACACCATCTTTTGAAATCTGGGGCGCACCAAATTTTTTCTCAATAACTACGGTACGGCCTTTGGGGCCAAGAGTTACTTTTACAGCGTTTGCCAGCTTGTCAACACCTCTTTTCAATGAATCGCGGGCATCAATGTCGAATTTAATTTCTTTTGCCATTTTATTCTTTTTTTGATTTAATTTTAATTAAGCAATGTATAAAACGTCAGTTTGTGACATTAACAAATAATCTTTTCCATCAATGTTCAGCTCGGTGCCTGAATATTTGCCATAAAAAACAACATCGCCGATTTTTACTTCCATAGGCTCGTCTTTTTTTGCGCTGCCTACCAAAGCAACTGTTCCTATCTGCGGTTTTTCTTTTGCTGAATCGGGAATAATAATCCCGCTTACTGTTTTTTCTTCGGCATCCTTTGGTTGAACCAAAACTTTACCTGCCAAAATTTTTCCTTTTAAATCTGCCATTAGTTTATAGTTTTATTTAATTAAACATTAATATTTTCAAAAGTTGACAATCGAATCTATCATATTTTGTGCCATATCAGCCTTTGCTCATAAATGTGATAAAAACACGACAATTTTTCATTATAAAAACAGGAAGCCGACCAAGTAACCAAGATATTTTTTTAAATATCAGCGAATTAATTCATTAACAATGCTTCTGTCATGCTGACAGAGAGGTTTTGGGCTTTACTTATTTTTATTTAAATTTTAAAATCTTTACTAAAGAAAAGCGGTAGAAATAAAAAGCCATCCTTAAAAAGAACAGCTTCAAAGTTAATTATATTGAAAATTTTTTATTCCTGCGCATTTTCACCTCCCTGGGCCGGAGCCTGTGCTTCAGGCACTGTGGTAGGGAATACAGGTATCTGTAACGGATCTACAGAATTGTCAATCTGATTTTGTATTCTTGACTGATTTGCACCTGCGTTTTCGCGCGGAATAAATGCTGTTCCTATTATTGAAAAGAATAACAACGCGCCAGCTAAAAACCATGTTCCTTTTTCAAGGAAATCGGTTGTTTTGCGTACCCCCATTACCTGGTTCGACGACTGGAAGTTACTGGCTAATCCACCACCTTTGGAGTTCTGAACCAATACAATAAGTATCAAAAGGATACAAGCAATAAGTATTAAAACTGTTATTAATGTGTACATTTCTCGTCTTATTAAATGTTTTTTAATTTCTCTATTTCATCAATTCGGGCTGCAAAGTAAACACTTTTTTCCGGATATTTCAAACTTAATTTCAGGAATGCTTCTAACGCTTTATCATATTTTTTTTGATTATAATATAACATGGCCAATGTTTCGGTTATAATTTCGTCATTCTCTTCTATCGATTTTTTAATAATTTCATTTTCAGCAAACTGGCCGGCATTGTCATTTTTCCCCTTTGAAGTTATTATTCCTGCATTAGATGATAAAAATTTATCGATTAACGAATTTCCCTGAGTAGTTTCCTCATTATAATCAAGGGAAAACACAGTATTGCTTTCATCAGAATATTCTGACGGATTATAATTTGGGGTATTGTTTCGTGTCTGCAGATAAGTATAAAGTTTTTTACGCTGGGGTATTTGAACTGCAGTCTTTTTTAGTGTTTCTTCAAATTTATCAGATTTCAGGCTTTTTAAATGTAAAATCAACGCAGCCTGAAAATATGGATATTTTACAGTTAAATCTCTCAGTTCCTGCTCTGATTTCTTGTTTAGTAAATCAGCATTTTTAATCAGTGTATAAAACTTTTCTTTCAGCATAACTTACCAGTTTGCAATAGTAGCATTGAATAAGTCTTCTAAAATTTTGTCAACTATAATTGGGACAATTTCATCCTCAACATCGTTCCAATTTAGAGAACTGTCGAAATCTTCGTATCCCGAAAATGACCTTTCAAAACTTTGAGAAGTGTCAACACTGTTTGTATATTTCACCTTTATCGATATAGTTAAACGATTTTGAGCGGCAGCATCACCTTTTTGAATCGACATAGGTTTTACTTCATAGTCTTCTATAATTCCTTCAAAAACCAAATCGCCATTTTCGGCAGTTTCCTTTAAAGGCGACTTACGTTGGAGTTTGGTTTTTAATTCTTCGGTAAGTAGCTGGCTTAACGCGGGGTTTACCAATCTTGCCCTGTTGGGGAAATAGTAAACCGAATATGTTTTTATTTGGGGCGACAAGCTCACACCTGAAAACGAATAATTAATTCTGCACGAATTTAAAAAAACACTTGCCCCAATTAATACTGCAAACATTGCTACTATAAAATTTCTTTTATTGCTAAGCATCAATATCATATTCTTTAATTTTCCTGTATAATGTACGCTCAGAAATACCGAGTTCATTGGCTGCATGTTTTCGCTTGCCGTTGTGTTTTTCAAGAGCTTTTATTATTAATTCAATTTCTTTGTCTTCGAGCGATAAAGATTCTTCGATATATTCCTCTGTATTTTGAATATTTTCTTTGTCAACATGATCAACATGTATGTGTTTAATCGGAGTTTCGGCAGGAACAAAACTAACGCCGTCGTTTTTGTACAAATTTCTGATAGTTTGAGCATGATCGCCAGTTATTGGCTCACTATGGTTTTCCATTAAATCGATGACTAATTTTTTCAAATCATTCATATCTCTTTTCATATCGAAAAGAATTTTGTATAGAATTTCACGCTCGTTGGCGAATGTATTTTCCTGCCCTTTCAACATAATTGCCGGCAGGTTTTTTCTAATAATGTCGGGCAGATATGCCTGAAGTACTTCAGCCGAAATTTCACGGTTCTGCTCAATTATCGAAATTTGTTCGGTAATATTTTTGAGCTGCCTTATATTGCCGGGCCACGAATAATTTACCAAAACAGCACGGGCATCATCGGTAAGCTGAATGTGGGGCATCCTGTATTTTTCAGCAAAATCGCGGGCAAATTTCCGAAACAATAAGTATATGTCTTCCGGTCTTTTGCGCAACGGATTTATATTGACAGGTACGATATTCAGTCGGTAATACAAATCTTCCCTGAATTTTCCTTCATCAATGGCCTGCGGAATATCCACATTTGTAGCGGTAATTACTCTTACATTTGTTTTTAAAACTTTTGAAGAGCCGACCTTAATAAACTCACCCGTTTCGAGTACCCTTAATAAGCGAACCTGAGTTGAAAGCGGCAACTCTCCAATTTCATCGAGGAAAATTGTACCATCGTTAGCTTCCTCGAAATAGCCTTTACGGTCGGAGAGAGCGCCTGTAAAAGCGCCTTTTTCGTGCCCAAAAAGTTCGGAATCGATTGTCCCTTCGGGAATTGCACCACAGTTTACAGCAATGTATTTGCCATGTTTGCGACTCGAAAACTGATGTATAATTTGAGGAAATACTTCCTTACCGGTACCGCTTTCGCCGGTGATAAGAACCGAAAGGTCAGTTGGGGCAACCTGAACGGCAATTTCAACAGCCCTGTTCAGATCCGGTGAATTTCCTATTATTTCGAATCTTTGTTTTATCCCCTGGATATCCATAACTTATTGCATAATAAAGCGCAAATTTACAATTTTTCATCCGAAATACTTCGTGTCAAAATAACATTAACCTTTTTTATTGTATCTATTTTTATGTTCACCGTTTAATATCAACAGAAGTTATACATTAACAAGTGTCCATATTATTAGGATCTTATGCAGTTTCTAAAAAAATTTTAAGAAATATTAACTATTAATTTATTTTTATGCTATATTTGATGTTGATTTACGGTAACTTTTCACGAAGTTATTTAAAAATTGCATTTTCTATACCAGACCACTATTTTTTAATCTAACTAAACTATGAACAATCGGGTTACTCAAAATGGTAACCCGATTTCTTTTTAAATTTGCCCCGTCCCAAACAAGAATATTCTATACTGGTGCTTAACAAAATTACAATCTCAAACTATGAACTTCAGTTTTATGCATCTCCTAAAACAGCAAGTTTGTTTATTACCGGATTGGCATACATTTTAAGGAATCTTTCAGAAATATCGATTATCGGAAAATCAATAAAAATAAGCGCCTGCTCAAGCATCATTTCAAAATGCCTTTTATCTTCTTCGGTATATCGGTGTTTAAAGCGATATTCCTGCATCAGCAAATCATAGGCAATAAAATTATTCGGCCAGAGCTTGTAATTGCTGTAAATTTGTTTATCAATAATGGCTGTCAGTTCTTCAATCATTTTGTTTTGCTGTTCCCTGGTTTTTCCTTCTTCGAAGTTAATTTCAATAGGGGTACCAAACGAAAAACGCATTCTTCCCTTTGGATTGAATATTCCCATCGACATGCTTTTCAGGTCATCTTTACTGGGTTTCGCCTGTCCGTAATGCTGTTTTTTGATGAGTTCCTTAAGTTTTGCCAATCCGCAGGGCTCAATCTCATAAGAAATAGAAACAGGTACAATACAAAGTTCGTTAAAACCTTCGTTAAAACTTTTGGTATTGCTCATGTTGAGCATTTTCAGCACGCTCGCCTGTGTTTTGTCAAACCCGTCTTTAGTACGTCCTTCTCTTTGGGCAATCCACACCGAAAGATTGTCTTCGGTAATGGTTTTACGAATGTAATGCGAAACTTTTGTCGACGACTCCAGTAATTCGCGGGGAGACAGGTTGCGTTTTATCACAAAAGCCTGATTAAGTTTTACTACATGTTCAATCCACTTGTAAAGCAACAGATTGTTTCCTATCGCAATGCGTGTTGTGCCCATGCCCTTTTCGAACATCAAGTAGTTTATGAAAGCTGCGTCAAGAATAATATCGCGGTGGTTTGAAATAAACAGGTAGGGTTTCCCCTTATCGAGCTTGTCGAGCCCCATATGTGTTAACCCATCTGAAGTTTTGTTGATAATTGTACGCAGTATGTCGTACACAAAAGTTCCCTGCAGTTGTTTTGTATTACGCACCATGCGCAGTTGTAGCTTTATCATTTCTACTTTAGGGCGTACCTTAAACATGTGCATTAAAACATTGTCGAATACCGGATCTTTAATCAGCAGCCTGATTTTCTTCCTTACTTCTTTCTCAGTGTAAGGGCGGATGTCATCAAAATTAAAATCAACCATTTTAAATGTTATTGGTTAAACTAAGGACAAAGTAATAAATTCATATTCATATTTTCAACCTTTTAGCTGTTTTATCGGTTGGAAATAAATTCCGCGTTTAAAAATTAACTCAATGTTTTTGACGCCTATTTTATCTTTTCGGAAATTTTATTTACTAATTTGTTCCAAAAAGGGACATTACTTAGTTTCGAAAAAAGACTGTCTTTACCATAATGTATAAGAATATTTCTTGCATAAATAAATATCCCTAAACTATGCGCAGCAAAAAGAACCGGATCGGTTCGGTAAATAGAATAGGCGAATATCATTAGCGAACCTATGATGCTTATTATCCAGAAACCAATCGGCAAAAGCGAATCTTTACGATTTTCGGAATAAATCCATTGATAAAAGAAACGAAAAGTAAAAATTACCTGTCCTGTTGAACCCCAAATCATAAGCCACAGAGCTATGTCTTCATTTTTCAAAATTGTGTTTATATTATACGATTTGCCAAATGCCAGCCACACAACACAAAAAACCGGAAGTATAACTGTCAGGGTTCGTGAAAAAAACGTCATTTTTCCCCATACTTTTTTTAGCTGCAGGTTACGTATGTATATAAAATAAACAATAAACTGCCCAAGCACAATGGAAAAATCATTCCTGAAAAGACCATATACGAGCATAATAATTGAAGCAATCAGGCTGATTTGCCAATAAACTACCGGCGAAATTATTTTACCTTCTTTTTCCGATTTAAACCATTGAACAACACTGCGGACAAGAAAAAGGATTTGAGCTGTAAACCCCAATGCATAAATAAGATAATTGTTCATTTACTGTTAAATAGGTGGCAAATATAAGTAATGTTGTTTGATTGTTGACAAAAATTATAATTTCTCAATTTTTATCATGGTTTGCTGTGCGGCATTTTGCTGTGCCTCTTTTTTTGATGCTCCGACGCCGCGACCAACTACCCTGTTTTCAATTTCAACCACTGCTATAAATTTTGGCGGTTTCGTTTTACCGGTCGATTCTTCAGTTGTTTCAAACTTTATTTCTTTCCTGTTTTTTTGGCTCCACTCAATTAACTGGCTTTTAAAATTGTTGTCTTCTTGCTCAATCTCGTTAAGGTTTACAAATTGAGAAAAAATGCGTTTCGTTACAAAAAATTTGGCAGTTTTAAAGTCTTTGTCGAGATATATTGCACCGATTAGAGCTTCAAGTGCATCGCCGTATATGTGGCTGTTGTCAATATTTTTTGTTGTGTTTGAGTCTATGTAAGTATTAAGCCCCATGTCGTACGTTAATTTGGTGAGAAAGTTCCGATTAACAAGTTTCGACCTTGTTTTTGTAAGAAACCCCTCGTCCTCTTGAGGAAATCGCTTATATAAAAAGTCGGCTGTAATTGCGCCTAAAATAGCATCGCCTAAATATTCGAGCCTTTCGTTGTTAACACAATTCCCCTGCGAATCAACAGTAGATGCTGATTTATGAATAAAAGCGATATCATAAAACTTCAGGTTTCCGGGGTAGAAACCGAGAATATCTTTCAAAAACAGGTAAAACTCTTTTCGAGGCGACAAAAAGAGTTTTACTTTTTGTACTAATTTCCTAACCACAGCTTTCTATAGTTTTTTAAAAACTAAAGTTGCATTATGACCGCCAAAACCAAAGGTGTTGCTTATTGCAACATTTACTTCACGTTTTTTGGCAACATTGAAAGTAAAATCAAGCTTGTTGTCAATTTCGGGATCATCGGTGAAGTGATTAATGGTTGGCGGGATCATGTTGTTCTGCATAGCTAAAACACATGCAAGGCCTTCAACGGCGCCGGCGGCGCCAAGTAAGTGGCCTGTCATCGATTTTGTGGAACTTATGCTTACCTTGTATGCGTGCTCGCCAAAAACATTAACTATTGCTTTCTGTTCGGCAATATCGCCCAAAGGAGTTGATGTTCCATGTACATTGATGTAGTCCACGTCTTGAACACTAAGATTAGATTCTTCCAATGCCCGTTTCATTACCAAAATTGCACCACCGCCATCCGGATCCGGAGCAGTCATGTGATAGGCATCGGACGACATTCCTCCTCCGCACATTTCAGCATAAATTTTTGCTCCCCGTTTTTTGGCTCTTTCATATTCCTCAAATATAAAAGATGCAGAGCCTTCTCCCATCACAAAGCCATCGCGATCTTTATCGAAAGGACGCGATGCTGTTGCAGGATCATCGTTGCGGGTTGAAATAGCCCTAATTGAATTGAATCCGGCCATTGCCGCATCGTTAACTCCGGCTTCGGAACCACCGGTAATTATGACATCTGATTTACCCATTTTAATAAGGTTAAATGCTTCGATCATTGCGTGCGAAGCCGATGCACAGGCGGTAACCATAGTAAAATTAGGCCCTCTGAATCCGTATTTGATAGACATTAATCCGCCGGCCATATTGGCAATCATTTTAGGAATAAAGAATGGCGAAAATCTAGGAGTTTCTTCTTTATAGTTTCTAACCTCATTAAAAAAAGTCTCCATCCCGCCAATTCCGGTACCCCAAATAACACCTGCCGTGTCTTGGTCAATCTCTTCAAGAATTAATCCCGAATCTTTAAATGCCTGATCGGTACTTGCAAATGCGTATTGTGAATACAAATCGTATTTGCGTGCATCTTTTTGATCCATGTAAAGCCCAAGATCAAAATTTTTCACCTCACATGCAAAACGGGTTCTATGTTTCGATGCATCAAATTTTTGAATTGGTGCAGCGCCGCTTACCCCGTTTTTAAGATTTTCCCAATATTCCTGAACGGTGTTTCCCAGAGGATTAACGGTTCCAATCCCGGTTATAACTACCCGCTTAAATTCCATAAAATTTTTATGTGTAAATTACTTGAGCGCCTCTTCGATATGTGCAATAGCCTCACCTACCGTCGAAATTTTTTCGGCCTGATCATCCGGAATGGCAAGATCAAACTCTTTTTCAAATTCCATAATCAATTCAACTGTATCAAGTGAATCGGCACCTAAATCATTCGTGAAAGAAGCTTCAGGTGTAACTTCGTTTTCATCAACACCTAATTTATCAACGATAATAGCTTTTACTTTTGCTGCAACATCAGACATAATTCAATAAATTTAGATTAATACTAATTTTTGTTTTTAAATAATTTGGTGCAAAGTAATAAATTTACGTTTTATATTTCAAAGAAAAATCTAAAAAAAAAGATAAACACAATAGAATAGAACATTTATAGGACTATTAAATTGAACAAATTAGTCGAATGTTCTGACTTTAATTTGCAATATAAAATGAATGTTAAGAAAATTGTAATTTTTGCTTCGGGTTCGGGCACAAACGCAGAAAATATTATGGAATATTTTGCTAATAACGAACTTGTTAAAATCGATTCGCTTTGGTCGAATAACCCAAATGCTTATGCGCTTAAAAGAGCTGAAACGAGAGGGATTGAAACATTTGTATTCAGCAGAGACGAACTTTATCGCTCGGAGGAGTTATTGGAAAAATTAAAAAAACGCGGGCCGGACTTAATTGTACTTGCCGGATTTTTATGGTTAATTCCCGATTATTTAATCCGAAATTTTACGGTAATTAATATACACCCTGCATTGCTGCCCAAATACGGCGGAAAAGGAATGTATGGCATGAATGTGCATAAAGCTGTTGTTGACAATAAAGAAACCGAAACAGGGATTTCGATTCATTATGTAAATGAGCATTATGATGAGGGTCAAATTATATTTCAGGCAAAGTGTGAAGTTTTAGAAAACGATACGCCCGAAGATGTTGCAAAAAAAGTGCATGGTTTGGAATACAAATATTTCCCGAAGGTTATTGGGAAAGAATTGGGAATTGGTAGTTGAAGAAAGCCGAGGAAACAGGGGAAAGAGTGTAATGTTTTTCCCATTTCCCCGACTTCCACGGTTTTCTCGATTTCCTTTGTTTCCCCCTATTGCAAAGCAGGCATTAAACTATTTACTGTTATTCAATTATTAAGTTACTCATAATTTAAAACCGCAGGTTAATAATATTTACATTAGTGGTTACTGATGTTAAATAATGTTAAGCGAATAATACGCTGCAAATCATTAAAATTATATTTGCTGTATGAGCAGAAAAATGTTGATTACATTGATTTTTTTAATGTCCTTCGTGTTGGCAGGGCTTATTTTTATTCAACTGCATCTTATAAAAAGGGCGGCAGATATTCGTGAAGAGCAGTTTAATCAATTAGTTAAGAATGTTCTGATTAAAGTTCACGACCAGCTTGAAATCGACGAAATTGAAGAGGCCAGAGTTGTGGCGGCAAGCGGGGGTATTCAAAGATCAAACCAACCTTTAATGAGCCACAATATATTTCCACGAGATAATTTTAATGTTGGTTACCACTTAGAAGTAAGCATATCAGATAATGGTGTAACCCAACAGGTTCAAAGCGTTCAGGGAAGTTATATGCAGTCGGGCAATTCGCTTATAATTCAGGATGAGGTACTGTTCGACATTTTCAATTTCAACAGAATGATACAGGAAAGAGAGCAAATGCGGGAACGCTATCAGAGAAATACGGACTGGGTAAATTATAAGCCTTTTCTTGAAGAACGCAATATAGAAGAACGTATAGATTCTTTATATCTACAGCAGTTACTGTACCGCGAAATCGCCGACAAAGGTATTGAAACGGGTTACAGACATGCTGTTAAAAACTCGAATTTGGGAGTTGATACAATAATTATCGGTTCGAAAAATTACACTCCCGGCAAAAGAGACAGGGAATATTCTCAGCCGCTGTTTCAGGCTGACAGGAGCGGGGCAAAGCCAAATTATCTGTATCTTTATTTTCCCGACAGATCGAGCTACTTGCTTGCACAAACCGGTTTGACAATAATACCAACAGTTATATTAACGGCACTGTTAATCGGTATTTTTGCATACACGATTCTTATAATTTTAAAACAAAAAAAACTGTCGGTAATAAAAAACGACTTTATAAACAATATGACTCACGAGCTGAAAACACCTATTTCAACCATTTCGCTGGCAAGTCAGATGCTACAGGACGGCACGGTTTCGAATACGCAAAAAACCATAGAGCACCTTTCGCATGTAATAAATCAGGAAAGCAAAAGGTTAAGTTTTCAGGTTGAAAAGGTTTTGCAAATGGCTGTTTTTAATGAAGGACGTATAAAATTCAAATTTAAGGATTTCGATGTTAACGATATGATTAGTTCGGTTGCAGCAAATTTTGGAATAAGGGTAAAAAACAAAAACGGGGTACTCGAAACAGATATCAGCGCTCAAAATCCGGTTATGAAAGGCGACGAAGTTCATATTACCAATGTTGTTTTTAACCTGCTCGACAACGCTATGAAGTACAGCAAGAAAGTACCTGAAATTAAAATTACAACCGAAAACAAAAAGAATAACATTGTAATTTCGGTGGAGGACAAAGGAATTGGAATAGCCAAAGAACACCATACGCATATTTTCGACAGGTTTTACCGCGTACCAACCGGTAACATCCACAATGTGAAAGGGTTCGGGCTTGGATTAAGTTATGTGAAAAAAATTGTTGACTCGCATAACGGAACTATCAAAGTAGAAAGTGAATTAAACAAAGGCACAAAATTTAGTATATATTTTCCACAAATAAATCAATAACAATGGAACAAAAAACAAAACTGCTTCTGGCCGAAGACGACGAAAACTTAGGTGTTTTATTGAAAGAGTATCTGGTGGCCAAAGGGTACGATGCCGACCTTTTCTCAAACGGCGAATCTGCTTATAAAGGATTTGTAAGAGGGCATTACGATATTTGTATTCTCGATATTATGATGCCTCAAAAAGATGGTTTTACGCTTGCTAAAGACATTCGTATTATCAATCCCGACATCCCGATTATTTTTCTTACAGCTAAAAACCTTAAAGAAGACGTGATTGAGGGTTTTAAACTTGGCGCCGACGATTACATAACCAAGCCTTTCAGCATGGAAGAATTAATCTTCAGGATTGAAGCAATTTTACGAAGAACTTCGCAGGACAGCCTGTCTGCGCAGCAGATTTTTACGCTTGGCCGATATACTTTCGACACTCATAAACAAACCCTTGCCGAAAGAGATAATGTTGTTAAACTCACTACCAAAGAGTCTGATTTGCTGAAATTACTATGTCAAAATACCAACAAAGTTTTGGAAAGAAACTATGCGCTGAAATCAATTTGGATCGACGATAATTATTTTAACGCCCGAAGCATGGACGTTTATATCACTAAACTGAGAAAACACCTGAAAGAAGAACCTTCAGTTGAAATAATAAATGTCCACGGTAAAGGTTATAAACTGATAATATCAGCTGATTAAGTTAATCTAATTTCAAAACGGCAAGAAATGCTTTTTGCGGAACTTCAACATTCCCAACTTGTTTCATGCGTTTTTTGCCTTTTTTCTGTTTCTCAAGCAGTTTGCGTTTTCGGGTAATATCGCCGCCGTAACATTTGGCCGTAACATCTTTGCGAACAGCCTTTACTGTTTCGCGTGCGATAATTTTTGCGCCAATAGCAGCCTGAATAGCTATGTCGAACTGTTGTCGCGGGATAAGCTCTTTTAACTTTTCGCACATTTTTCGGCCAAAATTGTAAGCGTTATCAAAATGAATCAGTGTAGACAGGGCATCAACCATTTCTCCGTTCAAAAGAATATCGAGCCGTACCAGTTTAGCCGGTTTAAACCCGCTTATATGATAATCAAAAGAAGCATAACCTTTTGAAATGCTTTTCAGTTTATCATAAAAATCGAATACAATTTCGCCAAGCGGCAGATTGAAAATCAGTTCAGCTCTTTCGGCTGTGAGGTAGCTTTGGCTTACTAATGTTCCCCTTTTATCGAGGCACAGTTTCATAACCTGCCCGATAAATTCCGATGCAGTTATTATGTTTGCCCTTATGTAAGGTTCTTCTATTTCATTTATTGTTGTCGACGGCGGCATCCCCGACGGATTGTAAACAGCCATTGTTGTACCATCGGTTAAAGACACATTGTACGAAACATTCGGTACGGTGGTAATTACATTCATGTCGAACTCGCGTTCTAATCGTTCCTGAATAATTTCCATGTGCAAAAGGCCAAGAAATCCGCATCTGAACCCAAAACCCAGCGCTGCCGACGACTCAGGTTCAAAAGTCAGCGAAGCATCGTTCAACTGTAGCTTGTCCATAGCCGAGCGAAGATCCTCATAGTCGTCGGCATCAATCGGGTAAATGCCGGCAAATACCATTGGCTTTACTTCCTCGAACCCTGAAATCGCTTTGTCGCACGAATTTTTCACATGAGTAATTGTGTCGCCTACTTTTACTTCTTTCGCGGTTTTAATTCCTGAAATTATATAACCGACATCACCGGTCGAAAGAACATCTTTGGGCACCAGTGCAAGCTTAAGCACTCCTATTTCATCGGCATCGTATTCTTTACCTGTTGCAACAAATTTTACAAGGTCTTTTTTTCTGATTTCTCCGTTTACAATCTTAAAATAAGCGATAATTCCACGGAACGAATTAAATACAGAGTCGAAAATTAAAGCTTGCAGCGGTGCGCCCGGATCTCCCTTGGGAGGCGGAATTGTTTCAACAATGCGGGCAAGAATTTCTTCAATGCCCATACCGGTTTTCCCGCTTGCTCTGATGATATCTTCGCGGTCACAGCCAACAAGGTCAATAATTTGTTCTTCAATAACTTCAGGCATCGCATTGTCAAGATCCATTTTGTTCATAACCGGAATAATCTCCAGGTTATTTTCAATGGCGAGATAAAGATTTGATATGGTTTGTGCCTGTATTCCCTGAGTCGCGTCGATAATTAAAAGCGCTCCTTCGCAGGCTGCAATTGAACGAGAAACTTCATACGAAAAATCAACATGTCCGGGAGTATCAATTAAATTCAGCTTATATTCTGTGCCATTATGCATATAGTCCATCTGAATAGCATGGCTTTTAATTGTAATCCCGCGTTCGCGCTCAAGTTCCATACTGTCAAGCACCTGATCCTGCATATCGCGCTCCCCAATGGTTTTGGTGTACTCCAAAAGCCGGTCGGCTAACGTGCTTTTCCCATGATCTATGTGTGCTATTATACAAAAATTACGAATGTGATTCATTTATCATTAATGTTAGTATGAACTTAAAAGCTACTCGAATAAAATTTCCGCAAATATATTTATTTTTTAAATTTTTATATTTCAAGTTAAAATTTGCAAAAAGTAAACTACTCTTATCTCTTTGGCATATTATTTGACATTTGAGTAATATGAAAGTATTTGAGTAAAAAACATAACCACTGTTAAAAGATATTTCGCATCAGTTGTATTGTTGTTTTTTCATAAGTTTAGTTAGGTTTAGTTTCTATCCCGGGACAAAGGTTCCGGGATTTTCTTTTTATAAATAATTACAAATCAAATAAACAGCCATTCCCTTTACATGAGTATTAGACTAATCTGAAAAAAGTTATTAGTTCAAAAAAATATCTGAAATTAGTGGTTTAATAAATTAATTTTAAAAAATTGGTTTTTATTTGTTTATTTAAAAATTGTGTATTATTTTTGCACCGAAATGAATACAAACTACTCATATATTTGGTCTTGGCGCAGTTTCTCCGTTGATGCTGTGTTTTAGTCCATGTATATCAAATTATAATGATATTTTTGAGGCACGCTGAACACAGCGTGCTTTTTTTTTGAAAATTTTTAATGTCTCACTAAATAAATTTAAAATTATGGAAAAATTGAAAAAAATTACCTTAAGCGAAAAAGAAATACCTTCGCAATGGTACAACATTATGGCAGACATGCCAAACAAACCGATGCCAATACTGCATCCGGGTACTAAACAGCCGTTGAAAGCCGAGGATTTATATCCTATCTTTGCCACAGAGTTATCGCATCAGGAAATGAACCAAACCGACGCTTGGATTGACATTCCCGAAGAAGTACGTGAAAAATACAGGATTTACAGGCCATCGCCTTTAGTGCGCGCCACATTTTTGGAAAAAGCATTAGATACTCCGGCTCATATTTATTTTAAGAATGAAAGCATAAGTCCTGTTGGTTCGCACAAACTCAACTCGGCGCTGGCACAGGCTTATTTCTGCAAAAAGGACGGTCTGACCAACATCACCACCGAAACGGGCGCTGGACAATGGGGAACGGCCATGTCGTTTGCAGCCAAAGCTTTCGGATTAGAACTGGCAGTGTATATGGTAAAAATCAGTTACGAGCAAAAGCCTTATCGCCGTTCGCTGATGCAGACTTGGGGCGCACAGGTAATCGCATCGCCCAGCATGTCGACAAAAGCCGGCCGTAAAATTCTGACCGACAATCCGTCCTATCAGGGAAGCCTCGGTACGGCTATTTCCGAAGCCATTGAGTTAGCTATGCAAACGCCCAACTGTAAATATACGTTGGGGAGTGTGTTGAATCATGTGTCGCTGCACCAGTCCATCATCGGACTTGAAGCCGAAAAGCAGATGGAAATTGCCGGCGAATATCCCGACATCGTAGTTGCCTGTTTTGGCGGCGGCTCTAATTTTTCGGGCATTGCCTATCCGTTCATGCGACACAATATCAAAGACGGCCGCAAAACGCGATTCATTGCCGCCGAACCAACTTCATGCCCCAAATTAACACGCGGTGTTTTCCAGTACGATTTTGGCGATGAAGCAGGATATACTCCACTTCTGCCTATGTTCACGCTTGGACATAACTTTGCGCCTGCTCACATACATGCAGGAGGATTGCGTTATCATGGAGCCGGAACTATTGTGAGCCAGCTGTTGAAGGATGAACTGATGGAAGCTGTGGATATAGAACAGCTTGATTCATTCAAAGCAGGCGTACTTTTTGCACGTACAGAAGGGATTGTTCCTGCCCCTGAATCGTCTCACGCTATTGCGGCCGTTATTAACGAAGCGTTGAAGGCAAAGGAAGAAGGAACTAAGAAAACAATTCTCTTCAACCTGTCGGGACACGGATTGGTAGATATGACGGCATACGACCAGTATTTTGCCGGCGACTTATCTAATTATTCTTTATCTGACGAAGAAATTGCAAAAAATATCGATCAATTGGAAAAAGTTATTTGAATTGTCTGTGAACTTTAGTTAACACAGATAAATTTTATGTAGGTTAGTTGTAGGGGCTGTCTCCAAAAGACAGTCCCTTTTTCAAATAAAAGACATTATATAATTTACGATTTTAGATTTCAAATTTACGATTTATAACTATTTGATTATCTGCGGAATTTTGATTTTTTAATTGAAAATATTTATTAGAACTTATATAATATTGGATTTTCTCAACCACAAACACTCGCATAAAACTGAAACGATTGTATAAGTTAAAAACAGTGCTAAAACTATCTTACAAGGAATGTATATTTATTTACCGGCAGTTTTTAACATCTTTTGCATCAACAACTTTAAATATTTTGTCGGCGCGCCGTAGTTTTGTTTTTATTGGTATTGAAATCATTTCGCCCTTTTTCCCCGTTTCAACAGGCTCCAAATCAACCCTGATCTCCTGAACAGTGATTTGTTCAACACCTGTAGTAGGGCCGGTAATTATAATTTCGTCGCCAACATTTAAGTCCATGGCTTCGAGTTTAAATTCGGCTACCTGAATTTTTGTAAAATAATTGGTACACTTTCCTATGTATATTTTTTTGTGTGTGGCTTTCGAGCCATAGTTACCGCTCCATTCGCCAAGTCGCTGTCCCAGATAATAACCATCCCAAAATCCGCGGTTAAAAACCGACGACAGCTTTTTGTCCCAGTCAATGATTTTTTCCTCAGAAAAAGTACCGTCGAAATATGCGTCAACAGCTTCGCGATAACATTTCACGGTTGTTTTCACATATTCGGGCGAGCGCGCCCGTCCTTCAATTTTCAGCACAGAAACGCCCGCATCAAGTATTTTATTCAGAAAATGAATGGTTTTTAAATCCTTTGGCGACATGATGTATTCATTGTCGATTTCAAGCTCAGCGCCGGTTTCCTTGTCCGATACAGTGTAAGCCCTTCTGCATGTTTGAAGACACGAGCCACGGTTTGCCGATGAGTTCATTTCGTGCAGACTCAGATAGCATTTCCCGCTTATACCCATACATAAAGCGCCGTGAATAAACATTTCAATACGGACAAGTTCACCCGATGGCCCCTTTATTTGCTGCTCGTTAATACGGTTGCTGATTTCACAAACCCTGCCTAAATTAATTTCGCGGGCTAAAACAATTACATCGGCAAAACTGGAATAAAATTTTACCGCTTCAATATTTGTAATGTTAACCTGAGTTGAAATATGTACTTCGAGATTTATAGCACGGGCATACTGTATTACTGCAATATCGGCTGCAATAACAGCCGAAACGCCTGCTGTTTTTGCAGCATCAAGCACATCGTGCATTAGCTGTGTTTCGTTGTCGAAAACTTCTACATTTAATGTGAGGTAAGTTTTAACTCCGTTTTCTGAGGCAATACGTGCAATTTTCCGCAAATCTTCGATCGAAAAATTGTTTGCAGAGCGTGAGCGCATGTTAAGGTGTTCAACGCCAAAATACACAGAGTCTGCTCCACTCTGGATTGCTGCCATTAATGATTCGTATGAACCAACCGGTGCCATTATTTCTATGAGCCTCTTTTCCATAGATTATTAAATTGAGCGTAAAGTTAAAAATTTCACAATTAACCGCTTGGCTCCTTTTCAATTATAAAAGAGAAATGATCTCTCACCTTCAGTATTTTGATTAATTCAGCATCAGAATATTCGGGGATTAAAGTTTTAAAACCCGGTTTATTTGTAATTTTTTTTGTTTTTTCGACATTTTGAATTATTTTCAACGTTCAAATATTACTTATTTTTTAATAAACGTCAAAAATAAAAATTTAAAGTATGTACAATTTTAAATATAAGAATCCGGTTAAAATCATTTTCGGAAAAGGAACAATCCCGAATGTTGCAAGCGAAATTCCTGCAAAAGCAAAAGTATTAATGACTTATGGTGGCGGCAGCATAAAACAAACCGGTGTTTACGATCAGGTTAAAAACGCATTAAAAAATGTTGAATTGTTTGAATTTGAAGGTATTGAACCAAACCCGCATTACGAAACCTGTATGAAAGCAGTTGAAGTGGTTAAAAAGGGAAAAATTAATTTTCTGCTTTCTGTTGGCGGAGGTTCGGTTTTGGATGCAACGAAAATGATTGCGGCGGGCGCGTTATATAAAAACGGTGATCCATGGAAAATTTTGTCCGAAAAAGATTGTGTTGATGATGCCTTGCCCATTGGCGCCGTTCTCACCCTGCCGGCAACCGGTTCGGAAATGAATGGGAATGCTGTGATAACCAAAAATGCAACACAGGAAAAACTTGCTTTTGGTTCGCCTAAGGTAATGCCTCAGTTTTCGATTCTCGATCCGGAATGTGTTTTCACGCTACCCGACAGGCAAGTGGCCAACGGCATTGTAGATGCTTTTGTGCATGTAATGGAGCAATATCTCACTTTCCATGTAAATTCGCCAATTCAGGATCGGTTTGCTGAAAGTATTTTACTTACTCTGATTGAGGAGGGTCCAAAAGTTTTAGCAAACCGTACTGATTATGACGCTGCTGCAAATTTTATGTGGAGCGCTACCATGGCGCTGAATGGGCTGATTGGAGTTGGTGTACCGCAAGACTGGGCAACACATGGCATTGGCCACGAACTTACGGCTTTTCACGGAATCGATCATGCAAGGACGCTGGCAGTGGTTTTACCCGGAATTATGAACGTTAGACGAGAACACAAAAAAGATAAAATTGTTCAATACGGAGAACGCATTTGGGGAATTGCTAACGGCACCGAAGATGAAAAAATTGACCTGACTATTAGAAAAACCATAGAATTTTTTGAATCATTGGGTGTCCCCACCGCTCTATCCGATTATGGTGTTACTAAACAGACTATTGAAAGAATAATGAAACGCTTCGGGGAACGCAGCACCAAGCTGGGAGAAAAAGCTGATATTGACTATGTTGAAGTTGGTAAAATTTTGACCGACAGGTTGTAACTGCTTGTCTGATCTTTTGAAGTATTGAATTGATTAAAAATAGGTCGTTCAAAAAGCCTTTTGCTTTTTTGTTTAGGTTCAAGACAATTTTAAAATATGATTATATTTGTAAGTTAAATATGTTAAATATTTCTATTTTTTGCGAGCATAAAAATAGACGAACGATATAACATTGACTGATTCATAAGTTTGTTGATTGCCGGACAACTACTTGCAATATATTGTCTTAATTTTATTTTAAAACATTGAAATTTCAAAACGATGGAACTATTAAATAACCATGTAACAGTTCGTAAATACAGGAATATTCCGGTTTCGGACGAAGTTCTTGAGTCTATTATTTACTCGGGAACAAGGGCTTCTACTACCGGAAACATGCAGTTATACAGCGTTGTAATTACCAAAGACGAAGTTCAAAAACAAAAATTGGCGCCTTTCCACTTTAACCAGCCTGTGGCTGTAACAGCGCCTGTGCTTTTAACTTTTGTTGCCGATTTTAACCGTTTCAGCCTTTGGTGCGAAAACAGTAATGCCCAACCCGGATACAATAATTTTTCGTCGTTTTTTACAGCTGCTATCGATGCGCTGTTAGTTGCCCAAAATGTATGCGTGGCTGCCGAAAATAAAGGGCTTGGCATCTGTTATCTTGGCACAACCACCTACAATGCAAAAGAAATTTCTGAGATATTAAAACTTCCGAAATTAACCTTTCCTGTTACAGCTGTTGCAATTGGCTATCCCGAAGAAATCCCTGCATTAACCGACAGGATTCCGCTGGAAGGAATAATTCATAAAGAAACTTACAGAGATTATACAAGCGAAACAATTCAGAAACTGTATTCGTTTAAACAAAATCTCGAATCATCAAAACAATTTGTAAAAGAAAACAATAAAGAAACTCTGGCGCAGGTTTTTACCGATGTGAGATATAAAAAGACCGATAATGAGTTTTTTTCGGACAAGATGCTGAGTTTTCTTAAAGATCAGGGTTTTCTTCAATAATTGAGGCGTCCCCTGTTTTGTAAAAATAGAATTTTCGAATTTCAGGTATGTTAAATACGGTCGCGTTTGTTTACTAATTTCTTCCAGTAATACAAAATCGGATTAGAGTATTTCAATTTTTTCCATGGTCGGCTGGAGTGGGGAAGGTGCAATACCTCAACTCCTTTGGCTAAGTAATTGCGAAATCCTGCCTTTTTCGACTGCCGGCTGATAAAAACATCATACCAGTCTTTTTCATTGGAAAGTGTCGAGAAATCGAATTTTTGAAGAAATCCGGAAGTAATTAATGTACAGCAAAAACTCAGGCTGTGGGCTGTATTTACAACATCGCTACTTTTCTTTTTTTCGAAAGTGTAAGGAAAGTTGTAATTCCCCGATTCGTCGGTGGTAATTGCGCCGATAAGCCCTGCATCATTTTTGAGTGTCGCTAATTTTATAAGTTCGCTAATCGTAATTTTTTGAATCACAACATCCGATTCAATAATAATCAACGGTTTGTTTTGTGAGAGAGCCGTTTTTTGCGCTATTCCCAACACTAATTTGTAGTTTGGCGATGGCTTGGTGGTTATGTCTTCAAGGTGAATAAGGCTGAACCCTGATTTTTTACTGCTTTCTTCAAGAAAACTTTTTGTGTCGGGTTTGCTGAAATCGTTAAAAACACAGTACTCAAAATTACCACTGGCATTAGTAACAGCCTCAATGGTTCGCTTTGTAGTTTCTTTCGAATCTTTAACCGGAGTAATAACTATCGCTTCTGACATTTTTTGATATTCTGAAAGCACAAATGTAATATGTTTTAAGGCATTTCATCGCGGTAATATTCTCTTGTGAACGCCTGCGCAGTCGGCATAATCAGTACATCGTCGATGTTTACATGTTTTGGGCGGGTTAAAATAAAGAGTATGGTTTCGGCAACATCTTCGGCAAACAGTGGCGAAAAATTTTCATAAACTTTATCGGCTTTCAGCTTATCGCCTTTAAATCTTACTTCCGAAAATTCGGTTTCAACAGCGCCGGGGCAAACCGAGCTGACTTTTATTCCATAAGGCAGTAAATCGAGACGCATACCTTGAGTTAACGATTGAACGGCATACTTGCTTGCACAATATACATTCCCCATTTTATAGGTTTCTTTTCCGGCAATCGACGAAACGTTTATGATGTGCCCTGAACGCCTTTCGACCATACCCGGCGAAACAAACCTTGTAATATAAAGCAGGCCTTTTATGTTGGTATCAATCATTTGCTCCCAATCGTCGATAACACCTTCGTTTATAGTGTTTAGCCCAAGCGCCAGCCCTGCATTGTTGATGAGTACATCAATTTTCTGCCATTTCTCCGGCAACCCGCGCAATGCCGATTCGGTTTCAGAAAGATTCCTGATATCGAAATTAAGTAAAAGCACTTTTGATTCAGTGTTTTTTCGAATTTCTTCCTGCAAGAGCAAAAGCCTGTCGTTTCTTCTTCCTGTTAAAATTAAATTGAAGTTATTTTTTGCTAAAATGTGTGCTGCTGCTAAACCAATTCCTGCAGTTGCACCGGTAATCAGTACTGTTTTTTTCATTTTTTATTATTCTAAATTTACCCGAAATTAAAAAAAAACTACATTTTCGCGAAATAATCACGTACTTAATTACCTTTGTTTAGAATAATTCATATAATATTCAAGATTTATGGATGCTATGCAAAAAGAAAAAGAATTTAAAATAGAATCGATTAAAGAGCCGGAAAGCATTAAAGATGTGGTGTATTCGTTAATGGGAAACCCAAATCTTTCGGCCATCAATTATTTTAACGATTTTAGTGAACAAAACATATCGCCCGACTCAATCGGTATCAGTGACAACGAAGAAATCGGCCTTTTTGAACTTGACTTAAACGGTTCGCTCATGGCTATGAGTACACATGCGTTTCATAATCATCTGGAGAGTGATCCTGAAAAGGCAACCGAAATTTTGATTTCGCGTGCCGCCAGAAAAATGCTGTGTTTTGGCGTAACACCGGTTGCAGTAAGCGCCTTTTTGTACCATATCGATTTTGCCGACCCTAACGGGCAGTTTATTGCTTCGGGTGCTAAAAAAGGCCTCGAAAATGCGGCTAAAAAATTTAACCTGAAAATATCGGAACGCAAAATAAGATTCGACTGTTTTTCCAAACATGTCCCTGTTCTCCCTACCATTATTATCAGTATGGTTGGTTTGGTTGAAAACAGGGAGCTTGTTACCATGCATACCTTTAAAAGAAAAGGAAACAATATATTTTTAATTGGCCGCTCGGTCGATGATTTGGGATCGTCGGAATATCTTGAATTTTATCACGGAATCTCCGATTCGCCGCTTCCGGCTTTCGATATAGATGTAGAATTAATGATTCATGATGTGCTGAAAAAGCTCAATAAAACGGATTTAATAAAAAGTGCCAGCCCTGTTGGAAAGGGAGGTTTGTTTTTTGCCTTGCTGCGCGCCGCAATACCAAACGGACTTGGTTTCGACATTACTTCGAGTGCTGAAATCAGGCTCGACTCTTTTTTATTTGGCGAGGCTATGGGAAGAATTATTGTTGATGTTGAACCGGAAAAAGAAGACGAATTTGTTGATGTATTAACCGAAATGAAAATGCCTTTCTTTACTTTAGGGCATGTAACTAAAGGAGAAATCCGGATTGACGATGTTTCTTTTGGGTATATAGACAAAATGACGGATAGGATTTAATGGTGTACTTCAGTGTGAAAACTCTTCGTAAATTTTTGGAACAGCATAAGTTTACCTTGCAAAAAAAAGCTGGCGTTTAAATTCGGCGCAAATTATCCCTGCAGCCACAGCAACATTCAGCGACTCGGCGTTTCCATTACTCTTGGCAAATTCAGGTATCGTTATTTTTTTGTTAATAAACGGTTCTATTTCTTTGCGTATGCCACTCCCTTCGCTGCCAACAACCAGAATTGCATTTGCAGGCAGATTTTCAGTGTAAATATTGTTCCCGTTGAGAAAAGCGCCGAAAACAGGAATGTTCATTAAACTTTCTTTTTGAAAAAAAAGCGTGGTGGGAATGTAAAATAATTTTGTTCTGAAAATAGAACCCATGCTGGCCTGTACAACTTTTGGGCTGTAAATATCGGCAGTATCGGGCGAGCAGAAAATAAAATCGATGCCAAACCAGTCGCACATACGGATAATTGTACCAAGATTACCCGGATCTTGAATCCCGTCTAAGTAAAGAGAAAGGCCCTTGCCAATGTTTTCAGGCAAATTCTCATTTTCCGGTATTTCGCACAGGGCGATACTGCTTTGAGGATTTTTCAGCAAACTGGCCTTTTTAATTTCTTCCTGTGAGGCTTCCGTAATTTCAATTGCATAATTTATGCCTGTTTTAAGGGTTTGCAGAAATTCGGGAGTAGCGATAAGTTTTTTAACTTTGCAGTTTGAGCGCAAAGTTTCAGCAACCATTTTGTTCCCTTCAACCAAAAACAAACCTTCTTTTTCTCTGTATTTTTTTACCGAAAGCGACTTAATGAGTTTTATGGTGTTCTTACTAATCATTTAAAAAACTATCTTGCGTGAAATAATATCGGTAAAGTTAAAGTTTATAAACAAAACACTTCATTATTTTTGCTGAATAAAAGTTTATGAGTTTGAAAATAAAAAAGCAGATAAAATTTTTACGGCAATATAGCATTTTTGTAATTGCTGTACTGTTTCTATTTTCCTGCTCGCCGGTGAAATTTGTTTCGGAGGGAGAGTTTTTGCTGAATAGGGTTGATGTTGAAGTTGATAATTCGAAAATCAGTAAAGAAGAGGCCAAATCGCATGTAAAGCAAAAGGAAAATTATAAGATACTTGGCTTTGCAAAATTTCATTTATGGGTATATAATCTGTCTTCAAAAAGAAAAGAAAATGGCTGGTTAAAGCGCATTGGTGAATCGCCACAAATTTACGACGAAGCGCTCACATATAGTTCAGAAGGTCAATTGACGCAATTTTTGGGCAACTATGGCTACTTTCACGCAAATGTTAATGCCGATGTTAATTTCATGGAAAAAAGGCGAAAAGCAAACGTAAAGTACATTATTGAAACGGGAGATCAATATACTTTAAAGGAAATCAATTACAACATAAACGACACTGCCCTGCAAACATTATTTTTTAAGGATACAGAGAAAACGCATATAAAACAGGGGACTCCGTTCGATTTTTTTCTGATTGAGAATCAGCGGAATGAAATTGTTAAGTTGTTTAGAAATAACGGATACTATTATTTTTCGAATGAAAATATAAGTTATCTGGCCGACAGCACGAAAGCAGAAAAAGAAATTACCCTTGATTTACATGTGGTAGGAACAAATATTTCTGCCGATTCATCAAGGGCTTTCAGGCCTTATTATTTAAATAATTTTTACATATCAATACTTCCAGGAACTACTCTTTTAAACGATTTACAACGGGAATCCGGCATATTTTCGGATACGCTGACATGGGATAATTTTACCCTTTACCATAACAACCGGCTTAAATATAACCCCAACCTGTTTACGCGCTCAATGAAAATGCAACATAGACAGCTTTATAATTTAGATGATGTTGAAAATACATTTACGGTTTTTAATCGCTTGAGGCAATTTCGTTTTATCGATATACAGTTTCGTGAGCCTGAAATAAAAAGCGACTCATCTTTGCTCGATTGTTTTATTCGCTTAGCTCCGCTTAGCAAACAATCGACAGCATTTGAAATTGAAGGTTCCAATACATCAGGCAATCTTGGCATTGCCGGAAATGTAAACTACATGCATCGGAATCTTTTTAAAGGCGCCGAGATTTTCCAGCTTAATTTTCGCGGAGCAATTGAAAGGCAGCAGCGAACATTAAACAGTGTGCCTGAATATTTTAATACACGCGAATTAGGTGTGGAATCGACCCTTAACATCCCTAAATTACTTGGGCCGGGTAAATTTATTAAATCGTTTGAAAATGTTTTGCCCAAAACATTGTTTGCTGCCGGTTATAATTTTCAGCGCAGGCCCGAATATACACGGACAATTACGAATGTAAGGTTTGGTTATGAATGGATGACAAGCGAAAGGTTAAAACAAACATGGAACCTTTTCGATTTAAACAAGGTAACGCTATACAAATTCGACCCCGGTTTTATCGATTTAATTAAGGATTTATACATTAAAAGCAGTTTCACCGACCACCTTATTCTGGCAATGAACTACTCATTCGTGTATAATACGCAAGCCTCTAACATAGGGAGAAGTTATACTTACTTACGTTTTAATGTTGAATCGGCCGGAAATGTGTTAAATGCAGCTTCGAATATTCTGAACCAGTCAAAAATTTATCCGGTTGACACCCTTGGACTGGGACCTATCGGGTATTACAAGTTTTTTAATACGCGATATGCGCAGTATTTAAAATCGGATATTGAATTCAGGTATGGTTATGAAATAGATAAATACAATTCGCTGGTAGTACGTGCTTTTATGGGGGCAGGTTTGCCTTATGGCAATTTAGACGTTTTGCCGTTTGAGAAAAAGTATTTTACCGGTGGGGCAAACGGTATAAGGGCATGGCGGGTACGTTCGCTGGGGCCCGGAACTTATAAAGCACTGGATGGGATGTATCCAAACCAGTCGTCGGACATAAAGCTGGAAGCCAATTTTGAGTATCGTTTTAAGTTAATTAAAATGCTTGAGGGCGCTTTATTTTTGGATGCAGGAAATATATGGGCAATTAACAAAAAAGATAATCGGCCGGGAGCGCAGTTTGAAATCGACAAGTTTTACAAGCAGATAGCTTTAGGTACCGGCACAGGTTTCAGATTCGACTTCAGCTATTTTATTTTTCGGCTCGATTTGGGAATTAAACTCCGCGAACCGGCCGAGACAAATAATTTTAGTGAAGGATGGATTATAGGTTCACGACCATATAAATCGGACGATTTTAACTTTTCGTTTGCAATAGGTTATCCATTTTAGTCACGTTTTTTTAATAATTAACATGTCTGAAAGAAATAAACATAAACGTGATTTTTTCAGCTCAAAGTTTGGAGTAATTGCGGCAGCGGCGGGTTCGGCAATAGGCTTGGGCAATATCTGGAAGTTTCCATATATTACCGGTGTTTACGGAGGGGCGGCTTTTTTGTTTGTTTATTTGTTGTTTATTTTGGCAATAGGGTTACCGGTAATGTTGTCGGAATTTATTATTGGGCGCAGTTCGAGGCGAAATGCCTTTGGCGCATTTAAAGTACTTGCACCCGGCACAAGCTGGAAATACATTGGTGTTTTGGGTGTTAGCGCGGCTTTTCTGATTTTGTCGTTTTACTGTGTGGTTGCCGGATGGAGCCTCCAGTACGTTATACTCTCGTTCGAAAACGGTTTTTCAAACAAATCTCCTGAAGAAATAGGAGCCATGTTCACTTCTTTTACTGAGGCTCCGATTCGGCCGGTTATCACTCAGCTAATTTTTATGCTGCTAACTGCCGCGATAGTAATTATTGGTATTAAAAAAGGAATTGAGAAATACTCCAAAATCCTTATGCCTGTTTTGGTTGTCATTTTAATTATACTGTGTATAAAATCGGTTTCGCTCGAAGGCGCCAAGGCCGGCTTAGTATTTCTTTTTAATCCTGATTTTTCGAAATTAACCGGAGATGGAATACTTGTTGCGCTGGGGCATGCTTTTTTTACGTTAAGCATAGGAATGGGAGCGCTTATAACTTATGGTTCCTATATTCGTGAAAATAATAATATGGCAAACATAGCTGTTAATGTTACAGTTGCTGATACTGTGATTGCAATTCTTGCCGGTATTGCTATTTTCCCGGCTGTCTTTGCGTTTGGCATTGAACCGGGCGAAGGTCCCGGTTTAATTTTTATAACATTGCCGAATGTTTTTCACCAGATGCAAGGTGGTTATATTTTTTCTGTTCTCTTTTTCATTTTACTTTCTATAGCTGCTTTAACGTCGTCCATATCTATTCTTGAAGTGGTTGTTGCCTATTTTATGGAAGAATTCGAAATTGGGCGTAAACTTTCAACTGTTATTGCCGCAATATTAATTTCGGTTCTGGGCGTGCTTTGTTCTTTGTCGATGGGTGTACTTTCGCCGTTTACTTTGTTTGGGCTGAATATTTTTGATTTGATAGATTGGATTTCGACAAATATGTTGCTGCCAATCGGCGGATTGCTCATTGCACTTTTTATCGGTTGGTTTTTCCGCCGAAACAGAGTGCAGGAAGAAGTATCGAAAGGGGGAAAACTTACCGGAATTTATTTAACCGTGTTTATGTTTTTAGTGAAATTTGTTGTGCCTGTTGCAATTGCCATTATAATGATGAACAAAGTAGGACTTTTAAAGTTTTAGTATTATGAATTCTTTCAGACATTGGTATAAACAATATCATAAATTTTCAAAAAAAGACAGAAACGGCATTATGGTTTTAAGTATACTGATTGTTTGTGTTATAATAATTAACATTTTATCAGGAGTTATAAAACCAAAAACCAATTACGATTATTCTGAATTTGAAAGAGCAATAAGCGAATGGGAACAAAGCCAGGGGGCAAATAATCAGGAGTATAATATACTTTTCCGGTTTAACCCTAATACAATTACTCCTGCAGGATTGGATTCTTTGGCCTTACCTTCCAATGTCAAAAGAAATTTACTCAGTTACAGGGAAGCCGGAGGAAGAATCAGGTCGGCCGACGATTTCAGAAAAATATACGGAATGAACGACAGTATTTTCGACGCCGTAAAAGATTTCATATTATTCGAATCGCCGCGCGAGGTGACAGAATCAACAAATAGCAGCGATGAACTTCAGAGAGCCTCGAATTACAGGGAAACAAATGCCGTAATATTGAAAATTGAATTAAACAGCGCCGACTCAGTTGAATTAACGAAACTAAGCGGGATAGGGCCTGTTTTCGCATCGCGTATTGTAAGATACAGAGATTTACTTGGCGGCTTTTATAAAACGGAACAGCTTCTTGAAGTATATAATTTTCCGGAAGAAACCTATAAATCGCTTGAAGGCAAGGTTGATGCAGACCAGGACAAGGTTAAAAAGATTCAGCTCAATTCTGCAGAATTTGCCGAATTCTTACGCCATCCGTATTTAAGCAGAGAACAGGTTCAGGCAATAATAAACTACCGAAATACAAATGGGCCGTTCCAATCGGTAAATGACCTGATTCAAAAAAACATACTCGATTCGCTTACCTTTTTGAAAATTGAACCGTATATTGAATGTCGTTAAAAAATGCTAAATTTTAAATTATCAGTTAGGAGTTATTATTTTATTGATTATATTTGGTTGCATATTAATAATTTCTAAATTTGCGCCTCTAAAATTTAAATGTAGATTAAAAAGGATATGATTATTATTCCGGTAAAAGAAGGCGAAAATATTGAAAGAGCTCTAAAAAGGTTCAAAAGAAAGTTTGAAAAGACAGGCGTAATCAAGGAATTACGCGACCGTCAGAAGTTTACTAAACCTTCTGTAAAAAGGAGGGAAGAGTTGAAGAAGGCTGTTTATGTACAAGGATTACAACGCCAAGACGACTAATCATTTTTAACAGTTAGCAGTCCTGGTTTTGTGTGAAGAGTGTGAAGCTTATGACATACCAGGATTCGTTTATTAATTTCTTAACGTATGAGAAGAGATGTTCTGCTCATACGGTAACAGCTTATAAAAAAGACCTCGATCAGTTTGTGCAGTTTTGTACAATAGTGGTCGGGGAATTTAATGTTAAAGAGATAAGTAATGATTTGGTAAGAGGCTGGGGAATACATCTTATGGAAAATGGAAATACTCAAAAAACAGTAAGGCGTAAAATGGCAGCACTGCGATCGTTATTCAAATTCCTGATGATTGAAGGAACTGTAACTGAAAATCCGGCAAGGGACTTGATTCTTCCTAAAGTCAGAAAAAAACTTCCCGGTTTTGTTGAAGAAAAAAGCCTGATTCATTTACTCGACGACGGATTGTTTTCTGATGATTTTAATGGTATTCGCGATAAATTAGTAATTACCCTTTTGTACGGTACAGGAATACGTTTGTCGGAACTGTTGAACCTTAAAAATACTGATGTTGACACAAACAGCCATTTGATAAAGGTTTTCGGGAAACGCCAAAAAGAACGGATTATCCCGTACCCACGCAGTATAAATATTCTGTTGAATCAGTATTTCGAAATCAGGAATCAAACCATTGGATTTACACCGGATAGTTTGCTGGTTACCGAAAAAGGGAAAAAAATTTACGAAAAACTGGTTTACAGAATAGTTACAGCTAACCTCGAGAAAGTTACATCGCTGGAGAAAAAAAGTCCGCATATACTGCGACACACCTACGCGACACATTTATTAAACAGAGGAGCTGATTTAAATGCGGTAAAAGAATTGCTGGGACACTCAAATCTGTCGGCAACTCAAATTTACACACATATAACATTCGATAAAATGCACAATATTTATAAACAAGCCCATCCAAGGGGTTAAAAAAGTTTAATTATGGAAATAAAAATTAATTCAGTACATTTCACTGCCGATCAAAAGTTGATGGATTTTGTAAATAAAAAGGTGATTAAGTTAGATACCTTTTTCGACGGAATTATTAACGCAGAAGTAACTTTAAAAGTACTTAAACCTGAAATAGCAAATAATAAGATTTCTGAGCTAAAGCTTTCGATCCCTGCCAACAGCCATCTGTTTGCAAAAAAACAAGCCGATACATTTGAAGAAGCAACTGATTTGGCTATCGATGCGATTAAAAAACAATTGGGTAAGTACAAGAAAAAACTTAAAAGCACAGGGCCAACGAATTTAGATTTTTTTGAAGAGATTCAGCAGGACTAAACTTGTATTCTGTAAAACAGGCCGCCTAATAACTTTTTAGACGGCCTGTTTTTATTGAATAACGGAGTAACTGAAAAAGAGGAAACAGTGTAAACAGCGATTTTCCCGGTTTCCTCTAATTTCCTCAATTCTTCATTCATAACTCATAACTGCATTACTACCTGTCCAATATTATCGTAGCAATAGATTCCTCTGATACGGGAAATTCTTTACCGCCATACTCTATGCGGTAACATGTTGCACGAGTAGTTCCAATAATTGGCTCCCACCATGTAACAATATCATGCGTTTCATTATCTCCAAACAGATAAGGACATGCAAGCCTTAAAGTAACCTTTTTAGCAAAGTATTCGTCAACTATTCTAGAACTGTAAGTATCAAACCATAGGTAATTATAATCAGGGTTTGCATAATCTTTTGGTGGCGATAACCATCCCTTAGCCAAATATAATCTCGAATAATAATCCCCTGGAACAATGATTCTGTCTTCATGAAAAATATCTAATGCATAGAATTCAGGCTTGCCTGTATCAGCCATTCCATAATTACTACTCCAAACAAATTCACTCCCTTCCAACAAATCATTACCCGATTCATCCTGAAAACTAAGCCATAACAAATGCTGGTAATGGGGTGCATTACAACCTATGCAGTCTCCTTTGTCAGTACAACTGTTTATTATTAATGTAGTTAGCAATAAAACCGAAATTTTTAAAGTCTTCATCTACTTTTTTATTTTAATCAATTATTCAGTTACTCCTAACTCATAATTGCATTACTATTTGTCCAATATTACCGTCAAAACTTATACGCTAATCCTACTGCTAAATTGAGAGAACCACCATATATGTAATTTGGCCCACCTACGTGAAGTTGAAGTTGGTGTGATCGCAATTCTGTGTTCAATGTCAGTTTGGAAGTTAGCTTGTAGTCCATACCACCGCCCCACAAGAGAGCAGTGCTGTGATGAGTAAATGTAGTGAAACCGGAATGTTTTCTACTCTCCCTACTAATTCCAACAAAGGGATATATTAAAGTTCTTTTGTCTTTGGCATGGCGGCCAAGGAAATGAGCATAAGCGTTTATATTGTACACTCTCGTGTTTGCTTCATTTATTTTACGCCAAGAGTCTATTTCGGCGGCAAAACGAATACCATTGGTGGCGTTGTATAGAAATTTAGCGCCAATGCCACCATTAGCATAGTCATAGCCGGAACCAATAGCCAAATATCCGCCCATGGCTATATCACCCTTTTCCTGAGCATTGGCTACCGTGCTTATTATTGCCAATAATAAAAAACTAAATATTAATTTGAACTGTTTCAATTTTTGTTTTTAATAAATTTGTTACAAATATAAAATTTTGGAACTAACAACAAACCCCGCAAGCTAATTTAACTTACAGGGCTATGTAAAGACTATCTGTCCAATATTATCGTAGCAATAGAGTTGTATGGAAATGCATTGACATAATAAATTTCGGTATATTCTTTACCGCCATACTCTATGCGGTAACATGTTGCATCAGTATTATGCATGTTACCGAAACCTATATGCCACCATGTAACAATATCATGAAAACTATCGTCATCAAATAAATAGGGGCACTTAAGACTGAATGTAATCTTTCTATCGGAACTACCATGTTTTTTTTTATCACTTGCGACATCAAATTCCAACTGGTAATTAATATTTTTATTTAATCCCATTGTTGGACTTCTTGTAGCGCTGGTAATGCCATTAGGAAAATAAACATTTAATTTATATACTTCTGGATTGACTGTGTAGACGACTGTGATAGTATTGTATGTTGTACTATCAACCACTCCCCCAATAGATACCATATCTTTTACCAAATCGTTGCCCAATGTGTCTTGAAAACTCAATAATAAACGATGATTGTCAAAATGCGGCTCATGGTCAAACAAATCGCACGAGTTGCTTATTAATATTAAAAATAAAAAACTGCATACTAAATTGAACTGTTTCATCTTTTTATTTTTAAAAATTTTAGTTCAAATATAAAATTTATTTACTGATTATCGGCAGTAATTTCCTGCTCAATCAGATTCACTTCTTCCAAAGGAAGTTTTTCGTTGCATGAATAAAAAACATGTTACCCAAAGCATAAATACAATAAACAGTGCCGGCACTGCACCTTTTTGCTTGCGCTCAAAAGGATTTTTAATTAAATTTATCATTCTTTAAATTTTAAGTTAATTAACCTGTTGTGCATTTAGAAAAAACCTATAAAAAAGATTGTTCATTTGACTAAAAAGTCGTATATTTGATTAATAATCAGTTAATTAAATATGATGAACAACTTGGTACAAAATTACAAAATTATTCTTGAAAAATTGACAGAAAATTGCTCGAATATCGAATATTTTTCACAAATCAGAAAGCCTAAATTGTCTAATCTTGAAATAGTAGCCCTTAACATTACTGCTGAGTATATGTCATACAACTCTGAATTACAATTATTTATAGCCATAAAAGGAACAGAACTTGAAAACAAAATAGAACGTTCGGTTTACAACAAGCGACGAAGAAAACTTGTTGGATACACAGAAAAAATACGTCAGTCGCTAAGTCAAAAATTCGCTCATCTGAGTAATCTTTTTATCGTTGATTCGGCGCCTTTGCAAATATGCAAAAACAGCCGTGCAAAACGCTCTAATATTTGTGCAACATACGAAACACAACCGGCTTTCGGATATTGCGCCGCGCAGCACGCACACTACTTCGGATATAAACTGCACTTAGTGTGCGACCAAAATGCAATCGTGCATTCGTTCGATCTTGCTCCTGCCAACATACACGATATTAACTATCTGAAAGACATAAAATACAACTTGAAAAATTGCGAACTTATTGGCGATAGAGCCTATATATCTGCTGATTATCAAACAGATTTGTTTCATTCAAGCCGGATAAAGCTTTCAGTACCAATGAGGTCAAATGCGATAAATCAAACAGAGTTTTCGCCTGTAAAAAGACGAAAAAGAAAACGGATTGAAACACTGATTTCTCAACTAAACGGGCAATTTGCTATGAACATTAATCTTGCTAAAACACTGCAAGGATTGATTACCAGAATTAGCTCTAAAATTACAGCTTTAACTATGATTCAGTTCTTAAATCTATTTGTATTTAATAGGAATTTGAACAATATCAAAATAAATATTTCCTAAATGCACAACAGGTTTTAATAGTAAATTGGAGAATTAGTGGTTTTTTAATTTTTTGTGCTTCGGCGGTTATACAGGTATTTATTGACATAGCGAATGTTGGTTTTGCTTTTAATATAATCTCATGCATAATCAGTATTCTAATACTTTATGGAATATTACATATAAAGTATGATGGCATTTCAACATGGCAGTATTTAACAGATGATTATGATGATCCTACTGTTGTTCCAAAAACAACAAAGAAATGTCCTTTTTGTGCAGAAGAAATAAAAAAAGAGGCAATTGTTTGTAGATTTTGTGGTAAAGAAATTAGTTGAAAAACTTATGCACTTAACTGCAGTTGCTTTTTAACTGAAATACTGAAGTTGTTGTCTTTTGTGAGACTGACAGAATTTGGTAATTGAAAGTGTAAAATCGTAATTGTTAAGATATATGTTAAAATTAATTTAAAACGGCAAAAATAGTATTTTATATCAAAAAGATTTCTTTACTTTGTATTGAGAGTATTAACCATTTTTTGGAGGACAGCCTATAAAACATCTCTACTCTATTTTAAAAGAGAGAGTTATGGACACAATGACTTCTGATTACGAACTGATTACCGGATTCGTAAAGGGTAATGAACGCTGTTTTGAAGAACTAATCGACCGCCATAAGAATAAAGTTTTCTCGTATATCAATCTTTATATCCGCGATCAGGCGCTTGCGGAAGATATATTTCAGGATACTTTTCTGAAAGTGATACAGTCGGTTAAAACAGGAAGATATTACGATAACGGGAAATTTCTTTCGTGGGTTATGCGTATAGCTCATAATCTTATAATTGATAATTTCCGGAGAGACAAGCAGTTAAACACTGTTTCAAACGATAGCTGCGAAGCCGATTTGTTCAATTCATCAAAACTGTCGGATACTAACATTGAAAACGATTACATCAAAAAACAGATAAAAAAAGATGTCAGGGCAATGATAGGCTGCCTGCCAGACGATCAGCGCGAAGTTGTAATATTGCGTCATTATTCGGATATGAGCTTTAAAGAGATTGCCGATCATACGGGCGTCAGCATAAACACTGCGCTCGGCAGAATGCGGTACGCTCTTATTAATTTGCGTAAGATGATGGAAGAGAAGAGAATATGTCTTACCGTTAATTAAAAGTATCGACATATATAATATTTTTTTCTTATAGGCGTTATAATATAAAAAATGTTGCCTATGGGATTAACTTCTACACAATTTATTGCTTATTCTGAGATCGAAGTAAAAAATATAGACTTATTTGAAGATGCTTTTGGCTTCAGATCCGAATTCTCTGATGTAATTGCTTTTTTAAGAATGGCGTCTTTTGAACCCGGAAAAGATCTTTTAAAAAAAATGTCGGATAGAATCAATAGGGCTAACTAATTGTTTTTTAAAAATTATTATGCGAGCGATTATTATTTCTCTGTTATTATTTATACCTGTAACTGTTTGGGGACAAAATGCTTTTGAGGTAAGTTTATCCATAACTGATAGTGTAATATACGTTAAAGAAGGCACAAAAAATAATAGTTATTCGGTAAAAGTAGATGTGGAAATTAATGTTTCAAACTTGCATGATACTTTATTTCTTTACAGGTTCTATAAATATGTTTCTGCTGGTTTTTTCAACGACGAGGAACCTTTTGATGATTTTTACAAAAATACTTATCCTACTATTGGATTAAATTACATTCTTGAAAATAAATATCATCATATAATAGAAAGAAAATTTATTCTCACATCATATGCAAGTAGAAAAGCTGAAAAAAGAGCTATGCGTACCCGTGCATTTGTTACTTCAAATCTAAAAATTAAAAGGAGAGTCTTAAATGATATTGAGCTTAGTGACTATGATTTTGCAAAATATGAAATAACAAATGAAAAACAAATCTCAGTATTATATCCGCTATTTGGCAGATTACGCAAAGGCGAATATTATTTATATTTTGTTTATGTTTTTGTGCCTAATCCTCATCCATTATTTTATCGGAATATAAATGACAGCAGGACATTTAAAGGCGATTTTGTTTCCAATAAGGTAAAACTTATTGTAAAGTAAAATTATTACAAATTCATAAAATAAACCGAATGGCAAGCGCTAATTCCGGCTGTTTCTGTTCGTAATCTGCTTTTGCCAAGGTGTATGGGCGTAAAATTGATCTGTATTGCCGCTGCAATTTCTGTTTCCGTAAAATCGCCTTCAGGACCAATAAGAATAACTGCATCATCGCCTTTTTTGTAAGCCTGCGATATTGAAATGCGTTTATTGATTGATTCATTGCAATGGGCAATCATTTTTATGCCGTTTGTCGATTCCGAAATAAATTCACTGAAACTGCGCGGAGGGTTAAGAACGGTGCCGATTGCTTTTAACGACTGCTTCATAGCAGATAAAATAATTTTTTCGATTCTTTCGGCTTTAACAGATTGTTTTTCAGTTCTGTGGCATATCAGCGGAGTGATTTCGTCGATGCTGATTTCAACGCTTTTTTCGACAAACCACTCAAATCGTTCGGGATTTTTCAGCGGCGATATTGCAATATGGAGTTTATAATCTCTCTTTTCAAAATTCTCGTGTGTTTTCAAAATTGTAATGAGACACTTTTTGGGGTTGGGGTCGGAAATAACACCTTCGTACATATTTCCCTTTCCGTCAATCAGTTTTACGAAAACGCCTGCCGTCATTCTCAGCACTTTGACGCAATGTTTTGATTCCGACTCGTTGAGAGTATAGCTATTGCCGTAAATATCAGGAGCATAGAATACCTGCATAGATTTAGTTTTTTACAGCTGTAAAATAAATAAAAGAAAATGACGGTTTAAAACAATATAGCATTAACTTTAACAAAATTTTCTGAGAAGACATGAAGATAGGATTGATTTCGGATACTCATGGATGGATACATCCGCGCATTTTTGATTTTTTTGAAAATTGCGACGAAATTTGGCATGCAGGCGATATTGGCAACATTGAAACTGCAGACAGATTAAATTCTTTCCGTCCGCTGAGGGCAGTTTACGGAAATACCGACGATGCGAAAGTGAGTCAGGTGTATGGAAAATATCTTCATTTTATGGCTGACGAGTTGAAGGTATTTATTACTCATATCGGAGGAAGACCAGGGCGTTACGAGCGGGATGTAAGAGAAGAGTTATCGAAAAATCCATCAGGTTTGTTTATTTGCGGACATTCGCATATTGCTTTGGTGAAATACGATGATAAATATCAATTACTGCACATAAATCCCGGAGCTGCCGGCTACATCGGTTTTCATAAAATGATGACGGCAGTAAGGTTTTGCATTGAAGGCAAAAAAATCTGCAACCTCGAATTAATTGAGCTTGGCGAAAGGGGGAAAGTTGTTGTTTAACTGTGAAAATCTGAACGAAAACTCCTATTCAAAATAATGTAAAAACTCCAGTAAATCGTAAGAAACGCATAATTCCCTGAATTCTTGCAAAAGCAGTTCGGTAAAAG
>Ga0082212_10000732_pt1 | contig 47950 bp, 46 predicted proteins | sample TergutNt197P3_FD_71548 | JGI IMG/M metagenome (GOLD analysis project Ga0082212, IMG submission 71548) | Neocapritermes taracua P3 segment gut microbial communities from Petit-Saut dam, French Guiana - Nt197 P3 | ecosystem: Host-associated > Arthropoda: Insects > Digestive system > Gut ... | reverse complement strand
TACTTATACTTATACTTATACTTATACTTATACTTATACTTATACTTATACTTATACTTATACTTATACTTATACTTATACTTATACTTATACTTATACTTATACTTATACTTTTATACTTATACTTATACTTATACTTATACTTATACTTATACTTATACTTATACTTATACTTATATTTATATTTATATTTATATTTATATTTATATTTATATTTATATTTATATTTATATTTATATTTATATTTATATTTATTGATATTAAATATCTAAAAACTTTTTTTAAATTATTTATCTATTATTATCATAAGATTTATTTAGTATTAGTACATATAATTAATATAAATTAAATATAATGAAAATTATATAATGAAAATTAAAATCTAAAACTATTTTTTAAATTATTTATAATAATTTATTTATATAATATATAAATTACTGTTATGAAATTAGAAAAAAATTAATCAGAGGCAAATATGTTGTTATCAGAAACTTTAGCAGAAGAATTTAATATAGATTTAAAGCAGGTTGAAGCTATTATTGGTCTTTTTGATGAAGGAAATGCCATACCATTTTTAGCTATCTATAGAAAAGAGATTACTGGGTCACTTACAGATAAATTTTTGAGAAAATTCCGTGAAAGGTTGACTTATCTAAAAAATTTAGATAAGATGAAAGAAATAGTTATTGAAACTATAAAAAAACAAGATAAATTAACTGAAAGCCTTGAAGAACATATCAATCAAACAACAAGTTTGTTGGAAATTGAAGGAATTTTTAGACCATTTGTTAGTAAAGAAAAGACTAAAGCTGATATAGCTGAAGAAAAAGGTTTATCAAGTCTTGCAAATATTATTCGCTTTCAAAAAACTGAAATACCTATTGTAAAAATTGCCGAAGATTATGTTGATGAGGAAAAAGGCGTAGGCAACATTCAAGAAGCTATTTCTGGAGCTCAAGATATAATAGCTGAAATTATTCGAAGCCGAGCTGATTTTATGGAACTCATTCAAAAGATTACTTTTGAAGAAGGAGAGCTATCTACTATAGCTATTGATAAAGATTCAGAATCTCCATATGAAATGTATTATGATAAAAGTGAAGCTTTGATTGATATTTCTAACCACAGAGTTTTAGCTATAAATCGTGGTGAAGAAGAAGATTTCCTAAAAGTTGAAGTTATAGCTCCTGAAGAAGATATCATTAGTTATCTTAATAGACATTTTTTAATTGATAATTCTGATGATTATTCTGGAGAATATAATGAACTTACAAGAGAATATATGGAAGAAGCTATTTTAAGAGCATATAATCAGTTAATTGCTCCTTCAGTTCAGGAAGGAATTAGAAATTATTTAACAATGAGAGCAGAAAATAAGTCTCTTGAATTATTTTCAGATAATCTTGAAAGTTTACTTATGCAAGGACCAATTAGAAATAAAGTAGTTTTAGGATGGAATCCTTCAAGTTATTCTGGATCTAAATTAGTTGTTGTTGATGAAATAGGGGAAGTTTTAGATACAAAAGAAATATATCTTCAAAGTTCTCAGAGTAAATTAGAAGAAGGAATGAATATAGTTTCAAATCTTTTAAAAGAGTATAATGTAGACATTATAGCTTTAGGAGATAGTATTGATTCAAAAAGATTTGAAGAAATCATTGTTGAGATTATAAAAGGCACTAATGTTAAGTATGCGCTAGTTAATCAAGCTGGAGCTTCTGTTTATTCTGAAAGCGATTTAGCTGAAATTGAATTTCCTGATTTTGATAAAGGTTATAGAAATGCTATTTCATTAGCTAGACGCTTACAAGATCCTCTTGTTGAACTTGTTAAAATTGATCCTAAGTCTATTGGTGTAGGTCAATATCAATATGATTTGAATCAGGAGATTTTAAATGATGCTTTAAATGATGTTGTGGAGCGAGTTGTAAATAATATTGGTGTTGATTTAAATTCTGCTTCAATTTCTCTTTTATCCCATGTAGCGGGTTTGAATTTGGAATTAGCCAGTAGTATTGTAGATTATAGAAATGAAAATGGGCCATTTACAAGCAGATATGAAATTTTAGAAGTAGAAGGTATTGATTTTAATATATTTAAACAATGTTCTGCATTTTTAAAAGTTTATACTTCTAATAACCATTTAGATTTCACTAAAATCCATCCAGAATCATATGAAATAGCTGAAAAACTACTTAAAAAGTTTAATTATACTATAAAAGATATTGGGTCTCCTAATTTATCTTTCAAAACCTTAAAAAAAGATTTAAAAGAATATATAAATGAATCCATGGAAGAAAATATTAATGGTGAAGATTTAATTAATGTAGAAAATAGTAATAATAAAGAAACTACTAACAATATCAATAATGAAAATTCAAATAAAAATAATAAAGAAGATACTAGTACTGATAGAAATAATGAAGAAAATATTAGTAATAATAAAAATACTGAAGAAGATGCTAGTGCTGATAGAAATAATAAAAATGAGACTAGTACTGATGAAAATAATGTAAATGATACTAATAAAGAAAACACAAACAAATCATTAAATAAATCTACAACTGATACTCCTAGTGGAAAATGGAAATATATAGATAATATAACTAATGATTTAAAAATAACTAACGCTGATTTAAATGACATGATTCTTTATCTTGAAGATCCATATGAAGATCCAAGAGATTTCATGCCAAAACCAATTCTTAGAGGAGATATGTTATCAATAGAAGATCTCAAATTAGGAATGGAGTTAGAAGGGGCTGTAAGGAATGTGGTTGATTTTGGTGCATTCGTTGATATAGGTGTTCAAAGGGATGGTTTAGTGCATATATCCAAAATGAGTCAAGGTAAGTTTATTAATCACCCTTCTGATATTGTAAATATCGGAGATGTTATAAAAGTTAAAATCATTGAATTAGATTTAGATAGAAACAAGATTCAATTAGCTCTTGTGATTGATTAATGGGATGTTTATTGCTTTTAAATTTAATGAAGGCTTAAATTAAAAAAATCTTCAAGAGTTTACAAGTTTCTGCATCAGTAAAATATATATACTTTAAAGAACAAAATAATATTGATGTCTGTATAAGTCCCTATTTGACTTGATGCCTCAGGTGTCTAAGCTCTTTATGAGCATGTAGGGAAATAGGGCACAGACTATTTTATTTTTTCTATTTTTGATATTCAAATAGTATGTATTTATTTTTAATAATTTTTAGAAAGTTTTGTTTGTTCTTTTCTAAGTATTGGAAACTTGACCATGAAACTAAATCTACAAATTGAATTCCTATAAATTTCTCAGATTTAACACAATACACCTTTGAATGATTATTATCTAAAAACTTTTCTATATTTAATCTAAATTGTTTTTCTAAGAATCTGGGTAAAAATTTATCTAAATATATTTCATTTTTAGCTTGAATATCTAAATCTACTTTTTCAAGTAATTTAAATATCATAGATTGATATACCTCATTAACTCCTTTCTTTTTCAAAATATTTCTATTAATTATCTTTTTATTGTCAAAAAATATTGAATAAACTTTAAAGTCTGTTTCATTTAATACTTTCAATAAATCAATGATTAAATTTTCACTAGATTTATATGCTTTAATTTCTTTAACGTTTTTTAATTTTTTCTTATATTTGCCTTTTCTAAATCGCTTTATAGAATATTCTAACTTTTTCAAATCTTTTGTGTTGTTGAGTAATAAAAGACTTATATTAAAATAATTAAAACTCCCTTTTAAACCACCACTTTCATCAATATATATTAATTTCATAAATATCTATAATACATTATTATTAATTATTATAGTTTTTGTAATAAGACATTTATAAATTTTTCTTCTTACTTTCAATTTATTAGAAAAATTAATTTTTTAAATTTAAAGGTAAAATATATATTAATAATTATTTAAAAATTTAATTTCTTATTTTTATTATTTCATTAATATTAAATCAGTTATCTTTTTTAAGTATAATTTACATAATAATATATTATTAATTTAAAATTAGTACTAAATGTACTCTTTACTATAATCAAAAATATGATTATATAAAATAATTTAATAAAGAATGATATATAAAAAAATAATCTAGAAAAAAAATAAACTATAGGTATTTAAATAAAGAATTTTAAATTTTTTAGGAAAAAATATTAACTATAGGTATTTAAATAAAGAATTTTAAATTTTTTAGGAAAAAATATTAACTATATGTTAATTTAATAAGAATTTAAATTTTTCATGAAAAAATATATTAAATTATTATTTTCATAGGCTGATGTTATGCTGTATTTTGTAGGACTTGGATTATTTGATGAAAAGGATATTTCATTAAAAGGATTAGATGTTTTAAAGTCAGTTGATACAGTTTATGCGGAATTTTTCACTTCCAAACTTTTTGGAGCTAGTTTAAAAGCTATTGAAGAGACTATTGAAAAAGAGATAATTGTTTTAAATCGCCAAGAAGTTGAAGAGAAAAATATCTTTATAAAGGATGCAGCTAGTGGAAATGATGTGGCTTTACTTACTGGCGGAGATCCGCTTATAGCTACTACTCACACTGATTTTTTAGTGGAAGCAAAAAAGAAAGGGATTAAATTTGAGGTTATCCATGCTTCATCAATTTTATCATCAGCTCCTGGAATTTCTGGTCTTCAAGCTTATAAATTTGGAAAAGTCACCACTATTCCTTTTCCCGATGAAAACTTTTTCCCACATTCTCCTTATATGGCAATAGCTAATAATTTAGTTAATGATGCTCACTCTCTTATTTTACTTGATATACAAGCTCATAATAATAGATATATGACTGTTAATCAAGGGCTTGAATATCTTATGAAAGTTAAAAGTGATTTAGTTTCTGGTGGAAGAGAAGATGAAGCTATTATTAATGAAGATACTTTAGCTATTGGAATGGCTCGTGTTGGATCTAGTGATGTTGTTGTTAACTGTAATAAGATTAGTGTTTTATTGAATCATGATTTTGGAGGGCCACTTCATTCTATAGCTATTCCTTCTAAACTTCATATAGTTGAAGGAGAATATTTAGTTGAAGTTTGTGGAGCTCCTAGAGAAATATTAGAGGATATTTAAATTTAAGGTGTTTTCATGACATTGAAAAGGTCAGTTTTTGGAACTTATGTTAAAGATGGTTTAGATGCAAGTAGGGAAGATACTGAGAAAAAAAGAAAAGGTTTTAGAAATCATCGTAAAAGAAAAGTTAAATTGAAAAATCCATTTCATATCTTTAACCATATTTTTAATTTTAATAAGGATTTTACAAAAGTCCCTACTATTGTAAAAATCAATCAAAATCGAAAAAATAAATTTTTTAATGGCCCAATAGCTAATAAATCTAAGATAAAAAAGGGTTAAAATAAATTAATCTTATTTAAGTTAATATAATAATTGTAGACTGAATTAATGATTAGTAATTATAGTTAAGAAGTTTTTGAATAAATATATAAAAGTCACACAAATTTATATATTGTATAAATATTGTATTCATTTGTATAAATATTGTATTCATTTGTATAAATATTGTATTCATTTGTATAAATATTGTATTCATTTGTATAAATATTGTATTCATTTGTATAAATATCTTATTCAGTATTTTTTTCAATTATTTTTGTTATTTTTTTAATAATTTCCTCGCTGTGACAAATTGCATTTTTGGCTTGACTTTCTGTTATTATGCCTACAATATCATAAGTTGCTTTATGTCTAGACTTACGCATATTATTTAAGTAAATAGTATCAGAATTATTAAGATAAATTTTTGCAAATTCTATTGTTGCAACATGAGAAATTCCACTACTTGGCCTGTAACCTTGACTAAACATCAATGCACATATACATTGTAAAATAGAGTTGTATGCAACATTAAATGCCCAATCATAATCTTCTTTTAAAATTGTTTTTGATAATTTTAAATCCCTTTTAGAAATGTCCAATGAATTTTCTACATTAATAGATGATTTTTTGATTTTTTTGATATAATTCTTTTTTTCTAATTCTTTTAGTAAATTAATCACCTTCTAAAATACTTTTATCATTAATTATAAAAAGTTTAGGTTCTTCTAAGACATTTTCAATAAATGGTTTCTTTTCTTTTATACTGTGTGCCAACTCTTTTTTAGTATATAGTACTGGATTAATTTCTCTTGAAAATTTCATTTCAAGCCCATTCATCTCTTTTAATAATGTTTCTTCACTAATTTCTCCAATTACAAATATATCAATGTCGCTTAAAGGATTAGCTTTTCCAGAAGCAAAAGATCCATAGATAAAAACTGCATCAATATTATCATGTTTACTAAGACGTTTCTTTAATACTTTTGATACTCCTTGAGTTTTTAAGAAAATATTTTTTATTTCTTCATATATTGGAAACTTTTCATTCATTCTATAATATTTTAAATTTCCTTCTTCCTCAGATATTAACAGTTTTATATCTTCTAAATTTTTCAGTTCTCGTCTTATCGAATTTATATTTTCATTTAATATTCTTGTAAGCTCTCGAACATAATATTTTTCTTGGGGATTTAGTGAAAATAAGGTTAATATTTTCACACGTGTTTTTGATGAAAAGATTTTTTCTAACATTGTATAAAAATTGTATTCAATTGTATAAATATTTTATTCATTTTGTTTTGAAAAATTGTTTTTAGTTTGTAATTTTCTTAGCTTATGAATTTTTTATCATTTCATTCTGATATATTTAATAGTTATGATTTTTTTTTAATTTTATTGTGAATATATATATAATTTTATTAATTTTTTTTATCATTTCATTCTGATATATTTAATAGTTATGATTTTTTTTTAATTTTATTGTGAATATATATATAATTTTATTAATTTTTTTATAATTTAATTGCAAATATATATAATATATGATTATAATAATATAATATAATTAATCAATTGATAAGGGATTTATATGGCATTTGGGACTTTTAACAATAGAAAAATAACCTTTAAAGCTTCTGATGATTTTGATATCATTGATATGAATAGAGATGGTTATGTAGTAAGACTTGCTAATAATGTTACTGGAGCAGTTATTAATGTTGCAGTAGCTAAATATTCTGAAGAGTCTTTAGAAGAGCTTAAAAATAACACTGAAAGTAATTTAGCTAAAAATGGATTAAGAGTGATTTCTTCTAATATAAAAAAGAAATTTGGAAAAACTACTGTAGCTATTAATTATATTCAAAAAAATCAAGGAGTGAATGTTTTAAGAAAATCTTTAGGTTTTGTAATTGCTAATGATTATTATACTTTTGAGTATGTTACAGTAGAAGGTCAATCAACTTCTAAAGATGAAGAAGCATTTAGGATAGCTATTGAAAGCTTTGATGTTAAAAAAAGTTATTATTGATTTTTTAATCTTTTATCTTTTCTATTTTTTGTTTGTTTTTTGTTATTGTTTTTTCTTTATTTTTAAATTATTTAATATATTTTTTAGTTAATTATTCTTTTTTTATAGTTATTTTTTAGAAAAATTTATTAATTTTATATTTTTTTATTCATTTTTTTATAGGATTTTATATTTATTAATATATTTTTTATAAATAGTAATATTTATTAATAATAAAATATAAATTAGTATTAAATATATTATTTTATTATTTTATTATTTTAGAGGTGGATTGATTGAAAGAAGGACTTTTACTTGGAATGAAAACATTGGAAAAAATAGAAATTGTAGTTATTAATGAAAACATAATCAATAATCTTGATTTTGACTGTGGAGATGAAGATTTAAATGAATTTATTCGTGAAGATGCATTGAAACATTTATATGAAGATCTAGCTGTCACATATCTATTTATCTTAGATGGAGTTGTTCTTGGATTTGTATCAATATCTAGTGCTTCAATTAAAATAAGCAAAAAACATAAGAAAGAAATGAAATTTCAATATCCTGAATTTCCATCTGTTAGAATTGCCAGATTAGCTATTGATAAAAGATATGCTGGAAAAGGAATAGGAACGCATTTAATAAAATGGATATCTGGGAAAAGTGAGGATATGGGTCGAGATATTGGAATACGATTCATATCTCTTGATGCATATGAAAAATCCATTAATTTTTATAAAAAAATCGGGTTTCATGTTTATGATAGTAAAAAAAGAAATGTTCCAATGTATTTTGATTTAAAAAAGATAAAAAAAGAAAAGTAAATGTTATCTTTTTTTTCTTCCAATTACTTTGGTGTTTTTATATACTTCTCTTGCACTTTCCATGAATGCTATTTCTTCTTTTGTTGCTGGTCTATTCATATATTCTAAAAATGCTTTTATTTCATCAGGATCACTAATTTCTGATACTAGTTTTATTGGTTTTGCCATATACAATCCTCCTATTAATTTTTTTAGTTATTAATATAATTGGTTTTTATATTATTTATAATTTTCTTAAGCAATTCTTTTCAAAATTAACTGTCTTTTTTTTTAAAGAATTTTTTTATTTTTAAGTAATATTTAAAAATTTTATCTTAAATTATCTAAATTATTTTTTTTATATTAACTATTTAAAGCTTTATTTTATATATATCAATAATTTAAAGTTTTATTTAATAAATATATTCTAAGTAATTTTATTATAATTATTTTAAATATTTAAAAATTTTAAAAAAATATTAGTTATCATGAGCTAGGGAAATTTTAAATATTTATAATATATAAATAAAATATTAAACTATGTCTGATTCTATTTGTTGCCCAAAATGTGGAATGCTAAAAACTAGCTGCATTTGTTCTAATTCTTCTAAAAGTAGAGGTAAATCTAGATATCAAAATAAAAAAGGAAAAAAAGTTTCAAAAAAGCGTAATAGAAAAGTGTCAGCTATTTCTACTGGGAAAACTTCTTTTAATAATTTAAACAATAAAAAAGTTTCTACTATTTCTACTGAGATTATGTCTTTTAATAATTTAAACAATCAAAGTGGTTCTAGTAATTCAAACTATAAAAGAGGGTCTAGTAATTCAAATAATAAAGGAATATCTAATAATTCCGAAAATAATAACGTGCCTAATATAGAAACTATTTCTAAAGAAACAAGAATAGCTAATTTAAAGAAAGAATATCCAGATATTGCCCGGGGAATAATTAAAAACTTTCCATTTGATAAACCTCGAGAAGGTCAATTTGAAGTCATTTCAGAAATTTCAAAAGCTATTGATGATGGATATAAATATATAGTTTTAGAAGCTGGAACTGGAACTGGAAAATCAGTTATAGCTGCTACACTTGCTAAAATGTATTCTCCTGCATTTATTTTAACTATGACTAAACAGCTTCAAGATCAGTATTTAAAAGATTTCGAAAAAGAGGGGTTTACTTTAGTTAAAGGTAGAAATAACTTTTTTTGCAAGGAAAAAGAAATTTACTCTGGTGAAGATATTAGATGTAATCATGGAACTTGTAAGGAAAGATTTGCTTTTAGATGTAAACATAAATTCATTTCTCTTGAATATGATGCTGATACTACATTAGAACGTGCTTTTAGAAATAATTATTGGAAATCTGATATTCATTGTAATTATTTAGAGCAAAAAGTAGATGGTATAAACGCTGATGTTGTAATAGCTAACTATGATTATGGGATGCTTGAGTTAAATTATGTTCATGATTTTATTAAAAGAAAACTATTGATTTTAGATGAAGCCCATAATTTAGAAAATAAGATAATGAGTTTTATCGAGCTTGAAATTGATAGAAACCAGCTTGAAAGTGAAGTTAAAATTAAGGTAACTAATGAAGAAATTGAAAATTTACATAAAATAGGTCACTCAGCTTGGATAAGTTTTATAAATAATATCATAAAACGTTATGAAAAAGAATCTAAAAAACAAAAAGTCAAATTAGAAACAGCTAGTAAAAGCAAAAAACCAGATTTTGAAAAAACTGTAAAGGATTTAGCTGATGAATTAGATGATTATGAAAGATTTATTAGTTATATGGAAGAAGATGCTGGAAATTGGATTCTTGAGGACAATGATGAATTTATTTATTTTAAACCACTTAAGATAGATAAATATGCAAAAGACTATCTTTTTAGATTTGGTGAGATTTGTCTATTTATGAGTGCTACTATACTAGATTATAAAAACTTTGCAAAGTGGTTAGGTCTTGAAGTAAAAGATGTTAAGTTTATTGAAGTAGAAACTCCTTTTGAATTAAGTAAAAGGCCTATTGATGTGAGTAGATCTGTGGATATGAAATATCAAAGTTTAAAAAGGAATGCCCCAAAAACTATTGATTTTATTTCCGAAATTTTAGATAAACATAAAAATGATAAGGGTTTGATTCATACTGTTAGCTATCAGTGTAGGGATTATCTTATGAAAAATATCAATAATCCTAATAGACTTATTTCTCATAGCTCAAATAATAGGATGAAGGTTTTAAAAGAATTTGAAAAAAGCGATGAACCTTTAGTACTTTTAAGTCCATCTATGAATGAAGGAGTAGATCTTCCATATGATAAATGTAGGTTCCAGATAATTTATAAAATGCCTTTCCCGCCCATAAAGGATAAGCAGGTAGCTTTAAGAAACTCAAAAGATAAACATTGGTATCCATATCAAACTATGATGAATTTAGTTCAAACTTATGGAAGAGGAATGAGGGCTGAGGATGATTATTGTCAAACTTATGTTATTGATAATAGGTTAAAGGGTTTTGTTCATAATAGACCACTATTTAGAAGATTGGTTCCTAAATTTTTTAAAGAAGCTATTGTAGATGCTGAGGATTAATTAATTGTGGGGTTGTAGCTTGTTATTAATTAAATATTTTATTTAAGAATTTATATATTAAAAATAAATACTTTTTTGATATATTATTTTATTTTAATTTTATTTTTTTTTAATTTTATTTTTTTTATTTTAGATTTTATTTTATTTATTTTTTTTATTTTTATTTTTTTTAATTTAGATTTTATTTTATTTATTTTTTTTAATTTTTTTTATTTATTTTAGATTTTATTTTATTTATTTTTTTTAATTTAGTTATTTTTCCAATATATCAATTTATTAAAATAAATATTATATTGTTCACATGAACCAAAATATTTATATATGATGAAAAACATATTATATTATATAAATTAATTTTTTAATATAATTTTTTTAATAAATTTTTTAAATATAATTTTTTTAAATATAATTTTTTTAATGAACCTTATAAGATAAATAAATCTTATGTTGATATTTTATCAATATTTTTCTTTTTTTATTTGATTTATTTTAAGGGAAATTAAATTTATTATCTGAGAGCTACATCTCTCGTTAATAAACTGTATTAATTGCTTTGGAACGAATTTTATTGTTTTAATAAATCTTATTTCAATTGATTTTTTTGTTTAAATATGGTGAAATATTTTTAAATATTAATATTATTACATATTTATTAAATATCACAATTGTTATAATTTGTTTCAATTTGCATAGAGTATAAGTCTCTTAATTATAGAGTACAACTCTTAAAAAATACCTTATTAATTCTTTGAATGATAGGGGAAGAAATAAATTGCATTGTTGAAAATGCATTTTATTCTTTATAATATATTATATAATTGAGGTGATGCTATGAATAAAATATTTGGCATTTTAATTTTACTAATAATAGCTGTTAGTTCATCTAGTATTATTTTTGCAGAGGATTCTGGCATTAGCATTATTGCTAATGAGATAGATAATACTATTGATTTGGACATGGATAATGAAAATATTATTATTCCTAGAGACACTATCCGAAATTCTAATAATCTTGATGGCTATGATTTAAATAAAAATAGATATATTCTTGAAGATGATAATCATGATGCTGTAATTGCTAATGTAGATTTTTCAAGTGTTAATGATGATAATGTAAATTTGACAAATAATATCGCAGTTGAGGAAGAAGTTAATAATAATATTAATAATAACAACATTGATAATAATCTTGATAATATTAATAATAATATTAATAATAACAACATTGATAATAATCTTGATAATATTAATAATAATATTAATAATAATCTTATAGATATAGTAAGACTTTCTTCTGATATTGATTTTAGTTTATTGGATCATTTTATCACAATGGCTGAAAGTTTAAATTCTGCTAGTTATACTGCTGATAGTTGGAGTAACTTGGTTACTGCTCTTAATAATGCTTATAATTTTGATAGGGATGCTGCTACTCAAAATGATGTTACTGTGTATGCTATTGAACTTTCAAGAGCTATTTCTTCTTTAGAATATGGTATTGACTTTAGCACATTAGATTATTTGATTGCATATGCTGAAAGTTTAAATCCTGCAGATCATACTCCTGAAAGTTGGAATGTTTTAGAAAATACTCTTACTAGGATTTATAGTATTGATAGAGTTACTGCTACTCAAAATGATGTTACTGTGTATGCTATTGAACTTTCAAGAGCTATTTCTTCTTTAAGACTTGTTCTTGATTTTTCTGAGTTAGATTATTTAATTACTCAAATTGAAACTTTAAATTCTGATGATTATACTACTGAAAGTTGGAATTTAGTTGATAATACTCTTAATTATGTTAATAGTATTAGAGGGTCTTTTTATTTCCAAGACGATGTTGATGAATGGGTTATAATATTGAGAGACGCTTATAATTCTTTAGAACCCTTTGTTAATAATGATATTAATGGAGACAATAATAACTTTAATGGAAATAATATTGTTGATGATGAGAATAATGGCAATAATAATATATATATTGATGTAGCTGATGATAGTAATCAACAAAAAGAATTTTATAGAGAAATAGATAATCATAATCAGAATAATGATTTCAATGATAATACAAATGTTAAAAACAATTTTGATGGAGATTTAGATAATCAAAAAGAAGAGTCCAATGGATCTTTTCTTGAAAATGCTGGTGCTAGTATGAAAAGTACTGGAGTCCCAATATTAGCTGTATTTTTAGTTTTATTAAGCAGTTTAGGAATAATAGCATTTAGAAGAAAAAAACAATAATAACATAATAATTTTAAAGATATTTTTAATTTTTCAATATCTTTTTTTATATTTTTTTAATTTTTATATTTTTTTCTTTTTTGGTAATGATTTCTATATAAAAAAATTAAATAAAAACAATTTTCTTTAAAAATTATATATTAGTAATACTTATTTCTTTCTTGAAAAATAATATTTAGTAAAATTTATATACAAATTATTACTAACATATTTATAGTGTATACTTTTTTTAGTATATGTAACAGGTAAATTCCTATTAAGTATAGTCACTTTTAGTGGCGAGTAAACGCTTATAGGTACTGGCCCTTTTTGGTAATTCTTTTTTCAAAAGCATCTTTATGGATTTTTAATATTTATTATTTTATTAGTTATTACTTTAATATTATTTTTTATTATTTAAATATTTTTTTATTATTCTTTTAAATTTATATATTAATAAAATTATTATAAAAGAATTTTAATTTTTATTATAAATTAATTTCTAAAAACTAATTTTTTAAAAAAGTTAGTATAATAGTAATACTTATATTCTATAAAGTATAATTTTTTATTAGCTAAAAATATATTTTATATGAAATATATATAATAATATAATTAATATAAGAAAATGAAATTTGGAGGAATGGCTATGGCTAGTGAGATTAAACCAACACCACAATTAGACCTTAAAGATACTATATCCTTTTTAAAAAAGTTAGAAAAACCAATTTCTGATGAAGAAAGAGAGTGGATGGAAGATATTTTAAAAATGATGGAAGAATAATTTATATTTTTATTAAAATTAATTGTATTTTATTTTATAATTCATCAAATCTATATAAATCATAAAACATAGGGATAGTCATTTTATCAGCTCTTTTTTTATTTTTTGATTTAAGATTTTTATATTCTTTTAACTTATTTATTGAGAAATCATATTCATCATTATTAATTTGGGATGCATTAAAAACAATTAAAAAATCAATATCATTTGGATTATTTTTTGTTGTAGTATAACTCCCATTCATTATAAATTTATTTTCACGATTAATAGTACTACAAATGTGGTGAGAATACTTTATAAATCCTTTAAATCTACTTCTTCTACTAATAGATTCTTTAAAAAAGTCAACAAACTTCTTTTCAAATTCATTAATATGACAATGATGGCAACCTGGAGGCATATTTCCATTTTCATCAAAATTAGGCAAAGATTCTTTAGTCATCATATAACTCAATTGTAACATAATAATATGTATAAATGTTTTATAAATATTATATATTTAAGATGGAATATTATATAATATTATTCTAAATTAGCAACTTTATAATATGCATCTATTAATTTTTTATCTATAACATATGTATCAATAAGTGTTTTCATAGAATCTACACAATAAATACATTTATATATTTGGTCATTCTTAGTAGCAGTAGATATAACTAAATCTAACTGGTTTTGTGTTAGGTGTTCTGAATATTTCACGATTTTATCCAAAAGAGATCTAGCAGAACTATATGATTTAGCCCTTACAAGATTAGATATTATTTTATCTAGTTTTTTTATATATAACTCACTTTTCAAATCAGTACCTAAATTGTCATCAACTTCTTCAAGTATTTCACATAGATAATTTTTTTCATGAGTATGTTTTCCATTAAAACTATTTAAAAATCCGTACGGAATAGTTCCATCTTCAATAATACAAAATATTAAAGTTTTAGATTTTACATATTTTAAATAAGCCATTCCTGCTTCTTGAGAACACCAATCAGATTCTTTGAATTCTTTATTCAATATAAATATAAAAATATTCGCTTCAAATATTGCATTAAAAATTTCATCTTTATATTTTTTTGATGGTTTTAACTTATTTGATATAAAACAGTCCAAGCCTGCCTCCTCAAAAAACTTCAAAACTTCATTTGCTTCATCTTTTTTCTTGGTTGCATAACTTATAAATAACTTTAATTTATTCTCTTCATTTTCTTCAAATGATAATTTTTCATTAATATACTCTTCAAGATTTATATCATATTCAAAATCATATCTTTTACTAATGTATTGGAAAAATTCAATTGCTTTATTTCTATTAGCTTTAAAAGTTTCTGAAACAATCTTATCAATATTATAATGAGGTTCCCAAAAGTCTAAATTTCCACTATCTGGAATATTTCCAACTGCCTCAAAGAAATCAAACTCATCAGCCATAGCATACCAATTAATTTGTTCATAATGGTCTTCATTATATTCAATTGTTTTTATAATATCTAACTTTAAATCCATATCTTCCATTTTAATTCCCATAATTAATCATTCATTATTTAATATTTTATATAATTAATAATAAATACTTTCTCAATGGATTATATTTTTTAATTTTATAATTGTATTTGTCACAAAATAATTCTCAATACATTTGTTCAAAGAATTTTGTTAAAACATCTAATTTTTAATATAAAACTTAATTAAATTTTAACATTAGAGTAAAATATATATTATTCAAAACTATATTAATTCTTAATAGCTATTTAAGGAATACTTCTAAAGAGGATGTTAATGTCAACTGATACAACTTTCATCACAAATGAAAAAGATAATAAATTAATTGATAGATTCAATGTTTTAATTAAAGACACAATGTACTTTGATGTTTTAGTAGGTTATTTTTATTCAAGTGGATTCTATAAAATGTATAAATCCCTTGAAAATACTGAAAAAATCAGAATTTTAGTTGGAATAAGTACTGATAGGAAAACTTATGATTTAATCCAACATTCAAAAGATAATTTATTATTGTCTCATTCTCAAACAAAAGAAGAATTTTCTAAAAATATTAAAGAAGAATTAGACGAATCTGAAGATTTTTCATATGTTGAAGAAGGAATAAAAAAGTTCATAGAATGGTTAGGTTCTGGAAAACTTAAAATTAAAGCTTATCGAGATGAAAATATTCATGCTAAATTATACATAAGCACTTTTAAAGAAGAAGATAGGGATGTTGGTAGAGTTATTACTGGTTCAAGTAACTTTACAAAAGCAGGCCTTCAAGATAATTTAGAATTCAATGTAGAACTAAAAGACAAACAAGATTATGAGTTTGCTATTGAAAAGTTCAATGAACTATGGAAACAAGCTGTTGATATTAGTGAGACTTATGTTGAAACAATTACTAAGAAAACTTGGTTAAATGATGAAATAACTCCTTATGAATTGTATTTAAAATTTTTATATGAGTATTTAATAGATATTATTAATTTAGATAAAATGGGGGTGGATGATGATGAAACTCCTCCAGGGTTTATGAAACTACAATATCAAAGTGATGCAGTTCAAGATGCTATAAAGAAGTTAGAAAATCATGGTGGTGTTTTCTTATCAGATGTTGTTGGGCTTGGAAAAACTTATATGGCAACTATGTTAGTAAAGCAAATTAGAGGTAACACTCTTGTAATTGCACCTCCTAAATTGTTAGAAATATCAAATCCTGGATCATGGACAAATGCATCAACTTATTTTAATTATCATTTAACTCCTTATTCAAAAGGAAAATTAGATAAATTAATTCAAGATGGGCATAATCAGTATCGAAATGTTATTATTGATGAGGCACATGAGTTTAGAAATGAAGATACTGTAGGTTATGATTTACTTTATAAGATATGTAGGGGTAAAAGAGTTATATTAGTAACTGCAACTCCTTATAATAACACTCCTAGGGATATTCTTGCACAATTGAAATTATTCCAAAATGCTCATGATTCAACATTACCTAATCCTAAAGTAAGGGATTTAGAAGCATACTTTAATAGTATGGATATACGATTAAGTCAAGCAAAAAATAAAGATAAAGAACTTTACTTAGAAGAAGTTAAGAAAACTTCAAATGAAATTAGGGAAGACATTTTAAGACATGTAATGGTTAGAAGAACAAGGACTGGGGTAATTAAATACTATGATAAGGATTTAAAAAAGCAAGGATTAAAGTTTCCAGATGTTAATGACCCTAAACCAATAATTTATGAGCTTGATGACAGCTTAGATGAAATTTTCAATGAAACCTTAAAATTAATACTTGAAGATTTTACTTATTCTAGATATGCTCCTTTACTTTACTTAAAAGATTTAAGTATTTTAAATAGAGTTAAAGCCCCTCAAACAAATATGAAGAGTTTTATGAAAACTCTTTTATTTAAAAGATTAGAAAGTAGCTTTTTCGCATTTAAAAAATCTATTGGAAGATTTATAATTGCTTATGAAAAATTTATTGAAAGTTATAAAGCTGGAAATGTATATATTAGTAAGAAAAAAATAGACAAGATATATCAATACATTGATGAAGACAAATTTGAAGAAATTGATGATTTAGTTGAAAAAGGAGATGCAGATAGCTATCCATCATCTGCTTTTAGCACAGATTTACTAATTGACTTAGAAAAAGACTTAGAGATATTAAAAAGAATATCTTATTTATGGAAAAATGTCAATGATGATCCTAAATTAGATAAGTTTATTGACATTCTTAAAAATGATAAAAATCTAAAAAATAAGGTTATTATATTTACAGAATCTGAAGAAACTATGAAATATTTAAAAGATAATTTAAATAGGGAATTTGATAACAAAGTATTAGGATTTTCTGGAAGTTCTCCAGCTGAATATAGAAATATAGTTATTAATAATTTTGATGGAAATGCTGTAAATAAGTCTGATGAATATAGAATTTTAATATCTACAGAAGTATTATCTCAAGGTATGAACTTGCATCAATCAAATGTGGTTATTAATTATGATATCCCATGGAATCCTACAAGAATGATGCAGAGAGTAGGTAGGGTTCAAAGGGTAGATACTAAATTTAAAGAAATATTCATATATAATTTCTTCCCAGCAAGTCATATAAGTGAACATCTTTCATTAGAAGATGCTGCAAAATCAAAACTCCAAGCATTTATTGAAATGCTAGGAACTGATTCCAAATTACTTGATGATGAAGATATAAAAACTCATGAATTATTTACAAAGTTAACTTCAAAAGAAACAATTTTAGGCGAAGAAGAGGATGATTTGGAATTAGAATACTTAAGTCTTCTTAGAGATATTCGAGACAATGATATTGAATTATTTAATCGAATTAAAAACCTACCTAAAAAAGCAAGATCTTCAAAAATGTCTAATGATGAGAGAGTTAAGGATAATGGACTAATAACTTTCTTTAAAAAAGGAAGTCTTACAAAGACATATCTTAATAATAATGAAGAAGTCATAGATTTAGACTTTGAAACTACAGTAAAACTCTTAAAAGCTGATGAAGATACAAAAAGAGAAAAATTAGCTAAGAATTTCTTTGAATTATTACAGCCAAATAAACTAGAATTTGAAAGATTTTTCAAAGTAGAAGAAGAATTGCCAAAAAGAAAAACAGGTCAAAATGAGAAAAAATTAAGAGATATGTTAATGGCTTTAAAAGGATTTAAAAAATTCACAGATAGTGAAATACAGACTTGTATTTCATATATAGATTTGATTGACAAGGGGTCAATTCCTAAAAAAACAATAAAAATAATTCTTGGAAAGATAAAACAGATTGAGGATGTTAATGAATTTAAAATATATCAAACAATTTCTGATAATATTGATGAATCATTGTTTAAATCTACTGTGAAGACTATTGATAACAAGAAACCAAAAGAAATTGTACTTTCTGAATATTTAATTAAGGGTGATTAAGTGGAATATAAAGATGCTGAAAAATTATTAGGAGATTTATTTGACAATAAGTTTAATCAAGGTAAATTTGAAGAATTCACAACAGAACTTTTTAATGGTTTTAAACCAACAATGGACAATGTCCCTTTATGGAAAGAATATAATGACTATATATGTTCTGTAGATTATTTAGGTTTACATATCAATCCAGATAATCAGGAAAATTTAGCTATTTATACTGTAAAACTTAAAAAAGATTCTTCAAGAGACCGAGCAAGAGTAATGCAAAGAAATTTAGTCGGCAGAATTTTAGATAGTAAAAAAAGAGATGCTGCATTAGTTGCATTTTATAATGAAGAGCAAGAAGATTGGAGACTTTCCTTTGTAAAAGTGGACTATGAGATAGATACTGAAACTATTGGGGTTAAAAAAACATTTAGCTCAGCAAAAAGATATTCATATTTAACAGGACCAAATGAACCAAATCATTCCTGTAAAAGTAGATTCCTTGGATTTTTAATAGATGAATCACAAACAATTTCTATTTCACAAATGCAAGATATTTTCAGTGTTGAAAAAGTTACAAATGAATTCTTTGAAAAATATAATGATTTATTTAAAAAATTAAAAGAATCTTTAGATAATGTTGTTAAAAACGATTTAAATGTTAAAGATGAGTTTGAAAAGAAAAATATAGAAACTTCAGACTTTGCAAAGAAATTATTAGGTCAGATAGTTTTTATTTATTTTTTACAGAAAAAAGGATGGTTAGGAGTTCCATATGAAGAAGATTATGGAAATGGCTCAAAAACATTTTTAGAAGATATATACAATCAATATAAAAATAATAAAAATGAACACAGCAATTTCTTTGATAATATTTTAGAACCATTGTTTTATAAAGCTTTAAATGTCCAAAGGGATAGGGACTACTATGAAGACCTTGATTGTAAGATTCCGTTTTTAAATGGTGGGCTATTTGATACAATAAATGATTATGACTGGATAGCTACAAGTATCAAAATAGATGATAAAATATTTGGTGAAATCATAGAGACTTTCAAAAGATTCAACTTTACAGTAAAAGAAGATGAACCATTAGAAAAAGAAGTTGCTGTAGATCCAGAAATGCTAGGAAAAGTTTTTGAAAATCTGTTAGAATCTAGAGATAGAAAAGAAAAAGGAGCATTTTATACTCCGAGAGAAATAGTTCATTACATTTGCCAAAAAACTTTAATCAACTATCTTAAAAATAATAGTGAAACACCTGAGGATACAATTGTTGAATTTATTGAAAAAGGATATAAATTAATAGATATTCTCATACGGCATCAAGAAGATAAAAAGAGTGGAAGTTCTAATCCTGCCTGGAATAATCATTTAACAATTATCAAAGAAAATTCAGAAAATTTACTTAAATTATTAAATGATGTAAAAGTCATCGATCCTGCTGTTGGTTCAGGAGCGTTTCCCGTAGGGATGATGAATGAAATTGTTAATGCAAAAACTATAATATGCTTACTAACTAGTGATACAAATGAAGAAATAGATACTTATGACTTAAAAAGGGAAATTATTGAAAACTCACTATATGGTGTAGATATTGAATATTTTGCATTAGATGTAGCAAAACTAAGATTTTGGTTGTCATTAGTTGTAGATGAAGCATCAGTAGATGAAATAAAACCACTTCCTAACTTAGACCACAAGTTAATGTGTGGAAATAGTTTAATTGAAGAATTTGATGGTGTCCAACTTTTTGATAAAACACTTTTAAAAGGAACAAGCAGTCAAACAGATCTTAATAGGTTTTATAACGAATCTCAATCAGTATTAGATGATTTAAGAAGATTACAAAAGAAACTTTTTAATGAAAAGAATCCAAATGATAAAAGAGATTTGAAAAAAGAAATTGATGACAAAGAATGGAGTCTAATTGAACATACATTGAGTGAAAAAGGAAATGAAGAAAGTTTAAACGAGTTGAAAGAATATAAAAAAGCAAATTCTAAACCATTTTTCTTATGGGAGCTGTACTTTTCTGAAATTTTCCAAGGTGATAATCAAGGGTTTGATATTGTTATTGGAAATCCACCTTATGTTAGACAAGAAAAAATAAAAGAATTTAAACCTTATTTTAAAGATCATTATGAAACTTACACTGGTGTAGCAGATTTATATGTGTATTTCTTTGAAAAAGGAATAAATGTACTAAACAAAAAAGGTTCTTTAGGTTTTATTTGTTCTAATAAATTTACAAGGGCTAATTATGGTAAAAAATTGAGAAAATTTTTATTACAGTATAATATTACTAACTATAATGACTATACTGGAGAAAAAGTGTTTGAATCTGCTACTGTAGATTCATCTGTAATTGTCATTAATAAAGGTGCTGATATTGAAAATATTTTAATTAATAATGATTACTTTATGAGCCAATCTCGACTAACTGACAATTCTTGGTCATTTGAACCTCCAGAAATATTAAATTTAAAAGACAAAATATTAAGTAAAGGTACTCAAATAAAAGATATTAAAGGAATTAAAATCAATTATGGTATTAAAACAGGATTTAATAAAGCATTTATAATTAATGAAGAAATAAAAGATGAATTAATAGCTAAAGATTCAAAAAATGCTGAAATAATTAAACCATTACTCCGAGGAAGGGATATCAAAAAATGGGCTATTGACTTTGGAAATATTTATTTAATCATGACTAAAAATGGAATTGATGTTCCAAATGAATATCCTGTGATATATGATTACTTAAAAGGATATAAAGATAAATTGAGCAAAAGATACGACCAAGGAGATTATTGGTATAATTTAAGAAGTTGCTCTTATTATGAAGAATTTGAAAAACCTAAATTAGTATGGCAAAGAGTTACAAAAGATTTAATATTTGTTAATGATGATGATAAATTCATTATATTAGATTCATGTTTTATTTTAACATCAGATAAAATTAATTTAAAATTTTTGAAAACATTATTGACTTCTAAAATGTTAAAATTTGTTTTCAGTATTTTTGGAGCTTTATTAGGGAAAAAAGGATTCTATTTAGCTGAAATTTATGTTGAACAATTGCCAATTATTCTTCCACCAGAAAATCAAAAAAAGCCGTTAATTAATTTAGCAGATAAAATGATTGAATTAAATAAAAACTTAAATGAAGAATTTAAATCATTTTACAATTATTTAAATACAGAAAATGCCTCAAATATTAATAAAAAACTTACTAATTATTATGAATTGACATTTAATGAATTACATAAAGAAGTTAAAAAACAGTCTAAGTTAATCAATGAGAATATATTAGAAGAAAAATTCAACAAAAGTATTGAATACGTAAAAAAATTGCAAAATGAAATTGAAAATCTTGATGGCGATATTAACAAGCTAGTATATGAATTATATGATTTAACAGATGATGAAATTGGTATCATTGAAGAAATAACAAATAATTTTAAGGGATAGAGTACGAAACAAGCATATTCAACTAATTGGGTTGATAAAAACTCTATATTAAAAATTCATAAATCATTATTTTTGTAATGTTAAAGTCTCACATACAAAAGAAAAATTTTTGAATTTTAAGTGCATTGGATTTTTACTAACTTAAGATTAAAATATCATTTCTAATAATGTAAAATCAGAGTATTTTTATTTTTTTGTCTGAAGAAGCTTTTTTTCAAGCTGATTTAAGCAGGTTTTTTTAATAGACTTTGATTTTTGATGGTTATTTTCTATTATTTTTATCTTATTGTTATAATTTTCAACAATCTTTTTTTGTTCTTTTAAAGGCAATAATGGAATTTCAATATTTTTTATAGTGGGAATTGTAATATTGGATTGAACAGCCCCTATTTTTTCTTTTTTTAATATTTTCTGACAAATATCTGTATTTAACCATATTGATATAAAATCGGGATCAAATTCTGATTTAACTCTAAATCTTATCAAAAAAGATCCAAATAAATAACCATTTGCGTTTTTAGGCACTTTTGCCACAATTCCAATAGTTCCGCTCCTTGATATTAATATATCATCTTCATTAACTATGGATTTTGTTAATTTTTCTCCAATTTCTGAAGGTAAATAGACAATATTACTTGTGTCAATTTTATTAGGTTTAATGTTTAGAATACGTAGAAAGGGAATACCTTCAGAGGTATATTCATTTTTTACAGATGCTCCATAATTAATATATTCAATAAATTTTCCAAATTTTTCAAATTTTACACTTGATTTGCTAAGTGCTTCACTTATTTTTTGATATTTAGGTTGGTAATAAGTTGCATCCCATCTTTTATTTTTTAAATGTGATTGGGGTTCAGAAAAAGATATCATTTCAGGAGATTCTTTGATTTTTATTTTTAATAACTCTAACAATTCTTTATTAATAGTTTTTTTGATATTAATAGTTTTTTCCTTTAATTGATTTATTTCTTTATTAGATTTATTAATAGTTTTCACTATTCTTTCTTGTATCTTTAATGGAGGCAATATTATCTTAAAATTTCCAATTTCTTCTAAATTTATATTTGCTCTAGCTACAGGTCGTTTTATCATGTCCAATTCCTCCTGTCCAATATTTGACGAAATAAATGTTTTTATATATTGTGGAATTGCTATTTTTTCATTTATCCTGACGGAGGCGATTGCTTGATTAATATTTGCTTCTTCGATATAATTGTATAATGACACCTTTCCTATTGTTGTTCCAACTATTGCTATTAAAATATCTCCTTTTTTTAATTTTGAACCTTTTAAAAATGTGTCATGAACACTCTTTTTTATATACAATATTTTATCAAAATCAAGTTCATCATTGTAATTTATATCTCCACTCCTAATGAAAGGTATCCCTTTTTTATTATCTGTGGTATATGATTCTCCCCCAGATTTTGGTGTTTTTCCAGTTTTTATTTGTTCTGAAATTTCTTTTAGGGTTTTTATTTCAAATATTGAGTTGTTCATTTTTTCTTCAATTATAGTAAATTTTGGCTGATAATGATGAGGATCATATCGATTTTTAATGATTGAGTTTTCTATAGAAAAACATAATGGCATTTAACCATCTCCTCTTTCCATACCATCATACTCTTGAGGATTATTAAAAAATTTTTTAACCTCTTCATAAATTATGTCCAAATCATTTTTTTCAACACTTTTTCCAGTTGAATCATAACCAATATTCTCGGCAATTGCCATAAATATTTGATAATCTTTGTGAATTTCATTTTTTTCTTTTTTTCTTAAAAACACTAATGAACTCTTTACTCCTGCTTTATATGGTGTGAAAGTGAAGTCAGGTAAAGATATTATCGCAGTAATTTGAGCTTTTTTTTGTACAAAGTCTCTAACATATTGTAATGTACTATTAGTCAATATTCCATCAGGAAGCACTATAACCATCTTGCCATTAGGTTTCAAAAAATCTAAACACCTTTCTATAAATAATATTTCTGTCGATTGAGTATTCCGTTCGGCATTGTCTTTCAATCCTAATTCATAATCACTAAAATAATTTTTTTCTTTGCTTCTTAATTTTGCTCCAAATGGAGGATTTGTTAAAATTATGTCAAATTTATTTTTAGAAAAATTCGGATTAATTTTTCCAATATCCCCAAAATTTTCCAGAGCATCTGTATTTATAATGTTGCTGTGACCATCACCATGTAACATCATGTTCATTTTACAAATTCTTGCTATTTGATCATTTATTTCAATGCCAAATAAATTTTTTACAGCAAAAGTGTTCCATATTTTAAATGATTCTAGTTCATCGTAGTGTTTTTCAGCATATTCTATAATATGTTCCATACAATTTAATAAAAATCCCCCACTTCCACACGCAGGATCTAAAATCGTGTCATCATGCTTAGGATTAATCACCTTCACAGTAAACTCTATTATCTCCCTAGGTGTAAAGAACTGTCCCATCTGCCCCCTAAAAAATTCATCTAAATATGTTTCAAATGCAACCCCTTTAGCATCCAAATCTGTTCGATTGAAATTTATCATTTGTAGGTTTTCAACTACTGAGTAAAGTATTTGTGGAGATATTTTTATTTCTTCTCTGAAAACATCAGGGTCTGATTTTTTAGCTAAATTATATATAGAATTTATTCTATCTGATAATTCTTCAGGAGTTTCATGTGTTCCTATTTGAAATTGATATTCTTTGTTTTTTGGAGTTTCTTTTTCGTCTTTTAGCTTGCAAAATAATATTTTAGAAATTTCGTCAAAAGCAGTTGAAGGAGACCTTTTCCCACCTTCCCACACAATATCATGAGTTTTTGTCAATACTTTTATCAAATCCTCTTTTGAAACAATTTTTAAATCAGTACTAGACTTTTTTCTGAATTTATATTTGGGAACTTTCCCATATTTTATGGGTATGTCAGATAGGATATTTTTTTCTTTTTCATCTAGTTTAAATCCGTTAATATTGAATATAGTATTTGTATTTTCAGTTATAACACTAAAATACTTGGATTTTAGATTATTTGCAACTTTATATACATTTTCAATTGTTTGTTCAAGTCGCTGTCTTGAAACATCTTGTTTTTCACATTTAACTATTAAATATGCATGTTTCAATTCAAAGTCTTCATAAATTACAATATCTAGATTATCTTTAGGGGTTTGGTTTTGGACAGATACGTCCAAATCAATTTTTTTAGGAGAATATTTGTATTTAGTTATTAATTCTACAATGAAAGCAGCTCTATTTGCTTCATCAAAATTAAAATTTTTTTTTTTAATTTCCCTAAAACAATTGTATGTTATTTCAGTGGATTGATTGTTTATATTAATTATTTTTTTATCAATCCCTTGTTCGATTTTTTGTTTTGTAGATAATGACAAATCAGGAATAATCTCTTTCATGTTTTCCTTCCAACTTAGTAGTATAATATTTATATATTTTATTACATATATTATCTTTTTCTTTTTTTCTTATTTTACAATAATTATTTTTTCTATATTTATAATTGTATGATAAACTTATTATATATATTATATAAATTATACTATTATATTATAAATCTAATTTGTTCATAAAAATAAGTTTGATAAATAAGGTGTATTGAATGGTTACGATATCTTATAATCTCATATTAAAAAATGAAAATGATTTTAAGGATCCTGAAGAAATTTTCAAAGAATCTTTAGAAGGTATAACTACTACAAACTTAGATATGGGATTATTTGAAAATTGCATAATTGAAAAATATCGAAATGAAATAAGTAATGAATTAACTTTTATAAACTTTCAGATTTCATTAGATGATGAAATAAGTCATAATAATGTATCAGAAATATTGGAAATTTTCAACACAGAACTTAAAAATATCAATAATGAAGCAATATTTAAATTTTATGATGATTATTTATTGATCCGTTTAAAAAATTTACAGAATAAAATATTTGAAGTAGAGATGAAAATAAGAGAAATGATTACTTTCATTTTTGTTAGCCATTATGGTAGTGAATTTTATGATTTGTTTACTGAAATGAAGATAGCATATCAGTTTCCTGATGAAAGAACTATCAAAGAAAATACTTTTAAACGAAATATGTTAAAAAATAAAATAGACATGCGTGAAAAATATTTGAGAACTATGTGTGAAAATGAGTTGTTTTATTTTAGTTTTAATGACTATAAAAATATTTCACAAGTAGATGAACTTAAAGAGGTAGATTTGATCGATATAGCTTCTAGATCTAGTACATTTGATGAGTTTAAGCATAATATTATTAATAGAGGCATCGAATCTCCAATTTTTAGTGAATTTTTAAACAATGTAAGTGGGCCTTTAACTAATTTAGTACCGATTAGAAATTGTATTGCTCATAATAGGAACTTATCTGAGGAAGAGATAGAAAAATTTGAATCTATTTATTATAAACTAGAAGAAATTATAGAGACATTTGTTAAAAAATTAAAAGATGAAGAAATATTAGTTCCTTTTTAATATAATTTTTTTTATTTTTTATAAATAGATAAATTTTGCTGTAAAAATTGATTTTTATTATTATTTATAAAAATAATTTATTAATTTATGATATTTTAAAGTAAATCAAGTATTTTTTTAATAAATAAAACTAATTTAAAAATAAAACCCCTAATCCAAGCAATCACTTATCATTGAGATTATTTCTTTGTGTGTCTTATTGTCTTCAAAGTTGACGAATATATTCGTCCCATTCTTAGTAGGACTTAAAACTATCTCACCTTCTTTATGACTAAAGAAGCTGTCAAATTCAATATAGAAAGTATTTTTTGTATCATTATAAAAACACCTTTTTGTATTTTCATAGTCTCCCATTGCATCCTCTACAATGTGTTTTGTTTCTTCTATTGACCTCATAATAGCATAATTTTTTGGAACCTTTTCTGCCATATTATCATCTTCTTTTTATTTTAAAATATTACTCCAAAACCTATACTTGATCCACCTTTATATACTATAAGGTGATCTATTTCTATTAATAATGGTAGTTTAATATTGTATTCTTGTGTAATAAAGTACTTTTTTCCACGATTCCCATAACTGCATTGTATGGAAAGTAAGATTTATCTCCACTGTCTCTATCTATCACTCCAAAATAATTGTCTTTTACTATAAAAAGTTCTAGTAAGTCTGTTTCAATCGGATCAAAACAATTAATTCCGATTGTAATACCTTCATATTTTTCTAATACTTCTTTCATAAAGTCACTCCAAAAATCAATAAATATATATTATTACATTATTCTTTATTTTTTCAACTTAAAACTATTTTTTAAATAATTTTTTTAATATAAAGTTAAAAAAGAAAAAAATAAAATTTAAATAATATATTAAACATAATATTACCTAGAAAACACTTAAGGAGTAATTTTTCATGGTTGATAAAAGAAAAGAACTTGAATATAAAAAATTAGCCACAAGCTTTGCAAGAGCTAAAAATGATTATGAAAGAGAATTAGCTCTGAAAAATATAGCTAAATTTAGTGCAAAGTATCCTAAAGTTGCTGATGAAATTCAAAGCCGTAGATGGACAGCATATGGATCTTGATAGCCTTTTCGTATGAAAATTAATCAAAATACTATCTTTTTACTTTGAAAAACATTTGTTTTGAAATATTATTGAATATTAAAAAGAATATATGAATTACAACTAAAAATATGGAGGTTCGAAATCATGAGTGAAATGAGTAAAGAAGAAAAAGAATATCATGAGTTAATTATTAATTACACATTAGCTAAAAATGATAATGAAAGACTTAATGCTGAGAAAGAATTTGAGAAATTCGAGAAAGAACATCCTGTTTTAGCTGATGAGATTCAATCTCGAAGATGGATTGATTAAGTAATTATTCTTTTATATTTTCAATTGTATTTTACCAATAACCCTTTTTATGGTGGTGTTGGCTTTTTTAATAAATTAATATTCTTATAAACTTTTTTATTTATTTTTAAAGTATTTTATCTAATTTAAAAACTTATATTTATTTTATTATTTTTGTAAATATATAATTATATTTATTTATATCATTAAATCATCAATATAATCACTTTTTTATCTAAATTAACTCTTTTTTAAAATTTTATAAAAACTCTAAATATATTTTGATAAATTGTATTACAAAAACTATTTATATTATTAAAACATAATAATAAATAAGTAAATATTATTAAATATTTTAAATATTTTAATGGTATAATTTTCAATAATATTATCCTATTTTTTTAGACAACCACTGGTTGTCTAAATTAAATTTTTTTATAAGTTTAAAAATAAGGTTAAAATATGTTAATTAAAAAAGAAGAAATTGAAATTATTAATAAAATTAAGGAAAGAGTGAGAAAATCTCAATACAATGCTTTAAAAGCAGTTAACATTGAATTAATCAACTTATATTGGGAAATTGGAAAATCACTTACTTCAATCAATACTAAAAAATCTCAGCTAAATCTGATTTCTTCCTTATCTGAGGAATTACAAAATGAATTTCCAGGAATTAAAGGATTTTCAGTTAGTAATTTAAAATATATGCTCCGTTTTTATAATGGATACCATGGTATTGAAAGATTAGAGTCTTTGATTAGAGAAATTAGCTGGACAAAACATATTGTCATTCTCCAAAAATGTAGGGATAATCAGGAAAAAGAGTTTTATATTTTAGCTACAAAGAAATTTGGGTGGACGAAAAATGTTTTAATCCATCAGATTGAAAGTCAAGCATATGAAAGGTTTTTAATAAATCAAACAAACTATGACAAAACTATTTCACCAGAAATAAAAAACCAAGCTAAATTAGCAGTGAAAGATGAATATATTTTTGATTTTTTAGACTTAGGGGAAGATTATAGTGAAAGGCAAATGGAATCAGAGTTAATTAAAAATATTCGGAAATTTTTACTTGAAATGGGAAATCAATTTGCCTTTGTAGCAAATCAGTATAAGTTAGAAATAGCTGATAAAGAGTATTTCATAGATTTATTACTATATCACAGGCAATTAAGATGTTTAGTGGCTATTGAACTTAAAATTGGAGAGTTTATTCCTGAATATAAGGGTAAAATGGAATTTTATTTAGAAGTTTTAAATGACAAAGTTAAATTTCCTGATGAAAATGATTCAATAGGAATAATTATATGTAAAGAAAAGAATAGGACTGTAGTTGAATATTCTTTAAAGTCTTCTAATCTACCTATTGGTGTTGCAAGCTATGAAACTACAAGTAAATTACCAAAAAATTATAATAAATTGTTACCTACTAGCAATGAAATTGTAGAGAAGATTGATTTATTTTTAAATTTTGATGATTTATGAGATAGAATTATATGTTTTATAATTTAATACATTATATTTTTGATAATGAACACTAATTTTTTATTTAATTTTCAAATATTCTTGATTATACTCTTTTTCCTATTATTTAACTATATATAATTATTATAGAATTTACTTCAAATAATTTTAAATATATATCAAATAATACAATAAATTATTATAAAAAAAATATTACATTTTAATATGTAATTATTACGAAAAATATTTATAATATTAAAACTAATGTTTTAATAATAAAGATATTGAATTTATTAGTTAAAGAGAAACGTTAATAGTGATTATTATGGCAAATATTACAATTAAGATAATTTATTTAAAAAAGTTGAGCAAATAGCTAAAAAAGAAAACACAACTGAAAATAAATTAATAACAGAAGCTATTGAGCTAATAGTCAATGAAAAAGAAAATAATGTTAAAAAATCTCAATTTTGGGATTTAGCTGGAAAATACAAAGTTGGAAATACTTTTAATGCTGTTGAAGATATAAAAAAGAATAAATAATATGTGATAATATGCCAAAAGGTAAAAAATTAAAAAGGGAAAATTTTCCAGATATATCTGATGAAGATTTTGAGACTCTTCAATTCATAAATGATTTACCTGGTGAAGGACCTAATATAGGCTGATTATTTTTTTATATCAAATGTATTTTGCCAATATTCTTTAATTTGTTTGGCTTTTTTTAATAAATTAATATTCTTATAAACTTTTTTATTTATTTTTAAAGTATTTTATCTATTATAAAAACTTATATTTATTTTATTTATCGTATTAAAGATAATTATATTATCTATAAAGATGATGAACTTTTTCTGAGATTATATTAGACTTTTTTTTTAAAATGATACTAGACTTTCTTTTCTAGATAGTTCTACTATATATTATGAAACAATTAGATATTCATGAAATATATTCATTTGACTCAGACTTTGATAAAGTAGATAGTATTATAAGAATTCATTAAATAATTCATAAAAAATTAGAGGATTTTAATATTAAATTATTAGAAAAATTCATTTATTAAAATTATATAATAGGACTTGTTTTAAAAAAAGAATATTATACTACCAAAAATAAATTGGGATAGCATATTCAAGTTATATGCTATTGAGCTTATAATTCCATGTAGGCCATTGGTATATGTAAAAACGAATAAAAGACCAGATATCACAATTGAGGCAAATATTAATTTATTTAAAGCAAAAACATATCCTTCTCTAATTAATGTCAAATATAATACAAAAAAAGAAATCAAAGCTATAAGTGAGGATGCTTCTGTTGGGCCTGGTTTAACAAGGTTATGAAAGTTTAATAGAAAAACAGCCAGGGCAAATGCGTTTATCAAGTAAAATAGCCAGTAATTTTTAGTTTCATATTTAATAATAGTTACAATATCTTCTGGATTATATTTTTGAACAAAAGGTAGATATTCATCACCAATAATCATTGCTGTATATCTATTTATTAAAGCATCTTTATTACATGCAATTTCATAGTTTGGTTTATCTATTTTAAAACAAGCACTATCAGTTTTTCTATTAGCATTATTCATTTCCTTTAAAGTTATTTCTAATGATTCTTCAACAAGATCAAGCCCTTTAGGAATGTTTAAATGAACTTCTTTTTGATAACTTTTTGGTAAATATGAGTAAGATTCATAACCTGTTGTTAAAATGATTTTGTTTAATAGTTTTTTCACTTTCTCTAAAAACGAATGGGGTTCTTTGTTTAACTTTAGTAGAATTTTTTTTAAAAATAAACGGTGGTCTTTGTTTAATTTTAGTAGAATTTTTTTCAAAAACGTTCGGAATTTATATCCATTAAATATCCCTAATCTACGGAATTTAATATCATAAATTGTGTAATCTATTTCTAGCTTAACATGATAAAATGATTTTTCTTCAGATTCACAACTATTTTCACAATTTTCAGAAAAAATTTCTTTTTCACCATCAGCAAATCTACAGTTAGAACAATCCATAAGATAGACTTTTGGGTAATTTTTTTCTAAATCACCTAAACTAATTTTTATATCATTATCAAAATCTATGAATGCTAATTCTCGGTTAAGATTCCTAGCTTTTACATATAAATCAGTATAAGGTACATTATTCAAATCATAAAAAAAGAAGTCTTGATTAGTATATAAATCTAGAACTATTCGCATACGCTTAGCAGAACGATTTCTAGTAATAGAGTCATACTGATGACTCCACATTTGTTTTATTATGGACTTATTTCCCAATAACTCACCTTTTTAGATGATTAAATATTTTTAAATATATAAAAAAAAAGATTTTAAGACTTATTATTCTAACTCATCTTTTTTAGATGAGTGAATATTTTTAAATATATAAAAAAAAGATTAAGACTTATTATTTTTAACTATCTTGTGTTTTGAGTTTTCAGGATGAGGGAGTTGATTATTATTAACTAAATTATCATATTCTTCTTTAGTTAAAGTGTTGAACCCTTTTAAACGATTTTCTTTGAGAACAATGTGTTTATTTCCATTATTTGAATATTTCATTTTTAAACACCATAAAAAATTTGTTTATTAAATAATAATATGTCTTAATTTTCAAAAATACTATTTTCAATATTTCATAACTTTATAATTTATTTTAAAAGAATATTATTAATATATCTTATGTTGTTCATACTATATATAACTAATGTTATTAACATTATTTAATTATAAATCATATTTAATAATAATTAATATTTTTTCCCAATCATTGTTTAAAATTATATTTTATAATAAAATTAATTATAAATATCAATTTAGCATATTTATATTATGTTTTTGAAAATTTCAAGTGTAACAAGTATTTCAAGTGTAAATAATTAAAAAGTTAAATCTAATTAAATTAGGTTCAATTTTTTATATAATATTAATTAATTTATTATTTTTAATTATGTTACCCTTTCTATTAGTTATTTTTCAAATACTTCTTTTATATTATTACTATTCCTCGAATATAATCACTTTTTTATCTAAATTAACACTTTTATAAAATTCTATAAAAATCTAATTATTATTTGATATATTTTATTACAAAAACTATTTATATTATTAAAACATAATAATAAATAAGTAAATATTATTAAATAATTTAAATATTTTAAAAATATATCATGAAAATAGATTAAATTAAGTTGCATGACTATCAAGAGTTCTATACTATATAATAATTTATTAACTTATTTTTTTTATAAATGTTTAAAAATAAGGTTAAAATATGTTAATTAACAAAAATATTTATAATATTAAAACTAATAGTTATATGATTAGATATTTGAAATCACATAAGTTTTAGATGAGAAGTATAAGTGATTATTATGGCAAAAGGTAAAAAATTAAAAAGAGAAGACTACTCTTTCTTATCTGATGAAGATTTTGAATTTGTTCAGATGCTTAATGATATGCCTGGTGAAGGACCTAATGCAGGTTAATCATTTTATATTTTTTTTATTTTCATTTGATTTTGCCAATAATCTTTAATTAGCTTGTTGGCTTTTTTAATAAATTAATAATTTTATAAACTATTTTATTTACTTTTAAAGTATTTTAATCTATTATAAGATAATCTATATATTAATAATGGTAATTTAATTTCATATTCCTATTAATAAATTATTTTTTCTCATGAATACCCATAACTACACTATATGGGAAATAAGATTTAACTCCTGTTTCTAATATATAACTCCAAAATATTTGTTTTTTACTATAATTAAATTAATAAATTAAAATTTTATATAGTTTATATTAAATTATACTATAATTCAAATCATTCATTAATGAAAAATTTTTAAAAAAATATAAATAAAAATAAAAAAATAATATTCATATTCATATATTTCAAGTGTATTGTTTTATAGTGAGAAAATAATTATTTAAACACATTTGCATAAGGATTATAAATATTTAAAAATATATATTACATAAAATTTTTGCAGTAAGATGGATATTGAGGGAAATTAAATGAATCAAGATGAATTAAAATGGACTGCTTTGGAATTTGAAAAAAAAGCTAAAGTTGCAAAGGAAAAAAAGGATTTAGAGGAAGTTGCCCAATATCATCTGAAAGCTGCAAATATTTACAAAGAGGTTGATGATGAAAGAAATTATAAATTCAACTGTGCTAATTATTTTTCTAACAAAGGAAGAAATTCTTTTTTCATGAAAGATTATTTAAAATCTGTAGATTATTCAAAAAAAGCTGAAAGATTATTCAATGAACTTAAAATCAAAGATCCTGCATTTCATTGTGCTGTTGACTGGATTAGTGCACTATTTATATCTTTAAATTATACTGATACAAAAAGCCTTATAGAATCTGCTGAGGCATTTGAATTATTTTTTGCTAGATATAAAGATTTTGCTAGGGATGAGTTATACTTAAACTCAAAAGTAAATTATTATAAAATCAAATCCATTATTTATCGTAATGAAAAAAAATTAGAATTGGCAGAAACTTGGGCATTTGATAGTTATGAAATATCAAATAAATTATATGAAGATTTTGGAGATAAATATGAAAGTTTAAATCTCCATGCCAAACGTATGTATCATAATTTAAGAGCTAAACGATTTAAATCTGAAAGAAAATTTGGAGAGGCTGCATTAAATTATAAGATATCTGGTGATATTGCTTTAAAGATAAATAAATCTTTTTCAAATGTTGAATATAGTAATTATTATCTTTGTTTATCTTTATTAAATAAAAAAGATAAGGAATTATTCACTGAAAATGTTGATCAAGCTATAAAATACTCAAAATTAAATAAAGATTCACTTAGCACTAACTATTTTAAAGGATATAAGTATGAAATTTTATCAAAATTTTATCCTGAAGTGAAGAAATTAGAATTATTAGAAAAAGCCAAAAAATATTATTATCAATCAAATAATGATTCTTATGCAAAGAATGTTGAATATGTTATATTTTATCATATGTCTAAAAAATATTTAAATGATGGGGATTATGAAAAATCACTTAACTATTTTGATAAAACTATAAAATATTCAGAATATACTGGCTTTCCAAACATTATCTCTTCTAAAGATACTTTGATAAATGAAAGAAACTTACATGAATTCTATTTTCATATTTCCAATGGTTTGTTTTTAGAAGCTTCAAAATCAATTGAAAAATGGTTATCTAATGAAGATACTGAAAAAACTCGTAAATATGTTTTTAACGAGATTTCTGGATTTTGTTGTGAAATTATAAGTAAAGAAAGAATTGAACAAAAAGAAATATTTAAATTAGCTAATTATCTTAATTTTATTCAGGAAAAAAAGTTAGGATGGAATTTATTTGATATTTGTTCTCTTGTTTATTCATATGCCTCCTTAAATAGACATAAAGTAATTAATGAACAGGTTTTTAGCAATATAAAATTGGAATTAATCAGTAAATTTACTACAGATGATGCTGCAAGTTATGTAAAAGAAAGTTTAAAGGTTGAAAATGCTGTTGAAGAAAGAGAATGGCTATCACAGCTTCCTACATCAATAGCTGAAAAATTTGATAAGTCAGTTTATTATTTGGAAAATTCTATTGAAGGATTTGAATCTGGAGCTTTTATGGATTTTTATAAGTTAATAGAAAATTTCTTAAAAGATATTGTGAAATTCAATGCTAAAATTTTATGGGGAGATGATTTTGAATGGAAAATTATGGAAAAAATAAAAGAATCAAATCCAAACTCAAAACCTTTTGAGATATTTGCAATGGGAGATTTTCTAAAATCACTTAAAATATTAAAAGATGAAAATTCAAAATATTGTAAAATGATATCAGAAGATACTCTTGATTTAATTAACAAACATGTTCCATTAAGAAATAAATTATCTCATGACTTGGAGATAGATTTATCAGGAATTAACATTTTAAAAGATACTACTGAAATAATAATAAATTTATTACCTGCATGTCCAACATTAATTAAAATTAAAAGCTCTGAAAGAAAACCAATATATAGTGCAGAAATTCTTTGGAATCAATATCCAAGACTAATAAATCTAAATCACGAGGATATTCTTGATGAAGGTATTTATTATGCAGACCCCTTATTAAATGTTGTGGATAATAATGTTTTCCCTGAGATATTGATAGGTATGTGATTTAATGTTTTTCCTGAGATATTGATAGGTATGTGATTTAATGTTTTTCCTGAGATATTGATAGGTATGTAGTTTAATGTTTTTCTTGAGATATTGATAGGTATGTAGTTTAATGTTTTTCTTGAGATATTGATAGGTATGTAGTTTAATGTTTTTCTTGAGATATTGATAGGTATGTGATTTAATGTTTTTCTTGAGATATTGATACTTATAAAATATGTTTCATAACCTATGGCAAAATTTTCTTTAATCTTAAAATAAAGCTTTGTTTGATAAGAGATACTTATTTTTGCATGTTTATATCCATCATATTCCATTAAATCTTTATTTTTATTACAATTTTCTCTTGGAACATCTACCCACTTTTCTAAATCTAGAGCTATTTGAATAATTTTATCATAGTGGATATACTGTATTTTATCACCATTTGTATAGTTAGTAACTTGAAGATTAGAAAAATTTACTTCTGATAAATCATGACAAATATAATTTTTATTGGTATAAATATCCATTATAAAATTTCTCTTTTAATAATTTAAATTAAATCAGCTATTTTTTAAGAAATAAAACTAATTAAAAAAATAAAAACAACCAAAACAACCCCTATCCAAGCAATCACTTATACTTGACATTATTTCTTTGTGTGTCTTATTGTCATCAAAGTTGACGAATATATTAGTCGATTCTTAGTAGGGCTTAAAACTATCTCCCCTTCTTTATGACTAAATAAGCTGTCAAATTCAATATAAAAAGTATTTTTTTCTAATACTTCTTTCATAAAGTCACCCCAAAAAACAATAATTAATATTATTATTATTATTATTATTATTATTATTTTTCTTTATTTTTATAAATTTATAAAAATAATTATTTTTCTCATTACGATTTTTTAGCATTATAGAAATGTTTATATGTTTTTATTTCAATATTTTATAGTAACTATTTAAAAAAAGTTTAAATTTATAGGGATATTATGAAAATTAGTAGAATTTTATTAATAATAGGGATAGTAGCTATTATATCTGCTTTTGCAATTAGCACAAGTTTTGCAGCTAGTAGTGAAAATATATATAAATACAAAATTTATGGAAAAAATAACTATAATAAAAAAATTGTAACTATAAATAAATCATATGTAGAGGACTATAAACTCAATATTAAGTACTCTTATAAAATCAACATTAAGAATAAATATAAAAGTAAATACAAAATAAAGTCTGTGAATATAACATATGTGTATGATGATATTAATAATGTTAATTTTGGAAAAGTATTTTACAAAAATTATAATGGGAAGAATAAAAATACCATTAAGATAAAAGATCCTCAAAAAAACCTTTGGCTTAAAAAAATAACTATTAATTATTATACAAAGGGCAAAATTAAAAAAGAATCACCTAATATTCAGAATTATTCTAGTTCTATTAATAATTGGAAAACTACAACTTATTATTATGGGAATAAATCTAATGTAAAGCTTAGTCAAGGAGGTTCTACTAAATTTAATGCTGACTTTAGGATATACCTTCAAACATCAAAAAACAAGAAGTTTAAAGTTACAGCAAAAGACAAAAAATCTAAGATTAAAAAAGTTCAAGTTGTTTATGTTGGTGTTGATTCTCTTGTAGAGTCAATTAAAACTTATAATGGATATGGAAAGAATAGTTTAAGATTTACATCATATAAAAATACTGATTTTTTATGGATAGGTAAAATTAAAGTGTTTTATTATTAATTTTCAATATTGTTAATAAAACATATTCAATTTAATTTTTTCATTAGGTTTTTTTTAATTCATTTATTTTTTCATTAGGTTTTTTTTAATTCATTTATTTTTTCATTTTTATTTATAATAATTATATATTTTTTATTTTTTTAAACTTCAATTTATCCTATTATAGTTAATTACCAAATATTTGCAACTGTTATTTATATATAAAGTGTTGCAAACCTTAACTAATATACTATATATTATATATTATTAAATAGTATTGTTTATTTTTATAAATATATTCTCATAACTATTTATATTACTATTCATCGAATATAATCACTTTTTTATCTAAATTAACACTTTTATAATATTCTATAAAAATCTAAATATTTTTTAATATATAATTATTACAAAAACTATTTATATTATTAAAATATAATATTAAATAAGTAAATATTATTAAATAATTTGAATATTTTTAAATATAAAATGTAACAATATAATATTATTCAGGTGATTATTTTTGAATATAGCCTTGAAGATGCATTTGATATATTGAAAGAATGCACAGATTTTAGAATAATCAATCATGCTTTAAATAGAACTGATGTAAGAAGAATCCCTATTGAATATATTGAGAAGTGTTTAAAGAGTTTAAAGCCATTGGGAATAAATAAAACAAGAGAGAATAGATTTTCTTTAATTTATCCTCATGAAACTAAATCCACTGAGGATTTGTACATTATTATTGAGATTAATGATTTTAAGGAAATAGAAGTTATTACAATTTATACTAAATCTATTTTGAGGAGGTTAAGAGAATATGAAATCTAAATCAGATAATCATTGTTATTATGAATATTACAATGATAATGACATTCTTGACATTTATAGAGTAAAAGATTATAAATATAAAACTTCATTAGAGTTAGAAGAAGGGGTCATTTTAGATATTGATAAAAATAATATTCCTGTGTCTCTTGAAATATTAGATGCAAGTGAAGTATTTCAAATAAAAGATAAGAATTTACTGAGTAAGATTCATGGAATTGATATGAAAATTGAGGTTACTAAAGAAGTTATTATGGTAGATGTGGATTTAAGTTTCAATACTCCAAAAAAGCGATTCTCATTGAAATCTATTATTTTAAATTCTATTAAAGCTCCTGTCATGCAAACTAAATTAGTTTCATCTTAAATAGGAAACTACATTTAAAGAGAAGAAATATCTTGGATTTGAAATGTCAATATTTTGTCGACATTTAGTTTTATTTTATAGTTTTTTCATCAAGACATTTTGTCTAATTAAATTTCTTTATTTTACTATTTTATTTAAAGAAATTAACTTATGAAAAATTTTTAAGTTTTTCCACATTTTTTTAGACAAATACTCCTTCTTAATTATTTTTTTTAAATATGGCTTATTTGACAAAATCTTTTATTTAAAAATATTTATAATACTAATTTTAATATTATTCCTAATTTTTATTAATACCTAATATTCATTTATTCCTAAGATTAATTAATATCTAATATTTATATAATACCTAAAATCATATATATTACCTAAGATTAAAAGAATATTAGGAGTTATATAAAAATGGTTTTAACAAAAGTATATAAAGGATTTCAAACAGTCATACCTGCAAAAATAAGAGAAGAACTTAATATTAAACAAGCTGATTTATTAGAATGGGAAACCCGGGAAAATAAAATAATAGTAAGAAAAAAAGAAAAAACTGATTTATCTTCAATTATAGGGATAATAAGTGATGAAAAATTAGATTCTCTAGAAGCTACTAGAAAAGCAGGACGGGGAGAGAAAATTGAATGATATTAATTGATAGTAATTTTTTCATTGCTTTAATGAATGATAGAGATAAACATCACAGAAGAGCTAAAAAATTAGCTAATGAGATTATGAAAGATAAAAATAAAATAGTTCCTTTATTAATGCTATCTGAAGCTATAGAAAGTATTGCTAAGAGAAAAGATGGAGAAATAGCAAACAAGTTATATAATGTTATAGTAGATAATTTTGAAGTATTTTACTCTGAAAAAAAGGATATTAAAGAGGCAATGAAATTAGTTCTAAAGTATGGGGGTAATTTATCTCTAGCTGATTGTTTAGCAATTTATATAATGAAAGAAAAAAAAATAACTAATATTTTTAGTTTTGACGATGACTTTGACAATGTAAATGGAATAATGAGAATTCATTAAGTAATATATAAAAAAATATTACATTTTAATATGTAATTATTACGAAAAATATTTATAATATTAAAATCATAATATTATTCAGTTATAAGATTAAAAATATGGGTATTATGATAAAATGGAATTAGAAACAAAAAATATACAAATAGGGACTTCAACACTAAAAAGCATTGAAAGAATAGCTAAAACTAGAAATATTACTAAAGATAAAGCTTTAAGTGAAGTTATAGAAAAGGGAATTGAAACAACTGAAAATGAAATATTTGAAGAAAAAATAAAGAAAATATCAGATTCAAATGATAAAATAACTATCCAAAAACCTAAAAAAAGTGGAAAATCATTAAAAACTGAAGAGATAATAGGAATGTTTGAAGCTCCTGAACCTTTTAATAGTGTTGATGAGGTTAAAAACATGGAAAGTGGGGAAAATATTTGATATTCCTTGACACAAATTATATAGTTGGCTTATTTGTTAAAAATGACCAATGGCATGAAAAAGCCAAAGAAAAAGAACTTTACGTACGCAATAAAGAGAAAGTAATATCTAATCTAATTCTAAGTGAAACTATAACTTTAATTAACAAAAAAACAGGATCAAAAGCTGCAAAAATTGTCTATGATTACATCATAGATAATTTCACTATATTAAGACCTAACCAAGAAATTTATGATAAAGCAATGGATATATTAATAAAATACAATAATTTATCACTTGCTGAAGTATAACTATCCAACTAATGAATGAATTAAATATATTTGAGATATTGAGTTCTGATTCAGACTTTGATAATAAAGAAAAAATAGTAAAAATACACTAATAGTTTTCTTAAATAATATATAAACTACCTGAACCGTCAGAACTCTAAAACTCCAACTTAACACTAATAGTTTTTCTTAAATAATATATAAACTGAGGATTAATTTTACTCTTAAAAAAATTTTGAAAGTTTATAATAATATAATTAATTATAATTATATATTTGAGCATTGAATATAATCACTTTTTTAACTAAATTAACTATTTTTATAAAATTCTATAAAAAGTCTAAATCTCTTTTGATAAATATTAGAAGTTGACTCATAATTATTTTCATTTTTCCTTTATTTTTTCTTATTTTTCTAATTATAAAAATTATAATTATTCATATCACCAAACAACAAATATACTTTATTTTTAAAAATAATAATTTTAATAAAATTTTAAAAAAGTATACAATATATAAAATCTATTTCTAATTAAGAGCAATATTCCTATTTAGGAACAATATTTTAAATTGAAAGCAATATTACCTTTTAATAAACTAAATACTTATATACAATTGTTTTAACATAGAATATATGGAAATAATTCTTTTAAAAATAATAAAAATGATTATTTAAAGAATGAAAAAATTTATTAAACAAAAGGTATATAGTATGAATAATAATAAAAAAGAAAATCTACTAAAACCATTAAACGACTATGCTTTTAAAAGAATGTTTGGGGATAAAGGCAGAGAAGAACAATTGAAAACACTATTAAATGGATTAATAATTCTAAACAACGAAGTTCCAGTAAAAAACATTGAAATACTAGAAAAAGAAATAGCTAGAAATGATTATAATAATAAAGAAGTTAGATTAGATGTACTTGCAAAAACAGACGATGGGAGAATATTCAATATAGAAGCACAATACAGTAATGTTGATATTAGAAAAAGAAATATATTCTATATTGCAAAAACCTTAACTAAATTTTTAGATAAAGGTCAAGACTACACTCAAATGAAGGATATATCATTAATAGCTATATTTGAAAACGAAAACAAAAAAAGAGACAAATATGAAGGATACTATAATCACGAAAAATTCAATGAAAGTGAAGAAGTATATACATACAACTTAGCAAGATTCGATAAAATAAAAAACAAAGATATAAACAACTCCCAACATAGATGTTTAATGTTTTTAAGTGATAAGACAGATGAAAAAATGAGAAAAAAGGTGATTGAAATGGAACCTGGACTTGCAAAAGCCCAAGAAATCTTAGATTTTATAAACAGCTCTCCTGAAGAAAAAAGATTATATTATGATAGAGAATTAGTTAAAATGGACATAGCTGTTGCTAAAAAAAGAAACACTCAAGAAGGTATAGAAATAGGGAAAGAAGAAGGAATAGAAATAGGAAAAGAAGAAAAAACAATTGAAATAGCTATTAAATTAAAAAATAAAGGAGTTTCTATTGAAGATATAGTGGAAATTACTGGAATAGATCCAAAATTAATTGAAAAATTATAGATATATTTTTAATTTCAAATCATGCTGGTTTAAGGAAAATCAATAATTCCCACACGACTTGGAAATTTTGAACAAATACTTGGATACATCTTTTTTCCTTCTGCTTCTAATTTTTCAGCTATTTCTATTGCAAGATCTTTTTTGATTGCAGAAATTGAGAAAACATCTTTACAGATAGAAAGTTTAATTTCCTCTTTTCCAAATTTTATCTCAAATTCAACTTCATCTCCAACTTCTATATTATATAAAACATCCTCTAAGATATTAGATGATAATTTCAATAATTTATTATCTGCAGATATATATGTAGTAGTTTTTGTGTTAATTTTTTTAATTAAAAATTGTTCGCATCCTTCGCTAATCACAGCTTTTTTGTTAATCCAATATAAACTCATTATAACTTTTTTCTTAGTGGTCATATTTCCAGTTATTTCAGTAGTACCCATTTTAATCCCATTTTAAATAAAAAATTAATTTTTACTAAGATTATTTTAATTTTTAGAAAGAAAAGAATTAATTTTTACTAAGATTATTTTAATTTTTAGAAAGAAAAGAATTAATTTTTACTAAATTATTTTAATTTTTAGAAAGAAAAGAATTAATTTTTACTAAGATTATTTTAATCTTTAGAAAGAAAAGAATTAATTTTTACTAAATTATTTTAATCTCTAGAAAGAAAAGAATTAATTCTATTCTTTCTTAAGTATTTTGACTCTTTCACTTAGCTGAGCATTTTGATCTGTTAAGCCTACCAGCTCATCAGATAATTTATCTAAACTTTCTCCATATTTTAGACTATCACTAACAGTTTTTTGCTTTCTAATATATGTTCCAAAATTTATATTAAATCCAAAGGGTATATGGGTCTCACAAACATTCTTTAATTCAGCTAGAGTTGATTTATCCTCAATCTCCATTAGAATTCTTCCAGTTTTAACCTGTAAATCAATTTCTTGGTCTTTGAGGGTTATAATTCTACGATCTGGATGTCCAATTTTAGCTGGTGGCAATCTTTGTCCTTGTAAAACCATTCTTTTCACTCCTTTGATTTCATCAAGATTTTTTAACAAATTTTCAGTTGTATCAGCACTTAAAATCCTATGTGGAAAAATTTCAATATCCATTTTATCACCTTTTTATATATTTTTTTAATAAATTCACATTCCTTAACACAGCTATTACAGTAGCTATTATACTTAAAACTCCCGCTACAATCATACTAGTACTAATTGAGTTTGAAAGAATCAATTGACTAGCTGAAAGTGCTTCGCCATTATAGCTTGCTAGATTTAAGCTCATTATCAGAAAAACACTTGCAATTGATGTACCTAATGCTCCTCCAAGACTTTTAATAGTGGTTGATATACTTGAAGCCATAGCTGTTTTTTCTGGAGGCAAGGCACTTAAAGTTTCGGTAGTATTTGGACTTGTAAATAAACCATATCCAACTCCCCATAAAATTAAAGAGATTAAAATCAGAGGAAGATTCATTATCCAATAGCTATAAGCTAACAATATAAATGCAGCTGCAGATATCAGTACAGGGATTCCTGAAGCATATTTTGAGCGATATTTATCATAAAGTTTTCCACCAAGTGGTGCTGCAATTGCCATTGATAGAGAAACGGTCATAAATAATATCCCTACTTGTGAAGGGCTGTAATTCATAACTCCTTGGAAATAGAAAGGACCCATAATAAGTGCTATATTATAAGCTATAGAAAAAATCAATAAACTTAATAAGGGTAGTGAAAATTTTATATTTTTAAACATAGATAGATCTAAAAGGGGGTTTTCACTTCTTTTTTCTTGGAAAATAAATATTATTGTAGATAATATGAATATTAGTCCATAAATTAGTAGTAATCTTGTAAATGACATACTTTTAGCAAGTTCACTGCAAAAGACTAACAATGTGCTTACTGAAAGAACAAAAGTTATTGTTCCTATCCAATCTATATTAAGTCTTTTAGATGTATTTTCAGGAATTTTAAGATATTTTATACAGCCCAAAATTAGAATAATCCCTAGTGGCACATTAATTAGAAATATATACTGCCAGCTGATGTAATTGGCAATTAATCCACCAAGTACTGGACCTATTAGAGAACCTACAGCTATTGTAGCTCCAAAATATCCCATTGCTTTACCTATTTCATTTTGAGGAAAGCTGTGAAAAAGTATTGCACCAGAAACTCCTGCAACCATGGAAGCTCCTGTAGCTTGGACTATTCGAAAAATGATAAGTTCCGTGATTCCAGAAGACAAACCACATAATAGTGAGCTTAATGTAAATAAAATCCATCCTATCATGAATAACTTTGTTTTACCAATATATTCTGAAATTTTTCCAAAGAAAATAAATAATGCAGTCATTACAACTAAATAGCTAGTTATTATCCATTGTGTGTGACTTACACTGACTTTGAAATAGCTAGTGATTGTAGGTAATGCTACTGTAACCATAAATCCATCTAGTACTGACATAAATACTCCAATTAGAACTATAATTGAAATCAGATATCTGTTTTTATAAACATAATCAGGTATCATTTCTTGTTGATTTGTTTCTTCCATTTTTAATCTCCTAATTTATATATAACCAACAGTTTTTAACATGACCATTGGTCACAATTATAACTAATGGACATAATTATATATAAATGTTTTGAAAAAAACTTCATATTTTTCAATGTCAAAAGTCAGGACTAAAAAAAGAAAATTAAATATAATTGGGTTTTTTAAGCAATTGATATAAATTTAGCTTAAATTCATCAAGGTTTTTTTTATTTGGTGTAAGTTTAGCTTAAATTCATCAAGGTTTTTTTATTTGGTGTAAGTTTAGCTTAAATTCATCAAGGTTTTTTTATTTGGTGTAAGTTTAGCTTAAATTCATCAAGGTTTTTTTTTATTTGATGTAAATTTGGCTTATAAATTCATCAAGGTCTTTAGTGAATTTTCTATAATCAAGTCCTTGAGCTTCTAGTATCAACTTAAAATCAAAAGGCATATTGCCAACATTTTCACAAATTAAAATTTGTAAAGAGGTTATTTTTAAAGGATCCACATAAGATTTTATTGTTCTTTCAGCTATACCTAATTTTATAGATTTATATAACGTAAAAAAGATATTTTCACGTAACTTAAAAATTTTTTTGATAGATTCATTTGCATTTAAGAAATTAGAAGGAATAGGAATGGAATAAAACTTATTCTCCTGCATAATTTCCTCAGAATCACTGTGTAAAAGATTAGCTAAATCAAATCTTCCAGATTGAAAATAATTGTAAGCTTGGAAATATTCTGGATATGCTTTAATAAATTTATTATATGCCTTCTTAAATCCAATGATTTTTTTAAGGCCAGTACTCTCTTTTTTAACCCTTTCTTCAATCATAGTACTTAGAATAGTAACTCCACGTAAAACCACTCCAAAAAAAAGCTCTTCTTTATTATCAAAATAAATATAAAGAGTGGATTTACCTAAACCAACTTCTTTAGCTATACTACTCATAGAAACATTATCATATCCTTTTTTGAAAAAAAGAGTTTCTGCAATGTCTAATATATCATCACGTCGTTGTTCCTTTTCTCTTTCTTTCCAATTTGAGACTGACATTTAATCTACCAATATATGTTTTTTATGTTTATGATAATTAATATTCAAATAGCTATGTTTAGATAAAGTTCTTATAAATGTTATTATATTATTTTTTTTATTTTTATAAAATATTAATTGTTTTTTAATGGGTTTAATTTTATTATTATATTATTTTTTTTATTTTTATAAGATATTAATTGTTTTTTAATGTTTTTTATTTTTATTATTATATTATTTTTTTTATTTTTATAAGATATAAATATTAATTATTTAAATCATTATATTCAATTAGAAAAACAAGTTTTTTATTAAGTAAATAATATTCAAATAATATATTAAACATAATAATACTAAAGATAAACGATAAGGAATAATTAATTATGCTTGATAAAAAAAGAAATAGGATATAAAAAATTAGCAGTAAGTTTTCCAAGAGATAAGAATAATCAAGAAAAAAATTTGGCTCTTAAAAATTTGGCTAAATTTAGTGCAAAGTATCTGGAAGTAGCTGATGAAATTCAAAGTCGAAGATGGACAGATTATTGATTAGATTACTTTCTTAAATTATACAACATATAAATCTTTTATTCTTAAATGAAATTATTATAGATTACTAAATGAAATCACCACAAGTTTTTAAAATATTTTTGTTTTATTTCTATTACTAAGCTCAATGATATAATTGTTCCTATTGCATACATTATTATACTTAATAATGAAACTTCACTTTCAGGTGAAACTATTATCTTCATAAACAATAAAAAAACCATTACAATGAGGTTAAATATTATTCCAAAATTAAATGCTAATTTTATTTTTTTCTTATTTTTTGAATCATTATTATCCTGTTTAGTCCATTCTAATAAAATAAATGGCCATAGTAACATTGCATATCCTAAACTCATCCGATGTGATTCGGTTATTATGAGATATATGAATATAATTCCTATTATTGTTAGTGTTATTATTTCAAATTTGCTACCTATTTTTTTATATAGTAGATATCCAATGGCAAATATTACCCATCCTATAAAGAATAATTGAAATATTAGGTCGAAATATTTATCTGGAGCAAGATAAGCTACAATTGAAACAATAATTCCTAGTGATAATACTAGTAAGATACCTAACCATTTTTTTTCCATATAATCACTTCTAGTTAATAATTAATCCTAGTGTTTTAAACTTTTAATTAGTAATTATAATATTGAATGATATATAGTATATATTATTATTCTAAGTTATATAATTCATGTTTATATAATTATTATATAATTATAGGAATTAACCTAAATTATATATATTATAATATTAAACTAATTATATAATTATATATTATAAGCAATTGTAACTAATAATATTATTTTATATTATTATTTATTTTTTATTTTAAAAATACACAAATTATAAATATTTTTTCATTATTTAAGAGTTTTAAAGTATAAAACTGGTGTTATAAAATTTTTGAGAAAATATTAAATAATATACAAAAAAATATAGATTATTTTTATTTAATTGAATACTTTAGCTATTAATATAAGAATTATTATATATAATTATTAAAAATTAATATAAAATGTTTAAATTTACTTATAAATATAAATTATCATCAAAATTTTAAAAATTTATATATAAAAAAAGTTTAATTATTAAAAAAAATTTTATATATAAAAAAATTTTTTTATTAAAAATCTATTGTATAAAAAAATTTATTCTTATACACTTTTTGGAGCAAACTAAATGAATTTAGAAGTTAAAAAAGTAAATAGAAAAAATAAAAACGTAAAAAAACTAAAAAAAATCTTTAACAATTCATTTCCTAAGGATGAACGTATGCCTTTTTGGCTTATGCGTCTTATGAGCAAGATGGGTAGTAGTGAATTATTATCTTTTTATGATGGAGATCTTTTATGTGGTTTTATTTATATGGCTGTAATTGATAATATAACATTCATTATTTATTTAGCTGTTGACACTAAAATTAGGTCAAAAGGTTATGGATCTGCTATCTTAAACGAAATTCAATCAATGTATGAAGATAATAAGATAGTTGTCTATATTGATATAGCTGATGAAACTAAAGAAGACAATGAGCAAATATTAAAAAGAAAAAAATTCTACCTAAACAATGGATATGAAGAAACTAATTATTTAGTTAATAGTACAAAGGATGTAATACAAGAAATCTTGATAAAAAATGGTGAATTCGACAAAGAAGAATTTATAGAGTTTTATAATAAGTATACTAATAAAACTATGAAACCTAAATTAATTGAAAAATAATTATATCAATATTTTTATAAGTTTTGTATTTTTTTCTAATTATTTTATTTTATAATTATTTATTTTAATTATTATTTATTTTAATTATTATTTTATAATTATTTTATTTTATAATTATTTTTATTTTATAATTATTTTTATTTTTATTTTAT
>Ga0082212_10000731_pt1 | contig 47968 bp, 34 predicted proteins | sample TergutNt197P3_FD_71548 | JGI IMG/M metagenome (GOLD analysis project Ga0082212, IMG submission 71548) | Neocapritermes taracua P3 segment gut microbial communities from Petit-Saut dam, French Guiana - Nt197 P3 | ecosystem: Host-associated > Arthropoda: Insects > Digestive system > Gut ... | reverse complement strand
GGACGTCTGATGACTCCCGAATATGTAGCTATCAAACCCCATTTTACCGTACAGCAAGCCATCGATCATATCCGAAAATTCGGACGCGATTCGGAAACGCTCAATGTGATTTATATCGTGGACAGTAACTGGAAACTGATCGACGATATACGGATCAAGGAAATTATCCTGGCGTCGCCCGAACAAAAGATATCCGAAATCAGCGATATGCGCTTTGTTTCGCTCAACGCTTATGACGATGAAGAACTGGCTGTACAGGTATTTCAGGACAACGACCGCGTGGCTTTACCCGTGACCGATACCGACGGGACACTGTTGGGCATCGTGACGGTCGACGACGTGATGGACGTGATCGAACAGGAAGCGACCGAAGACTTTCAGAAATTCGGTGGTACGGAAGGGCTTGATTTATCGTACACTAAAACGTCGTTGTATGAAATGATCAAAAAACGTTCGGGATGGCTTATCCTCCTGTTTCTCGGCGAAATGCTTACCGCCTCGGCCATGGGGTTCTTTGAACAGGAAATAGAAAAAGCGGTCGTGCTGGCTTTGTTTGTGCCGTTGATTATTTCAAGTGGAGGTAATTCAGGCTCTCAAGCGGCCAGTCTTATCATCCGTTCCCTCGCATTAGGTGAACTGACGTTAAAAAACTGGTGGTATGTCATGCGCAAAGAAATATTTTCAGGCTTGACCTTAGGTTCTATTTTAGGGGTCATCGGTTTTTTTAGAATTTTTGTGTGGCAAATGACAGGCTTTTACAACTATGGCGAATATTGGATTTGGATAGGCCTTAGCGTATCTTTTTCATTGATATTAGTCGTCCTTTGGGGTACCCTGACGGGTTCGATGATACCTTTCCTGTTGAAAAAAGCCGGCCTCGACCCTGCTACCGCATCAGCGCCATTTGTAGCCACCCTTGTCGATGTGACAGGGCTGATCATCTTTTTTACCGTTGCCGCCATGCTGCTGGGAGGCAAGTTGCTTTAGAAACTGCTCAATACTTTACGCGCATGGGCAACATCGTCCATCGCATTTCTTGTCCAGATATTTTCTGCGGCAAACAAGGCAATGGCATCCTCTAACTTTTTGAGTTTAGCCGTATCCTTTTTATCCGTAAATTCTTTGCGTAAAATCCGAATTTTCTCATAATCCTGAAATCCTTCGATCAGGCGCTCCATGCGGATGCTGCTATACCCGAAGGGATATACAAGGTAACAATCGCCTGCCGCCCATGTGCGGAAACGCGAATCGCGAAATGGATCTAACGTCCAGCTATTGAATGCCCAGCGTAAATAGCCGTCGAAATTGCCATGGGCGGCATGCCATCCGATCCAGGCTGCTTCGGCAGGTGGCGAAAAGGTAAATGTATTGGGGCGGGCTTCGGCACAGCAAGTATAATAGGTACTGAATTTACCTGCTTTTTCGCGCATTTGTCTCGTTTCTTCCGGAAAATTATGATTAAAAGCCAGGCAATAATCGTACATTTCCGGTTCTATCTCAGGATAGAAATTACCGGCTAACGTGATCTTAAAATCGGCGTCGGCTTTTCGAATCACTTTAACCGCCTCGCGCATGGCTTCCATTTTGCGTTCATCCATCGCAATGGCAGTTCGTTCAAACCACCCTTTTTGGCGTAAATGCGATGCGAAATCTTTCAAGAACGTACCCCAGTAATCATCATAAGCATCATCGCCGGGTTGCGCTTCAACAAACCGGGTGCGGTTGGTGGCCTGGTCGAAATAGTCAAATGTCAAAGCCCACGGGACGAGCGTGTAACAATTGATTTGCTGGTCGATACCTAAACGCATCATAAATTCCACCCACTTATCGAAAACGGTATAGTCGTACGACCATGTTCCGTCAATCTTTTTGACTTTTGAAACCATGCTCTCAAAATGATCCTGTGTCTGACCTGCCCAGGGCTTGTGCATAATCGTTGTCGTAATCACTTTTTGTCCTGCATCGGCCAATATTTTCATTACCGGACGCATGGCTTCGAAATGTGCTTCACTCCATAAGGGTACTTGATGATAACGCGCTACAGCATAAGGGTTTTGCCACAAATCAAGGTGAAAGGCCCATTGATCCGGTAACGGCAATTCGCGTTCGGATACCTGCACTTCCATATTTAGTTTCAGCTCGTTGAAACCAATCCCGGAAACGGTAAGCGTACCTTTATAGACGTCCGGTTTTACGGTTTGCGGCACCCATACCTGCACCCAAACCGGTTGTGCGGTATTGGCTTTTATCTCTTTCAACTCATATTTATATAACACGTCGGCCACGACCGAAGAATCCCAGTCCGCTTTGTTTTCGCGGTTGCCGCAAGCGCCCCGGCCGTTTTTGTTCAACTCGTCGGTCATCACATAACGAACAAATGAAGGTTTTACCGCCGAAGATGGAATTATCGAAGACTTTGATTTCAAATCACTTACCGTTATTCTGACATCCGACATGCCCGTTTTAGTCCAGATAACAGCCTGCATGTTCACGCGCTCGCCTCTCCATGCCTTTGTTTTCCAGGTATTCACTTTCGACAATGCAGGCACGCTTAATTTAGCATATCGCATATCCGTGCTACCCCAACTAATCTGAGGTGAAGCAGGCAGTTTATTCCAGACAATGGCGTCGTCAAATGGTTTTGTATCTGTTAATTCCGTATAATCACTTGTCGTTTGCGAAAAACTTACATAACAACATAAATGGCAGATTGCAGCGATAATAGAACGTTTCATAATGTAAATAGTTTAGTAAATAAAGTGCAAATATAGTGTAAAATGCGCACAATACAAAGTACCGGCACGCCTCCAATAATAGGCAGGTGGCGTTTCTGCAAAAAAATAAATAAATATATTTTGTATTGCTCTCAACATGCACTACCTTTGTGAAATGATTCGTAAAAGTACCTTTTTCTTGATTTTGTCAGGATTTATTCTTTTGGCATTATTTCTGGCAAACCTGATATATGGCGCAGTATCCATTCCTGTGGGTGAGGTGGTCGGTATATTTCTTGGAAAAGACGCAGGAAATGCGGCATGGCGCCATATCATCCTGCAATCCCGTCTGCCACAGGCTGTTACTGCTTTGTTTGCAGGCGCGTCGCTGGCTGCCGCGGGACTGATGCTTCAGACGCTTTTCAAAAATCCGCTGGCAGGACCCTCCATCCTCGGCATCAGCAACGGAGCGAACTTGGGCGTTGCGCTGGTGATGCTTTTCTTCGGCAGTTCGTTCCGGTTGTTTTCAGTGTATTCGTTCAGCGGGTCTCTGGCAATCATAGTGGCTGCATTTGCAGGGGCATGCCTCATTCTCGGCGTCATTATTTATTTTTCAACAAAAGTTTCAAGTCCCGTTATGTTGCTGATCATAGGAATTATGGTCGGATACCTTACATCATCAGTGATTACTATCCTCAACTATTATTCAACAGCCGACCGGGTTCATGGCTTTGTGATGTGGGGAATGGGAAATTTTTCGGGCGTTTCCAGCGAACGGCTGCCGTTTTTCATCATTTACTCTTTAACCGGACTGTTTGTGGCTATATTGATGATTAAGCCGCTCAACGCCTTGCTTCTTGGAGAAATGTATGCCGCTAATCTTGGCATAAAAGTGAAACGTGTTCGCATCCTTATCCTGCTCTGTACCGGGTTGTTAACGGCTACTGTTACGGCTTATTGCGGCCCGATTGCATTTATCGGTCTGGCAGTTCCGCATATTGCGCGCCTGACGACAGGCTCCTCGAATCACAACATGTTACTCCCGGCGACGATCCTGGCAGGCGCCTGCGTTGCGCTCTTATGCAACATGCTCACTGTTATTCCCGGTATCGAAGGCGTCTTGCCGGTCAACGCCATCACGCCGATAGTAGGCGCTCCGATCGTTATCTATGTGATTATCAACAGGAAAAATATATCCTATTTCAATTGAATATGCAACAAACACCCGCCATCGAAACTTCCGGATTGATCATCGGCTATTTACAAAAAAGCAAAGCGCCGGTCATCCTGCATGATGCGTTGCAGCTTCATCTATTTGCAGGCGAAATGACAGGTTTGCTGGGGTTAAACGGCGCCGGTAAGTCAACGCTACTCCGTACGATCTGTGGTTTTCAGCCGGCGATCAATGGAACTGTATATATAAACGGTCGACTGTTGTCCGATTATTCACATTCGGAATTATCCCGAATAATTGGCGTTATCCTGACAGAACAAACAAATGCGGGCGGGATGACTGTCTATGAACTGGTTTCGCTTGGACGGCAACCGTATACCGGCTTTTTCGGGGTCTTGAAAGCGGAAGATAAAAGAATTGTGGCGGAATCGATAAAGGCAGTCGGACTAACGCACATGGCTGACCGGCCGGTTTCGGAACTGTCCGACGGAGAACGTCAAAAGGCGATGATAGCCAAGGTACTGGCTCAGCAATGCCCTGTAATTATCTTAGATGAACCTACGGCATATCTTGATGTTACAAGCCGTATAGAAACGATGTCTTTGTTACGCCGCTTAGCCGTTGAACAGCAGAAAGCCATCCTGTTATCCACGCACGATTTGGAACTCGCCATTCAAATGTGCGATTGCCTGTGGCTGCTGGATCAAAAACGACCGATGGTGTGCGGAGCGCCCGAAGACCTTATTTTGAATGGCGCTTTTAAAACAATCTTTGACAGGAAAGGGATCGCTTTTGATTCCTCGACGGGAAAACTGTCCGTCGAAAAATCCACTTTCCCCATTACCGTTGAAGGCGATTCCATTACTGCCTATTGGGTTGGTAATGCGCTGATGCGAAATGGTTTCAGACCTTCTTGCGTGAATGATCCCGGTATGACTTCCAGCAACAAATCGAATGGCAGCATCTATTGCCATCATCCGCAACGAATTTCCCTGTTTTTGCCTGATACCGATGAGATAAAGACCGGCAACGTCGCAGAACTCATGGATGTTCTTCGTCATTATTCCGTTCCGTCATAGCGAACCCGGAACGGGTGAGGCAATCCGACATTCGCGTCCGACACGTAGTACTACGTCAAAAATCCGTTTGCCGCCGTACTCAATCCACTTGTTTTCGGAGAACCGGCTGTCGCCTTCGCGCCGGAAGTCGAACGTAAGCAGGTAGCCGCAGTCAGCGTTTTTCGACGTCAGGTAGGCGGCCAGCTGGCGGTAGGCGTCCTCGTGGCGGCTGTTGCCGTGCCAGAGCTTCATCTCAAGGATGAACTGCTGCTTCAGATAGTCGATTACCAGATCCATTTTTCCGTTGTCGCGCGTTTCAGGCTCAAAGTGATAAAAACCGTAACCGTTGATGAGGGGCTTCAGGTAGGTCAGGAAGATCAGTTTGCCGTCGCGCTCCAGGAAGCCCGCGTCCTCAGCCGTGTATATTTCCGCGTAATGCTGCTTGAACTTTGTCAGGCATAGCTCCATGTCGAAAACACCGTCTGCGACGATTTCGCTTATCCGGGCGTCACGAATATTTCTGTGCTCCGGCGACGTGGTATTTCGGGATATGAAATATTCGGTGATCGCTATTTCGAAGATTTTATTGTGAATGACGAGTTTATTCTCCTTTCCCTCCGCAATAAAACTGAACATCAGTCCGAACTTTATCACCGGGTCGTGCGCGTTGAAAGAAATGATTTTTCCCCCGACAGTTAAGTTGTACAGCAGGTTTTTCAGGTCGCCGTTCTCTTCTATCTTTTTAACCATGTCGTCAAACAGGGTGCTGTTTTCTTTCAGGATCAGTTTTACGGCTTCACGGACGCCTTCCAATGTCCAGTTTCTTTTCAATTTATTCTCTATCAGCTGGCAGATTCTGGATACCAAATATGGATAACCGCTGGTATAGATACGTATTTCCCGCGCAATCTCCGGAATGTTCATGCCCGTTTGCCGGTCGTTCTCATATTCGACGAGCATCGTTTCTATCTCCCGCGCCGAGAAAGACATGTCTATATCAAAATCCACGGCAATGTTCCACGGAGAGTTCATGACGCTCTCGCCCGAGGAAGGGGTATAGTTTCCCGCCAGTACCATCTTCTGTTTCAGGTTGCGGATGTCGTAAACGCCTGCAAGAATCACGCTGAGGAACGTATAGTCCTTTCCTGTGTTGCGAAAGAGGAACTTGTCGCGCAGCATCTTGAGGAACCTCACGAAGAGACTGTTGTTCGAGGCTTCGTCGGCTTCGTCGATGATGAGGACAATCTTTTTTCCCGTACATCTTTCGGTGATGAAATAATCCAATTTTTTAAGACTTGTCACGCTTTCGTCGAGCCAGAGTTTGGCTTCTTCCCTGTTTGATACTGACAGGGCACGGTGTATACTGTCTAACAGTCCCTGACTGAAACCCTGTTCATTAGCAAACATCTCATCGTCGGAATACTGAAAACTGATGCTGGCACAGATATAATCGTCCGGCATGGTTCGACAAGGCTCACCAACCATGGTTCGACAGGGCTCACCAACCATGGTTCGACAGGGCTCACCAACCAACCGTTTTTCCAACATTCCGATTGTCGTCGTCTTCCCGAACTGCCTTCCACGATTGATCGTGAAGTATTTCCCTGTTTTCACTAAGCGGAAAATCTGTTCTATCTTTTCGCTAATATCGACCATGTAGTGCATATTCGGCACACATATTCCTGTTACATTAAATTCTCGCATAGCTTTATTTTAAAAAAATTTTGACAAAGGTAGCGAAAGTCGAGAGACATTCAAAATAAACTTGTTTATTTTTATATCCGAGCGAAGCTACCTTCAGTTTTTACAAAAGGTAACGAAAGTCGAGAGACATTCAAAATAAACTCGCATATTTAGGTGCATTTGGCTAAGGCCGATTTTCAACTGTCGTCTTTTAACTTTCAAATAAAAATACTATCTTTGCACGCGATTTTTAAAAATTGTCTTTTGCTATGGAATTATCAATTGATTATAAAGAACTCGACAAATTCCTGATGATTGGCGACAAAGTGCTGGTAAAACCCACTAATCCACAGGGAAAAACGAAATCAGGCTTACTGCTTCCCCCTTCCGTTCAGGAGGGCGAAAAACTGCAGACCGGATATATTATTAAGGTAGGTCCGGGGTTTCCGGTGCCATCACATTCCGATGATTACGAAGTCTGGAAAAAGAAAGAAGACAACATTTCGTATGTTGCGCTGCAGGCAAAGGAAGGCGACCTGGCAGTATACCTGCAAAGCGCCGGGTTTGAAGTACTCATCAACGACGAGAAATACCTGATCCTGCCCCATTCATCTGTCCTGATGCTGATTCGCGACGACAAACTGTTTGAGTAAATACATGTATATTAGCATGATCAAATATAAACAATTCCCACCATCGAATACTATCATATTAAACAGTTTATAATGAGTAAAATTTTAGAGAAAGAACACTTTTCAGCGCAAGTAGTCAAATTTGTGGTCGAAGCGCCACGCATTGCCCGTTCCCGTAAAGCCGGGCATTTTGTCATTGTTCGCGTCGGTGAAAAAGGTGAACGTATCCCCCTCACCATTGCCGGGGCAGATACGGAAAAAGGTACGATAGATCTTGTGATACAGGCTGTCGGCAAATCTACCCAAAAGATGTGCCAACTGAATGTCGGCGATTCATTTACGGACGTAGTCGGGCCATTAGGACAGGCTACCCACATTGAAAAAGTCGGTACGGTCGTTTGCGCCGGCGGCGGCGTGGGTGTCGCGCCTTTATACCCTATCGTAGAAGCGCTTCACAAAGCGGGAAACAAAGTCATCGTCGTGCTGGCAGCACGCAGCAAGGACCTGATAATCATGGAAGAACAGATGAGCGCCGCCTCCAGTGAAGTCGTTATCATGACCGACGACGGCTCCTACGGATCAAAAGGCCTCGTTACCCATGGCGTCGAAAGCGTTATCAACCGCGAAAAAGTTGATTTGTGCGTCACGATCGGGCCTGCTATCATGATGAAATTCGTATCCGAACTGACAAAAAAACATGCAATACCGACGGTGGCGTCATTGAACACGATCATGGTGGACGGTACAGGGATGTGTGGCGCCTGTCGCGTGACAGTCGATGGTAAAACAAAATTTGTCTGTGTAGACGGTCCTGAATTTGACGCGCACAAGGTCGATTTTGATGAGATGATGATGCGTCAGCGTTCTTATGGGAGTTAAGAGTTAAGAGTTAAAAGTTAAGAGTTAAAAGTTAAGAGTTTATAAATGGATATTAAGGAAGATATAAAAATACGGAGAGCCGAAGCATGGCGTGACGAACTGCGTCAATCGATGAAAAATAAAGACCGCACGGCTATCACCCGCGTGAAAATGAATGAGTTAGACCCTGACTACCGTAGCCGGTGTAATGAAGAGGTCAATCTGGGTCTGACAGCCGAACAGGCGATGCGCGAAGCGCAACGGTGTATTGATTGTCCGACGCCTACCTGCATGGAAGGCTGTCCCGTAAACATCAACATCCCCACTTTTGTGAAAAACATTGAACGCGGGAATTTTGCGGAAGCGGCCAAAGTGCTGAAGGAAGCCAATGCGCTGCCGGCTGTTTGCGGTCGTGTGTGTCCGCAGGAAAAACAATGTGAAAGTAAATGTATTCATCTGAAAATGAATAAGGAAGCGGTTGCCGTGGGTTACCTTGAACGTTTTACCGCCGATTATGAGCGGGATAGCGGAACGATGTCAGTCCCTGAAATAGCCTCAAAAAACGGTGTTAAGATTGCAGTGGTCGGTTCCGGACCTGCCGGACTGTCTTTTGCCGGCGACATGGCCAAAATGGGATATGATGTAACCGTTTTTGAAGCCCTGCACGAGATTGGCGGCGTACTGAAATACGGCATCCCGGAGTTTCGACTTCCCAACCGTATGGTAGATGTGGAAATTGAAGTCCTTAAAAAGATGGGCGTTCAGTTTATCGTCAACTGTATCGTTGGCAAGGCTATCAGTTATCAGGAACTGCTGGATGAGGGATATAAGGGTATCTTCGTAGCGAGCGGCGCGGGATTGCCTAATTTTATGAATATTCCCGGGGAGAATCTGATCGGCGTAATGTCGTCGAACGAATATCTGACGCGCGTCAACCTGATGGATGCAGCCCATGCGGATAGCGATACGCCTGTGTTGAAAGGCAAAAATGTGGCGGTCATCGGCGGCGGCAATACGGCGATGGACTCCGTTCGTACAGCAAAACGGCTGGGCGCCGACCGTGCAATGATCATCTATCGTCGCAGCGAAGAAGAAATGCCTGCGCGTATCGAAGAGGTCAAACATGCGAAGGAAGAAGGTATCGAATTTATGACGCTCCACAATCCGATTGAATATTTTGGCGATGAGAACGGCCATGTCACGAAAATGCGCGTCCAGCAGATGAAACTGGGCGAGCCCGACGCTTCCGGACGTCGACGCCCCGTACCGATCGAAGGCGCTATTGTTGAAATCGAAGCTGACGAAGTCATCGTAAGCGTTGGCGTATCGCCTAACCCGTTGATACCAAGAGAATTTGAAGGATTGGAGATAAGCAGGTGGGGAACGATTATCGTCAATGAAGACACCATGCGGTCGGCGTTAAAGGAAGTGTATGCCGGCGGCGACATCGTTCGCGGCGGCGCCACCGTTATCCTTGCCATGGGCGACGGCCGCAAAGCCGCTTCCGCCATGCATGAGCAGTTGCAATCGACGCAATAGCTTGTTAATTGTCATTTTTGCAAGTATTTATAAATTGAAAAATAATGGAAAGAATAAGCGACCTGGCAAAGCTGATCGACCACTCTATCCTTCATCCCACTTTTACGGATAATGATCTGAAAGAAGGGTGCGATATAGCGAAAAGGTACGATGTGGCTTCGGTATGCGTAAAACCTTACATGGTAAAAGACGCTGTGGAACTGCTAAAGGGAACGGATGTAAAAATCGGCTGCGTAATCGGTTTTCCGCACGGCAACAGTACGACGGAAGTAAAGGTATTCGAAACCGTCGAAGCATGTAAAGACGGCGCTGAAGAGATTGACATGGTTATTAATATCGGCAAGGCGCTGCAGGGCGACCTCGATTATGTGGAAAAAGAGGTAAAAGCGATTGCCGACGCCTGCCACGGATACGGTGCAATATTGAAGGTGATTATAGAAACCGATTTCGTGAATACGGATGACCTGAAAATTGCGCTGTGCAAAGCCTGCTCACGCGCCGGCGCCGATTATGTCAAGACATCGTCGGGATACGGTTTTGTAAAACAGCCAAATGGCGATTATAACTATGCCGGCGCCACGATTCCCGACCTCAAACTGATGAAAGAGAATGTGAACGAAGGCGTGAAGATTAAAGCCGCCGGCGGCATACGCAACCTTGACCAACTGCTTGCCGTACAAGCCGCCGGCGCTGATCGGTGTGGCGCCACTGCTACCAAATCAATACTGGAAGAAGCAAAAAGAAAGTTCGAATAATAATTCCTAATTCATAATTGATAATTCCTAATTCCCAATTCCCAATTCCCATGAGACTGTTCAAATTTATAACACTTGCCGTTTCCGGCCTGTTTTCCGCTTTTCTGCAAGCACAGAAAGCGCCCAATGTAATCATTATCCTGCTCGACGATATGGGCTATGGCGACCTTACGGTGACAGGCGCCAGCGGGTATAAAACTCCGAATATCGACCGTTTATGTGCCGAAGGGATGCGATTTACGCATTATTATTGTCCGCAGGCTGTCAGCAGCGCTTCGCGCGCAGGATTACTCACCGGCTGTTACCCGAACCGTATCGGTTTTTCAGGGGCTTTGGGGCCGGGCGCAAAAATCGGTATTGCTTCGACCGAACAGACCATTGCCGATGTGCTTAAGAAAAAAGACTATGCCTGCGGCGCTGTCGGTAAATGGCATCTGGGACATCATCCCGTATTCCTGCCCACCCGCCACGGATTCGACGAATATTACGGTTTGCCCTATTCCAACGACATGTGGCCTTTCCACCCGCAAAACCCGACCGGCTACCCTCCACTACCCATGATTGAGAACGAGCGGATTGTCAACCCCGAAGTAACGGCGGAGGATCAGGCTCAAATCACTACCCAGTATACGGAACGGGCTGTTCGGTTCATCGAAAAGAACAGAAACAAACCTTTCTTCCTGTATCTGGCACATACCATGCCACATGTGCCGCTGTTTGTCTCCGACAAGTTCAAGGGAAAGAGCGAACAGGGGATGTATGGCGATGTGATGATGGAGATCGACTGGAGCGTGGGCGAAATACTGAAAACATTGGTGAAGAACGGTATCGATAAGAACACGCTGATCATTTTCACCTCCGATAACGGGCCCTGGATCAACTATGGCAACCATGCCGGTTCGACAGGCGGACTGCGCGAAGCCAAAGGCGTCTCCTATGAAGGAGGACAGCGGGTGCCGTGCATCATGCGATGGCCGGAAAAGATATCTGCCGGTTCTGTCTGTAATCGGTTGGCTTCATCCATCGACCTGCTGCCTACCATTGCCCGTCTTTGCGATGCGCCATTGCCTCCACTGAAAATTGACGGTATAGATATTTCCGCCCTGATGCTGGGCGACGAATCTGCCAACCCGCGCGAGTACTTTTTATATTACTACCGGCGAAACACTTTGGAGGCTGTCCGTAACGACCGTTTCAAATTAGTTCTGCCGCATCTGGGGCGTAGCTATGTCGGTTTTCTTCCCGGAAACGACGGTCAGGCTGGTCAGGTAAACGAGAATCATCAGGAACCGCTTGCGCTGTATGACTTGCGTCGCGACCCGGGCGAACGCTATGATGTGCAGAGCCAGTATCCCGAAGTGATGGCCGAACTGATGAAAATCGTCGAAGCCGCCCGCCTCGATCTGGGGGATGACCTGACCGGCAATGCAGGAACGGGGAGAAGGCCTGTTGGGACGATAGAATGAGTTTAGAGATTAGAGTTTAGAGATTAGAGTTAAAATTACGAAATATTAAAAAAACGCAAATGAAAAACTATGTATTAGCCGGCCTCTCGCTGACCGTTGCGGGTGCCTGTACTGTGCAGACGGAAAAGCCTGTCAGGAAACCCAATATTCTGTATATCATGTCCGACGACCATGCCTATCAGGCTGTCAGCGCGTATGGATACGGGTTAAACCGGACGCCGAATATCGACCGTATTGCCCGCGAAGGCATGATGTTCAACAACTGTTTTGTTACTAATTCGATTAGCGGACCTTCACGCGCCGTGATTCTGACAGGCAAATTCAGCCATCAGAACGGGTTCTACGACAATGGCGGAAGAACCATATTTGACGGTTCGCAGCAGACCTTGCCCAAACTGCTACAGGCGGCAGGCTACCATACCGGTATCGTTGGAAAGTGGCACCTGAAAAGTACGCCTACCGGCTTCGATTATTACAGTATACATTACGACCAGGGCGAATACTACAATCCCGACTTTATGGAAAACGGCGAAAAGCGCGTGCGTTATGAAGGCTATGCCACCGATCTGACTGCCGACAATGCCATTAAATTCCTCAGTGACTGTGAAAAAGACAAGCCTTTCTGCCTGTTGATGCACTTCAAGGCGCCGCACCGGAACTGGATGCCCGCTCCCGATAAATTATCAATGTACGAGGATGTCACATTTCCAATCCCCGCCACCTTCTATGACAGTTATGAAGGACGCATCGCCGCTCAGCAGCAAACGATGAGCATTGACAGAGATATGACGCTCGGCAGCGACCTGAAAACATTCGGAGCATGGGACACGCAGAACCCCGGCGAATTTCGGCGCATGACGCCCGAACAGAGGGCGGCATGGGACAGGGTATATAACCCGATTATCGAAGATTTTTCGCGGAAACAGCCGAAAGGCAATGAACTGGCAGAATGGAAATACCAGCGATACATGCGTGATTACCTGAAATGTATCTCTTCGGTCGACGACAATGTCGGACGGGTGCTGGATTATCTTGAATCAATTGGCGAACTTGATAATACCATCATCGTTTATACTTCCGACCAGGGCTTTTACCTTGGCGAACATGGCTGGTTCGACAAGCGGTTCATGTATGAAGAATCGTTGAAGACGCCATTCGTCATCCGTTATCCCAAAGCCATCACGTCAAAAGGAGGCGTAACAAATGCCATGATTCAGAACCTGGATTTTGCACCGACGCTTTTGGATTTGGCCGGCTTGCCCGTCCCCGACGACATGCAGGGCGAATCGTTCAGGGCGGTACTGACCGGCGAAAAACAAACCGCCAAGGAAGCGCTGTACTACCATTATTATGAATACCCGCAACCCCACACCGTCAAAAAACATTACGGCATACGAACCGACCGCTATAAGTTAATCCACTTCTATAATGACATCGACGAGTGGGAATTATTTGATTTACAAAATGACCCTCACGAAATACATAATCTGATCAACGACCCTTCCCAGACAGAAAATATCCGGACATTAAGGAAAAAATTAGCCGACCTGCAAATAAAATACGAAGATACAAACCCGACGAGCGAGGCATATCTGGAAGACCAGCTTAATTTCTGGAGTAAATATACGGCTGAAAGAGAACAGAATAAGTAATCAGTTTTATGAACCTTATCACATGCGTATACTAATTATCGGTGTTCTCTTTTGTTTATGGGTTACGGGCTTTCATGCGCAAACGGTAAAAACATGGGTTGTCAGCGGCAAAGTTTTTGACAGTCAAACAGCTGAGGCTGTAGATTTTGCAAATGTATTACTATTCAGTTCTTCTGACAGTACGCTGGAAGGTAATACCAACACGCTGGAAGACGGTTCATTTACAATCGAATGTGGCAGGGAAGGAAGTTATTACATCGCCATCAGCATAATAGGCTACGAGACAAAGCAAATTTCATTACCGGCATTTTCTGCCGTTCAGGGCAATATTGAATTGGGTGTCATACAGTTGGAGCAGTCGCTTCATCAATTGTCGGAAGTGGCGGTTGTTGGACAAAGGCGGCAGATTGTATATCAATTAGATAAGCGGGTCATCGATGCATCGGGGTATATTTCGGCGATGGGCGGTACGGCTGTGGATATTCTGGAGCAAACGCCTTCCATCAGGGTGAGCGCCGAAGGGGAACTGACTTTCCGGGGAAGCTCGGGGTTTAAGGTATACATCGACGGAAAACCCGCCACGCTGGAGGGTACCGCCGCTTTGGAGCAGATACCGGCCGCGCAGATCGAAAATATTGAGGTGATTACGACGCCTTCGGCCAGGCATGATCCCGATGGTACGGTGGGAATTATCAACATCAATACCAAAAAACAGGCAATGAAAGGCTGGAGCGGGATGGTCAACGGCATGTTGAGTTCGGTAGAATCGCGAAGCCTTGATTTCCAGTTTTTGCAAAGGACGAACAATATACAGTGGCAGGTAGCCGGTTACGCATCGCGCAGATACCGGAAGAGCGATTTCGACCAGCTAAAAAAAATTACAATCAACGATACGCTCACGACAACCCATTCTGCCGGTAAACGAAAGGGATATTATGAGAATTATTCGCTTCGTTCGGGATTCGACCTGTACCGGAAAAATACAACATGGACGCTTACGGCTGAAGGCGGTTACCGTGGCAGTAACAGCGGCGGTAATCTGCATTATGAGGATGTCTACCAGTCGCTGATAACCAATGAAATGACCGCTGCATCATTCGACGGAAGCGATTTTGTAGACCTTCACGAGTGGTTTTTGCGGGGCGATGTTGGATTTGATCACCGTTTTCAGCGGGAGGGACATAAACTTTCAGGAACATTCTTCCTGATGTATGGAGGCAATGCGCTGGAGTATTTCCAGACAGACCTGTTCAACGCCAGCGGCGGTCGCGAGCAGGGTCATAAGGCATGGGAAGATGAATTTCGCTGGACAAGCCGGGGAACGCTCGATTATGTGTATCCCATTAGCGACAAAAATAAGATAGAGGCCGGTTACCATTTTAACAGTTATTCGGAAAACGGCGACTATTCCATCGATTTATACAACCCGCAGTTGGGACGATTTGAACGTCGGGACGATTTATACTGCAAGTATTTGTTTCTCAGGGATGTACATTCATTGTATTCCATGTGGGCGAATAGCATGTCGAAATTCCAGTACCAGTTGGGATTACGCGGTGAATATACGTATGATGTCATGGAGAGTTCGGAAAAATGGGCGGAACATGTTCATCGCCGGTTCGAACTGTTCCCGACAGCGCATCTGGCATACGTCCTGCCGAAAGAGGGCAGCCTGCGATTGGCTTATTCCCGCAGGACAACACGCCCGCAGTTATACTTTATGGAGCCATACATCGTGTATGTTGATTATTATACGGCGCAACAGGGAAATCCTGCCGTTCGACCGGAGTATATCAATTCCATGGAGGCGGGCTACAACAAAAGTTTCGGGAATAATACTTTGGCTGTAAGTCTGTTCCATCGCATGCGCAAGGATAAGATTGAACGGGTGCGCGTGCCCTATCATACCGGTGTGACGCTGGATTCGATCGCCAATGTGGGTAACGATTATTCCACCGGAGCTGAACTGTCGGGTACGATCCAGTTCAGGCGCTGGTGGAACATGGACGCCAATGGCAGTTTATATTATTACAGGATAAAAAATGAGTACAAGATAACCGGAAAAGATGAAGAAAGCTGGAACTGGCAACTGGCTGTAAACAATAATTTCGACATTGGCAAAACGACCCGCATGAGACTTGAAGGGTATTATGTAGGGCCATCGGTAAGCACACAGGGACGGGTGAACGATTTCTTTTATCTCAACCTGACTGTGCGGCAGCAGCTTTTCAACCGGCGCTTGACGGCAGGCTTATCCATTCGCGATTTTCTATCGACAGCCAAGTATATCAGCAGCCAGACGACCGCCGGTATGGAATCGTACACAAAAATTTACCCGCGATCGCCGTTAGTGACGCTGACGCTCTCGTTCAACATGAATAACTTCAACTCAAGAAGCAGTGAAGACAGAAGTTCGCACGACGGGTTTGAAGGGAGCAACAGGTGATTTATTCGAGTTCCCAACCGGGTTCGTAGGTGCGCGCCCATAAAGCCCGGGCTTCGGGGCTGTTGAGGATATGTCCGCTGGACGGGTCAATCGTCAGTCGCTGACCTGTCCGCCAGGCAATATTTCCCAGTTGCACCAAAGTCGTACTCTTATGCAGTTCGGCGATGTCGCCATTCGGACGACGGTTATTTTTGATGGCGTCTAAAAAGTCCATGATATGCACCACATCCAAGTTGGCGCTCGGACTTGATGTATTACGTCCGTCAATGACTTCTTTAGAATCGACTTCTTTGACTAATTTATTGTCGAGGTCGTGCACGCGGTAGCCGTTGAATCCTGTTTCCAACATCCCTTTTTCGCCGTAGAAAATAACGCCCCGGTCTTTGCCTTCCGAATTACAGGAGTTACAACTGCGTCCTTCCCACGTTACTAAGCACTCATTTCCGAATTGGAGGTTGATAGTCTGTGTATCAGGTGTTTCCCAGTCATCTTTGAAAGCGAATCGAGCGCCTTCCGAACTGACTTGCGTCGGGAAGTCCACACCCAGTCCCCAGCGTATCACATCCATCTCGTGCGTACCGTTATTGAGCGCTTCGCCTGTTCCCCAGTGCCAGAACCAGTGCCAGTTATAATGAACCAGGTTGTCCTGGTATGCGCGGCGCGGCGCCGGGCCCTGCCACAAATCAAAATCGAGCTTGGCCGGAGGCGGTACTCTTTTCCCGAATCCGATGGAAGTGCGTTTGTTGGTATACCAGCCTCTGGCAAAATATACGCGTCCGATGATACCGCCCCGCAGTTCGTTGATACCCTCGATCACGCCCGACCAGGAGCGGCGTTGCGCGCCTACCTGCACAATCCGGTTGTATTTACGGGCGGCAATGATGGATAATTCGCCCTCGCGCGGATTATGACTGCATGGTTTTTCAACGTATACATGTTTTCCAGCCTGACAGGCCATGATGGTAGCAGGCGCGTGCCAGTGGTCGGGCGCCGCGATCAGCACGGCGTTCAGGTCTTTGTTTTCCAGTACTTTACGGATATCTTTTTCGGCTTTCGGACTTCCGCCTGCCCGTGTTACGGCGTTCATTCCCTTTGCCAGCGCTTCTTCTTCGACGTCGCAGACAAAGGTTACATTTACGTCATTGATAGACTGAAAATTGCGCGCCATGCCATTACCCCTGCCGTTTGTACCCATCACGGCCACGTTGAAACGCTCGTTTGCGCCTACAATATTGGCATAACTCTTTGCGCTGAACGACAGTCCGCCCAGCGTCATGCCCAAACCTGTTGCTCCCACCTGTTTAATGAAAGTTCTCCTTGATGATGTGTTACTCATACTATTTACATTTATTATTTTAATACTCTGATTTTTACATTCCTGAAAGACACTTCGTCCTGATGTTCCTGCAAAAGGATATGACCTTTTTCGACGTCGCCGAACATCGGTTCGCAGTCCTTGAACTTACTCAGTAGAAATGCTTCTTTGTACTGATCGCTTTTCCGGTCGAACGAAAGAACCTTTTTCCCGTTCAGGTAATGTACCACTTTCGATCCCTTTGCGACGATACGCGCCTGATTCCATTCGCCTACCGGTTTGTCCTTTTTATTTTTTGCAGGTGCGAACATGTCATACAGTCCTGCCTGTAAACGATTTCCGTCGCGTCCTAATTTGGCGTCGGGATGAACTTCGTCGTCCAGCACCTGATACTCCAGTCCAAGCCACCCGCCTTTCGTATATTGCGTAAAGAAATATTTGATACCGCTGTTAGCGCCTTTCGTCAAGCGGAACTCAACCATCAGTTCAAAATCCGAAAACTGCTCTTTTGTAATGATATCCCCGCCTCTTTGCGAGCCGCCCTTATTCACTGTCAGTATCCCATTCTCGACATCCCAACCCTTTTCGGGCGGCGTTTCTTTCCCTACCGACGTCCATCCATCCAGGTTTTTACCGTTGAAAAGCAACTTCCATCCCTGCTTCAACTCTTTAGCAGATAAGGTGTTAATCTGCGAAAAACCCGTTTCAACAATTAAAAACAAGCCTAATAATAGCATAAACAATTTCTTCATAGCTGATTTATTTTAAATTATTACTCATTTACAAAGTCACAAAAATACAAAAAAAATATTCCACATGGCAAACAATCATAAAAAAAACGTTACTTCCTTGAAGCCGTATCTTGAAAGGCGGCCATCTGTGCGTTCAAGAATCAGGTGTCCGGTATGTTCAATATGGTGAATTTTCGCTGTAAAAAAACCATTTTCGTCGCTGTAATTGTGATATCCGTCTTTGTGATAGATTGCTGCAAGATAGTCGTTATGGATGTCGTCATAACAACCTGTTTTCAACCGCCCGCTTTGTTCTTTGAAAATTTCACGAAATTCATCCAAGATTACCATCTTATCAAACATCATACCGGTGATCTGCGACAGAGATACCGGATTGGGCGTATCGCTTTTAAAATGCGTTTGATTAATGTTTATCCCTGTTCCAATGACGGAATGTTCAATTTTTTCGCCCACAATGATGTTTTCTATCAGGGTACCTGAAATTTTTTTGTCCCTGTAATAGATGTCGTTTGGCCATTTGACCGTGACGTCAGGAATGTACTTGTCAAGTGTATATTTAACGCTAAGCGACGCCATTTCAGAAATAACAAACGAGCGATTGGCGGACAAATCCGTCGGACAGCAATACACGCTGAACAACAGGTTTTTATACGGTTCCGATTCCCACGAATTTCCCGCATGACCCCGTCCTTGTGTCTGATTTTCAGCATATACAATAAAACCCGAAGGAAGTTTTCTTATTTGAATTTCTGCTGTAAGATACCTGTTTGTGGAATCCACCTGGGTTATTCCAAGCATATGTTGTTCATTCTCAGCCAAATAGTCCGTGTGTTTTTCTTCCAAATTCATTCCGGTAACCTGAGTTATGTCATACAAAATCATCGCATAGGGGAGAAAAATGCGTCATCAATATGCTCAACTTCAAAGGACATCCCTTTTTTTTTTACAACACATAGGATATCGAAACGTACAGGTAACTGGATATTGTAGTACCTCACATATGCATCGGCTGCTGAAACAATCCGGCGAATTTTATATCTATCCACAGCAGTTTCAGGTGACATGAGGTAATTTTCAGAGCGCGTTTTTACTTCAATAACAACCAGTTCCTTATCGTTAGTAGCGATAATATCCAATTCGAAGCGACGAAAACGCCAATTCGTTTCAAGTATTCTATACCCCTTATCTACAAGGTATTGTCGTGCAACTATTTCACCATTCCTGCCTGTTTCGTTTTTTTCTGCCATCGAAATTATTTGAGCATTGCAAATTGAAAAAACCTTATTCCACAACCAGGATGTCGTAAATCTCTACCGATTCGACCTTAACCTGTGCTTTCCCGTCTGCATAGGTAAAATCGCATGATTTGCCTGCAGGCTGAAGTGTAATGGATGAAGGTTTTCTGTCGCAACGAATGGATACCAGTAACGGGCCAACCGGTTCAATTGTCCTAATGATACCTGCTTCTTTGTGGTCACCGGATGTATTTACCAAATGTACCATCCGTTTACCGTTCAGCTGACTGACCGACACATCCACCCATGGCGATCCGCTGACGTCAACCAACGGGTTTGGAAATAGCGAGCGAACAGCCACATTCACTTGCTTTCGCAATGATTCGTCGCCATTTTTCTCATATGCAGCGCCAACCGCAAAAGGAAGGAAGCCAATATTTCCTTTTCCAAACGCTTGAATTACCTGATCGCTGCCTTGTAAACGAACACCGGTTAATCCGGCAAACTGCCCGGATGTTTCCTTTCCAATCAATAGCAGGTTGCCGCCATTTTTGGCATAATCTATCAGATCGACACAAAACGACGGCGATATATTTTCCCATTCCGGAATAACGATTAACGGAAAACGGCTCATATCCGGCGCCAGCAATTCTTCGCTAATCAGATCGACGCTGTGCTGGCCTTCGAGCAGGCACTGAAGTACGCCCTGGGATTGACCTTTGTACTGCGGGAACAAACTTCTCGCACTGTGTTGGTAATCGCTTGTGGACAGCAGGAGTGCGACCTGCGGAATCTGCACGGAGTGGTGGCAATAGGCCTGCCGTTCGCGTGCGAATTTGGCAACTTCGGCCATCTCGGTCAATTCTTCCAAACGTACCGAACCGTCCCGGTTCTGCGTATAATAGGCTTGAAAACCGCCTCCTAACGCTAAAATAACAGCCGCTTCCCGTTTCAGTTGCAAAGCAGGTTTCTGTTCTCGCGGTAACGGATTATACGAAAAACTCCATGCCATCAAATCCCAGGGTATACCCTGGTGAATTAAATAACGTCCGGCAAATCGGGCAGAGTTGACGCTGTTGTTAGGTGAATAGTCGCCCGACAGAAAATCAAGCGCTACGGAAACAGGTTCAGCCATGTGATGCGTGAAAGCCCAGTTGCTGCAAATCTGAAAAGTGGGATATTCTGTTCGTACTGCCGCCACATAATGACGCATGTATTTACGGAAGCCCTCGCGATGGAATTGCATCCATTCATACCAGTGCGGATCGGCCGCCGAGTTCGGTATTTTATTAATACCTGTTGTTTCCCTGAACATACGCACTGCCCTTTCGCCATAATCGGGAATGGTAGCCCAACATTCACCATCCACCCAGATGCCATCCACGCCATAATCGCCGGCAAGTTCCTTCAGTTGCGGAATAAGCAGTTGATCGACATAAGTCCCGAAGACGGACGTTTTTTCCCTGTCAGGCGTACCGTCAGCGCGCGTCGCCGCCCATTCCGGATGTAATTCGATGGCGCGTGTGTCCCATACGCCCGAATAATGCATGTAGAGCGCAACGCCGCGCCCGGCTGTCGTTTCACGCCAGATACGCAACGGGTCGCCTACAAAACCCGGCGCCTGATTTCCCACTTTCGTCGGATAACTTGTATAACCGGCATGACCTTTGCAATCAATTTGTACATAATCGGGATGTACCATATCAATGATGGCGTTGATCATCTCCGGCGTCGTATTTTTCCCGACCTCCGTACAGTCTGCGCCTGCATGGAAGTCGAAATGAATACCCAAAAAACTCTGGTCACGACGTAATCGTTCAGGTTCATTTGACAGCTGCAACGATTCCGTACACGACACGGCTACTAACAAACTTAATAAAAATACTTTCTTCATGGTTGCTTATTAAAATAATTAATGTAGCGGCGTAAATCAAAAACTTGAAAATATGCTACGCGACAAAGTTACAAAAGAATTTCAGAACTGCAAACGAGTATGACATTCAGCCTTAAATACCGGCAAATGATGATAATGCGGAAACACGCTGCCGCTTCTCCAAAATGATTTCTCATTCTGTCTCTCCCGCGTGGTGGGATACAGGTTTCCCGCGCGAAGGTAGCTCCCGTTTTTTTTGAAAAAAATCTTTCATTATATCAGCACATTCGGATGCAAGGATACCGGTACGAACTTCTGTTTTAGGATGTAAGACTTGAGGTGCATAACGTGTAAATCCGCGTTTTTCGTCGGATGTCCCATAGATGACCGCTGCGAGTTGCGCCCAGCCGATGGCGCCGGCGCACATCGTACAGGGCTCGACTGTAACATACAACCGGCACTCCGTCAGATATTTAGATCCCAACATCTCTGTTGCGGCAGTGATAGCGATCATTTCGGCATGAGCCGTTGGGTCGTTCAACCGTTCGGTCTGGTTATGGGCGCGGGCAATGATGCTGTCGCCACTCACGATCACAGCGCCAACAGGAACTTCGTCCTCTGCAGCCGCAAGTCGCGCTTCACTTAAGGCCTGCCGCATAAAATATTCGTCTGAAAAAGGAGTCATTTGAATGGGTTCATTCGTTTTACCGCATTTCCTTTTCATCGAACAGCATCGGTAAGTCTTCTCCCAATTTCTTCCAGATTTCGGCAAGAATCGTTCGGCGATACCAATTCGATTTATTCGTTATTTTATATTTAACCAAATGTCGCTTAATCGCTTTATATTCCGTTTCATTCAGCGAAAACGCGACTCGATGCGTTCGTTTTTCTTTAACTTTCGATAGTTCTTTTTTTTTCTTTTTACCTTTCTCTGATTGTTTATCCTTCTTATGCTTCATCACAGGCAACTTAATAATTTTACAATTTGACGCGCAAGATACAAAAAAATTACGAATTACAAATGAATCAGTAAAGCAATTGATCAATCGCCGGTGAAGGTGTCGACGAGTGCTTCGCGGTAAGCATTGAAGATTTTTGATTTGGAAACAAAACCGAGATAAAATCCCTTTTCATCGATGACCGGCAGATTCCAGGCTTTGGTATCGTCGAAAATCTTCATTATTTTCTCCATTGTCATCGTGTTGATGATCTTAGCGGGTGGCGAAATCATGAAACGCGACACCTGTAGGCGGCTGTAGAGTTCGGGGCGGAACATGATGTTCCGTATATTGTCTACCTGAATAACCCCGATTAATTTATCGTCGTCTTCTACAACCGGAAAGAAGTTGCGCGAACTCTGTGATATGGCGTTTCGGACAATGTCGCCGAGCGTCATTTCAGGTTTCACTTTTACAAAATCCGTTTCGATGATATCTTCTATTTTTAGCAGGGTAAGTACCGCCTGGTCTTTGTGATGGGTCATCAGTTCGCCTTTTTGCGCTAATCGCATGGTGTAGAGGCTATGGCGTTCGAAGGAGATGATGGTAATATACGAACTTATCGAAACGATCAATAGCGGTAAAAAAAGATCGTACCCGCCGGTCAGCTCTGCTATCAGGAACACGCCGGTCAGGGGTGCATGCATCACGCCCGACATCATTCCCGCCATACCCAGCAGGGCAAAATTTTTTTCAGATAACGGTATCGACAAATCAAAATAGTTACAGGTATGTGCAAAGATAAATCCTGCAATACATCCCAAGTAAAGGCTGGGCGCAAAAATACCGCCACAGCCGCCTCCACTGTTCGTCGCGCTGGAAGCAAATACTTTTGTTAGCAGAATAAGCGCCAGAAAAATGATGATAATCCAATAATTGTCGCTCGAAAAAAATAAAGGACTTTGTTCCATCAGGTGCATATATTGTCCGTTTAGCAGCGAACCGATGGTATCATAGCCTTCTCCATATAACGGCGGGAAAAGGAAGATCAGCACGCTTAGGACGACCGCGCCTGCAATGAATTTGTAGCGGTCTCTTTTCAGTCGGCGACGTACCCAGCCTTCGATGGCGATCATGGTTCGCGTAAAATAGAGCGAAACAAATCCGCAAAAAACACCGAGAAACAGCACATAAGGGATACGTGAGATAAGGAAGGCTTCCGTCTGGGAAAATTTGAACATGGCTTCGGAGCCAGTGAAGATATACGATAGCGTCGCGGCTGTCACAGACGAGATAAGGAGCGGCAAGACCGAAGTCATCGTCAGATCGAGCATTAACACTTCAATCACGAAAACAAGTCCGGCGATCGGCGCCTTAAAAATACCGGCAACTGCGCCCGCTGCGCCACAACCAACAAGCAGCATCAGCGTTTTTTGCTCCAATCGGAACAGACGGCCTAAGTTTGAACCAATCGCCGCACCCGTCAGCACGATAGGGGCCTCGGCTCCTACCGAGCCGCCAAAGCCTATCGTAACCGAACTCGCCGCTAAAGACGACCATATGTTGTGGGGTTTTATCCGGCTTTTTCGCTGGGATATGGCAAAGAGTATCTTGGTGACGCCGTGACTGATATCATCGCGAACGACATACTTGACAAACAGTCCGGCTATCAGTATTCCAATAACCGGATACATCAGCAGCCAGTAGTTCGCCCCGGCCTGCAGATTCGATGTAAGAAAATACTGAATGAAGTGAATGACTGATTTCAGCAAAATGGCGGCCATTGCTGAGCCTGTCCCAACAAAAAAGCTGACTATCACCACAAATGTCGGCTCTTTGATGTGTCGTTGCCGCCACATCAGAAATCGGTAAAACAGACTTCCCTTTTCTTCTTTCATAAACTGTCTTTTCGAGACGTTACGCATTGTGTTTCTACTATACATTCGTAATTCCTAATTCGTAATTCGTAATTCCTAATTAACCTCCTACACTCCTTTCCCCGAAAATACAATCTGTATTGTATACAGTAAGATTTTAATATCCAAAACTAACGACATGTTTTCATAATACAGAATATCGTAATCCAACCTTTCAATCATCTTATCGACCGTTTCCGCATATCCGTACTTAACCATTCCCCAGGATGTGATGCCCGGTCGGACGTTATGAAGCAGATAGTAGTACGGCGCTTTCCGGACAATCTGTTCGATATAAAAACGCTGCTCCGGACGCGGTCCTACAAGCGACATGTCGCCGCGCAACACATTCCAGAACTGAGGAATCTCGTCGAGGCGGTATTTACGCATAAACCGTCCAAACGGCGTCACACGTTTATCGTCCCTTGCCGTCAGCAAAGGTCCCTGTTTGGAGATGTCGCTGTACATCGTACGAAATTTATATATAGTAAAAGGCTTTCCCCGATACCCGATACGCTCTTGTCGAAAGAAAACCGGCCCCGGCGAACTGCGTTTTACACGAATGGATAGATAGAGATACAGAGGCGAAAACAGGATGAGCATAACAAACGAAATAACTTTATCTAACATCCATTTGATATTCTTCTCGGCTTCCGAGAAATTATTCTCCGTAATGTCGATTAATGGCGGGCTGTCGATCGATTTTACTTTTGCTTTGGAAAGAAAATTATGCTTGTCAGCCAACACTTTGACAGGTATCCTGTACATATAAAACTGATAAAGCAAAGGTACCACCCCCAACCCTTTGACCGCAACGACGATTTCATCTACCTGATGATGCTGAAGGATACCCGGAATATCATCCGTTGTTCCCAATATTTCATGCGGTTGAATAATCGGCGAAGCCGACATCCCGTCTTCGCCTGCGAATCCGATGATATGATAACCCGCTTTGTCTAAATATTGCCGGATTTTGACTGCCTCCCCGCCCGTTCCGATAATCAGTATGTTTTCTATCCATTCGCCCGATTTTGATTTACGGCTGGCATGGTAAGTGACCGCCGCCCGAACGGTATAGGTCAGAACAAACTGGATGATGAAAAGACTGAAATAAAACCGATAATAGATTTCAAAAGAAGGAGGTAGCTTATTCAGTATGACGATGAACAATATCATTACCGATCCGATGATGACGGAAATGAGGGTGGAAAACAATTCGCTGATCCATGATTTCCCGAACGGTTTGTTGTAATAGCCGGAAAGGAAGTAGATCCCCAGCCAAAAAAGTGATACCAACAATTGCACGGTCATCACATGCTGGTTAAACAAAAAACCGGATAATGTATCAAATTCGTAACGCGCTACGTTTGAGAAACGTAACAGATTGAATAACAGCCACGTGACGTAGGCTGTCAGGAAATCCAGTCCGATATATTTTGTTCTTTGTCTGCGTTTGTTCATCGTACCAATAATTGCCTAAAAGTCGTTTATCTTGAGTTGCAAATCGGCGACAGGCTTCCTGATGATCGACAGGTTGATATAATCGAATGTGGCTAATGCAACCATGGCGGCATTGTCGGTAGACCATCGCAAAGGCGGCAGGCACAATTCAACTCGTAACTTATCGCATAATTTCGCAGCTTCTTCGCGTAATTGCGGACTGGCCGCCACGCCGCCAACAATAACAAACGATGCGGATGGATATTGCGTCAGCGCCAATCGCGATTTTTTAATCAACACCTCCATGACTGCCTGCACAAACGATGCGGCAACATTTGCATGGAAAGCATCCTGATGAGCGTCCAGATAACGGGCTACAGCTGATTTCAAACCTGAAAATGAAAATTCCAGTCCTTTATGGATGACCGGACGCGGAAACGGTATTGTTGCTGTTCCCTGCTTCGCCAACCGATCGACGACCGGCCCACCGGGATAACCCAACCCTAACATACGTCCCACCTTGTCGTAACATTCGCCGACCGAATCGTCGGTGGTGCTGCCAAGCAATGTGATATCCGCTGGGTTTTTCATATAGGCAAGGAGCGTATGTCCGCCGGAAACCAGCAAAACTGTAGCGGGATACTGTACCCTTTGCATTTCCAGATCGGCGCTCCGAAGGTGTCCGCGTAAATGATTGATTCCGATCACCGGTCTGTTCCATCCCAATCCCAACCCTTTGGCGGTGTTTAGTCCCACCAGCAGCGAACCGATCAGGCCGGGTCCACGGGTAACGCCAATGGCTTTTATCCCGTCGGGCGTGATCCCTGCGATACGAAACGCCTCATGCACAGTCGGGATAATGGCCGAGATGTGCGCGCGCGCCGCAAATTCCGGATAGATACCACCGAACTGCGCATGTACATCTAACTGTGATGCGACGACCGAAGACAGAATAGTTCCTTCTGCATTCACCAGCGCAACAGCCGTATCATCACATGACGTTTCAATTCCCAGGATGATATCACGCATGTGAAAGAATTTGAAAAATGATATTGACGGGAATGATGCCGAACCGCTCGATCAAAGGAGGATCGTAACGGCAATTGATGATCGTGGAAGGTACTTCTTTCCCTTCGCCGGATTCAACAATCAGATCGGGCGCTCCGTTCAGTTCTGACAGGATATCCTCCACTCTTACCTGCGTCGCCGCCTGCCCGTGAAGGTTTGCGCTTGTTACGAGTAATGGACCGGTTTCTTTTAAAACCGAGCGTAACAGTGCATTATCCGGGATACGGGTAGCTATCTCTTCTCTGGTTTTGAGCCAGTCCGGTTTTAAGGATTCATCTTTAAAACCTAACACAAAGGTGATGGCGCCCGGTACCAGGTAGGATTCGAATAATTTCCGCGCACTGGTACTTATATCTACTCCCAACCGTTCCAAATCATGTATATGAGCTACCATTACGGGAAGAAACAATTCTCTTGGACGTTTCTTTAGTTCATATATCTTTTCCACTGCCTGTTCCTTACCCGGAAGGGCGGCCAAACCATAAACCGTATCGGTAGCAATCAGCGCTACCCCTCCGGCAAGTAACGCCTGTACTGTTTCGTTTTTTTTGTCTGACATTATTTTATCGTTTCGTTTATTCATGATGAATCAATGTTTTTTCGGTGACGGGTTGTGCGTAGGTCGGAAAATCATGCCTGTCTCGTATTAATAAATCGCTTTTTTCTATCATAATCCGTGCATTTCCAAACGCCATCTGACTGTCAATGATGACTTTGTCCTGTAATGCAGGTAAACTCATGATCGCTTCGCGGTGAAAGCCAGACACGACAAACCGTTCAATATTTCTTACTAACGTCGGCACAGTATCCCGTACAGTTCCATAACTGATTGACAGATGGCCCTGATGATAAAGACCTGTATACGCATTACCCTTGATGGACTTAATTGAATTGATAACCGGCAGGCCACCGAACTTACGCCCGGCGTCGATCCCGGCTAACTCCATCGATGAAACCGTATAAACAGGCAGACCTAAGCTAAAGGCAAGTCCGTTGACAAAGGCGATTCCGGTTCGCACCCTGCTGGTTCCACCGGGACCGGTGTCTACGATGATACGGGAGATTTCATGTACTGCTCTTCGACAATATTTCAACCCTTCCGATAAAGTATCGTCCAATTCCTTTTCATGCTCCAGATATTCCGATGAATCAAAAAGAACAGCCCCCCCCGATAGAGGGGATATTGAGACCTCATTTCCGGCTGTTTCGCCTATCACCAAAGCGAATTGACCGGATGAGGTTGAAACGGCAAGGGTCAGCATGATTCGTCTCCTTTCAATACTTTTTTAATTTCATCCATCTTTGCTGCGTAATATTCGTCCTGACATTTAAAGGTTAAAACTCTTTTATTATCATCTTTAATTTGAAATGACACGATCAGGCAGGCCTCAAAAACCTCCATGAATTTCTTTCCCCATTCAATCAGCACGATCGATTGATCAAAATAATCAAACAGTCCCAAATCAATAAATTCGTCTATCGACGAAATACGGTAGACGTCAATATGCAGGACACCGGTATGATCGCGGGTACGGTAAAAATTGGCAATACTGAAGGTAGGGCTGTTAACCTCGTCTTTTGTGTGAAGGCCATCCGTAAATCCTTTCACGAAACACGTTTTGCCCGCGCCCAAATCCCCGTCTAAAATAAGAACGTCTCCCGGATGGAATAAAGGAGCAACCGTTTGTGCAATCAACCGGGTATTTTCCTCACTATCAGCTGTTATATAAAAACTTTCAGACATAATTACAATCATGAATACATGATACGCGTTACAAATATCGGAATTATATTGTATTCAAAAAAATTTTTCAATCATTCAACGAAATTTGCAGGTTGATGCCGTAATTGGAGTTGGAGGTGGGGAAGGCAGTACTTGATACTAACGGTTTATTTATCTGAAGCTCGTAGAAGGCGCGCAGGGTGACTTTTTTGCTTAGCCCGTAATCGGCAGAAAATTGTATCATTTGATTGACTGTACCCTGTGTTGCTTGCGTATAGCCGTCTTCTAACTTGCGGAGCAGTGAGAGCGCTTTCCGGTAGGTGTAATCCAACCGCACGTTCAGGTCGTTACTGAAGTCGCCTTTTTTCTTCATTTTAAGGACTTTATTAAACTCCGCATAGCGATATCCGAGGTTGATGGATATGTCGTCCGAATAGGATTCAACCAGTTGAAAAGCGGTGACATTCATATTGAGGGTGCGATTTTTGTTGAATCTGGCGCCGGCTGAGATGTCGTTCAGGAGGGTGGCATCGACTCCAAGCAAAGGATTAAACGTTTCGACAAGCGTGACCGATGCTATTTCATAACCTAAGGAGGGTATAGGTGCGCCTGTTTCAGTATTGCGTACATACCCGAGATCGCCTCCAATACCTGCGTTCACCCAATTCAGGAATGAGGTATAGCTCCCAATATTATAGGTACATGTATAGTTATGGTTGATATTCACCGTTTTGAAATAGGTGGCAACCAGTGGTATTTTCATCAGACCGTCGTATGCCACTCTCCAGTTTGGCAATATACTGGATAATGACGGGAAAGCGGTAAGACTTATTTGCTGCGGGTCCTTATTGGTATAGGCTGCGATAAAGGCAGGGATGACAACGTCGCCGGAGTTCAGTCCGACTGTTCCGTTATGCGGGCTAAATTCGGTATTTTTATAAACGGTTTCCGAAATAAATCCTGCATCCGGATAGCGTTGCCCTGCATAGCCGTTCTGTATACGCGATACAATTATCTCTCTGTTATTCAGCATTTTACTGAACACGTCGGATTGGTATCCCTTGCGCGAATCCCCTGAAGGAGCAAAGAACCCGCCAAGCCCGATAGTTGTCATAGAAAAGTTCCCGCCCCTCGTTTCGGGCATGCCATTATACATAAACCGTATTTCTGTATCCCGTGAATCTACATGCCTGACATTCAGCGTGATTTTCATGCCCGGCAATGGTTCAAGGTTAGCCGAACCGTTCAATTCCCTGCTTGATTTAATCATACCCGGCGTGATATTATTCTCATTCATGACAAACCACCGGTTATCAGCCACCTCGTCGAAGTACGACCGTCGCACATCGCCGAAAGCAAATCCCCATCCAGGCGCACGCCCTACAGGAGTGTTGGCCTGTCCGAACCAGCCTCCGACCGACGGCATAAATGCCGGCAAATACATCCCGTCGATTAGTGAATAGGTAAAATTAACGTTTCGTATAAACATAATTGTACGCGCGCCTGCTTCACCGATCTTATAAATGAAAGTCTCTTCTTTCGTTGGCGCCGGGCGAATGGTCAGTTTGAGTTTGACCGTATCTAAGTTAGTAAGTTGTACGCGTGCGAAGTCGAGCGCCTTATAGGATACCTTATAGGTTTTTGTGCTGTCGTCGGCATGTCGCGCCCGAATCAGCACCTTTTTTGTCAGCATGTTATGTTGCACGATGATGCCGCTGTCAGGACTTAATGTCACTTCCACTTCCAGCGGTCTTCCTGCGTTTCTGTTTTGCGTCTGCGGGCGTGCCTGTTGGCGCGCATTATTGGCCGTATTGCCTGTAGCATTGTTTTTTGCGATTACCTTTTTCAGGTAATCACTTTTGTTATATAGTTGTAGCAGGTTAATCCGGCTATCAAACGCAATGTTGCGATCATTGCGAACAGTATTGCCCATATTCGTTTCTTCATCGATAAATGAGCCTTTTTCCCAAATATATTTGGCGGTATAGGAAGCCGAACCGGTCATCCAGTCGAGTATGGGTATCGTATTAAAAGGTATCGTATAGTTTGCCTTAAACGTCTGGTCATACTTCAGGGGCGTTCCGAGTTCTGCAATACTTCGCATCACGGTGTCCCTCCATCTACTAAAATCATCGGGATTCAGGTTTTTGTTCACCTGATAATATCCCTCTTCAATGCGCGCATTCGTATTGGTCGAAAGGTTCAGATTTAATGATTGCAATGGATTCCAGGAAGCCTGAATCGATCGATCCCAAAAAAAGTTCTGGCTGAAAGAGACGGGTATGCGGCTTGCACTGCCCGGGTCGTTCAGGTCGCGCAACTGTATTTCATAATAGTTTCGCGTGATCTGATTTTGAAAACTCAACTGTGACGGCACATAGGAAATCGACATTTTTTTCAAGAAGCCGGTATGGTTGTTACCCTTGATTTTTGCAAACGGCGTGAGGGGTTTAAAGTAGGGTGAGTAGATATAACCCAGGTTTCCCATTACATTACGGGTGGTCTCGTAGGCTGTTTCAGGATTGGTACGTTTTTCGGTACTCGAAGCGTAGCCCACTGAAAAGTTAGCCGGGTCATACGGCATCGGGGTCTTGCTTCTCACGTTGACCCGCACATTGTTCAGGGCAAAAGCGGTTGTTTCCATCACACTGTTTGAAAAACTGCGAATCGAATCTTTTCCAGCTTGCGTCGGTTCGTTGTTAATGGCCTCTTTTAACAGGATATCCCTGTCGAGCGGATTGTACTGCGGCGAGATGACTTCGCGCGAATAGGCATAATACATCGGGAGGGTGACTTTCGCTTTTTCGGGGAAAAACTTGTGGAGGTTGACCGTCGTGGCGATGCTCATCCGCGTAAAATCTTCTAAGCTTCGCTGGGAGATGGACTGGTCCAGGCTACCGAAGCCGGCTGTTGTAATACTGCCGATAGCGTCGATCGTGGCAAAATCGGAAATGGCGATATTCATTTTTGTGTTGGCCGCCCATCCGCCCGATTCATCGAAATCGGTCATACGCAGTTCGTTGATCCATATCTCTGCGCTTTTGGCGTCCCGCGAATGATTGCGGATGCCGATCATAATCACCTGCACGTCCGAAAAGGTGGGATTACCGATGACGCTAATTGTATTCCGCGTATTATCAGGGTCGTATTTTGAGAAAAGCGTGGTATAGGAGACGCCTTCCCCAAGGCTTTTTAAACGGTTTCGTTCCAATTTCAAATCCGTTAAAGTCTCTAATTTGAAGTCAAACATATTATCTGCCGGCCATACCTCTTCGCGCATCCGGCTACCGAAGGGCGTTAAGGTCAATGGTATCTCATACTCGTAATAGTTATTTTTATAGTCCGATCCCAGACGCATGAATACCGACAGGTCGCCGTTTTCGGGATTTGTAAGCACATCGTCGACTAATTTTTCGGCATGAACAAAGAGCTGCATCCTTTTATAGCGGCGCAGATCGAAACTCGTTGTTTTATAGATGGCACGCGCGTCCTGCGAGGCAAGGTTTTCAACTTTCATCGACAGCGACTGTTCGTTTTGCTGACGTAACTGCGGCTGCGTAGGGTCAGTTATACGTGTAATGCCGGGAGGAAGCACATAATTGATGGGTTGGCGGTCACTGTTTTCTTCAATGTTGACGATCGAAATGGACAGTGTGGCATCGACTGACGGCGGCGCATCGGAGCGATACAATGCTTGCTGGTAGGGACGCCATTCGCCGCGCACGAGTGCAAACTTGCCGAAACGAAGGACGGTCGTCTCTTCAAAACCGGTCATGAAGGCACGCATGAAACGAATCGAACTGAAATCCGAAATCGATCCTACTTTATTCGTATACTCCCGAATCGGAATTTTAAACTGATACCAGGTTACCTCTTCCGTCATTCCATTCGGTAGTCTGACGTTCGACTTCCGCTGGTCTACGATATAATTCGTGCCAACTACCAGGTCTTCGCGACGGACTGAAATCTTATACTGGTAATACTTTTCGTTCTCGTTCAGCGTATGGTCTTCGTTCAGGTCTTCCTTGTCGGGCGTCATCCGCGAGGAACTGCCATACGATTCCTGCGTATCAGACGATTCGGCCGAATTGCCTTCTGTTCCGTTATAACGCTTATATCGCGTGAGAATATCCGCCTGTACCCTGTCGTATTCCAAGCCACGGTAATAGCGATAGTTATCGGTTGCAGGGTCGTTCAAAGGCGAAAAAGGGTCGTTCTGCATCTGTGCAAGCGTTTCGGACGACAGGTTACGCTCCAATTTGTTTAAGAACTCGTCATAGGCAGGAAACGAACCGTTCCGGCTTCTTTCTTCTTCCGACGACAGTCCGTTTAACCCGACGTCCTGCAGTTTGCGTGTCCCTGCGGTATTGTCGAAGGCATAGACCGTGCTTTGCTGCTTCGGCACTTTCCCCCATACAGTGGTATCGACAAGCGACATATCGCCATCAACCGGCAGTCCGTTTTCAAAGAATTTCTTCTCATCTTTCAGGATGTCTTCCGAAATCTCGCCCAGGTTGAAATAGAGGTCGCCGCCCTTCCCGTTCTCATTGTAGATAAACGGATCCATGATCCAACATTCGATATACTGGTAATTAGCCGTTTCAAAGTCGGTCTGATCAATCTTGCGCATGATGCCTCCCCAGCGTTTTTCGGGATTCATCAGGGAGCCGTCGCTAAAAATATTATCTGCATCTAAGTTGTACGGCCCGCGTTCGTTTGGATAATAGGCTAAGTTCAGCACGTTCAGGTAGTTGTAATCGCGCATACCAAGATCGCGCTCGGGAAACAGCTCGCGTATCTGAACAGCCCGCACATGGTGGTTGGATATATCATCATTCGTCATGTACGACGGTCGCAAAGTCGAGTTCCGGCGGGTAAAGATACCATCGACGAAATACCATGCCAGTAAAGCACGGTTTTTGCCATAGTCTACATTATTAATCAGTCCGGCTTCAGGGAACAGGGCTGTGGCGGCATTGTCGTCGTATGGCGTGCTCGCTAAAAACCAGAAATACGGATTAAGCAAATCATGCTCGCTCTGCGTCGATTCAAAATCATCTAAATAGGAATAGTCGCCCACATATTTATTCCGGTAATGACCAGCTATCAAATGCGCAAATTCGACATTCAGGGAGATGTTGCTGGGTTGCGTGAGCGACAGCAGAGGGATTTTATCGAAAATATTGGTCAACACCTGACTTTGCGTTTTATAATCAAGGTTAACGCCCCACAGCGTGTTTTTTACCGATTCGTCACCAAAAGAGGTCTTCGTCGTCAAGGGCATTTCCGACAAGTGCATAATGGTAGCGCCCAGGTTAAAATTCCTGGAAAATTCATAATTCAGGTCGACGCCCATCATCGTCCGCCGTTTCATGTTCATCATCGACTGACTTTCGAGTTGTACCTCAATATTTGCATTGCTTGCTATCAGGTTCTCATTCATTATCGTGACGGTACCCATGCTGTAATTCACGATGTAATCGACGTTTTCCATGAGGATGATGCCATTGGCCCGAACGATAACGGAGCCTCTCGGCACGTTACCTGCATTTAAGGGTATGACATTAGCGGACGAACCGGTAAACTGTCCGCGCAGTAGAAATTTATTTTTCTCTGCAATCTGCCTGGCAACGGTCAGCGTGGAGTCGTATAACTCCTGAAACACATATTTGTCGGCTATGTAGTCGTCGCCGATTTTCATTCGCAGGTGCGACCCGAAAGGTTCAACGACCGGGAATATGATATTTCCTTTTTGAGAATTGATGGTAAACCCTTCCAGATAATCGAAAAAACCGTCTCCTTTGCCGTTGGGTACAACTTCATTATTGGCGTTCAGACGGTCTAAATTCATCACCCGCAACAGGGGTATCTCGCTGATCTCGCCTTCGGGAATCGTAAAGACATAGGCGCCGACCGTATCGCTTTGATACACAATGTCGAGCCTGAATTTTGTACGCTGTATCGAATAGCCGTTCGGAATGGAATAGACGTTTTTCATCATCAAATCCCAAAACGGCATGGCAGGCGACAGCGACGTTCCTTTCAGCGTTTTCAGGAAGAGACACTGCGTGGTGTTCTCAGCGTTGTCACTTGAAAACTCGCCAACCTGATAGACCATGCCGTTGTACGTATATTCAAAGGCGACTGCCAGTACTTCGTCGGTTTGCAGCTTCATGTTTAGCGAGATATAGCCGAGCTGGGGGCTTAAATGATAGTCCGACGGCGACAGCAGGCGGGCGCTTTCTACTTTTTCATAGTCCCTGCCTCCTTCGAGAAATCCTGCTAATGTTTGCGTAACCGAACTTATTTCGCGTGCGCCTGTATATTGATTTATGATCGTTCGATATAACGTATTTGCCTCATTATTGGGGACGCTGACCGTACCGGAAGGCGTGAAGGCCGGATTGCTGATGCGTTCATGCTCGCCTAAATCCGAAAAGGCAATGAAATTGCGAGTTTGACCCGTCGAACTGTTTTTATTCGTGATCCATACTTCCACGCGGTTAATGGCAATTGGCGAGTTGACAAACGGTAATTTCGACATCGCGCGATCATAGTTTTCGCGGAAATAATGCGCTAAAAAGAAGTGGCGGTTATCGTCATAACTGTCGGCTGTTATTTCATATTCGTTCATTTGGGAGCCTCCCTTGGACGATATGGTCTTCGATTCGGATTGCTGTTGCGCCAGCAAGGCCTTCAAACGCAACTTGCCGAACTGCAAGTCGGTTTTAAAACCAAACAGGGCAGTTCCGCCGCGTATCAGCGAGTTGTTAGTCTGCAAACTGACATTTCCGCCCTCCAGCGCTTTTACGATCTCGTCCTCTTCGCCGGCATACCTCAAGTTTAACTTTTGCGCATCGAAATCGAAAGCCGCCATCGTGTTGTAATTCATGTTGAAATTGATCTTGGAACCAACCGAGGCCCGCGTATTCACATTTACATCCGTGTTGAAGTTGAAAAATGAGCGGTTACGCGATTTTACTGGCAGGGCGGGGTTGGCTGTTTTGCTCGTTTTCATCCCGATATCCATGCCAATCGTGCCCTGTGTACGAAGCCGCACGCCGCCTGGACCGAACAGTTTGTCCATGCCGCCGATGTCATACTGCAAGTCCATCAGGTTAAGCCTGCCTGCCCCTCCGCCTAATGCAGGATTGAGACTGTCGAGCGCTGCGCGGTTTCTTGACTGAAAATAGAGGTTTAATGATTGTTTCAGACTGTAATCCTGATACTCTTCTGGCGTCATGCGTAAAGGCGTGATCAGGTCGTAATCGCCTAACTTCGAACGTATCAGGTAATCGCCCGTATTCAAGTCGTATTCTACTCCGGTTTTAATATTTTCGGGGTCGCGCAGGTCGGAAGCCGATTTTTTGTCTAAGTCTTCAAATTCTTGTGGCACCGTTTTTTTGACGGGAATACGCGGTTTTTCAATCGTATCCTGCGGAGAAGTTCCCTCCACCCCCTCCGATAGGGGGGAGGAGAGATTGAATACATCCTGCATCGTGCCGACAGAATAAAAACTTGCATATCCGACATTCATCACGAACAGGCCGGAAATGCAAACAATTATTAATGTTGTATATTTTATTCTTCGTTTCATTATTCAACCAGCCATTTAGCCTCCAATAACTAAACTCTAAACTCTAAACTCTAAACTAAAGTATTTTCAACGCATCCTTAATGATTTGCTCCACACTGGCATGGGGCGTTTTTTTCAGGATGGATTCGACCGCTTTCCGTGAAACCGTTTTCTGAAAGCCAAGCATGACCAGCGCTGCCACGGCACCCTCAATAGTTTCGGACTGGACGCCCGACTTGAACGACCTTTTATCGGAATCGCTCTCGACCGACTTCACTTTATTTCTTAAATCCACCACGATGCGTTGTGCCGTCTTACTCCCTATACCTTTAATAAATGTAAGGCTTCTGTCGTCGCCCGATGCGATGACCTGGCTCAACTCGGCGGGAGGCAGTGAGGAAAGGATCATCCGCGCCGTATTCGGACCGACGCCTGATACGGAGGTAAGCAACAGAAACAATTCGCGCTCTTCGCGCGTAGCAAAACCGAACAGGAGATGGGCGTCCTCCCTAAGTACTTCATGGACAAAGATTTTTCCTTTCGGCTGTCCGTTGAAAGCGCTGTAGGTTGTCAGCGAAATATGCAGGCAATAACCTATCCCGTTACAATCTATTATCAACTGTGCCGGCGACAGTTCTGCGATGTCGCCCCGTATATATTCAATCATTTTTTTTCATTTTAAGACACTAATACCATGATATAACGACAAAACCGTAAAAAAATTATTTTCGCGAAAATAATTTTTTACGGTTTTGTCCTGCCGGATTGACAACCTGATGTACGAAATAATTATTTGTAAGCTAAAGGATCAAAAAAACTTCACGCCCATACCGATTGAATTCATTTTCTCCAGAACCCGGGCAGCAGAACGGTCAGTACAGTGAATATTTCGAGCCGCCCCACCATCATGATAAAGGAAAGATACCATTTCGAGATGACGGATATGCCCTGCATATTCGTTTCGCCAACCATACCGGGGGAGAATCCCGTATTGCCGATGGCCGAGACGGATGCATACAGCGCTCCGTCAAAACTCATACCGTTGATTAACAGAAACAGCCAGCTGAATCCAATCAGCAGGAAGTATACGGTCACAAAGACGTGAACGCGGTAAATGACATCCTGCGATACGGTACGACCGTTTACGCGCACCGGCAGGACAGCAGCCGGATGCGTCTGCCTGCGAAATTCATTATACATATTTTTAAAAAGTACCAGTGCGCGTCCCATTTTGATCCCGCCGCTTGTTGAGCCGCCACATCCGCAAATAACCATCAGGAAGATGGTAATCAGCAGGAAGAATTGTCCCCACGATAGATAGTCGGCAGTGGTAAAACCGGTGGTGGTTGTCAGTGATACGACTTGAAAAGCCGCTTTGCGGATCGTGTTTTCAATCGTTCCGCCGGCCTCATGACGATTGTAAAAAAGCCATGCCACAGCGACAGCGATAAAGACAAGCAGGTACAACAGATACCAGTGCGTCTCCTCATCCTGTTTGAATTTTTTAAAATTGCCTTTCATGGCAAAATAGAAAAGCGGAAGTTTCATGCCGCCGATGCACATGCAAAACATTATGACATATTCTGTATAGGGCGAGTTCCAGTAAGCGATACTTGCATTTTTAGTAGAAATACCTCCGGTAGAAATACCTGTCATGGCATGATTGACGGCATCGAATAAATCCATGGGGCCAAGCCAGAGAAGCGCTGTGAAAACGAATGTAAGTAGCAGGTATACGCCTGAAAGCCTTTTGGCAACTTTTGTTGCGCGCGGCATGAATCGTTCGTGGGAAAAACCGGTCACTTCGGCGTCGAACAGTTGTGATGCGCCGCCTCCGATCACAGGCAGCAGGGCAACAGTAAAGACAACCATCCCGATACCCCCCTGCCATTGCATCAGGCTTCGCCAGAACAGAATACCGTGGGGAAGCCGTTCGACGTCTGCTATTCCAATGATACCGGTAGTCGTAAACCCCGACATGGCCTCTAAGTAGGCGTCGGCGACCGAATTAATATACCCGCCCAAATAAAAGGGCATCATCCCGAAAAACGACAGGACAATCCATGTCAGCGAAACAGTCAGCAATCCTTCCCGCCTGCCGGTGCGAGCCTCATCAGCATTACGCCCAATCAGAAAAAACAACACCCCCGCCGCCAACATCAACCCTGCCGACGTCAGCAGTGGCGCCGCATCCGAACCGCCGTACCCAAAAGCCACCCCTGTTGCCATCAGCAAAAAGGTCGTTTCAAGTATCAATATTGATCCCAAAGTCCTGATTACAAATAGAATGTTCATTAATTATGAATAATACGCTACTAACTAAACTCTAAACTCTAATCTCTAAACTCTAATCTCTAAACTCTAAACTCTAATTAAAGTACTCCTCCAGTTTCCGCATGGCCGAATCGAGGCAGAAAACGACCACCTGGTCATGCGCCTTTAGCTGCGTCTCGCCGTCCACCATCATGGGTTTGCCGTCGCGTATCATTCCGCCGAGCGTCATATCTTTCGGAAGGCGCAAATCTTTTACTTTACGCCTCGTTATTCTCGATTCGGGTCGCGCAACCAATTCTGCCACATCGGCATTTGCAAAAGTAAGGCATTTGACATTCGATACGTCCGCATCGAGCAGTAACTGATAGATATGACTGGCGGCAATCAGTTTTTTATTGATCACCGAACCGATGTCTAACCGGTCGGCCATTGGGATATAATCAATATTTTCAATCTGCGCGATGGTCTTTGTGACGCCGAATCGTTTGGCGGCCAGACAGGCAAGGATATTGGTACTCGAATTTTCGGTTAGGGCGACGAAAGCCTGCACGTCGCGGATACTCTCCTGCATCAGCAAATCCGTATCACGGGCATCTCCATTGATAATCAACACATTGTTTGGAACGATTTCGGATAAACGCATACTTTTTTCTTTGGAAGTCTCAATAATTTTGACATGCATATTTTCGGGCAGGTATTGAGAGGTACGTACCGCAATGCGGCTGCCTCCCATAATCAGCACATTCCTGACTTCGGGTTCATGCTTGCCTGCCTGCTTCCGTATTTCGTCGATATGTTCTTTTGCACAGGTAAAATAAACAAGATCGCCTGCCATCATTCTGTCGACGCCTCTCGGGATAATGGTAACATTCTCCCTGTTAATGGCAACCACGTGAAATATTTTCTGCTGTAACTCGGTCAGTTCATTCAGGTATTTATTGACGATCGGTGCGTTTTCGCGTATTTTGACGCCGATAAGTATCAGGCCTCCCTGCAACTCCCAGTACTGGCGCGTCCACGGGAGTTTAATGGTCGAGACGATCTCTTTAGCAGCCAGCATTTCAGGATAAAACATGGAATTGATTCCAATACTTTCAAAAAAGACCCTGTTTTTTGGTAACAGGTATTCGTAATTGTTTATCCTTGCAAATGTTTTTCTTGCCCCCATTTTAGCGGCTAATATGCAGGCCGTAATGTTGGCCGTTTCTTCGGGCGTCACGCTGATAAATAAATCCATCCTGCCGACATCGGCTTTTTCTAAGTCGCCGAGCGAGGTGGGGTCGCCTGTTACGGGCAGTATCTCTATTCCGGAACGCGTAAACGCCAGCTTATCGTTATCCGAATCCATCAGGATGATATCATGTTTTTCTTTCGACAGCATCTTGGCTAAATGCGTGCCGACCTCTCCCGCTCCTGCAATCAGTATCTTCATTTTAATTACGAATTATGAATTAAGAGAATTAACTTTTAACTTTTAACTTTTAACTTTTAACTCCCTCCTAATGCTTTCGGCATCCATTCCACAAAGCCGGTACAGTTCGGGAATCGATCCGTGTTCGATAAACCGGTCAGGGACGCCGATGCGTGTGATGCGGGGGGCATATCCGTTTTCCGTCATAAATTCGGCGACGGCGCTTCCCAGTCCGCCATTACGCACGCCATCTTCTACGGTGATGACGGTTTTAAACGATTGTCCGACTTCGTGCAGCAGCTGTTCGTCGATCGGTTTGAGGTAGATCATGTCGTAATGCGCCACCGACGGCCGACTGTCAGCAATCCTGTCAATTGCTTTTCGGACTTCGTTGCCAATGGGGCCGAGCGACAGTATGGCAATATCTGTACCCTCGCGCAACCGTCGACTTTTTCCCGGAGGAAGTATGCTGAGCGGTTGGCGCCAGTCATCTATTTCGCCTTTGCCGCGCGGATAACGGATCACAAAGGTATTGGCGCCTGATTGTATGCCGGTATACATCAGGTTGCGCAAATCGATTTCGTTGAGCGGAGAGGCGATGGTCAGGTTCGGGATCGGACGTAAATACGCGAGGTCGAACACGCCGTGATGGGTCGCGCCATCTTCGCCGACAAGTCCGGCGCGGTCGAGACAGAAGACGACAGGCAGTTTTTGCAGCGCGGTATCGTGTATCACCTCATCGTAGGCGCGCTGCATAAACGATGAGTAAATATTGCAGAAAGGAAGCAGTCCTTCCTTTGCCAGACCGGCCGAGAACGTGACGGCATGACCTTCGGCAATACCGACGTCGAATGTACGCTCCGGGAATCGCTTCATCATGAAGGTCATCGAGCAGCCGGTGGGCATGGCGGGCGTTACGCCTACGATCCGCGGATGCTGCTCAGCCAGTTCCACCAACGTATGACCAAACACATCCTGATAGTTTTGCGGCTGATTTAGCCCGGCTGCGACGTGACGTTTGCCCGTATCCTTGTCAAATTTTCCGGGTGCATGCCATTCGGTCGCCGATTCTTCAGCAGGCTTAAACCCCTTTCCTTTCTGTGTTTTCAGGTGAAGGAGTTTGGGGCCTTTCATCTCCTTTATATCGTTCAGTTTTTCCACGATATCCAATACATTATGTCCGTCGACCGGCCCGAAATACCGGATGCTGAATCCTTCGAACAGATTATGCTGTCTGGATATCAGCGCTTTCAGACTATTGTTCAAACGCAGGATATTGTCGCGCCTGCGGTCGGTGATCAGGTTCATTTTACGCAGCAAACGATACATCGTATACCGCATCCTGTTATACGTCCGGCTGGTCGTTATTTTCACTAAATAACGGCTGATGCCGCCTACGTTCCGGTCGATAGCCATGTCGTTGTCATTCAGGATGATCAACATGTTGTTCGGATTATTCGACGCATTGTTAAGTCCCTCAAAGGCAAGGCCTCCCGTCATGGCGCCGTCGCCAATCACTGCGATCACGCGGCGGTCGACCGTCTGCTGCAGCCCGACAGCCGTGGCAATACCCAGCGCCGCCGAGATGGAGTTCGAGGCATGTCCGGCAATAAAGGCGTCGTATTCGCTCTCTTCGGGATTCGGAAAACCGCTTATGCCGCCTAACTGCCGCAGCGTTGGAAAACGCTCGCGCCGACCGGTCAGTATCTTGTGGCCGTATGCCTGATGACCCACGTCCCAGATGATACGGTCGCGGGGCGTGTTAAATACATAGTGTAGCGCTACGGTCAGTTCTACCGTTCCGAGACTGGCGCCGAGATGCCCCGGATGACGCGACAATACATCTATTATATATTGCCGCAATTCTGCACATACCGCTTCCAAATCTGTTTTTGAAAGTTTTCTCAAATCAGCCGGATCATGGATGCCCTCTAAAAATGATGCTTTATCGTTCACTTTGTACGCTTTTTCTTCTTACAACTCGGCGACAAAGGTAGGCATTTAATTGCGAATTGAGAAGGGTTCATTGCGACGAACGAAACATTCCGGTCTTCTTCGTTTTTCCGGATTGCTTCGCAAGCTCGCAATAACGTGGCACGAAAATTTTTCTCCTTAATTATCATCGGTTTGTACGCTTCCTTGAAAAAAAAAATCATTTTGAAATGTTAAAAATGAATTTTTTGTTTTGAAATTAATTTTCATGTATTACATTTGCCACCGAAAAAATGGATGGAATAGAAAAAAACGCCGAAATTTGCTTGCTTTTCCTGCCTTTTCGGGAAATTATTTGAATTTTACGTTTTTTTAACATAAAAAGTTTTTTGCTGTAATTTATTCTATCTATTTTTGCGATTGCTTATATTATGATTAATAGCCCGTATTCAGACCCGTTATAGAGATAACTACCTGAATATAAGCAGTAAAAGTTAATGAAGAAAAACAAATATTATTAATTAAAACAACTTGAATATGAAAAAATTGAAATTTACTTTAGGTTTAATGCTCTCCATGCTGATGCTGGGAGCAAGCGTTTCGTATGCGCAATTAGCGGGTAATTATTGGTCCGCATATCATGAAGGAGGCTTAACATTGTCCGCCACCGTGCAGGGCTGTAATTTTTTTGCTTCGGACGTTTCTGTCGAATCATGGTGGGAAGACTATCCGACGCTCGAACAGCCTGTTGGTATGGGGAAAGGCACTGGTCTCACTCAAATGATTTTTCAAAAAAGCAGCGTTCAAAGAGAAGGCGAAATCTTTTATAGGAGTAATAACCCAAATAGATGGCCTTATGGTGGTTATGTATACGATGCCGGCACAAACGCTTATGATTCTTACGTACTCAATAGTTTGGGACTCCCTGTTACCGGCGGTTACCCACCCAGTTTGTTCTATCTTCAAAAAAAGAACGAGGGAAAGGCATACAACCGGATTAAAATTGATCTGGCTTACGTTCATGGAAATGAATTGCGACCCACCGTTAAAAGAATCATTACGCTGGGTTTCTGGGCAGATTTTGTAGATGATAACGGAGACGTTGTTGAAGGACAATTTAGCTTAGTTCCTGCTCGCGAACCGATCCCGCCTTCAGTTATTGTAGAAGATTCTGCATGGTTCAGGCCGCACATGGACCGCAAAGATGGCGTTGCTCATTATATCTTTCAAGATGATATATTGGCGTTGTGGGCAAAACACGGACCGATCTGGTCTATTCACTATGAAATAACCGTAAACGATGAGTTTGATGATCCGGACATTTATTACGATCCGCCGATTGGCTCAAGCGTTACTACCACCTATGGACTTCAACTCTATCCTGACGCGGGGATAACCGTTCTTGATCCGGTAATATTTGGTACTACAGCGGCTTCTTTTGGCGAGACGTTCTTCTGGCATTCACAAAAGGATTTTGTATTTACAGTTAAAAGCGCAAAACCGATTACTGTAACAACCGATCCTGTACGTTATGATAACCGCTGGAATGAAACAGGCTTGCAAGTCGTTGATAACGAAGACGGAACCTATACTATAACCATTGTGTGGGTAAATAAACCGATGAAAATATTCATAACTACTGACGGCGATGATCCGGATCCCGAAGACCCAGAAGACCCAGAAGACCCAGAAGACCCAGAAGATCCTGAAGACCCAGAAGATCCTGAAGATCCCGAAGATCCTGAAGATCCTGAAGACCCCGAAGATCCTGAAGATCCCGAAGATCCGGAAGACCCCGAAGATCCGGAAGACGAAGACGAAGTTGAGACTCAAAGCGATGAAACCGGAAATGCTGCAATCGCTACCGATGCTGTATGGGCTGCTGGCGGAACGCTTTATGTACAGACTTCCAATCCTGCAACACTTTCGATTTACACTGTAACCGGTCAACTTTTCCAACAGGTATCTGTTAGCGGCAGCTACTCATCAACCTTGCCGAAGGGCCTCTACATTGTACAACTGAATGGCAAAGCCTACAAAATTATTAATTAATCACTAATAAACTTTGAAAAAAATCCCGAAGCAGTACGCTTCGGGATTTTTTTTTCAGCCGTGCTGTCAATCCATTATTAAATCGGCAATAAAACCCGCTTTTATTTTTTACTTGACTTGATCAATGAGCAGACATGCGGCCAACCGTGGTTGGTAAACGCTGTCGTAAAGGAAATCATTTTAAAAGTTGTACGAAAATCCTGCATGGACTATTGCATATCCATACCCTGCTTCTGCAAAGACGGCAATCGAATTAGCAAAAGGATAACGTGCGCCGACAAAAACTGTACAGGCCGGTTTGCCATCCCGAAATGTAGCATCAAAGGATTTTTCAAGGTACAGGCTATAGCCTCCCAAGACGCCTGTATAGGTATCCAACTTTTCCACAAATGAATAATGCAACGTACTGCGGACGCCAATAACAACTTCATAGTAAGTATAATCATGATACCGCCCTGCATATTTCCCGAACGAACAGCCGCCTAACCCACCTATGCCCCATGCGCCTCTGCCGCTGAACAAACGGTCCATGACGATACGCTCATAAGAAAGGTTGATGTAAAGCGGGAGTCGGCTTTTGCTCTCGTAATAATTACCGGTATACCCTGTATGTATCTTTTCGCCAATACCTGCGCCAAGGCTCACGGTATTTTTTGGGCTATTATGTACTGTGCCTTTCCCGTCCTGCGACAGGGTAAGTAACTTGCTTTGCGCCTCGGCATTGCCTTTTCTGGCGCTTTTCCGATACCATTTCATCGCTTCACGATCACTTCCCGTAACGCCATGACCGGTCGAGTATAACTCGCCGAGATAGTATTGCGCTTCGGCATTACCGCGTTTTGCGGGCTTTCGGGTCAATTGAAAAAGCTCGTCGGTTGTCTGCATTTCAATCTTTTCCTCATAGATCAGCCTGATTAATTTCAGCAGACACTGCTCATCATGCTCCATGCACATGCGGTACATCATGGCGGCGCCGCTGTAGTTCTCTGCCGACGCCATGGCGTCGCCTTCCTGTTTTTCGCGCTGTGCAAATACCGCCGGCGAACTGAACAGGCATATCATCCATATTATTTTTTTCATGGCGCTACGGGTTACTGTACAGCTGATACGGGAACGACGCGCCCCTTTGCAAAAGTACTGCCGGACAGGATACCCACCACCTGATATTCGCCATCCTGCCGGACGAAAACAGGCCCGCCGTCGTTGCCCCGTTCGGTATTGTCATTCGAAACCATGATGGTACGGTTGACGTCCAAGCCCTGTTTTGCAACCTGCGAAGTAGAATATATGGGCGTAACCTGTATGCTTTCAGCGCCCCGTCCATACGGGAATCCCAATACTTCCAGATCGGTTTGCACGGGAAGCGTTGACGATAGCGGATTGTTGAACTTCAAGCCTGTCCTTTCCTGTGTCTGGTAGGAAGCCCAATCGGTATCGTCGACAACGCCTTTGCGTACGACCACCCTCGACCGGCCGCTCCTGATGCTTTCCACCCTGTCGGTGGTACGGTTGATCTTTGCTTCGCCGCCGTTGAACGAAAATCGTTTTCCCGAACTCGAAATGGCTGTAAAATAGGAAACTACCGACCCGCCGTTGTTGGCGACAATGTTATAATCCGGATAATGGGCATCCTTGATGATTTCGTAATAATACCAGGGTTCTATCACATGCCGCGCGGTAATGAAACGTCCGTCATTTAACAGAAATCCTGTGCCCACAATTTTGGGTATCTTTTCATCAATGACCCTTGTGGCGCCATTGCGATAGGTAATGACTGTTTTATCCAAAGCAATGGCAAAGACGAGGTGACTTAGATTGTTGATGTCGCCAACCGTTTCTGCGCGTCCGACTTCACTCTCGGCGCCTGCGTAACTGTTAGCGCCGACGCTGTTGCCGCCTCCGTTGTTATTTGAAGAAGCATTTGCAGCGGCAGAGGTGGCAACTAATGAAGTGACATTATTCAGCCTCCGCTGCATATAATCCATTTCCCTTTTATAGACGTCGGTCTGCGCATTGTTTTTGTTTAGTTCTTCGGCCAAAGCGTCGGCTTCTTTTTGGATGGCAGCCAATTCTTCTTTGTTCTGCCCTATTTCGCCGGCCAAAGCGTCGGCTTTTTTATTATTTTCGTCCATCGCCGCGGCGAGTTCAGCGTTCTTTGCCAGCAGTTTTTCCTGTTTCTGATAAGAGAAAATACCCCAGCCGACAGAGCCTGTCAGGACAAGTCCCAGTACAACGCATAAAACGGTGATGGCTGTCTTGTATGGACGTAATGCCTGCTGGCGGAAGAGGCTTAACCGTCGTGTGAGCCTGATGCTTCCTACTCCTGATTTATTGCCCGAAGGAAGAAGAAAGCCGAGGCGGGGGCCGCCGGCGGAAAACTGAATTTCGTCGCCGTTTTGTAAATACCATTCCCTATCTACTTTTACGCCATTGAGAAAAGTGGGGTTGGTGGTCGATAGCTGTACTAACTTCCACTTGTCGCCCGACCGGATAATCGCTGCATGCCGTCGGCTGACAGTCGGATAGGAATCGTCGAATCGCACCTGACATTTGGGGTCGCGACCGATCTCAATCCGGTCAACAATAATCTCCTGCGATTGACCTGTTTTGTGGTACCTGGAATTGTTTTTATGTTCGAGAATGTAATACTGTCTTCCCGATCCTCCGAATAGGGAACCGATACCGGAACCTAATGATGAGGAAAATGAACGTCTGTAAGGTTGTGTTGCCCGTGTCATAATGTTTAATTTTTAATATGTATAATTAGTAATTAATCGAATGATGAAAGCGGTATTTCCATGAAAAGTAAAAGGGTGGAACCTATCCGGATCAGGTCGAAATTTTTCAATTCGCCTTCGTCAGTGAGTTTGTCGTTGACAAAAGTACCGTTACTCGACTGTTCGTCCCTGAATTTAAATTTACGGTCGACCGCTCTATAGAGTATGGAAAAGTGCTTTTCGGATACCGATGAATCGCCCTGAATGACCACATGCGACGAAGCGTCGCGTCCGATCGTGTTCTTTCCCTCGTAAAGCGGAAAGGATTGGCCATTAGGCGAATGGCTGTACGACACCAGAAAGCCGGTCAGTTTCTTTCTTTCCGCATCGGTTTTTTCTTCCTCATAATTAGCGCCCTGAATAATCGTTCCACCCGCCGGCGCTTTTTTTTCGACTTCCGGCTCTTTTTTATGTCCCGTAAACGGATTACTGCAGACAGGGCAAACCGTGTCGTCAGGTTTTACCGGATATCCGCATGACGCGCATCCCTTAATTGTAGCCCGAAGATTCATATCGTCAGGCTCAAAACCTGCAATAGTTGACCGGGGGTTACAATCATCCGTAACATATCCGCACGGCGACATTCCTTCATTACCTGGTGCGTCATTCATTGACGCATTACATTTCTCACAAATTACATTTCCGCCGGGATTGTCCCAGCCACAATTTTTGCATCTCATATTGTTACTGTTTAAAATTACCGGACGCAAATGTAGGTATGAATTTTTTGATAAAATTCAAATAAACAGGGCAAAACATAAAATGGCGTCCTGCATACATGAAATGATATGCTGGTTACATGAAACGCCGTACGGGGTTGTTAAAATAATTTAGCGGAAAAGATTTTTCTTTTTCCGAAAAAAACTTTTACTTTGTAACCGAATAATCAATTAATCAACAATAGTCATGGCACGCTATTTAGACCCGAAAAATGATTTGACTTTCAAGCGCATATTCGGCGAACATCCCGATCTGCTGATAAATTTTCTGAATGCGGTGATGCCCTTGCCGACAGATAACCCGATAACGGAAATAGAATACCTTCCGTCGGAACAGGTGCCCGACAATCCGGGCAGAAAGAACTCACTTGTGGACGTCAAGTGCAAGGACAGAAGCAGGCGCATGTTTATCATAGAGATGCAGATGCTGTGGACAGACGACTTCACAAACCGACTGGTTTTCAATGCGGGAAAGGCCTATGTGCGCCAACTGGAAAAGGGCGAGAGTTTTAACCTGCTGCATCCTGTCTATACGCTTGCACTGCTGGATGAGAACTTCGATGCAAAGACGGAAGAATTTTACCATCACTATCAGATCGTAAACCGCGACAATACCGAAGAGGTAATCGAGGGACTCGAATTTGTACTGGTCGAACTGAAAAAATTCAGGCCGGACAAATGGCAGGACCGTAAAACAGCGATCCTGTGGATGCGTTTTTTGCGGGAGGTAAACGAAAATATGAAAGTGTTGCCCGAAGAATTGGCAAAAAATGAACTGATAAGCAGGGCGGCAGAACTGTGCGAGGAAGCCGCATTTACCCCTGAGGAACTTGCCTTCTACGAAGGGTACTGGGACATTGTTCGAACGGAAAGAACCTTAAGAGAAGGATCGCTTGCGAGAGGCAAGGCGATAGGCATGGAAGAAGGCAAGGCGGTAGGCATGGAAGAAGGCAAGGCGGTAGGCATGGAAGAAGGCAAGGCGATAGGCAT
>Ga0082212_10000730_pt1 | contig 48043 bp, 31 predicted proteins | sample TergutNt197P3_FD_71548 | JGI IMG/M metagenome (GOLD analysis project Ga0082212, IMG submission 71548) | Neocapritermes taracua P3 segment gut microbial communities from Petit-Saut dam, French Guiana - Nt197 P3 | ecosystem: Host-associated > Arthropoda: Insects > Digestive system > Gut ... | reverse complement strand
CAGATTAGCCACGAGGCAAACGTAAATATTGCGCAGGGAAAAACGACACTTAAACTCGCTTCGCTGTCGCCGTATATCGACCCGCAGGGGATACAGGTAAAGGGGCTGGGCGATTTTACAATTCTGTCGATTAATTTTCGAACCAATTATATGCAAAATCTTGAGGACTCGCCTGAGGTTAAAGCATTGCGTTCGCAGTTGGAAGCGCTTCAATTTAAGATTGAAGACGAAAAGGCGGCAATAGCGCTTCTTAAAGAAAAAGAGGCATTTCTGGTTGCCAACAGAGCAATACTTGTGAAAGAGACGCCCATTTCGATTGAGCAAATGAAAAGTATGATTGATTTGTACACTTCGAATATGGAGTTGGTTATAACCACAACGGTTAGAAAGAACAGGCTTATTGCCGATTACGAAAAAGAGGTGGCGGCAATTCAGCGTCAACTATCTGATAAACTTAGAAGTAGGAATAGTCCATCGGGCGAAATACATATAACGGTTTCTGCCGACAGGCAGGTAAACGCAAAATTAGACATAAGTTACATTGCAATGAATGCCGGCTGGTATCCTTCGTACGACATAAGGGTTACGGATATTAACAATCCGGTTACGATTTACCACAAGGCAAATGTGTTTCAGAATACGGGCGTTTCGTGGGACAACGTGGCGCTTAGTTTTTCGAATGCAACACCTTGGCGGTCGGGGAATATTCCTGCGCTATATCCTTGGTTTATTGATTTTTATCAGCCTATGCCAATTATGCCAAGCGCAAGGTCGGCAATGGGAACAAGAAATCAAATTGCGATGGATATGGAAATGGAGGTGGCTGACGAAAGTATTATGATGATGAGTGTTGCTGCGCCTGCTTTGGCAGCAGCGCCTGTTGTAGCGAAACAGGTTGGGCAAACAACCGTTACTTTCGAAGTTGCAACTCCATACACCATTCAATCTGACGGCGAGATACAAACAGTTGAAATTCAGCAACTGACAGCGCCGGCAGATTATAAATACGTTTCAATTCCTAAACTGTCCGAATCGGCGTATCTTTCGGCAAATATTGCCGATTGGGCTCAGTTCAGCCTTCAATCGGGCGAGGCATCTTTGTATTTCGACAATGCTTTCATCGGCAAAACCAATCTATCTGTAAATCAACTGCAAGACACATTAACAATATCGCTGGGGGCGGATAACAGCATTCTTGTAAAAAGAGAAAAGAGGCAGGATTTTACAGCCAGAAGGATAATTGGCTCGAACAAAACCGAAACATATTCGTTTTTGATTACAGTGAGAAACAACAAGTTAGCGCCAATAAAAATTTCGCTGCAAGACCAGATTCCGATTTCCTCAAACAGCGGCATAACCGTAGAGGCAGTCGAGTTGTCGGGCGGGCGGCGCGATGCGGCAACAGGCATTGTTACGTGGGACTTGGATATGAACCCGTCAGAAACCAAGCAGATAATATTCTCATACTCTGTTAGATACCCAAGAGACAGAACAATAATTCTGGAATAATGAAATTTCTTGGCAACGTAGTGTGGTTTGTTTTTGGCGGATTTGTAATTGCAATTCAGTATTGCATTGGCAGTCTCATACTCTGTTAGATACCCAAGAGACAGAACAATAATTCTGGAATAATGAAATTTCTTGGCAACGTAGTGTGGTTTGTTTTTGGCGGATTTGTAATTGCAATTCAGTATTGCATTGGCAGTCTGTTGCTTATGGTAACAATTGTGGGCATTCCGTTTGGTCTTCAAACGCTGAAAATGGCACATTTGGCAATATGGCCCTTTGGCAGAGACTCTACGGCTAACTCAAAATCTTCGGGGTGTTTATCATTAATAATGAATATTTTATGGTTGATATTCGGCGGGATATGGATTGCAATATCTCACGCCGTTTTGGGCGCATTGCTTTGCATAACCATAATCGGCATACCCTTCGGATTGCAACATTTTAAACTTGTTATAGTGGCGCTTAACCCATTCGGAAGAAAAATTGTGAAAGGCTGATATTCACTCTCACATCCTGGTTAGGTTGCTTTGATAGTATTGACTTTTTCAGTTGGAGTTCTTTCAACGTTGCGGATGCGCACTTGGTGCATCACATTTTTGGCAACTTCGGCAAAAGCGGCTCCGGTAAATGATTCGGGGTTGGTTGCTATCGGAATTCCGTTATCGCCGCTTTCGCATATACTTTGAACAATCGGAATCTGGCCCAGTAATTCTAATTCAAGTTTATCAGCAAGCATTTTTCCACCGTCTTTCCCGAAAATATAATATTTATTTTCAGGAAGTTCGGCAGGCGTAAACCACGACATGTTTTCAATTAACCCCAAAACAGGTACATTAATTGACTTGCTTTGAAACATGCCGACTCCGCGTATAACATCGGCTAACGCCACATCCTGCGGCGTGGTTACAATAACAGCCCCCGTTACCGGCACCGATTGCACAAGGGTAAGATGAATATCGCTTGTTCCGGGCGGAAGGTCAATCAGTAAATAATCGAGTTCGCCCCAGTTGCCTTCAGTAATCAGCTGTTTCAGTGCATTTGAAGCCATTGGGCCACGCCAGATTACAGCGTTCTCGCTATCTACAAAAAAACCTATGGACAGAAATTTTACACCATATTTTTCAATGGGATTTATTACTTCTCGACCTCTAACTTTTTCGCCGGTTGGCCGGTCGCTTTCTGCACCAAACATTTTAGGGATTGAAGGGCCAAAAATATCAGCGTCGATAAGCCCAACTTTTGCCCCTGTATTTGCCAGCGCAACCGAAAGGTTAACTGCAACTGTCGATTTCCCAACACCTCCTTTGCCCGATGCTACAGCAACAATATTTTTTACCTGCGACAGTACAGGGCGCTCCATGTCGTGAACGAATTTAACCGCAATATTGCCTTCTATTTCCATGTGTTCACCGAGGCACTCCTTAACAGTTTCTTCGCACGACAAAACAAGGGCTTCAATATTAGGATCGTCGCTGCGCTGAAAAACCAGAGAAAAACTGATACGCTGCCCCGCAATCCTGATTTCCTGAACCATACCGAGCGAAACAATATCTTCTCTGCTCCCGGGATAAAACACAAATCTCAAAGCATCAGTTACATTTTTGGGAACAATTAATTTTCTGGAAGTACCTGCCATATTGTTGCTTTATTAGTCTTTTGATACCAGCATACTGTCGAATAGAGACTGATTATTAATTACGTCAAGCGCATTTAGAATAACCTTATCGTCTTGGTAATATAATTTGTAAAATTCATTTCTTGAAAATAAGTCGCGGGCAATCAGCGATTTAATTTCCTTTTTAAATTCATTTCTCGTAAAATTCAAACTTTCTTCATTTTTTGCAATTCCTTCTTTTTCCCCCATAGCCACTAATTCGTCAATCATTTTATCGGTAACTATAAATTCTTTATCAAATTTTTTGAAGTCGTTATAAATTTCCAATAATTTCTGACGATCGTTATCTATATAATCCAGCACATAACTATAAATAATATCATTTCTGCGGAACCGATTAACATACTGGTAATGAGACGAAGTGTCAATTGGTATAAAAATATCAGGGACAATACCTCCTCCGCCAAAAACCGTTCTTCCATTCACTAATGTTGTATATGCCAGCGAGTCGGCCATCGAAATATTATTGACACTAAACATTTCATCATTTCTGTTTCTGTATTCTTGCCTGTATTCAGTTACATCGCCGTCATACGGTTTTTGGATACATCTTCCGCTTGGCGTATAATAATGGGCAGTGGTCAACCTGACAACCGAGCCATCGGTAAGGTAAAACGGCCTTTGAACAAGGCCTTTACCGTATGTGCGCCTGCCAATTATTAAACCGCGATCCCAGTCTTGTATAGCTCCTGAAACAATTTCGCTGGCCGAGGCCGACTCTTCATCAACCAGTACTACCAGGTTGCCATCCATAAATACTCCTGCCGATGTTGATTTGTATTCCCGCTGCTGTTCATTTTGACCGTTGGTATAAACAATCATTCTGTCTCTTTTCAGAAACTGGTTAGCAAGTTCAACGGCTGTATTCAAATACCCTCCTGTATTTCGGCGCAAGTCGAGCACAAGGTTTTTGATGTCCTGCGCTTTCAGTTCGTTCATGGCTTCATGAAACTCGTCCATTGTAGTAGCCGAAAAATTATTCAGTTTAATATAGCCTGTCGATTCGTCGAGCATATATGATGCATCAATGCTGTAAATAGGAATTCTATCGCGAACAACGGTAAAATCAAGTAATTCGGTTTTCGGTTTTCTGAGAACCTTTAATCCTACTGTTGTCCCTCGTCTGCCCCGCAGCAAATCCTGTACATCAGAATTTTTAATGCCTGTTCCGGCAACATTTTTTTTGTCTATTTCCACAATTCGGTCGCCGGCAAGCAACCCAACTTTTTCTGATGGCCCTCCGGCAACAATGGCTGTAACAAGCAGAGTATCCTTAAAAATATTAAATGAAATACCAATACCTTCAAAATTACCCTGAAGCGGCTCATTCATTCTTGCAACGTCTTCTTTTGAGATGTATGTTGAATGCGGATCCAGTTCTACTAATAACTTAACTATCGCATCTGCAGTTATTTTTTCAATATTGACAGTATCAACGTAATAATTGTTTACCAGCATTAAAAGTTGACCAAACTTCATCTGGTTTAGCTGAAGGGCTTCCTGAGCATGCGCAATTGCCGGCCCCAGCGACAGTGCAAGTGAAATAATTAAGCCGGCTAACGGTATTCGAAATGACAATTTTTGCATCTAATTTTACTTTTTACTATGACATAGTTTAACTGTTACTCCCACTCAATAGTTGCGGGCGGTTTCGGCGAGATGTCGTAAACCACGCGGTTGACACCTTCAACGTTATTTATAATATCTTTTGCAACACCGGTCAGAAAAGCGTAAGGAAGCTCTATAACATCTGCCGTAATTGCATTTACCGAATGCACTGCCCTTAAAACCACAGCATTGCCGTACGTGCGTTCGTCATTCTTTACGCCTGTTGCCTGCACCGGAAGCAGTATAACACCTGCCTGCCATATCTTATCGTAAAGGCCGGCTTTACGCAGAGCATCGATAAAAATTTTATCGGCATTTTGAAGAATTGCCACGCGCTCGGCAGTGATTTCGCCCAAAATACGCACACCAAGTCCCGGCCCCGGAAACGGATGGCGTCCAAGCAGTTCGTCAGGAATACCAAGCGTCTTTCCGATGCGGCGAACCTCATCCTTATAGAGTAACCTCAGCGGTTCGACAATGCCAAGGTTCATCTTTTCGGGAAGGCCGCCGACATTATGGTGCGACTTTATGAGTTTGCCCTCGGCATTGAGCGACTCAAGAATATCGGGATATATCGTTCCCTGCCCAAGCCATTTAATCCCGTCGAGCCTTTGCGCCTCTTCGTCGAATACCTCTATAAACAGACGGCCAATGATTTTGCGCTTCTGTTCGGGGTCGGTAACTCCCTTTAGTTCATTGAGGAACAGGTCGGCGGCACGCACGCATATCACATTAAGTCCCAGCTTACTGTATTGCTCCATTACCTCTTCGGGCTCGTTCCTGCGCATAAGTCCCGTATCGACGAATATCGAAACGAGATTGCTGCCTATGGCCCTGTGGAGAAGTACGGCCGTTACGGTCGAATCAACACCGCCCGACAATCCCAATACTACCTTTTCATCGCCCAATTCCGATTTCAGTTCGGGAATCGTCCATTTTACAAATTCTTCCGGGCTCCAATTTTCAAGCATTGCCCTTTCTGTCATTTTTTTCATAAACTGTTGTTAATAATTTATTAACTTGTTTTTATCGTTTTTTCCAGAAATACTTTTCAAAAACCTTATGTAATTGCTTTGTAATATTCTCTATTTCTGTCGGTTCTCTGCCCTGAAAAACAGATTTATTATAAAACGCTATGTTTTTATTTTCGCTGTCTGCAATAATTGCGTATAGTGTTGAATTTGCCTTTGTGGGTACTTGATAAATAGATACCACCCCCATAGTTAAAATTGTTGTTGCTATACCGAGGCCTACTCCTTTTGCAACTTGACCTCCGTAATTACCTTTAGCTCTTGTAAATCCGTTTTGAACAACAATTAATCCAAATCTTTTGTTATTTGCAACCAACAAAGAATCAACCACAGGTGTGATTGGAATATTATTTATACGTCTGTTCTGTTCTGTCGTCATTATCAAGTAATTCAATTCCTGTTCCAGCGATATTCTGTCAAAAAAATTGGTAATTTCTATCTCTTCCGGAGCTAAGCCAAGCCTGTATCTGAATGTTTCCAACGCTTCATTTAACACTGCTTTTGCATAATTCGAAACCGAATCATTGTAGGCATGCCTGTTCCCCTGTTCAATAAGCGAAATATAGGAAAACGGCTCAATTTTAAGCATTTCATTTATTTCAGACGGCTTAACATCAGAGGTAAAAAACTTAGATGCACTGCATGAAGTACATAAAATGACTATCCCCAAAAACAATTTTATTCTTTTCATGAAAATTTCATTCAAAAAACAAAAGTAAGAATAACCGATAAAAATTTATATTTAATTTTGTAAAGATTGTTAACTAAATAAAAACAAAAAATGGATTTACAGGTCAAGGGAAAAGTATATATGGTTGCCGCTTCGAGCAAAGGGCTTGGGTTTGGCATTGCCCGCGAATTGGCAAAAAACGGGGCAACGGTTTGCATTGCCAGCCGAACAAAAACAGAAATTGAAACGGCCGCAAATAATTTAAGAGAAGAAACGGGTACAACTATTCATGCGACTGTTTTGGATGCCTCCAGCGCTGAGTCGATTCAAAACTGGATTTCGGAAGTTGAAACAGCATTTGAACGTATCGATGGGCTTGTGGTAAATGCAGGCGGGCCTCCTCCCGGCAAATTCGACGATTTTACAGACACACAATGGGACACTGCATTTAACCTAACACTTATGAGCGCCGTGAGAATGATTCGCGGAGTTTTACCCGTAATGCGAAATGCAGAATGCGGCTCAATCCTGACAATAACTTCTGTTTCAATAAAAGAACCTATCGACAGACTGTTGCTTTCCAATGTATTTCGTTCAGGAGTTACCAGTTTGGTAAAAAGCCTTTCCAACGAGCTTGCTAGCCAAAACATAAGAGTGAACAACCTTGTACCGGGAAGAATTGACACCGACCGTATAAAATCGCTGGATAAAAGCCGTGCTGAAATTATGGGAATACCGGTTGAAGAAGCTAAAGCTAAAAACGAGGCCTCCATTCCCGTGGGGCGATACGGAACTACGGAAGAATTTGGGCGTGCCGGAGCTTTCCTGCTTTCGCCGGCGGCATCGTACATAACCGGAGTGAGCCTTGCCGTTGACGGCGGCTTGCTAAAAACAGTATGGTAATTTTTTGAAAAATAAAAACAAGTTAAATGGGTAAAATTTCACAGCGTTTGTGGCCATTATGGCGTATTTTACTTGCCGGATTAATCCTGACAGCTTTGGTAATAAGCGCAATACTGAGCTGGCATTACATTACCGGCAAAGCTATGGCAGGTTGCGGTGGCGGAAGCCCATGCAGCAATGTTCTTGGCAGTCGATGGTCGGCGCTGGCCGGAGTATTTCCTGTCAGCGGTTTGGCACTGGGGATGTATTTTGCTATGCTGATTGTTGTTTTTTTTATTGGGGCCGACACTGAAATCTCAGTTCGACGCTTGGCTTGGAGTGTTATTCTTGTATTTTCGGGTGCAGTTGCCGGCAGTGCAATTTGGTTTACGGCTGTCCAGAAATGGATTATTGGCGAGCATTGCCCTTATTGTATGACTGCCCATATCGCCGGCCTCTTCGTAACTGTGCTGGTTATCTGGCGAGTTTTTAATGAATTTGAGAACCTTCCGGGTGAAAGTAATACCATGCTTTCACGAAGGCGACTTATTCGTCCGTTACAAGTGCTTGTATTTGTTTTTTCAGGTTTGGCGCTGGCCGGTATTTTGGCTGCTGTACAAATTAGCATTATGCCTTCGGCAGTAAATCAGGAAGGCAGTTTATGGGATAGTCAGGCGAGTATCGACTATCATGATGCCCCGATGATTGGTTCGCCGGATGCTCCTTATATAGTAACCGTACTTTTTGATTATCAGTGCTCACATTGCCAGAAAATACATTTTATGCTTGAAGACGCAGTACGCCTGTATGAAGGGAAGTTAGCCTTTTTGCTGTGCCCGGCGCCATTGAATAGTACGTGTAACCCATACATACTGCATGATGTTGAGGCATCCCGAAATTCATGCGACTTAGCCAGAATTGGCCTTACGGTATGGTATGCCAACCGTAGAGCTTTTGCCGAGTTTGATAATTGGATGTACTCGTTTGAGACCGGCAGCAGGTGGCTACCGCGCAGTCTTGAAACGGTTCGGGCGAAAGCAGTTGAGCTGATAGGCCGGGATAAATTCGACACTGTGTGGTCAAGCCCGCAGGTTGAACAGTATCTTCAAAAAAGTATTCGTATTTACGGTCAGACAATACAGGGAGGCAGGAGCGGCATACCCAAAATGATTTACGGTTCACGCTGGATAATCCCCGAACCGTACAATGCTGAAGAATTAATTTCAATACTGCAAAAAAGTTTATCTGTACCTTTGCTATAATTTTTGGGAATTGCATTAAATTATATTTGGATTTTAATTTTTTACATTTTATATTTGTAATTGGAGTTGAAATAATTAAACCATAATTAACTATGAAAACAAAAAGTAATTTTCTGTTCATTCTTGCAATGGCGTTTGTACTGCCGGTTGCTGTAATTTTTTCTATAATTTCATGTGCAGATACCAAACTTGAAAGACCTGAAGGGCCGTGCGACATATATGCTGCCGAAGGTACACCTTGCGTGGCAGCCCACAGCACCACACGGGCATTATACGCATCGTACAATGGGCCGCTTTACCAAGTTATGCGCCAGTCAGACTCCAAAACTCTGGATATAGGTGTTGTTCAACCAAGTAATGGCAACCAGGGAGGGTATGCCGATGCTGCCGCACAAGATGCTTTTTGTGAAAATACTCTTTGTCGGATAACCATTATTTACGACCAGTCTGATAAAGGCAATCACCTTTATCAAGCTCCCCCCGGGCCGGTATATATAGGACCGGGAAAAGGAGGATTTGATGAATTACCAATAGCCGACATGGCACCAATTACCATTATGGGACATAAGGTTTACGGCACATTTATAATGCCCGGAATGGGATTACGCAACAACGATGCAGTAGGACTTGGTATTAACGACGAGCCTGAAGGTATTTATATGGTTGTCGATGGTACACACTACTCTCACGGTTGCTGTTTTAACTACGGAAATACCTCAACAAATAGCGATGCAGTAGGCAGAGCCACAATGTCAACTGTATATTTTGGCACGGCTACCGCTTGGGGCAGCGGAGCAGGCACAGGCCCATGGATCATGTCGGATATGGAAGCCGGTTTGTTTTCAGGCTATAATACTAAGGTTAATGAAGAAAATCCAACCATCAATTGGCGCTTTGTTACCGGAATGGTTAACGGCGGTGGCGGAAATATATGGGAAATACGTGGAGGAAATGCACAGGAAGGCGAACTGTCTGTTTTCTATAAAGGAATCAGGCCACAGTCTAACGAGAACAGTAATTATTATCCGATGAACAAAAAAGGCTCTATTCAGCTTGGTAATGGCGGCGATAACGGAAATGGTTCGGCCGGTACTTTCTATGAAGGTGTTATGACTTCGGGTTATCCGAATGATGCTGCAATAAATGCTGTTCAGGCAAACATAGTCGCAGCAAAATACGATGTGCAGCAAGTGGGCTTATCGCGTGTTACAACTTTTACTCCGGGAACATCTCAGGAAGTTACGGTTAGTTTTACCAATACAACGGGAAGGCCTGCAAAAAAAGTTAAATTAAGCGTGAATCTGCCATCAGGTTGGAATGCAGTACTTTCAGGAACAGATAAAGATGTAAAATCATTTTCATCGGTAGCAAAAGGGAAAACGATAGAGGCAACTTTTACGGTTACTTCTCCCCAACCGACAGGTACAGGTTACATTACCGCCAAGGCTGAATGGGGCAACAGCGAAAGATTTGATATAAGCACCCAAAGGATAAGAAATGTTCTACCTGTCAAAATAAACGAAGTAAGATTAAGCACCGGTATAAACCCGACAAATCAATTTATTGAACTTTACAATGCTGCAGATGTGGAAGTAGATATGTCAAACTGGTCAATTCTGAATACAAAAAGCGAATGGGCTACTGTAAAATTAGCAAGCATACCGACAGGGACGAAGATTCCGGCTAAAGGATTTTACCTGCTCAGTATGGCAAACTCAGGATTGGCTTCATCTGCCAGACAAGGAGAAAACAATATTAACGTAATTAATACCACCGATTTTAGAGTAGGGCAACAAATTGATATTGATGGCGAAAAAAGAACAATACAAATCATAGGTACACCGGCCTCGGCTATGACTACCGTTTTTGTTCCTGTTTCTACCGGCCCCTGGTTAATCATCCCTGCCGGCTCAACAAATATACCGGTAAAAAACGCAAATGGCTTTGTAGTTGGCCAAAAGATTGGTATTGATAAAGGCGGGAATTACGATGAAGCCATTGTTACTAAAGTAGGCAAAGCGTCCACTCAAACCAAGCTTGCTGTTGAAGCCAAAGCCGGCGAAACAGTAATCAAGGTTAATTCAAGTATAAATTTGACTGTTGGCGATATATTGACAATTAACACAGGCGCCCGCAAAGAAATTGTTGAAGTAAAACGAATTATTAATACTGCTACTGAACCTCGTGGCGGAGGTTTGGAATTGACTTTCAACAGGATTCCCGGAGAGGTTGAACTAACTGCGCCATTAAAAAAAGACCACATGCTGGCTGTTGATGTATCATGCCCCGGAACGGGAATAAGTTTTTCTCCGGCAACACGTTTTGAGCATAAAAGCGGTGATGCTGTTCAGGCACTTGGCAGTGGTATTAAACTCGACAGAGCTTTGGATAATAATCATGAGATGGGAACGCCGATTATTAATTCTGCCGTAAAATCTACGGGTTATCAAGATGTTGCTACTCCAAATCAATGGTTTGGCGATCCTCTTTCAGCTGAGGAAGGTTCAATAGCATTAATGGATGCCGGTGGACAAGTTGTTGTCGATGCTGTGATTTACGGATCAGAGCAAACTAATTCAGGCGCCAATGGTAATATTACCACCCCTGAACTGGCTACGCTTGAAGGTATTCAAACTCAAAGGGGTTGTATTGTTATAGTTCCCGGTTCGAACAGAAGAGTAGTTGCTTCACTTTCGACTGCAGTAGAAATAAACAGAAGTTTCGGCAGATATCCCGACGGCGCTGATACTGACTGTAATTGCAACGATTTCAGAGTGCAGGACTTCATCACTTTATTAACTCCGGCAACTTCAGGAACAAATAATATTAAAATTGCAAGTACATCGGGTTTTGCTTCCGGGCAACAAGCTACTATTGGTTCAGGGGCAAAAAGCCAAACATTTTCTATTGTTGAAGTTGGTACTACAGGCGGAACAACCGTGACTACTGCCACTAATGCAGGAGCAACAATTATCCCTGTTGTTAGTGCTCAAGGATTTAATGCCGGCCAATCGTTTACCATTGGAAACGAGACAGCTACTGTTGCTTCTGTTGTTGCGGTTCGTCGCCGTGTCGGAGTTGCAACTGTCCCTGTCGATACGATTAAAATTACTCAACCGCTTACTGCCGCACATGCAGTTGGAACAAATGTTTACGGCAGTGGCATTACGTTTAACACAAGTTTTACCTCGTCGTTTGAGAGTGGCACGCCGGTATCAAATGGCGCTCCCACACCGGGTGGCCAGAATAAGTACGCAAGTAAGCCTTAGGGAAATTGTATTTGTTTGAGTAAAAAATAGTGACCCCGACAGGATTCAAACCTGTAACCTGCTGATCCGTAGTCAGCTACTCTATTCAATTGAGCTACGGGGCCATTGTAAAGGCGGTGCAAATATAATATTTTTTTGATAAAAACAAGGTGAGATCAAAAATACTGCAACAAATAAGGCAATCTTAAGTGGACTGAAGATTGACAGGCAAAATAATATCTTTTTAACGTCAGTTCGACATAAAAACGAGAATAACATATTTGCTATTGGCATGATATGTCCATTCGGACATTAATATCAATAGCGGCTTAATGGCCAAAATTCCGCAGATAATCAAATAGTTATAAACCGTAAATTTGAAATCTAAAATCGTAAATTATATAATTTGCTATTGATATTTAATCCCTAACGGGATTTTATTATATCGAACTCACGTCTTTTTAGACTTATTCCGGAAACAATTTAACACCTTTCTTTGTGCATGTTTGCCGTTCATTTAACACAATAAAAAAAGCTCGGGAATCGCAACGCCGCTGAAAAAGTCCGGATTAAAGGTACTAAAACGCGTACATAAATCGAAAACACCGAGCCCGGGTTCGTTAGTTTTTTTGAAAACTTTTTTTCCCTTGCGGGTAAATTAGTTTTTTTGGAAACCTCCTGTTCCCTTGCTGCCACTTTCATGGAAGCCTAAGAGGGGTCTTTAGCTTTCCCCTTTCCCCCCATCTGTCACTCCACCATATAGAACCAGCTACCTGGTTAACTGTCAGGTGCTCTACTTCGAATAGAGCTCCCAGTTCTATGTTCCTGTTAAAGGACGTACAAATATACTAAATATTTTTTTATAAAAAAATATTTTAGCATTTTTTTTACATTTTATTCAATATTTTTCTGTTCAAGTTTAATAACCTTATTACTGTTCTTTTCTATTAGCTCGTCGAACAGCAGGCCGCTGTTTGCCTGATACTGGCTAATCACCTTCCTGGCGCCTATCCAGTTGAAACTTTCTCCCAGGAACCAGCGCGTTCGCTGTGCGGTAAGTTCCAATTTCACTCCGTAGCCGGTAATCTCCTCTTCGTTTATATAGTGAGGAAGAACTACTTTCTTTCCGTTACGCATTGCCTCCTTGATTTTTAGAAGCTCGGTAGTGGGGCGAACCTTTTGAAAATCGCCGTTGTAGAAAACGGGCATGGTGGCTCTCCTGAAGTTTATTTCCCGTATCTCTCCATCTATTTTCTGAGGAATGAAAGGTATCCAGTTTACAGGAACCCTGTTTTGCAGAAGGAAGGAGTAGTCGTATTCCTCTTCATGTTCTTCCAAATCCTTTTTCTGTTCATCAACAATAGCGAAGATATCGTCGGAGATTTTTTTACCGTCGATGGTTCCACCGCATCCGTCATTAATTACGGTTTCCACTCCCCATAGCATATTTGCCATTTCATCGCGCAGGAACTGCACCTCTTCAATAGAGTCGCTCTCTTCCGTCCGTTTCACGGTGGGCGGAAAGAGCAAGCCGCCCTGCGGGGCGAAATTATTTTTCTCGTACGCACCCACCAGGGTTGTTCCAAACAGGCTCCATCTGTCGATAAAAGAGACATTATTGGAAAGGGCGTCGCTTTTTTCGGCCGACCGGTTGATGAATGTCTTATCTCCAAAAGTATCCGTAATTATTATGCCTTCCACATTAAGCACCGTACCGGTTTCCGCCTCAATGGGAGTGAGCATCCAGTCGTTGCCGTACATGGTGACATACTGCATAACCACAGCATTTGCCAGCAAAGAAAAATCATCGTTTGCCTGATGCCCAAACTGTACCTGCGCATCTTCAAACTCCCACAGCCGCCGGTTAGGCGCTCCGGGGAAGTCTGCAGGGACAGGCATATAGGAGAGCAATTTCGGTTCTACTTTATCGGTCGTTTTGGGAGGATCGGCAAATTCGCTCATTGCATCAAAAGAGTACCACGACAGCCTTCCCGTATGGTAATCTTCCGCTTCGTACCTGTTGGAATTTTCTCCCATGCCTATTTCGTAACCCAATTTCCGATCGCTCCAGCAACGGTCTGCTTCGTTTTTAACAGGTAAATATTTATTTGCAAACCATTTTTTATACTCATTCACCGTATCGGCATATAAGCTTGATTGTGGAATTGAGCCGAGACCAGCCAGATAAAGTTTATATCCGTCGAAAATACGTTTGCCGTAGGCGGCATATAACTGTTTCAGGTTGGCATTGGTTTCGGTTTTAAGCGTTTCGATGGTTTTAGCCGCCGCCGCAATGTCGGGCGCAAATGGGTCGAGTGGAAAAGTATTAGTAAGCTGCGCCAAAATTTGCTCCTGTTTGCCCGATATTTTAGCATTAGCCAAAAGCATTTTCCGGAAATAGAGCGCCGATTCTATCCGCGCCATAGGGGTGATGGGACGGTTCATCTTTTCCACATTGTATTCCATGGGAGTATCAGTAGAATAAGCAGTTTTGGCAGCGCTATTCGGAGGGTAAATGGAATCTAACCTTCTGCGGTTTACTCTTATTTTTGCCGTTACCATAGAGCCGCAGTCGTCGCCCTTAAAGCGTCCGTACTGCCACTGGCGCGCCAGCATCCACAGCGGGTCGAAGACTTCGAACGACAGCGCCTTTGCATAGTCGTTCGTACGTGTTCGCGGTGTTATACAGCTACGCGTATAGCAGCCACCTTTAACGCCAATTTTACCGATACTATTCATTCGAGCCTTGCGCTCGCCGACATATTTATCTATATTACCTACTAATCTGGTAAAGAGGTAATGACTTGACTGGTTTTTTGCCATAACTTATTTTACATTAATCAATTAATAACATTTATTGATAATTCCTTATTGCTTAGCAAGGGGAACAGCCTGGAGAGCTGTTCATCCTTATAAATATGGTCGGGTTCTACAGCGCGATTCATCAGCATAAATCTGGTGAAATCAAGCAATTCAAGCACATCATCCATCGACCATTTCTCCCCGGCTATTAAGTATTTTGTGTTTAACGCCAACAGCAGCGCCTGCGGCGCTTCGTTGTCGGGCTGGTCGCAATGGAATACCATACCGGCGGTTTGCTTTTTATAAGGGATAAATTCGTTCCACGCATCAATAATAAGCCCCGCATTAAAGGCAGGCTTATTATTCGCAGTTCCCCACTGGGTAAGCGCCTCGCTGTTATAGACTACCAGCGAATCCACATCCTGCAGATCGGCCTCCTGCGCTACTTTGCAGCCGAGCCATTTGCCCTGTACCGGCGTTCCCTCTCCGTCTGTTTGCAAAATGGATACCCTGCCGGTATTACCGTCGCTTACATCCTGAAACATGGAAACATGATGCCATTTTTTCATTGGCTCGCGCACCTCCGCCACATCAAACTGCCACTCTTCGAAAGACAACCCGTTTACGTTATCGTAACAATTTATTCCACTATCCAACACGCTGTCATACGCTTTTCTCATATCTAACTCCGACGCATAATGCAGGGTAAAACGCGGACATACCTTAAAATTATTCATCAGCAGTTTTTTAATGACTTCTACGTATTGCTCCGAAGTATAGGTTTCGTCGCCCGTCAATTTTACCATTTCTTCGGCTTCGGATATACGGTCGGCCAATTCCTGACAGACATTTCTATATGTTTTTATAAAGGCTTGCTGTTTTTCTACAGCGTCGTCAACAGCCTGCGCCTGAGTTATCGGGTTGATGTGATATTCTTTATCATCTGTTTGAGTATTTATGAGCTTATACACAAACATCTCCGAATCAAATTCCGGCAGGCTGTTAAGCATTCCCGCCGTTACACAGCGGCACAAGTCGCCGTACATTCCGGCTAAGGTTGCATCGTCATAAGTTTCCGAATCGTTGAGACTGTTTATCAATGACGACATATCGTCGCTGAGATTGTCGAGATAGCTGCGTAAAGAACCGTATCTCGATTTCAGGTCTTGGATATCTACGGTCATCTCCTTGTCATAATCGCCATAAGCCGAAGCAACCCAGTCGTTGGCCTTCATCTCTCCCGACTGCACAACAATACTGCGCAGCCTGCTTATTCTTAACTCGTCTTCGTAAAGCGTGAAAAGATTTGTAATGGTTTCGCCTTTTTCATTAAAACAGATGGTATCTTCCGTGCATCCTTCCGGTTTGCCTGCGTGCAGTTTTATTTTTTCCGTAAGGCGATTGTACTTCACTCTCCACCGCGCTTCCAGATATTTAAGGAAAAGTGTCTCGTTAGAGGAAAGATAGAGATATTCGATTGGTTTTATATCCAAATCGTAAAGCGTACAGGTTTCAAATCCTATACCTCCTTGAGCATTTGTTGTTTCAATATAGAATAGAATATTATCCAATTTGCCTGTCAGCTGCTCCAGCCACAAATGTACCGAAGGCTCTGCCATACACATGGGTTTGCCGGGCGGAGTTTTACATTCGGGGAAGGCGATTCCCACTTTATTCGACACTACCACATACTCCATGGGGGTATCCAATATTGCCGGTTCGGGCAGGTTGCCTTTACCTTCGGCCATAAAATTATTGATAGCGGAGTAAGAAGCAAGGTCGCCCATAACCAAACGGTGAACACCTTCGGCAAGCAGCAGGTCGTTCAGCGCATCGTATGAATCTACCAAACGCTCGATGAGTTTGAAAAGGCATGTTCTGTGTGCGCCGTTATTTTTAGCCGCAATGCCTGTTTCCCCATTGAGGTCAAAAAACCATTCAATACATTCATCCTTATTTGTCTTGTTCTTATTATCGTTGTATTTTTTCTCCAGCCACGAGGATACAGAGCCATCGTTACTCCATTCTTCAATAAATGTATTAAGCAATGCTTCCCCGTTGATGACCTGCATAACGTGGTCGTGCGCCCGTTTATCTTCAGCCTGCAAACTGACTACCTGTGGAAATAACATACGCATAGGATATATATACTGATCCATTTCGCATAAAGAATTCATTTTATATGCCTCGTGCAGATAGCGTTCCAAATCGGCGCCAAGGATGATACCTGTGGACATGCCCTGCTTAATGCCATCGACCATACGCAAAGCCTGACGGGTGCGCATGGAGGATAGGTTGATACATAAATGCGAATCCTCTTTGTTCTTTTGGGTTTTCATGTAAGCAGCCCTGAGTACGGCGGCAGTAATGGCGTGTTGAACAGATGGCGCGACAATATAACCTCCCTTGGTGTTATTTTGATAAATCTTTAAGTCGGCCGGGGCATCCTCCGGTATCAGATTCATCGCTTTAAGCGCGTTTTTGGTTGTCGTGTTCACTTCGCTGCGCGGAGTCTTTTTCAGATCAAACGCCCAGCCGTAAGCGCCTATTTTTGGACGTTTATTGCACTTCTCCGCGCGGATATGTTCGAAAACGCCGGTAATCCATGCGTCTAACCGATGTGTGAAAACGTCGATAAATTCGCTTACCAACAGTTCACGCTCTTTATCGCTAAGTGAAGGCATTTTCTCCTTTAAGAGATTAAGTACTCCCAGTAATTGGCCATTACTATCGTTAAAAGCGATTTTTCTTTCGGATCCGCCAATGGGCCAGGGGTCAAAGAATCCGTACTTGTGCAGTAAATCGAAATTGCTCTTCATGGCATCGGGATACCATTTATCGATCGGCAGCAAGGGCGAATTAATCAGGGAGCGTTCATAAAAAGTAGTAGAATAGGGCGTTTGGCCTGCCATATTCAAAAATTTCTTGCTGGCAGTATCACTGTTACTGTTGCCGGCAGCCAATATTTCCGAATGTAAAACTTCTCTTTTACGAACCTCTTTCCATTTGTCGGCAAGCTCTATCAAAACCTTAATCAAATAGCTCGGGCATTCGCTGGTGTATCTGCCGGAAAGTTTTTTCAGGTCGCTTATCGGCAAAATACTGTATGGCTTGTTTTCTATTCTGAATGAGGGATATGCTCCCCGCGCCCTTACGTATTTTTCCATAAAGTTTCCCATCTGTTTCAAAAAGGTATGGCTTGGCTGGCCTGCTGTTTCGTTTTGAGTCAGTTTATTGAAAAAATAATCCCACATTATTTTATATGCCGTTTGGGCATTATTTAACTCTGTATTGTCGAAATTACCTGTTTTTCCACAGCAATTGTCATAATCCAGATGCAGGGATTTTGCCAAAGCCCACGAATCGAACTGTTCTTTATCCGGATGATTATACGCCTCTTCAACCTCAATTTCGTAACGGATTTCCATCTCCACTTCGGGGTCGGGATTGTAGGCCGGTTCCATGCCATCCACAATATTTGTAGGCGTGGCTGTTTTCAGCATGGCTATACCCGAAGAACTGTAATTATGACTGTTAAACAGGTTTTGCAAATATTTTTCATCCTGGCTCGACACATCCTTTATTCCCAATACATAAACATAGGTAAACTCATTTACGGCTCCGTCTATCGGCACCGTAATAGCCATCCCCGCATTTACGGCTTTGTCGTAATCAATCATCCAGTCAATGCCACCGTCCACTACAAGGTCTCCATCGCTGTTAATTACGTAGGGGTTCTCGTCAGGGTCTTCATTGGGGTTGATTCCCATTTGAAGGTTTTGCCTTACTCTGTTGCCGTACTGAATTATTTTCTCTGTCCTGCCCGGTACTTCGCCTATAAACATAAAACGGTCGGGCAGGATATTGGAAACAGGGACATCCGGTTGGCCCGAAACATTTTTCTTAACCGTGGGGAATACAAGTTTATGCAGCGATTGTATCGGGTGTTTTTGTTTCAGGTATTTTTGTATCAGGTCGTCCAGCGAGATACGCTTGCCTTTAATATGACTCATTAAAATGCCAACGCTATCGTTAAGAAGAGGAACAGTTTCACTCCATCGATTCTGACGCCATAGGTACGGTTTTTTTTCTACTAACGACATAATATCGCCAATATATCTTTCAATACATTCTATTGCCTGTTCAATATCATCATACAGGTAATCAACAATATCCATATAAGATTCTACGTAACGGAAAATATCGCGCATGCTTTGTTCAAGACGCATTATATCGTCAGTAAAAAAATTTCTATTCGATAAAGCGCTATAGATACAAGCAATATTTTCCCGAATTTCAGGAATTTCAGTAAAGGGCCTCTCCATGAACTGCGCGCCGGTTTTTCTGAAATCATTAATATTCAAAGGTTTTAATTTTCGCACGAGCCATGCGGCGCGATATACGGGATATTTGAAACATAATGCCTGCCAGGCTTCGTACTCCCTTTTTTTATTGCCGCCGGCAATATACCATTGTATCCAAAAACACTTGGCGTCGTTAATTTCCTCCTCCGTCAACTTATCGGTCAGGTAGTCCAGGAATATCTCGTCGGGAAATATTCTTACACACAGCTCATTACTGTTATTTGCCTTTGAACGGAAATGAGTCTCTATCCTCAGCGGAAAGAATAATATGGGGGTGTTTGAACTTATTTGCCCCAATTTATTGTTGAATTCAATACTGTTATTAGTGCTCATATTTGTTTCTTATTAGCTGTTCAATTAAATAAAAAGAGAAAGGTGTTTGCCATACAGCGTCGGATCATTTTTTAATATATTCGCTACGTCTGCCGCGTCATTTGCCGCAGACATATCCTCGTAGTCGAAGTTCAAGTCCTGAACATCCTCCTTGAAAGCAAGGAAATAACCGTAATCGCCAATTGACGGATTACCAACAGCCCTGTTGAATTCCATTTTGAACCCGACAAGGTAGATATCCTCTCTCATATATGCCTGTATTATAGGTTTTGTGATACGAAACTCCTCTGCGAGACTGAAATCAAATGCAAGGGTTCCGGTTTTGGCAGCAGCATTATAAGTTCCTTTCGCCCTGTGGAGGAAAACCTGCGTGCTTGGGAACTGCTTCAGCAGATTGCCTTTGATTAGAAATAGCAGCAATCCGGTTTTGGAATCTTCATGATGAGAACCCAATTTGCCACCCGTCCATGTATGCAGTGGTTTTATATCAAAAAAGTTCTTTTTATGTATATCTTCCGCCGTAGTTTCCGAATCCCAGAATTTACGGAAATAGGAGCCGCGCTGGTCGGTAGGATACTCTCTCCAAAGCAGTTCCCTGCCCATCTCGGTGTTCATGCCGCAGAGATAAGCCTCCGTAAAGGCTTCGTTGCTCAGGAACAGAGCCACCGAATGATCGGGCAGTTCATCTACGCAGGGTATGAAAAACTTTTCGGAGAACATCTTAAGATAATGATAGGCAGGCTCGGGAAAGATAGGATAAGCCAGAATGGGATATTTCGATTGCAGCAGCTCTTCTATGTATTCGCCGCGCAGTTGCTCGCCACCTTCATTGTTCGCAAAAAACTCGGCATAATAGGTTTCAGCCACCTCTTTCATCCGTTCGTAGGCCTCGCTGTGATCGGCGCTTGCCCGCCACTGCTCTATCGCATCAGGGTTTATATTTATTGCCGCGCTCGCCTGCTGGTTTTGTGTTATGCTTATTTGTCCGTTTAATTTCTTTAGTGTTTTATGAAACTCATACCATGGTTCAATAAAACGACCGTATTTAGGCCACTCTTGACGAGGATGATTATTTACCACTTTCCTTAAGCAATGGTACATATAGTCGTATCCCTTATCTAAGTATATTACTTTTCCGCCCAGTTGGGTAAACCTATCAACGTTAAGCTCTATATGATCAGGTACTTCAAACAGGTACTCCGTAATATTATGTAGGAATTCATATTCTTTTCTGTCATATGATGTAGACCTGCAAGGATAGTATTTCATAAGTACGATGTGATTTTTTTTGAGATCGAATACAGGAGAAATTCCTTTGGCCGGGCGAATATGATTTATTAAAGTATTGCAGAATATATCCTTATCATAATATTTATTAATATAAGAATACTCTTTACCTTTACGTTCAACTTTCTGATTCGGATCTCTCCACAGTTCAAAAATTTTCCACAACAGCGGATAATACAATTGCGACGGATTATACCAGTATTTACCTCTACCGCCGGTAAAAAGCTGATTGGATGTTGTGGGAGCGGGATCAACAAGTATCGGAACACCTTTGTATGATTCACTGTATGATGTATATTCCGGTATTCCCATACTTGACTGATATTCCGCATATTTACGTACAACCTGAGCCTCTATGTAATTATCGGCAGAATTAATATCTCCTTCGGAATAGCTGTCGGGTAAATGCACAAATGAACGAATAGTAGTATCACTATAGCTATAGTTCCGCAATATCCTCTTCGGAACAAAATAATATCCGTCCTCTCCCCCTAATCTTACGATACAGTCTTTTTCGTAAAACATTTTTTCGAACTCCGAATCGCTTAATACGATAACATTTGCCTTGCCGTATCGTTTAGCACAACTTCTCTGTTCGATACAATAGTCGTCACTGGATGATATACTGGATGTCATACCTAAATATTCAACTCTGTCGCTTGTATATCCGTAACAGAGATGCTCTGTCTTCCCTGAATCAAGAAATGCCTCTATTCCCCTGTGAATTTCACTATAGATAGGTTTACCGAGTTCAGACTGATTCAAAAAATTTGTACAATACCGTCTCCTGCCTGCAGGTGCAGGTGCATATGCACCGCTCGTAGCTACATATGGCATTCTATTACTGAACCGACCACTCCAATAATCATTAGTAAAAGGCCCGCTCAGAGTCCACCCCCTAAGCATGTCTTTGAAAAAATCGTTATACCGTTTCAGTTTGTAATTAGGCGCAAATATGTAATTGGCGTTATTCTCAACAGAGTGGTCTATCGGTTTGGGCGTAAAGCGAAAATAATTTGCAATGTTATTCTTCGTATTAGTGTTTAATTCAACCTTAAAATAAGGTGATATTTTTTCCAGCAAGATGGGGGTTAGATTATTCATCAGTTCATTACCAAAGACAGTGTTAACAAACCTGTGTGGATGTTTTGCGCCGTAAAGTTGTCTAATGTTCGTCAAAACGTGGTCGAAATCGGGCATATTGCTGAAAATCTGGTCTTTTGCAATATTTTGCATTATGGTATCGGCATTTAAGCGCGGCACCCTTTCGGCAATATCATCGGCAAGATGCTGGAAAGAGGCGGATGCAAAAGAAGTGGGAATATTGCTGTCTTGAAGTATCTGTTTCATCGACAATCCGCCCTCAAGCTGTGCATTTTTCATTGAGCTGAGATACCTCATCATACGGGCAATATAATGTGCGTTGTATTGCTGGCCGGTTCCTAATACCTTGTCTTTTAAGGCGTCGTTAGTATTTACGCTGAGCAGCCGCTTGTAAAGCTCATAATTGAGGGCGTTTACGGCTTCTACCTGTTTCCATGCGCGGTTCACAAACTCTTCCTGATGTATTTGCACGGTTCTTTTACCCAGTCCTGCAGCCGCGCGGTAGTGTATATCGAGATTAAGCTGCGACATCCACTCGGGAGCATCTTCAGAGTAAACGGTTCCATCCTTTAAATCTTTAATATGGGTCGCCATAATATGTTTGCCTCCATACATTGGAGGCGTTACCCATGGGTCGTCGTCGCCAACTTCAACCGAATTGCTGTTTACGAGTTTAAAGACTTTTAATGCTTCATTAATGTGTGTTAAACTGCTTTTAATCACTGCCAGTTCTGTCGCAGACACGAATGTTTTTTCTGATTGTTGGCTTACTGGTATTTTATCTGAGATTTCGACGTTAGTGCCCGCGCCCTTAATTGGGCTTGCCCCGGATGGGGAAAAATTCTGCACATAATTTGCCACATCTGATTGTTGGCTTACCGATATTTTATCTGAGATTTCGACGTTAGCGCCCGCGCCCTTAATTGGGCTTGCCCCGGATGGGGAAAAATTCTGCACATAATTTGCCACAAATGAAGCTTGACTGCCTGTGGGTTTCTGAATCTTTAATATTTCGCGAATGCTTTCGGCATTGGTTACAATATTTGCCATGTTTTCCACAAGCTGGGGACTGTTTACTGTGAATACAGAGTTGTTTAATCTTTCATAAACGGTTCCGATACTGCTCGCAATAAGAGTCAGTTCACTCGCATATAATGAGTTGTCGTTTTGGAATGCAGGGCTTTCAAATACTTTACCAACGGCGTTGACAGCGCTGGTAATCTCCGCCAGATTTTCTTTAAATACCGGGCTATTGTCCATCAGCAATTTTAACCTTTCATAAAGCGTCCGCTCACCGTTAACAGTGGCTGAAGGGAAAGGCCTGCCCGCTGCATTGCCGCTTACTTTTGTAGCCGCCGGCATCCCTATTACTTTGCGCTCAGGAACAACATCTAATATGTCGTAATCAAAACCGTTGCCCATGCGGCTTACATCTATCTTGTTTTCAGCTTTTAGCCCTTCCGCTTTTTTCAACTTCTTTACCAGCGCCTCGAAACTGTCGCCTCCCGTTTTGAAGTTCCATGAATAGTAAACCGGAAAATCTAATGGCCGCTGAGGATGTTTGCTCTTTTGCAGCGCAAGGCTCTCTTCCCATGCGGGCGCCTGAGCGGGAATATCTTCGAGCGCATCATCGCCAAAGCCCAATCCGCGGAGTCTGCCCGTTTCAAACGAGGGAACGAGAAAAGCCACATAATCGGTCTCTGCCGTCAAATCATTTTCCTCTCCAAACCGGCGCAGTGCAATGAGCCGCGAAAATTCGGGTTCCGTTTGGCTGATGCTTTGCGCATGCGCCGTTTTCCATGTGTCGCGCGGTGAAAGGAATATTCTTTTATACCGGTTTTCCTCGCTGATATTTAAACTGACATAGGGGCTTCCGTCATCCAACCGTCTTACTGCGCATGCACTTTCTTCGCACACCAACAGAGCCAACCACGGGCTCAGTTTGTTGTTGTTTGGCTGGGCAGGAGTGTACCGCCATGGGAAATCGGGTTCCCAAAACTCGATATACGGGTAGAACTGGCAGGTAAAACCCTGCTCCTCTTCAGCGGGAACTGTTTTAAGAATGGCGTTAACGCTGACTTTCAAAACGTCGCCCGGACTGACAAACTGTATCTCTTTTGTTACCGAAAGAGGCGTAGCAGAATTGCCCGAATTTTCATTTTCAGGCGGTGTTATCTGGTAATCCGCCGTTATCAGGAGAGTAGGCCTTTGTTTCAAAAGCGAGTCGGAATTCGACAGGTCGCCAAGTATATCCTGTTCTGCTGCGCTGTCGTTTAATCCTTTCCTTACCCAAGGAAAATAATATGTGGTGTCGTTGCTCATCGTTATTATTATTTTTTAATTATTATCTAATAGCTCTATCAGGTTATCCACATTTTGATGCAGTTTCAACTCCATTGCAAGAACATGGCGTTGGAATCCCCTTTCGGTTCTGCGCATGGATGGTCTGGTATTAGGAATTTTTGTTAATTTTACGTTAAGTTGATTCAATGCAGCCGTCACACTTAGAATAGAAGGTGGGGCTAATAATATATTATAAGGTGTTAACGGCAGAGGATTATTATCGGCATAATTCTGCCATTGCCCCCAGTTCACCGCATCAAATCCTGTCTCTATCTTATCCTGATCAGACGGTTTACTTCCGCCGTTATTTTCGCTGTAACTTGCCGTCAGCACAAAGCCGGCTTTCATTTTTTCGAATGAAGGGGCTTTGAGTTTTTCACTGTTTTCAAGTTCACGTATCAGAGTAGGCGCAAAATACGAGTCGGTTTGTTCCCATTCGCTTCCTGCAAGTTCTTCGCCGTTAATATTCAGGCTTTGCAGTTCAATCTTTGTTACATCGCTTGGAGTTGCTTCGCCGTAGCGTACCATTTTCTCTTCCAAGGGTAAGAAATCCTGGCTGAAAGAGAGCCTGTCGGAGGGCTGCATCACCAAATCAGTTTTATTAAACTTAACCAACTCCACCAAACCGTCAACAATATCGCCCGAAGTGATTTTCCAGTTGAGATTGTCGATATCGTAGTAGTTATCCATGAATTGCGGTAACAGCGATATTAACTGTTTGTTGGCTTCTACAGGTTTCTTTCCCCATGAATATTCGAAACCTACCTTTATTTTAATGAACAGGAACCGGAAACTTGCTTTTCCTTTGGCATGCCATTGAGCAGGCCCGCTCAGGGCAAAGTCCAAACCGATCGACATCAATGTCCAGCTTCCGCATTTCACCCCTACCTTTGCGCCAATATCCACCATAAAGCGGAACGGGCTGAACTGGAAAAGCGCATCAAAGTACATTTCTCCAGTAATTCCAAACTTACTCCATCCTATTTTGAGTTGGAATTTAGCTCCGAACTGCAGGGTATTGGAAGTAACTGCAAAGTAGGTTTCGAGTGATATTTTGACGATTTTATAGTCGAGCTTCATTGCCATGCGCCTCATACCGCCTACATTGAAACCCGGGTCGGGCGTGTATTGCGGATGGAAACCGCCGGCAGAGAGCAGGAAGCCTCTTGTAGCGCCTGCCCAGTAGATTCGCAGCGCCATATCACCGCTCAGGGAGATGCCCACTATTTGGGAATCAACCAGCGATGCGTCGAAAAACAGTCCTTTTGAAAAATCTATGCCGCCGGCAAAATAGACATTGATGACCAACAGTTTATCCGCCACCTTCAGGTGCAGGCCGCCGGCAATCATAATAACTACCGGGCTTGGCGCCTGTATGAAAAGCCCCAAATCTATATCCAATATTTTAACCCAGGTTATCCGGGCAAGGAAACCAAAGAAAAATTGGTCTTTCCGAATCGGATAATAGGAAGACATATTCGCCAGCACAGTGTTCAGGTTTTTGTTCAGGTCTTTGACAAACAAAACGCTTTCCAAAGATCCGTCGCGCACGGCGCCGCGCAATTTATCTATATCTATCATGCGGTTGATTCCCAACGAGCCGCCTAATCCGGTGATTGAAAATCCCATGCTTAACTGAATGCCCGGAGTAAAATATACGCACAGGGCGCCCATAAAGCTGAAACCCTTGCTGCCGTCGGGCATCTTCATATTGAACATAACAAGTGCGCTGGCGCTGCACATATTAATAATATTCAACTCCAGTGCGCCCAAAAATTCCTCTTTCTGTTTGTTCCACTGCAGGAAACCGGTTCCCCTCACCGCCTCCATATTGATGGAAATGCCGATGCCTGTGGGGAACTGAAATTTGGGCGAAAGATCCCAGTCGCCAAAACCGCCGCCGGGTTTCATGTAGTTGAAATCGATACCGAAGCCCAGTTCGGAGAATGCGAAGGCGAGGCCCTTGAAATCGACCGTGAAGTTCGTCAGCAGTTGCGCCCCAATATTCTTCAAATCGCCGCTGCCCAACTCGATGCTCATATTGCCGAACTGGATGGACGGCAGTTTGAGGTTGGCGTTGATAGGGATGCGAAGTTTGTATTGCCCGTCAAGCTTAAGGCCCTGTTGAAGGCTATAACCTAACTCAAGGTGTTCTATGCGGATTTCAATGTCGTTACTCAGGATGATTTCGAAAAAACCGTTGAGTTTACGCAGGCTTAACCTGAAGTTAAGGTCTTCCATACGTCCGAGATAGCCGCAGTCGAAACCGTTCGAATATCCCACAAACAGTTTCTGCGGATAATTGCCTATAGTCAGTCCGGCAACATCGGTTTCGAAAACGGTCAGCGGAGGAACGGTTGTCTGCCCCTTTTGCCCCCGTTTGAACAGAAGCTCCAAATAGGCAGACAGGGCGCCTGCGTTGTCGAGTACTTCGACATTCGGAATAAACGCACCGGCCGGAGTGGTGAAAAAGAACCCAAGAACGTCTGATGCGAGCGCATTGGAGATGGCGGGGCTATTAGCGGTTGGATCATTGACTGCAGAATTAAGCGCAGCGTTGGCATTCAGGAGAAGGTGGTGGCTTTCGCCAATATTAATGTCAGTTCCAAAACTCCCTCGAATCCTCGGCAGCACATAAAGCCCCGACTCCACCGACGTTACTCCGTTTCTGACCACGCTCCTGTCGCCAACGAAAGCAAGCAGTTGAATGGATATTTCGGCAGTGTAGTTATTTGAGTGAATATTATCCTTGCCGGGGTATTCATAAAGCGTTACGGCAAGGAATTTATTTTTAGTATCTAATTTATATTCGGGAAGAACAAGGCTTTCGAAATTCCAGTCGGGCAAGTTTATCAACTCGCGCAGGTATTGTTTCACTACTGCTGGAGTCAGTTTATAGAGCTTGAGAGCAAACTGAATCCCATCTCCCCACGAGTTGATGGCTTTTGCATCCTGATACAGCATCAATATATCTTTTACCATATCGATGGCGTTTTCCGCCCAGGCCCAGGCCGTTTGTGCTCCCTGCGCAATCTCACCGCCGAGTTGCTTCGCCTGATTTACCGCGGTATTCACATTATCGAACAACTCCTGATATGCCCCTAAATTCAATTCATTAGCAATGTTACTTTTAACAGCCTCGAGCAGAGCAGGTATCAGTTTCTCTTTCACCCATTTTTTGACTGACTGTTCCACCAGCGCTGCAAACGGGCGCACAATGGCTTTGAAGAATGCCGCTTTCAGTTTGGGCCAATAGGCATAGAATACCTGCTGCGCAAATGCTGTTAATTTTTCATCGGAAGTTCCCGCCGGTATCTTACTCTTGAGAACGCTGTTGGTCTTCATCAAATCTTTGATGACGCTGACGGTAATATCTTTGAATTGAATGAAATAATCTTCGGGTTTGTTGGGCGCCAGCGCTTTGAGTTTGTCGGAGAACGAGGAGAAATACTCCATAAAGTCAAAATCCGAAAACGGATAATTCAGCTTTTCGCCTGTTATCAGATTTTCTATCGAACCTTTGCAGAAATTTTTGACGCCCTCAAAGTCATTAGGCACTTTTGCCGTCTGCCGCGCAAAATCATTTTTAAGGGCAAGGATAATAGTCCTGAATTGTGTCTCCCATGTGTTATTGTCGAATAGCCCCGTAACCTGTGTCTCCGCCGTATCCAACACTGTTTTGTATTTGCCGAGTAAACTTATGGTAAAATTGCTTGTAATGGAACTTTGAATGGCTGTCTTCCATTCGTCGGCGTTGATATTGCCAAAAAGCGTATGCTCTCCGGCTTGTTCGGCTATTGTAGTGATGAACGGGTCTGTAAACAGCGTATTTAAATAATCTTTTATCTCAGCAGTGTTTACGCCTGAGAGTTTTTTGAACTGGATATTCGTGTTGGGCAGGGTGAAGTCTTTCAGTTTTCCACTTACCTTTAATGGCGTTATAGCGTCCGTAATCCCACTCTGCAATTCACCTATCAGCGACGTCCCGCCGGTTTCAAATTGTCCATAGGCGGCGCCCAGCTTCGTCTTCACTTCAACGGCAAATTTCTCAAGCACTTTGAGCAGGTCGATGATGAAACTCTCAAACTGGGCAAATTTCCTTTTTACTTCGGCCGACAGTGCATTCGTTTCGTCCTTGATTCTGTCGCGAATGCGAATGAGGAATTCATATAACAACCGCTTAATACTGCCAAAATCGGGAACATCGGAACTGAAAGCGCGGGCAAGTTCCAAAATTTTGGAAAGCAAAGCCTCGGCATCGTCATAGTCCTTAAGCGTATAAAGTGTCTTGAAATAGTTAAGCGGATTGGAGAAAAGCTGTTCAAGTTTAGACCAGCGAATGACATATATTTCGGCAATATTTACACCCGACATGCCCGGAACCTGTATCGTTACCTTATCAATCACTTTCAGGAAGTCGAGAATGGCATATATTTGAGTGAAAATTTTGCCGATGCGGTTGTAGTCGCCCAGGAATTTGGCAACCAACTGATGCAATTTTGCTTTCGCAACTTTGAGGCGGGTCTGCAATTCGACTGAAACCTCTCCTGCTACTTCTTTGCCTGCCGCTGTCGCCTCGGTAATTAACTGCTGCGCTTGCGTCTTTATTTCGCTTTCGATTGCCAGTATCTCGTTCCTCAGGGCTTTTACTTGCGTTATTACCTTATTGATTTCGGTTTTAACTTCGTTTGTTGCCGAATTCCTCACTTCCTCGATGTGATCGACGATGGCGTTTATGTCGTCGGCAAAAACATCCTTGGCATTACGGAGAAGTACTGTCAGAATATGGTCGAAGAGGCGTTCGGCGAATTTTTCGTTGAGGTAAGCGTTTCCAAAGTAGCTGCCAAAATCCGCATATTCCTGCTTTATTGCGCCCCAATTAATGTCCCTGAATTTGCGGATGAGTGAAATCAAATCCAGAACAACCTTAAAGAGAGCTACGATTTTGTTATCACCCAAGCTGATGCTCACCGAATTCGACCCGCTTCCAAAATTTAAAAGGGCAGGGTCGTTGAACAAATCGTTCACAGGAATAGCTCCGCCGGATGCCGAACCCATCTGATCCATGAATGATTTAGCCTCTCCCATCCAGTCGGTCTGCTCTTCGAACAACTGCCTGATACTTTCGCTCAAAGAGAGGGTTGTGGCAAAAATCGAACGGATGTTATCAGCCATCTCTTTGTTTTGTTCAAACGCGGAGAGTTGATAACCCAGCCGGTTGAACAGCGCCTCAATAAATTTCTCAAGAGGCATTTTCCCCGATTGCTGACATGCTTGCTTGAAAGCCTCATAAGTATAATTGTCGGCTTTCGTTATCTCCGGCAAATAGCTCGGCATATCCTGCAGAAGGTCTTTCAAAAGGGCGTCTTTGGTATGCGCAAGGATTACACCGATATTTGAAATTATCCGACCGACAGAAGATTTTAATAAATCGGCAGTAGTGTTGTTTGTCTCTCCACTCATGACATAACGTTTTTTTATTAGTTTTTTAGTATCCTCAGATAAACAGGGACAGTTGTACTTGTATATTTATTGAACCTCAACATCAAATGATTCAAGTGTGTCTCTCTTTTTATTATTCCGAAAACAGTGGTAACAAAAAACCGCCGCATACCGAAAAAACGGCTTGCAGCGGTTGAATATATCCGAAATAAGTTACCTTGTTCCCTCCTATTTGTATATACTGTGTAAGTTATAAATTTATAAAGGTACGGCAGTACTGAACATCCGGTATTTTTTTCCCCCGAAATTTCTACGCTGTTATTAACAATCATGCTCTGCATAAATTAAAGTGTACCTCATTATTATAATTAATGCCTCAAATATACAAAAAAGTTTTTAATTATTTGCAATAAATCATGAATTATTTTTTATTTTTTTTAAAAATTTCTTACAATTTTCTCATTATCATTTGGTTATATTTTGTATCTGACAACTTTTGATCCTATAATTAATTACTCTGTAAGATGGTCTCATTCGGAAGTTGGAAGATTCTGTCAAACGTTATGCTGCAAAACTTTCCTAAGTATTTCTAAAACCTTTTGTGCATTTCGGAGTTTTTGCCTGAATGATTAGCAATTGCATATTCAATAATTTTCTTTTTGGGGTCAAATGGCTTAAGTTCGTCAAGGCCAAGCGATTTTATGGCAACTTTTATGATTTCGTCATCGGGAATTTCGACTGAACACTGTTGTTTCCGAAGAAAATATTTGCCGGTATCGAGCATCGCTTTAAGCGGTATCATACCCACAAGTTCCGAGCCTGTAACCCTCAACCCGCGTTCATTTGCGAGTTTGCAAATTTCGTCGAAAGCAGCGTGTACAGGAGTAACCGAAATATCCGTCAAATTCATAGAAACTTGCGCAACGCCATATTTTTTGATATACCAGCCAATGGCTCGTACTTTTTTCAGGCTCCCGGGAACTCGAAGCGACTCACCACCTGTACCGCCATTGCGCACTACCCTACCCGATTCGCGAATGTCGCAGGCAATGGAATTAGCATGATGAGCCAAAGCCGTATTTAAATTAACGTTATAAGCCACCAAAAAATTCCGGGCGCCAATTGCGCTTACACCTGTTGAGGCCACTCTTTCATTCCATTTTGAAGGGCCAAAATCAGGTTTCCATTTTTCCGAAGAAATCCTGCCCTTTAGTCCTTCATATTCACCCGAACGACAATTAGCCAAACTTTCACGTTCTTTTTTAAATGCCGCATTTTCATAACAAAAAACAGGTATTTCCAACTCTGTACCAACTCTTTCAGCTAATTGACGGGCAAAAAAAACAGTTTCCTCCATGGTAACATTTGCCACAGGCACCAACGGACAAACATCAGTGGCGCCAAAACGCGGATGTTCGCCTTTATGAAATTTCATGTCGATAACTTCGGAAGCTTTTTTTATGCCGCGAAATGCTGCTTCAACAATAAATTCAGGTTCACCTGCAAAAGTTACTACGGTTCGGTTAGTAGATCCACCGGAATAAACATCCAACAACTTTATTTCAGCCACACTTTCAATGGCATCAGTAATTTCCTTTATCTTTTTTGAATCCTTGCCTTCTGAAAAATTAGGAACGCATTCAATTATTTTTTTCATAATTCAAAACTAAAAATTCTCGAAAATCCCTAACCCAAAAAGAGCGAAATCGTATTTGACAGGATCATTCGGGTCAAGTTTACGGAGTGCGGTTGTAGCTTCCTCAACAGCTTTCCAGTCATTGGTTTTTCGCTGTAAAATTCCTAATTTTCGTGTAACATTTCCGGTGTGTACATCAAGCGGCAGCATTAATGCCGAAGCCGGAATTCCGTGCCATAAACCAAAGTCAACACGACTGTCGTTTCGAACTAACCACCGCAAATACATGTTCAGCCGCTTCCCCGCCGCTCCCTTGGCAACACATGAAATATGCTTTCGGGTGCGTTCGCCTTCTATTTCAAAAAAAACCGTATAGAAATATTCAAGTGACGATTTTACAGTTTGGTTTTGCCGGAATCCTTTTTCAAATACCTGCTGTAATCCGCCGTGGTTTTGATAAATATTTTTCAATGAACGCAAAAAATAAATACAGTCTTCACCATTAAATGTGCGGTGGACAAATTTTTTCACCGACATCAAATCGTTTTTCGTGGCATTCAGCGTAAAATCAAAGGGCTGAAAATCCATCATCTGCATAAGTTTTGATGCGCTTTTTATTATGGCTGAGCGGTTGCCCCAGGAAATAGAGGCAGTTAACAAACCTGCAATTTCAATATCTTTCGTGTTCGAAAATTGTTTTGGGATTTGAATAGGATCAGTTTCGATAAACATGGGTTGATTGAATTTCTCCACTTTTTCGTCAAGAAATTCTTTCATATTTTCAATTATCATGGTGGTTTTTCGTATGAGATGTTACACAATTACACCATCTTTTATGTGTATTATTTTATCGGAACGTTCGGCAAAATTATCGTCGTGAGTAACAATAATGAAAGTTTGGCCGAAATCGTCGCGCAGCTTGAACAGCAAATCGTGCAGTTCATCGCGATTGGCCGAGTCAAGATTCCCTGACGGTTCATCGGCTAATACAACCGATGGGCTATTAACAAGGGCGCGCGCAACAGCAACTCGCTGTTTTTCGCCGCCTGAAAGTTCGGATGGTTTATGCCCCATTCGTTCGGAGAGGCCTAAATAATCAATCAGTTCTTTGGCTTTTTTTTCAGTTTTTGATTTTGAAGTTTTAGCTATAAACGCAGGAATACAAACATTTTCAAGCGCTGTAAATTCAGGCAGCAGATGATGGAACTGGAAAACAAACCCTATCTCTTTGTTTCTGAATGCAGACAATTCAGTATCGCTAAACGATGAAACTTTTTTGTCGTTATAGTAAATTTCACCACTGCTTGGATTGCTCAAAGTGCCTAAAATTTGCAGTAGCGTTGTTTTACCGGCACCGCTGGCGCCAACAATTGAGCATAGTTTCCCTTTGGGAATTTCAAGATTAATTCCTTTCAGAACCTGAAGGCTCCCAAACGATTTTTTTATTTCAACAGCTTTAATCAACGAAATTAATCTTTGGGATTATCATTAATACCACTTTCGATGTCGCTGACTTCCTTACCAATAGAAGACGAAACATCATCTAAACCTTTTTTTATATCAGATGTGTTTTCGTTCACTTCACGTTCTATCTCATTGGCCACTTTATTAATATTTGATGAAATGTCGTCAAAATCTTTTTTCACACCGGACGTACTTTCGCTCACCTCACGTTTTATCTCATTGGCCGCCTTATTAATGTTAGAAGAAATGCTATCAAATTCTTTTTTTATGCCTGATGTACTTTCGTTCAGCTCACGTTTTATCTCACTGGTTGCCTTTCTGAATTCGGCCAATCCTTTTCCAACTGTTTTGGCAATATCAGGAATTGCCTTAGACCCAAAAAAAAGCAAGGCTAACAAAAAAACCACTATAAGCTCCTGTCCGCTTACGAATAATAAACAGTGAATCATTATTTATCTTTTTTAGCGTATATGTATAAATTGCAACAGTGCTAACATCATATTGATGACGTTATTCAAGATCCCATGTAATTTCCTTAGTAGTTTCAGTTACTTCCTGAATATTAAAAAACATATCTTCTTCTTTATCCTTAGCAGAGTCGTATTTTATTGCGTTTATCTTTAAAATATACCTTTGATCCTTATTTGGTCTTTCACCCCATACTCCTGTATTATGATAATATGAAATTATATATTCATGGCCTTTGGTAGCATCAACGGTATAACCGTTAAAAATTGTTTCTCCCGTCATAAATTTTAAAAGCATAACCTCATAAGCGTCGGCGTCATATACACTGTTCCATTTCACATGAAGCCACTGATTATTACTATCATTATCGAAATCCGTCGATTCTATTTCAGCAAATAGCAAATCAGAAAAATCCTGTTCTTCGATGATTTCAAGGATCTCTCCCTTTTTACTCACTACTTTAAATAAATAATCTCCTTTAACAGGTTCGGTGTTTTTAAATCCTCCATTATCAGGTTCATGAATAAAGAAATACGTATTCAATTCATGTTGTTTTAGCGTTACTGTCTCCCCATATAATGGCAAAGTTACATTTACCGACTCTAATCCCTGGTTCGCCTGCAAATAATATGCAATACCATAACGTGTTTCGCCGCCAATTTTCTTTTTCAAAAAAACAACATCGCTGCTCACTTTTAATGAATCGTCTTTTTCATTACAGGCAACAAGGGCTATCAAGATCGCAAAAAGCAAGCAACTAATTTTTAAATTTTTAAATTTTCTCATATCCATACAAATTATTTTGTTTATCATTAACTTTTCGACAAAGTTATTGTTTTTGACGGGTTAATTCAAATAATATATTCATTTTTATGTCACATATTCGTATAATTGATGAAATCTTATGATATTTTATATTTTTAGTTACGTTTATTCTGTCAATTTAAATACAAAAATTATGCTAAAAAAAATCTATTTTCTGTTAATTATTCTTGGAATAGGATTAACATCGTTTGCACAAAACGCATCCCCATCCGCAATATCCGAAGATAATGAAAAAATTTATTCCGGTGGCGAACCTTACGAAGTAAAAATCTACCCACAAAAATTCAAGGCCAAAAAACCAAAAAACATTATTCTAATGATTGGCGACGGCATGGGTGTTTCGCAGGTATTTGCCGGTATTACAGCTAACGGGGGCTCGCTTTTTCTTGATAATTTCAAACATATCGGATTTTCAAAAACCCAGTCGGCCGATAATTTTACTACCGATTCGGCGGCCGGAGGAACCGCACTTTCAGCAGGCGAAAAAACGTACAACGGCGCCATTGGTGTTGACATTGATAAAAATCCGGTAAAAACCATACTTGAAGAAGCAGAGGAAAGAGGACTTTTTACAGGTTTGGTTTCCACAACGGCTATAACTCATGCAACCCCGGCATCTTTTATCGCACACCAGGGAAGCCGCTCAAGCTACGAAGATATTGCTGCCGATTTTATGAAAACCGATATTGAAGTGTTCATTGGCGGCGGGTACGACCATTTTGCAAAAAGGGCAGATGGCAGAAATCTTGTTGACGAACTGAAAGCAAAAGGCTATACTGTTGAGCAGGACATGGAAAAAATCAGAGACATTAAAAGCGGAAAACTCGCAGGTTTAGTTGCTCCCGAACATGCAGGTAGGGTTGCCGAACGGAAAGACATGCTGCCGGTTGCCACACAAACAGCAATAAATATATTAAGCGCCGGAAAAAAAGGGTTCTTTTTAATGGTTGAAGGATCGCTGATTGACTTTGGCGGACATGATGGAAGCACTGTTTATGTTGTTGAGGATATGCTCGATTTCGATAAAGCCATAGGAAAAGCGCTCGAATTTGCAGCCGGCAACGGTGAAACATTAATTATAGTTACAGCCGACCACGAAACCGGAGGTATGACCGTGCTTGGAGGCGATTTTAAAACAGGCAGAGTCAGAGGAGAATTTTCTACAACCAATCATTCGCCGGTAATGGTACCTGTTTTTGCCTATGGGCCCGGCGCTCAAAATTTTACAGGAATAATGGAAAATACTGATATTCACAAAAAAATGGTGGAACTCCTTTTCAAAAAATAACATTAATTAGTTGTAAATCTAACACATGAGTTACGAAAAATGGTCGTTTGGATACTGGTGTCTAAAACAGTATGTGAAATTTGCAGACTGGCTTATTCATAAAAAAACCGTTATCACAGGTAAGGAAAAAATTCCTAAAAACAAGCCCATTCTTTTTGCTCCAAACCACCAAAACGCACTGAGCGATCCTTTGGCTATTTTGCTGCACACATCTTTTCAGCCGGTGTGGCTGGCACGTGCTGATATTTTCAAATCGAAGACCATTAACGCTGTTTTGAAGTTTTTGAAAATAATACCCGTTTACCGCCTGCGCGACGGCAAAGAAAACCTTTCAAAAAACGATCAAACATTTACCGACTCAATAAAAGTTCTTAAAAATAATTCGGCTCTGGCGCTGTTCCCCGAAGCAGAACACTCAGGCAAACGGCAGATGCTGGCACACAAAAAAGCTATTCCGAGAATTGTATTTTTAGCAGAAGAAAAGACAGATTATAACCTTGATATTCAAATTGTTCCTGCAGGTATTTATTACAGTCGCTATTGGAAATTTAACCGAACTGTTGTGGTAAATTTTGGCGACCCCATTCCGGTTAAAAATTACCTCGAAGAATACAGGGGAAACCCCGGCAATGCTACCGTTCAGCTTCGTCAGAAAATAAACGATGCCATTTTACCGTTGGTTATTAATATCGAAAGCAAAAAATACTACACTGATTTTGAAAATATAATAGAAATTTACGGTAGGCACTTTTTAAGCCGGCAAGGCCAAAAATTTTCACAGATTAACCTTTTCAAATCGAATCAGCTTTTAATATCCGGTCTCGACCAATTAGAAACTGAAAAGCCGCAAGCAGTTGAAAACATTGTTTCGGAAGTCAGAAACTACCTTGCTGCCTTAAAAAAACACAAACTTAGAAGCTGGGTGGTTGAAAATAGAAAAACTAATTTTATAAAAACAGTAGGTATTAAAATATTGCTTATCATCGGATTACCTGTTTTTTTATATGGTTTTTTGCTGAATGCCATCCCGTTTTTTACTATCGACCGGCTTATACGCAAAAAAGTAAAAGATTGGACTTTCTGGAGCAGTTTCTTTTTGGTTTCAGGAATTTTACTTTTCCCTCTTGTTTACATTTTCGAATTTTTGTCACTGGCTTGGTTGATTCCGGGAATCAGGCTCAAATTTTTATTCTTTTTGAGTATGCCTTTTGCCGGGAAACTGGCTTTCAAGTGGTACATTTTATTTCGAAAATTTGCAGGAATGACACGCTTACTGTTTCTTCAGGTGTTCAAAAAGAATGAATATAAGGTACTAACCCGGCAACAGGAAAATATTTTTAATAACATCGATAATTTGATATAAGAATTATTGACAGCAAAATTTAAATCTGTTTACCGTAAATTAAATTCCTGCGGCTGAAATTTGATGATTTATTTTATTGACTATCTTTACGCGACAATAAAAAGAGAAAAATGGCAAAAAAAGATAAAGAAATAAAATCAACCGGGTTTGCTCTCGGTAAAGAAAACTACGTATTAATAGCTATCGGTTTTGTTATCATTATCATTGGTTTTATTTTGATGGCAGGCGGCGGAAGCGACGATCCCAACGTATTTGACCCTGATATTTTTAGTTTCAGGAGAATTACGTTAGCTCCGGTAGTTTTACTTTTCGGTTTCATTTTCGAAATATATGCCATAATGAAAAAACCCAAAGACAATAATTAATTTTCTCATTTATGGACACAACTCAGGCGCTGATTCTTGGATTATTACAGGGCCTTACAGAATTTTTACCTGTCAGTTCGAGTGGACATCTCGAAATAGGCCATGCTGTTTTGGGAATCCATTCAGGCGAAAACTTATTGTTTGCCGTTGCGGTTCACATGGCAACGGTTTTAAGTACGCTTGTAGTTTTCAGGAAATATATTGTTGTATTGCTAAAAGATTTGTTTGCTTTCCGGTGGAATGAATCGACAAAATACATTTCAAAACTTTTGCTTTCAGCGGTGCCTGTTCTTTTTATCGGAATGCTGTTTAAAGAGCAAATAGAAATGTTTTTTACCGGAAATTTAATTCTCACGGGGAGTATGCTTATTATTACTGCCGCTATACTTATGCTTACCGGTTTTGTAAAACATAGCGAAGGTAAAATAACTTATGCAAAAGCATTCTTAATTGGTATTGCCCAGGCAGTGGCTATTTTACCCGGTATTTCGCGAAGCGGCTCTACCATTGCGACAGGTTTATTTTTAAAAACCAAGAAAGAAGATGTTGCCCGCTTTTCGTTTCTTATGGTACTGATTCCGGTTATTGGCGCAACTTTTCTCGATATTGTCGGCGGCGATTTTACATCTGAAAATACAATCGGGACTTTGCCTTTATTAACAGGGTTTGTAGCTGCATTTGTCTCAGGATTGCTTGCTTGTTCATGGATGATTAAAATAGTAAAAAAAGGAAAACTAACTTATTTCGCCATTTATTGCCTTATTATCGGCCTAATTGCTATATTTGCGGCCTGATTTTTGCGCAAAATATATTATTGTACATGACCAATCTCAAAAATAAATATGATTTTTTGGGCGGTGAAGTTTTATTATTCGATAAAAACCTGCATTGGACATCTTTCGATTTGGTGGCAAAGCTGCGCAATGCACTGTGCCGTAAAATGGGAGTAAAAACACTAAAAGTTGGCCATGCAGGTACTTTAGATCCTCTTGCTACAGGGTTGATGATACTCTGTACAGGCAAGGCAACCAAGCGTATCGAAGAATTTCAGGAAGGCATTAAGGAATACGTTGCAACACTCAAAATAGGCGCCACCACCCCTTCGTTTGATATGGAAACAGACGAAGATTCAGTGTCGGATTTTTCTCATGTAAATAAACGAATTTTTGAAGATACCTGTCTCAGATTTGTTGGTGAAATAAATCAGGTTCCGCCGGTTTTCTCGGCCATAAAGGTTAAAGGTAAAAGAGCTTTCGATTACGCGCGCGAAGGCAAAAACTTAGAACTTCAGGCTAAAAAAATTTTCATTGAAACTATTGAAACACTGACCTTTGAGCCGCCATTTGTGAAAATGAAAGTTGTGTGCAGTAAAGGTACGTATATTCGCGCTTTGGCCCGCGACATAGGAAAAGAGTTAAAATGTGGAGCATGCTTATCTGATTTAAGACGAACAAGAATTGGAGAATTTAATGTAGAAGATGCAAATGAAATTGATTTTTTTATAAATAATCTTGATACCTTTGAACTCAATTAATTTAGTCGGGCATTAAACCCCGTTTGAAAACAAAAGTCAATTAAACAGATAAATACAGGCATTGTATAATATATTATTAAAACAAAATAAAATTCCGGAATTATGAAGTTATCGAAATTCAAGTATGAGTTAGATGAAAGTAAAATTGCGTTAACCCCTGCAGAAAACAGGGATGAGTCGAAATTGATGATATTGAACAGGGCAAATCAAACCATTGAACATCGCTTATTCAAGGACATAATTGACTATTTTGATAATAAAGATGTTATGATTTTTAACGACACTAAGGTTTTTCCGGCACGCCTGTACGGCACCAAAGAAAAAACAGGCGCTGAAATTGAAGTTTTCCTGCTCCGTGAATTAAACCGAGAGCAGCGTTTGTGGGACGTTCTGGTTGATCCTGCCCGAAAAATAAGGATTGGAAATAAACTTTATTTTGGCGAAGGCGATATATTAGTTGCTGAAGTTATCGACAATACGACATCGAGAGGGAGAACACTGCGTTTTCTTTTCGACGGCCCTTACGATGAATTCAAAAAAACTCTTTTCGGACTTGGAGAAACTCCACTGCCAAAATTTATTAATCGCCCCGCACAGCCGGAAGACAAAGACCGTTACCAGACTATTTTTGCAAAACACGAGGGAGCTGTAGTAGCGCCTACCGCAGGGCTGCATTTCAGCCGCGAACTGATGAAACGTCTCGAAATTAAAGGAATTGATTTTACGTACGTAACTCTGCATGTAGGGCTTGGAAATTTCAGGAATGTGGACGTTGAAGACTTAACCAAATATAAAATGGATTCGGAACAGCTGTGGGTTAGAAACGAAGCCTGCGAAATGGTTAACAGAGCCAAGAACGACCGCAAAAACATTTGTGCCGTAGGAACTTCGGTAATGAAAACTATTGAAAGCTCTGTTTCAACTCAAGGGCATCTGAAACCTTTTGAAGGCTGGACAAACAGATTTATTTTTCCTCCTTATGAGTTCAGAATTGCTAACCGTATGGTTGCCAATTTCCATTTACCTTACTCAACATTGCTGATGATGGTAGCTGCCTTTGGCGGATACAATTTGGTTATGGAAGCTTATAAATCGGCTTTACAGGAAGATTACCGGTTTGGATCGTATGGCGATGCAATGCTTATTATTTAGGAGTAGGGTAAAAAGCTGAGCCTTTCTCCTGTTTTATCTGTTTGAATTTTGCCGTTGGCAAAAACAAGGTAGCCATTTACAAACGTTTTTACAACCCGGTGACTGAATTCGATCCCTTCAAACGGCGACCAGCCGCATTTATACAGAATATTATCGGGAGAAACAATCCAGCTTTTCCCGGGATCAATCAAAACCAAATCGGCAAAATAACCTTCGCGAATATACCCGCGTCGGTCGATACGGAACAAATCGGCCGGAGCATGGCACATTTTTTGAATTACTTTTTCAATAGTGATTAACCCTTTTTTGCTCATTTCGAGCATAGCAGTCAGTGAGTGCTGCACAAGCGGCCCTCCAGAGGGAGCATTAAAATACGTGTTATTTTTCTCTTCCACTATGTGGGGAGCATGGTCGGTAGCAAGCACATCAATTTTATCCGATAAAAGGGCTTCCCAAAGCGCTTCTTTGTCTTTCAAACTTTTTATTGATGGGTTCCATTTAATACGTGTACCATATTTTATATAGTCGCGCTCGTCGAACCACAAATGGTGTACACAAACTTCTGCCGTAATTTTTTTGTCTTTTACCTCGCCCGAAGAAAACAGGCTCATTTCTTTTTCCGAAGAAAGATGCGAAACATGCAGGCGTGTATTGTATTTTGAAGCAAGGTTAACAGCTTTCAGCGAAGAAATATAACAGGCTTCGTCGCTGCGGATATGCGCATGGTGCGACATCGGCACATTTTCTCCATAACGGTGGCGGGCAATTTTAATATTCTCCTGAATAATTTCTTCATCTTCGCAGTGTGCGGCAATCAGCACGGGCGATTTTCTAAATATTTCAGCTAAAATATTTTCATTGTCAACAAGCATATTGCCTGTCGATGAGCCCATAAAAACTTTTATACCGCACACTTTCGAAGGATCGGTTTTCAAAACTTCCTCAAGATTATCATTTGTAGCGCCAATATAAAAAGAGTAATTGGCCGCCGAAACATCAGCGGCACGCATATATTTTTGTTCCAGCAATTCATGCGTCACTGTTTGCGGAACGGTATTAGGCATTTCCATATAAGAGGTTACGCCGCCTGCAATTGCGGCGCGACTTTCTGAAAGTATTTCACCTTTATGCGTAAAGCCGGGCTCGCGAAAATGCACATGGCAGTCGATAACTCCGGGTATAAGCAGAAGCCCGTCTGCGTCAATTATTTCTGTTTCGCTCAAATCAAAATCCAATGGGACATCATGGCGGAAGACCTTGCTGATTTTACTATTTTCAATAAGTAAACTCCCTTTAAACCTAAGTCCTTCGTTGACGATTGTTCCATTTTTTATCAGTGTTTTCATTTTTTTTCTGCTTTTTTACAATTTTAATTATAAATTATTATTTTTGTTCATTATAATCCATAATTAAACATGAAACTTGTTAATAAAAATACAGACGAAAATTTTGCAGTGTGGGAAAAGTTTTGTATTTTTAACAGCACAGCACAGCACAGCACAGCACAGCACAGCACAGCACAGCATAACTACAACTATAATTAAAAAAGAAATTACTTTTTTCATATCGCTGACCGCCATACTGAGATTTTATTCGAAGTGTGGCGGTTTTTTTTACGATACGAAAATATTTTGACAACGACAAAGCAAAATTTTGAACATTAAGTATAACGACAGGATAGTTTTTAATATAAAATAGAAGTTGCGCCCGACACGAATAAGGGATAATAAAATGAAGAAAAGGTTTATAAACTTAGCTGCTGTAACAAGCGTGAACAGGAAAAGATTAGTTTGTGCAAGCCTGTGTCTAATATTGTGTTTAAATATTGCTTCGGCACAGGTAAAATTATCGTTTAATCCCGGCCCGAACGCAAAGTATGAGTACCTGTCGGAATCGGTACAGAATATAAAACAGAGTGTTATGGGGCAGGAAATGCCAATGGAGATGGAGATGAATGCAACATACCTGATGGAAGTAAAGAACAAAACGCCGCAGGAAATTAATACCCAGATGACCTATCAGGGATTTACATTTTCCGTTTCGAGCCCGATGATGAATATCAAATATGATTCGAAAAAACCGATTGATAATCCATCGGAAATGGGAAAAATGATCGAAAGAATGTTCAGTGCAATTATTGACAAGTCTTTTACAATGGTTGTTGCACCCAACGGTTCGGTAAAATCGGTTAGCGGAATGGGCGCTATTATTGAAAGTATGTTAAGTGCGATATCTGCCGACGGGCAGGCAGCCGCACAGATGGCAGCACAAATGAGTCAACAGTTCAGCGACGAAAACATAAAAAACATGTTAGGGCAGTCGTTTTTCGTATATCCCGATGACGCCATAAAAGTGGGCGACAGCTGGAATATGGAAAACACTATGTCGATTAATAACATTAACTTCGGCATTAAGGCCAGAAATACCTTGAGAGAAGTAAATTCGAACATGGCAACCATTGCAGTAGCAGGCGATATTGACCTTGATATGGGAGAAGGCAAGCTGACCGGTACGCAAACGGGATCAACGATTGTTGACACTGTAACAGGATTGCCCGTAACAAGTGATGTATCCATAAATATGAAAGGCAACATCAATACACAGGGAATGGATGTTCAGGTAGAAATGATATCCAAAACAAAAACGTCGGTAAAAGAGATAAAATAGAGGCGGTAACTACTACAAGCGGGTTTGTCGCAAAGACAGTAGGAACATGTTGAACCTACCTTAATTTAAAATTGCCAATAAAAAAAGTTAAATACAAATGGGAAAGTTATCTTTGCATATATTTGAAGATAAAAAAATATGGCACCCGATTGGAAAGAAAGGCTTGGGGTTGTTTATTCCACTAATCCCGACTTTAAATATGAAAAAGGCGAAGTTGAGGAACAGCAAACACTTCCGCCTCAACAGCAAAACCTGAGAGTGATTCTTGATAAAAAGCAGCGTAAAGGTAAAAGTGTTACGCTGGTGTCAGGCTTTATTGGCAAAGGCGATGATTTAAAAGACCTTGGTAAAATGCTGAAAACAAAATGCGGCGTTGGCGGTACGGTAAAAAATGGAGAAATTCTTATACAGGGTGATTTTTGCACCAAAGTTATTGACATCCTGAAAACCGCCGGTTATAAAGTCAAACGATAGAATTTTCAAAAATCACTATCCTTCGGTTAGCCGTAAACAAACAAGTTTTTATAAAAAATAAATTTTCCATGACAAGTTATGTCAAAAAGTAATGATTCGAAATATATTGAAATCCAAAACGCAAGGGTTCATAATCTGAAAAACATAAATCTTAAAATCCCGTTAAACAAATTCATTGTGGTAACAGGCGTATCGGGTTCAGGAAAGTCATCTCTGGCATTCGACACGCTTTTTGCAGAAGGGCGGCGCAGATATGTCGAAAGCCTGTCGTCGTATGCGAGGCAGTTCTTAGGGAGAATTAACAAGCCTAAAGTTGACTTTATAAAAGGAATTCCACCGGCCATAGCTATCGAGCAAAAGGTAAACACACGCAACCCGCGTTCAACCGTTGGCACTTCAACCGAAACATACGATTACCTGAAACTGCTTTTTGCGCGTATCGGGAAAACTATTTCACCTGTTTCGGGACAAGAAGTCAACCGTAAAAATGTATCTGATGTTGTTGACTATATCTATTCTTTTGCCGAAGATACAAAGCTGGTAATTGCTGCGCCCTTAATTCCCGGAAACGGCCGTTCGGTTTTGGAAGAAGCCGAGTTGCTCATGCAGCAGGGCTTTTCGCGAATAGAAATCAACAATGAAATAAAACGGATTGATGACCTTTTAAAGTCTGATACAAAGTCATTTTGCAGCGATAATTGCAATATAGTAATTGACAGGGTTTCATTAAAATTCGACGAAGATACCCGAAGCCGCGTTGCCGACTCGGTACAAACAGCTTTTTTTGAAGGCAACGGCGAGTGTATTGTAAAAATCTACCAAAACGGAGATGTTGCCTCGAAATCGTTTTCCAATCTTTTTGAAGCCGATGGTATTGAATTTGAAGAGCCTTCGGTACACATGTTCAGCTTTAATAATCCGGTTGGCGCCTGCCCTGTTTGCGAGGGTTACGGAAAAGTTATCGGAATTGATGAAGATCTGGTTATTCCAAACAAATCATTATCGGTTTACCAGGATGCCGTAGCCTGCTGGAAAGGAGAAAAAATGAACGAATGGAAAGACCGATTGATTTACAGCGCCGAGAAATTTAATTTTCCAATTCACAGGCCTTATTATGAACTAACCGAAGCGCAAAAATTTTTACTCTGGACAGGAAACAATCATTTCGAAGGGTTAAACCGTTTTTTTAAACACCTCGAAGAACAAAGCTTCAAAATACAGTATCGGGTTATGCTTTCGCGGTACAAGGGAAAAACAACCTGCCCCGAATGTAAAGGAAGCCGCTTGAAAAAAGAAGCCGGCTATGTAAAAATTAACGGCAAATCGTTACAGGAACTTGTTTCACTGCCTGCTTCGGAACTAAAAAAAATTTTTGAGCATATTGAGCTAAACCCATACGAAACCAAAGTTACTAAACGCATTTTAATTGAAATTCAAAACAGGCTTGAGTTTTTATGCGATGTAGGGCTGGGTTACTTAACACTAAATCGCTTGTCGTCAACACTTTCGGGTGGCGAATCTCAGCGTATTAATCTTGCAACTTCGCTTGGCAGCAGCCTTGTAGGTTCGCTTTACATTTTGGATGAGCCGAGCATTGGCCTTCATCAGCGCGATACCGACAGGCTAATAAAAGTTTTACGGAAATTGCAAAAAGTAGGAAATACAGTTTTTGTTGTTGAACACGACGAGGAAATTATCCGTGCTGCCGACGAAATAATAGATATTGGCCCTTTAGCCGGTAGGCACGGAGGTGAAATTGTTTTTCACGGGAACCATACGGAACTGCATCTAAAACCCGAAAGTCTGACCACAAAATACCTTACAGGCAAAGAAAAAATTGAAGTACCGAAACAGCGCCGAAAATGGATCAACTCAATTGAAGTTGTTGGCGCCCGCGAAAACAATCTTAAAAATCTGACACTAAAATTTCCCTTAAATACACTAACGGTAGTAACAGGCGTAAGCGGTTCCGGAAAATCGTCGCTTGTTTCTAAAATACTTTTTCCGGCGCTGACAAAAATCATTGGTGGATATGGCGAAAAAACAGGTCATCACGATGTAGTCCTTGGCGATATAAAAATGATAAATGCTGTTGAATTTGTCGATCAAAATCCAATTGGAAAATCATCGCGGTCGAACTCGGCAACTTATTTAAAGGCTTATGACGAAATTCGCAAACTTTTCTCTGAACAGCAAGCAGCAAAAATTCAGGGATTTAAACCCTCACATTTTTCGTTTAATATTGACGGCGGCAGGTGCGACGAATGCCAGGGCGAGGGTACTATCAGAGTAGAAATGCAGTTTTTATCAGATGTTTACTTAGTTTGCGAAAGTTGCGGCGGCAAACGGTTTAAGGAAGATGTTCTGGATGTTTGTTACAGCGAAAAAAATATAGACGATATACTGAACCTGTCGGTAAATGAGGCAATTCAACTGTTTTCAAAAGGAAAAACATCAACCGAGAAAAAAATTACCAAACGCCTGCAGCCACTGCAGGATGTCGGGTTGGGATATATTAAACTGGGACAGTCGTCGAGTACACTTTCAGGAGGTGAAAGCCAGCGTGTAAAATTAGCCTCATTTTTAGCGAATGAAGGCAACTCTCCTACCCTTTTCATTTTCGACGAACCTACAACAGGCCTTCACTTTCATGACATCCGGAAATTGCTTGATTCGTTTAATGCACTCATTTCGAGGGGGCATTCAATTATTGTTATTGAACACAACCTTGAAATTATTAAATCGGCCGACTGGATTATTGATCTGGGGCCGGAAGGAGGCGATAACGGCGGAAATCTTGTCTTTGCCGGCTCGCCCGAAGACTTAATTAAAGTTAAAGAATCATATACCGGACAGGCGCTGAAAGAGAAATTAAAATGATCCCACTATTCAGTAAAACATTGATACATAGTTAATTTATGACTGTATAATAAAATGGTTCGCTGCAGTTGCGTAATTGGCTATAGCGACTTATAGTTGTGCAAAACGCAAAAAATAATTACTTTTCGCCGCGAAAATTTTTCGAATGTTTTAGAACGCTAAAAAATGAAGTATTTCAGAATTAAAAATATATTATTTATAAGTTTACTGCTTATAATTGTAGTTTTGGTAATCATATTTTCATTAGGACGGGCAGAAAAAGAACCGATTATAGAAGAAAATACTGAAGTTGAAACGTTAATATTAAAGTATGGTATTCCGGCAGATTCTTTTCTCCTAAAGGAAGGTGTAGTAGCTAACAATCAATACCTTAGTCATATTTTAAATCAGCATGGAGTTGGCTTGGGAACTATTGACACCATTGCAAAAAACTCGCTGCCGGTGTTTGATGTCAGAAAAATAAGGCCGGGGCGGAAATATACCGTTTTTCAGACCCCTGACTCATTACAAAAAGCGCGATATTTTGTGTACGAAAACTCTCCTGTCGAATTCTTTGTTTTCGAATTGTTTGATTCTCTTCGTGTTTATCGCGGCGAGAAAGAAGTGAAGGCTGTCAGCCGTACAGCTCAGGGTATAATTAAATCGTCGCTTTGGAATGCCATGAAAGACAGCGATCTTGATCCGATGCTGGCTATTGCCCTTTCGGATATTTATGCATGGACTATCGATTTTTTTTCCATTCAAAAAGACGATCGGTTCAGAGTGGTTTTCGATGAAATCTATGTAGATTCAGTTCGTATTGGTATTGGCGAAGTTCATGCCGCTGAATTCGAGCATCGTAACCAACCGCTTTATGCATTCAGGTTTTTGCAAAACGATTCGATTGGCTATTTCGATGATAAAGGAGAGAATCTTCAAAAACAGTTTCTAAAAGCGCCCTTAAAATTTTCACGTATAAGTTCGGGCTTTTCAGGAGGAAGGATGCACCCTGTTTTACGCATCGTACGACCGCATTATGGTGTAGATTATGCTGCACCAAGAGGCACTCCCGTGGTAAGTATAGGCGAAGGGACTGTTATTGCAAAAGCTTACGAAGCTGGCGGAGCCGGTAATTATTTAAAAATAAAACACAATTCGGTTTATACCACCACTTACATGCACCTTTCGGGTTATGCCGGCGGAATTGTTGTCGGAGCCAGGGTCAGGCAAGGGCAGGAAATCGGGTATGTGGGTTCAACCGGCCTTTCAACAGGGCCGCACCTCGATTTTCGTGTTACACGTAATGGTTCATATATCGATCCGCTAAGAATGGAATCCCCACCCGCCGAACCGGTTAAGAATGAATACATACCGTTGTTTTATTCTTACAGGGATTCGATGATGAACAAACTTGAAAAAGTAAGGTGGGCTGAGGAAAAATTACCGGTTGAGGATACAGTTGATTAAAATAAATTGAAATGTTTTGAAATAGCTAAAATTGAAAAAATGCATAAATATGTAACTTTTTACTTAGTGGTTTTGATGACGATTTTTACCTCGTGTGTAAGAAATAAAAGTGGTATTGCGCCTGTTCATGGTACATTGTCGGGAAGTTCAAATATTTTTGAAGTATCGGAAGTTATTCAAGGTAACACCTATACTTACCTGAAAGTAAAGGAAAAATCAACTGAACGATGGGTGGCGGTTTCGAAACAGGAAATAAAACCTGGCGATGTATATTATTACGGCAGCGATTTGCTCATGAGTGATTTTCACAGCATCGAAATTGACCGCACTTTCGACGAAATTTATTTTATAAGCGAAATCAGTCTCACGCCAATAAGCCCCAATACTGTCTCGGATTCCATACTTATACATGCGGGTAAAGTTCCCGCTGTTGAAAATAATTCAATTAATTTAAATAAACTTTCAGGAGAGCTTACCATTGCCGACATTTTTGCTAACCGTAATAATTACGCGGGCAAAGAAATTGAAATAAAGGGTGTTGTGGTAAAAATTAACGAAAGCATTATGAATCGTAACTGGATTCATATTCAGGACGGGACGAGCCATAATGACGAGTTCGATCTTACCGTTACCAGTCAAGACTTTGTTGGTGTTAACGAAGTAGTTACCCTCAAGGGAAAAATTTCTCTTGACAAAGATTTTGGCGCCGGTTATATTTACGGTGTTATAATTGAAGATGCATCAGTGGTAAAAAAATAGAGCCAAATTTTAATCGCGTGAGAATTTTTCGTTACTTTAGCCGCATTAATTATAAAGTGCTTTAATTTATGACAGCAAAAAGAATGCGTATCGAAAATAACTTAGTATTTACCCCCCCCCGCAAATAATTGGCTGTCAAGTACTTAAAATACCCTGGGTATA
>Ga0082212_10000729_pt1 | contig 48043 bp, 37 predicted proteins | sample TergutNt197P3_FD_71548 | JGI IMG/M metagenome (GOLD analysis project Ga0082212, IMG submission 71548) | Neocapritermes taracua P3 segment gut microbial communities from Petit-Saut dam, French Guiana - Nt197 P3 | ecosystem: Host-associated > Arthropoda: Insects > Digestive system > Gut ... | reverse complement strand
TTATCTCTCTCTGTTTTTTTTGTTTTGTGTGTTTTTTGTATTGGGGGGGGGGGGCCACCCCGCCTTTTTTTTGTTTCTGTTTTTGTTCCCGGGGGGGTTTGCCCCCGCCCCTACGAAATTATATTCTTACATTATTTCTCTATCGCGGCGGTTTTTGTCAAGATTTTATGTAGTCTCGCCATGTCAAATTTTTTGCGCCTGTCATAATACACAATCCCGTTTTGCTCCTGCTCAACGTCTGTTAACTGAGTATAACAGAACGCGCATATTGCGGGATTGTCAAGAAGCGCAGAGATTAATCCGTCAAACCTCTCGTAGAAATTCTCTATATCGTCGGGGGCTTTGCCGTATCCCCAGCTTTGCGTATTGCTTTCGCCCTGCGGCGCGCCGGGGTCGTCGCGCCCTACAGATTCCTGCCACCATGTGCCGCCGAATTCGCTGACAAAATACGGGTATTCCATGATTTTTTCCCTTGCCCATTTGTTGTCGTTCTGGAAAATCTCGGCTTTGTTGGTTTCGTCAAGTAAAGCCAAATATCTGTTTTTGAAAGTCTCCACGTTCTGGTCGTAATCGTGAATGTCAAATATATCGGTCTCGACGTGAACATATCCCGACGTGTCGATAACCGGACGGGTGGGGTCGATTGATTTTGTTATCCTGTAAATATACGCGAGGTCGTCGCGTCTCTGTCCCCAATGGGTCTCGTTATGAGGACACCAGCCCACTATCGACGGGTGATTGAAGTCACGGTTTACCGACCCTATCCATTCGCACGTGAAGTTCTGATAACTTTCGGCTGAGAAATCCATGCCCCAGTTGCCGTGTTCGCCCCATGTGATATAACCGAGAGAGTCGGCGTAATAGTGAAACAGCGGTTCGAAGATTTTCTGGTGCAGTCTCGCGCCGTTGAATCCGGCTTCCATTGAGATTAATATATCGTTTTTCAAAGCCTCGGCAGACGGAGCGGTCCATGTGCCGTCGGGGTAAAACCCCTGGTCGAGAATCAATCTCTGGAATACAGGTCTGCCGTTCAGTAAAATTTTCTTCCCGTCTATTTTTATATCCCTCATGCCGACATAGCTGTAAACCGTGTCATATTTTGAATTGCACCCGTAAGTCAGGACTAAACCGTATAATTCGCCTTTGCCGACGTCCCACAAACGCAGTTCCTCCCCGGGGATTTCAAGCTGCATTGACGCGCTTGTCCCGCCTGATTTCATGAATTTCCCGGTTATGATTTTATCGTTATATAAAATTTCAGCCGTAAATTCAGCGTCTTTTACTGCTTTTGAAAAAGCGGCGTTGAGCGTGACTGTCGAATTTTCTATGTCCGTATAGACTTTAAAATCTTTTATGTAACTTTCAAACGGGATATGCTCAAGCCATACGGTCTGCCATATGCCTGTCGTTCTTGTGTATAGACAGCTAAACGAAGAATAATTAAAGCATTGTTTGCCCGAGGGCTGTTTGCCGCTTCTTAATTCGTCCAACGCCTTAACGACAACAGTATTTTCACCTGTGTGAATATATTTTGTTATGTCAAACGCGAAGCTTGTCATACCGCCCCTGTGAAAACTTATGTATTTGCCGTTTATCCATACTTTAGCGTGATAATCGACCGCGCCGAAATTAATTAAAACCCTGCCGTTGTTCCAGTTTTCGTCAATATTAAAAGTTCTTTTATACCATACGCATTCGCATATATCTTTTATATTTATCCCCGACAACGGGCTTTCATAAGTAAACGGGACGTTTATTTCCATGTCAAAAACGTCTGAGTTTACAAAATCCTGTTCTTCCCCCGTTTTGCCGTGGTCAAACTTGAACTGCCACTTGCCGTTAAGATTCTGCCAGTTTTTTCTCTCGAACTGAGGGTTTGGAAATTCGGGTCTTGGGATTGCAGTATTATTCATAATTTTTCTCCCTTTTTTATATTATAATATTTGTTTCAATTATGATACGCCGCTAAAGCCTCCCTTGCTAAAGGGAGGTGGCGCGCGAAGCGTGACGGAGGGATTCCGTTTTCCTCTCCGAACAATCCGGAACAACATCAAATTCCGAATCCCTCCACCGTCTATCGACGGTCCCCCTCCCTTTAACAAGGGAGGCTTATATTAACTCCAAATATTAATTCAAAATCTCGTCGAACGCACTGTTTATTTTATCCATGTCTTTTTCGGCTTTGCCTAAGTTTTTCTCGTACATAGATATAAAATCGCTTTTATAAGTGCGCAGTAAATCCATGATTCTCTCGTTATATCCGCCGATTTGATACAACCAGCCTAAATCGTAAAGTTTCGAATCGAAAATTATGTCGAGCATGTCTTCACTCTCCTCGTCCCTGACCATTTTGCCTTTTAACGCTATATCATAAAACGCGGGTCTGAGCGTATATTTCGATTCTGCCGCGAGGGCTTCAAGTATTGTCGCCGTTCTTACGGGGTCTTCCTGACCTATTGGCACGCAGATAAACCCCGAATGCCATGAGCCGACTGTGCTGTAATAATTCTCCTGATTCGAGTCGTATTTCGGGTATGGCAGAACGCCGAAGTTTATTTCCTGCGCCCTTAATCTTATAACCAGCTCCATTATCTGAATCCAGAATAACGCCTGGTCGTTTGAGAACATATTCGTCGATTTGCTGCCGTCCCAGTCCTGACGCTGATATAATAAAGCTTTGGTTTTGTCAAATACAAGGTCGGTATAAGTGTTAAATATGCTCAAAGCTTTTTCGCTGTTTAAAGTCAGCTGGATTTCCCCGTTGTTATTTACTATGGCGCATTTTTCGCCGATAGAATTCACGACCCCCATTATTGTGTCGTCCCACACGAGCGCGCCGTATAAATCCTCGAAATCATATACGCCGTCGCCGTTTAAGTCCTGACTTACCTGTACAGCCATTTCTATCATTTTCTGATATGTCCAGTCGCCGCTCCTTACCAGAGCGTACGGGTCTTCAAGGGCGTATTCCTGAATCAACTGCTTGTTGAACAGCATAGCGTAAGTGGCGTAATTCGTGACGTTGCTTATATCCCCTGCCGTATAGAACATTTTGTCTTTTATCATCAAATCCCTGTTGGCTTTCTGGTCCCACCACGGCATCGTAAGGTCGATAGGGTCAAGATTGTTCATATCCATCAAAAACCCGCCGGAAGCTAACTGGCATGTCGCGTATCCCGACAATAACGCGGCGTCATACGCGTTATCGTTTGCCTGAATAGAATTTTTCAGCATTTTCTGCGCCGCTGGTCTTTCCATGCCGTCCGACGCCTGAGCTTCGAGGGTTTTTATTTTCACCCCGTATTTTTCCTCGACATACATATTTCTTTTGTATATCGCATCGTTTATCGAATCCCCCGTGTCTTCCTCGGCTTCGAAGTCGTTCCACATTCCGCCTCCGGCGTTTGAAAATTCGCCGTTTATCGAGAGTAAAACAGTAAATTCATGCCCGCCGTAATCAGCGTCGGGAATATTCGGTTCTATTTTACCTGAGCCGGGATTGTCTTCAGGGTCTTTCTCAGAATCGCCGGAATCGTTTTTGTCGTCGTTGTTATTGTTGCCGCCGTCGTTGTTTTTATCTCCGCCGTCAGCGTTGTTTTTATCCCCGCATGACGCAAACGCGGCGCAGGCAAAAATCATAGACAAAATCAAAATCAGAGCCATAATTTTTCGCATAATTTTTCCTCCTGTGTTTAATTTTATTTTATATAAATTTTATTTGCTTTCTTCAAAAAAGAACTTCCCGCCGTCATAAAAAAGCCGTCCTATCATTTCGTTGTATCTGTCGTAAATAAAATACCCGCCATAATTTTGCTCATATAATTCATTATCGTATAAAAATACCTGAAAACCCCTGTTGTCGCGTATTACAAATTCGCCGTTTTCGTCGTACCACCCGTATTTGATGCCGTCCCTGTTATCGTACTCATTATATAAAACAGCTAATTCATAATCGCCGACATACGGCTCGGATTTAAAATCTATACGGGATTTTTGTCACCGTTATTTGCAATCCTGTTTCTGTTTGTGTTTCCATTTGGGGGTTTCCTCTGTATTGGGATTTACTTAAATTCCGTGTTTCTCTCATAAGAAAATTCGCCGTTTTCATAAGTAAGCCAGCCTGTTGTATGCGGGTTCTCTATAAAATACCATGAGCCGCTTTTAAAAAATTCGGCTTTGGTAGACGTCACGCCGAATTTATTGTCTATAACCAACACACCATCGTCTGCGTACCTATAATCGTTGAAAAACCTGATATAATAATCGCCGTCTGCAACAAATTTGTAATTAAATACTTCTTTTACGTCTGAATAGTCGGTTATATCCAGAACGCATACGCAAGAGCATTGTTCGCCGGCTTCGTTATCGCGGGAGCATGAATAAACAAGATATAATTTATCGTCGGCTTCATAAGTAAAACTCTCCATAATTCCCCATTTGCCGGAACATCTGCCCAAATCGTATTCGTAAACCCCGTCGGTCAGAACAACGTCAAAAGTTTCTTTGTTCTGATATAACCTGAACAACGTCAAATAATACCCGAACAACGAATTGATTTGCCCGTAATTATACTTCGTAACATCGAAATATTTTTCATAATTTTCGCCGTTTAAAAAATTATACGCGCTTTTGTCCCATTTTGATTTGTCGTTCGTGACTTCAAATTCCGTTTCGACAACATAAGTGTCGTGTTTATCAAAATTAAATTTACTGAGATTAGTAATATTATCTATATCAACTCCCGCGTAAAAAAACGTTTTGATTTTATATATTCCGGGAGTTAATTTACCGGTAAAACATTCGGTCAAATATCCGTATGTTTTTGTTCTTCCCACAGCTACAGAAAAATTCAAAGGCGAAAAATAAGACGCGTATCTGTTCCCGGATATTCTTGGCATCGGGACAAATTCAGCTCCATCTTTTTTGAACAGATTCCAGCCGTCGCCGATACAAATCGTTTCGTCCGAATTATTTTCCCACTCGACCATTATTCTTGTCGTATCGGGAGCGTAAATATTGCAGTCGGTTTTAATCGACACCCGGTCGTCGTAATACATACCGTCATATAATTCGTTTATAAGCTTAACAGCGTCGTCTAATTCTATTGTAACGCCGTTGCCAATATTAATATAACCTGCCATTTTTGACGACATAAAAGTCAATGTCAGGACGCACAATAAAATTATGACAGTATAAAATATTATTTTTTTAGTTAAACCGGGGTTGAATTTATACGGGATTTTTGTCACCGTTATATGCAATCCTGTTTCTGTTTGTGTTTCCATTGGGGTTTATCCTCTTTGTTTTTTGGATGTGTTGTGTCTTTTCGCCAAAGCCCCCTTTTGAAAGGGGTGGCACGCGAGATTTTTACAAGTCTCTGTAAGTTTTCTCCGTTCCGCGTGACGGGGGTTTGCGGTTGCGGGTCAAGCCCGCAATGACGATGTTGTGTTAAGCGACGAGGGCAAACCCCCGCCCGTTGCGACGGGCACCCCCTTTCAAAAGGGGGCTTTTCAAGAGAGCGCGTTAATTTTTAATTGGTATTTTTTATATCACCTCTAAATAATCCCTGTCGGGCAATTCCGGAAAGTCTGCCGCAGGCAAAGTCTGATACCAGTACGCAACGCTCGCTATATCGTCCTGCAACGGCAAATACCTGCCCTCGCTTCTCCACCCCAACGCCTGTATCGTCACTTTTAAATCTTCTTCGAATCTTATCGGGTCGGTTATATGCCACCTGTACATGCCGAATCTTTTCTGCACCCTGTATAATTCGTCTGATTTTAGTATCTGATGAAAACCCGTATACGGTGTTGTGAAATCTTCATACTGATGAGTATATGGACTTTCGAAATCATAAGAGCCGCAGATATAATCTTCCGTTCCCGTGCCGCATATTGTCGGGAATTCTTTGTCGCCGTCCATGAAAAACTTGATTTCGCCCTCGCCCCACCAGCCGTTATTGTTCACCTGCCACGCAAGATATGTCCCGACAAACTGACCTTTGCCTTTTACGCCGTCAAGTATCGTGTAAACTTCTTTATACGGCAACGGGTTTGTGCGTCTGAACTGCGCGTGAAAATACGCGATTTCTTCGTCTTTCGGGATTTCAGATTCTGTGTAATCTATCTGATAAAATATAACCATGTCTTTTTTGTCGCGGTTTTCGAGGGTCATTTTAAACCCTGTTTTAAACGGCATGTTCCAGTAGCAGTTAAACGCCCGTCCGGGGTTAACGCATACGGGGAGCGACGTTATCGGGATATATTCCCCCCAGCCCGCGCAGAAAAAATCACCTAACGGACATTCCACGCTCGGCTTGTCCATGCCGTCCCAGTAAATCCTGAGGATAAAATCGCGCCAGTTCCTGCCCGACGTAGTACACCATATATGATTTACCGCGCCGCTTGCTTTTATATCAGCCATAGTGAAAATTTCGCCGGGTTTGACCGTTACGCACGGGCTGATTTTCCAGCCCTGCCCTAATTCGCGCCCCGGACCTTTGCCGTTTCCGTCGGTCGCCATGCCGCCCTTGCCTTTTTCCCCCGTGAAATTTTCGGGCGATACCGACCGTGTTTTCGCGTTTGTGAGTTTATACAGATTGCCGAGATTGTTGTTTAATCCATTGAACATAACTTTTCTTACCTCCGGTTATTATATTTTATTTTGATTTTATACAAATTTCACAGCCGTGCCGTATGCCATGACTTCGGCGGCTCCCTGCATAACTGCCGCGCTTGCGTATGTGATTTTAAGCACAGCGTCCGCGCCTAACGCCTCGGCTTCGTCAACCATGCGTTTTGTCGCGATTTGACGGGCTTCGTTGAGCATTTCCGTATAGCCTTTGATTTCACCGCCGACAAGAGTTTTAAATCCCGCCATAATATCTCTGCCCATGTGTTTTGACTGCACTATAGAACCTTTTACCATACCTAAAATCTCGAAATTTTTACCGGGTATTTCGCTGATGTTTACAAGTATCATAATTTTTCCGCCTTTCCTTAAATAAAATAATTTATATATTTAATATTTGCTTGCTTCGTCCTCTTCGCCTTTTTCTATTTCTCTTATCCTGCTGATAAGCACGCTGATTATAAGCGCGGCGGCAATCATTGGCACTCCTATAAAAATCAGGACATACCACCCGATATATTTAAAAGTGACCGTAGCTATAAACACCGACCATACCGTTTGGATTATAACTATGGCTGTCGCGATTAAAATCGGGGGCAGGAGTTTTTTTGTTTTGCTGCTGCCGTTTTTGTTCATAAGTTTTTATCACCTCTTGAATAATTATGAATGCGTAGAAAATGCTTATTTTATGCATCGGGTCTTGTTGTAGGGACGACCGCCCCCGGTCGTCCGTAAATCTGATTTATCTCCGATTTTACGCATGCATTTCCTTTTACGCGGACGGTCGAGGGCGACCGTCCCTACGGATTCACATTTTCGTTCATTATATAAATTTCCTACGTATCAAACATATCCCTACCCAAAAAATTTCTGGTTTATCTTCGCCAAATCTACAAAATCGTTTTTGAGAGATTTATATAAATTCACATAGAGTTTATACATTTCTTCGTATAAATTTTTGTTTTTCTCCTGACAAACCTGCGAATCTTTTCGCTTGATTATAGAATCGCACGCCGACACAACGTCTTTGTAAACTCCCGAACCAACTCCCGCAAGTATCGCAACGCCCAACGCTCCGCTCTCGGTTGAATTATTTACGGCGATTTCGATATTCATAATATCAGCCATCATCTGTCGCCACAACGGGCTGTTCGCGCCGCCGCCCGCGGCATATACAAAACTCGGCGAAGTCCCCATCTCGCGGATTATGCCCAAGCAGTCGTTCATAGAAAATACAACGCCCTCCATGACTGCTCTTAACATATCCCTTTTTTCGTGCATACCCGATAATCCGAAGAATCCCCCCCGGCAGTCAGCGTCTAAGTGCGGCGTTCTCTCTCCCATAAGATACGGCAGATATATCAGCCCGTTTGCTCCCGCAGGAGAACTCGCCGCTATTTTGTCTATTATTATATTCGGGTTGGTCTCAAGCTGGTCGGCTGTGAATTTTTCCGAAGTCATGAAATTATCTCTGAACCATTTATATGACAATCCCGCGCTTTGAGTTACTCCCATGACGTGCCATGCTCCCGGCACGGCGTGACAAAAAGTATGAACCCTGCCTTTTTTGTCTATGGCGATATTGTCCAAATGCGCGAACACAACTCCCGAAGTGCCGATTGTCGCCGAGACTACGCCTTCTTTTACGATACCGTTGCCGATTGCCGAAGCCGCTTGGTCTCCAGCACCGCCGACTACGGGTATCCCCTCGCATAATCCGCATGATTCCGCCGCTTCTTTTGTCACGACTCCCGTGATTTCGGGCGATTCATATACTTTGCCGAGCAGGTTTACGTCAATGTCAAGTTTATCAAGAACATAATTGCTCCATTTTCTGTTGGGTATGTCTAAAAGCTGCATTCCCGAACCGTCTGAAACTTCGGTCGCGAATTCTCCCGTGAGCTTGAATCTTATATGATCTTTCGGGAGCAGAATCTTCTCGCATTTCGCGTAGATTTCAGGCTCGTTATTTTTTACCCACATGATTTTAGACGCAGTAAATCCGGTAAGAGCGGGGTTTGCCGTGATTTCTATGAGTTTGTCCGCTCCGACAAGCGAGGTTATCTGCTCGCATTCGTAAGCCGTCCTCTGGTCACACCATATAATCGACCGTCTGATTGGATTTTTGTCCTTGCCAAGCATGACAAGCCCGTGCATTTGCCCCGACAATCCTATGCCTTTTATATCTTTCGCGTTGATTTTCGATTTTGCCATAACTTCTTTTACGGAAGTCATAACGGCGTTCCACCAGTCGTCGGCGTCCTGTTCAGCCCAGCCGTTTCGTGGCTGATACATCGGGTAAACGTCCATAGCCGAAGCTATGACTTCCCCTTCTGTGTTAAACAAAACAGTTTTTGTGCTTGACGTCCCTATATCAATTCCCAATAAATAACTCACTTTTTATACCCTCCCGATAAAAATTTTATTTTATTTATATTATTATATTAATGAAATTTTAACACAGAAACAAAAAAAAGTAAAGAAATATTATAAATAATTAAAATGTTTTATTTATTTTCCATAATTTGCCGAAAAACGTAAAATATATTAATTATTGGCAAATAAACGGTAACGTTTTTTATCTTTTTGGTCTAATTTTTAAAAATCTGAATATAAATTATAGTGATTGCTAAAAAAAGCAATTAAATTTTTTTATTTTGCGGCATATATTTAATTAATAAGAGGAGGTTTTTCAAGAAATGAAAACAAAACTTAAAATTCTGTTATGCCTGACAGTTATAATTGCCACAGTTTTATCGCAAGGATTGTTTTTTCAGGTTTACGCCGTAAATTCAAATCCGGTAAACTATGAGAAGTCAAACGCAACAGACAGAGAGTATGTCGATTTCACGGAAACCAACATAAAAACGACGGACATGAGAAAAAAATCGAGAATAGACAAAGAAAAATTTTCGGAATACATGAAAAAATTCCCGAATTTATCGGGAATTGAGGACACTCTGATAGAAATACAGGACGAATATGATGTAAACGCCATATTAATACTTGCGATAGTCCGTCTTGAAAGCGGGAACGGCAAAAGTTCGATAGCCCAGTCAAAAAATAATCTTGGCGGGCTTGTCGGAGGGTCTGAAAACTCGGTCGCCGTATATAAATCATTTGATACAAAAAGCGACTGCGTAGTATATATGGCAAAACTTATTTCAAGCTGTTATCTGACAGAGGGCGGGAAATATTTCAACGGGTACACTATTTCAGATATAGCGAAAAGATACTGCGAAGCTCCCGATGAATGGAGCAGGCTTGTAGAAAGCATGATACGGGACATACAGAAAGGGCTTAACGAAATCCAAATCAGCAATAGTTGAAACACAGTCGTGAGGGCGGGATTATTCTCAGCCCTCGCGATTTTTATATTTATATATCATTTAATATCATTGACAATTTGCCGCGCAGGTGTTAAAATAAATCTATATTATATAAAACATGACGGGAGAAAAAAATTATATGGATATAAAAGAGATATTGCAGGATATAAAAGACGGGAATATTTCTGTTGACGAAGCGGCGGGAAAAATCAGATACATGCCGTTTGAGGATTTGAAATACGCCATGATAGATTACAACAGGGAACTGAGGGTAGGCTGCCCCGAAGTGATATTGGGGGGCAAGACTTTGGAACAGATACAGGGCATTGTGACAAATATGAAAAAAAACAACGCCGAAAATATTTTGCTCACACGGGTTGGTAAAGAAGAGTATGACGTTGTGAAAGAAATATATCCAAGCGCAAAATATTATCCCGAATGCAGGATTGTCGCCGTACAGGAAAATCCGTTCCCGAAAAACAAAGGCTTAATCACGATTTTTTCAGCCGGGACTCTGGATATGCCCGTGTGTGAAGAAGCGGCGGTCACGGCGGAGTTTCTTGGGAATAACGTCGAGCGTGTCTACGACGTTGGCGTTGCGGGGCTTCACCGTCTGCTTTCCCGGCTTGACAAAATAAAAGAGGCGAATGTTCTGATAGTGGTCGCCGGAATGGAAGGAGCTTTGGCGAGCGTTGTCGGGGGATTGACGAACAAGCCTGTCGTAGCCGTCCCGACAAGCAGGGGGTACGGCGCGAATTTAGGCGGCATGTCTGCGCTTTTGAGTATGCTGAACTCCTGCGCGAGCGGAGTAGGGGTCGTGAATATAGACAACGGTTTCGGCGCGGGTTATCTCGCGCATAATATAAACAAACTCAGCGGGAAAATTTGATAAAATAATATATGCAACCTGAAACTTCATGTAGGGCACGGCGACCCCGACGTGCCGCCGGCAAAAACCAACGTGAAATCAAGTTCGCGGCGTGCCGGGTCGTCACGCCCTACAATTATATTTTAAGGTTTTACAACAAGTTTAATAAAATAAGCGCACAAAACGTCCGCGAAGATTATATAATCTTCGCGGACGCGTTTCTTTATACGGCTGTTTACGTAGTTTCTTTAGCTTTTTTCTTTCTGATTAAAACTATCACAACGCCGCCGCTAATCAACAACAAGCCGAACAATACAGCCAAACCTATATATGTGTCGCCCGTAGTCGGGTTAGGCTTGGGAATCACCGGTTCTGTCGTGAAATTCACCAATGGAATCATATCTTCCGGGAAATCGTCCGGGAATTTTATTACGCCCTGCGGAACATTGTTTTCGTCATATACATACCAAACGTCTTCTTCTTCGTCATAAATCCCGTACCAGCCATCAGGGAAATTAACCAACGGCACTCTGTTGTCGTCTTCGTAATATTCTTCATCTTCCGTTGTTGGTTCTGTAGTAGATTCTATAGTTGGTTCAGTTGACGGTTCGGGCTGAGTAGTCGGCTCAGGAGTCGTCGTTGGTGTCGGTTCCGGAGTTGTTGTCGGCGTTGGTCCTGGCGTTGTCGTTGGCGTAGGTTCCGGAGTGGTTGTCGGAGTCGGCTCAGGCGTTGTCGTCGGTGTAGGTTCCGGGGTTGTTGTCGGCGTGGGCTCGGGCGTTGTCGTCGGCGTCGGTCCCGGAGTTGTTGTCGGTGTAGACTCTGTCGTTGTCGTCGTATTTTTGTTGTTTACGACTATATTTATTATTGCGGCATTTTTGACAGTACCTGTCGCGGTATCTCCGTCAACAGTCCCATTTCCGCCGTCCGTAATTCCGACAAGCTCGAAATCCTCCGGCATCCTTATTTCTTTTATTTCATAATACGTTCCAAACGGTATATTCCGGAATTCGATTGTTTGTCCCGCGCCCAGAGACCTATTTATGGTTATGGCAGTCGTTCCCGAGCCCGAAGCAAGATTCACAATGCTCTGCGCAGTACCCTGCGTAGTGACCTGCGTCACGCCGTTCAGGAACACGCCTTGAGGCGCGGTAAATTTTATCTCGAACCAGAACTCATCGTTTATCGTAGAACTGCCCGTTACTGTTTTTGTCAGACGCAGCGTTCCTTTTTTAGGTTCTATCTTAGGATTCGCGACAACTGAAGTCACCTCAAAAAACAATCCGTTAGCGTCCGTATAAGGCACCGCGACGATAAACGACTGCATAGTATATACGCCGTTATTTGTCGCTATGCTTGACGTACCCCTTTGGGTTACGAGATAAACGCCTGCCGTCAAATCAACAAACTCCGCTTTGCCTTTTTTATCTTCATCGGAACTCGTAAGTTTTCTTGCCACGTTGGAAGTTGCGGAAGCGGCGGTGCTGAGTTTTGCGGCAAGGTCAAGATTTTCTTTCCCGCTCATCTTGTTCGGGTCGAGTATTTCCCCTGCGAGAGCCGCCGCAAAGGCTGGTGTGGGAGTATATACTATTTCACCGCCGGCTTCCCCGGCAGTCGATATCAGGAAAATTTCGATGTTCATGTCCGGGAGCTTATTTCCGTCGTATTCCGTAACGACCGTCAGGGTTCCTTTAAGCGTGAGATCGGCGGCATAGACCTGAATCCCCGCTATGGACAACATCAAGGCAAAAACGCACAGAACTGCAAATATTTTTTTCAATTTCATTTTCATATTTTTTATATTAATATTCAAAGCCGGTTTCTACCTCCTTCCTTTCGATTTTAAAGATTTTATAAATTTTATAAACATATATATTATTGTTATCAGCAATATAGGCACTGCCGCTATTGCGTATTCCGCGACTTTGCTGACGCGTCTTGCGTCCGCGCGCAGACTAAGGCTGTAACCCATAGCCTGTTCATCTCCGTTTTCCGGGAAAATTCTGTGTCCGCGAAGTAAAAGCCGGTGGCTGTTTATCCCGATGGGCGTGCATGTGATAATAGTACAGTAGTCCATTTCAGGGTCTATACCAAGATAGTCAAAGTTGTCGGGAAGCACTATGCGGCTCTGGTCGATTTCGTAGACAAGCACTTCGTTTAATATTTTCAGCACGAAAATATCCCCGATTTCAAGTTCGTCTGCGCGGGTTAGCAAAGTTGACGACGGGAGTCCCCGGTGGCCCGAGATAACGCTGTGGGTCCCGATTCCGCCGACAGGCAGGGACGAGCCTTCGAGATGCCCCAACCCAATCTGCAAAACATTTTCGTCAGTGCCGAGATAGATGGGCAAATCCGCTTTTATCGCGGGAATTTCGATGGTTCCTATGATACCGTTGCCGGTAAAGTCGAGAACCGAGAAATATTCAGCCAGTTCTGCTTCATTGTCTTTCAGGGTGAACCTGTGCTGTTTATACATGAGTTTTCTGTTATATTCGTGCGCGGCTTCGATAATATCTGTGTAGTCGGCTTCGCTCAGCTGAGAGAGGGCTGTATTATAATCTGCGACGACTCTGGACTGGCTGAGCGAGTTCATGTAATCGCTGAACACAGGGTACAGCAGTACGGAGAGCCCTGCAAGAAACATGACTATAAGGACTATTATGATTATAACCCGTTTTTTCATTCAGTTAGTCCTCCAACCGTAACTACTATTTTTTTAAGGGCGTTAAGGGAAAAAGCCCGAGGCAATTTCCCTTTAACAATCCCTTGCAAACCTCTGGTAAGGTAGGCTTGCGAATCCAAATTAAATATTAGATTTATTTCGCTGCGTCAGCGGTCTTTTTTTTAGATGTTTTCATAAGTACTACGAGGGTGATTCCTGTGCCGAGGGTAAGGAGCGAGCCGACTATGTAGAATATAGTTCTGCCGATGCCGCCGGTTTCGGGGAATCTTACGCCTGCTTTATTTACTATCTTGACGAGGTCGGCGAGATTTACATAAGACGAACCGGTACCAGTTTCAAGAACATTACCAAAGAACGCATCTACAGCTTTATCCCAAAGTTTCCACCAATTTTTAGAATCAGTATTTACCGGAGTAGGGTCATCATTAAACTCTTTATATAATGTAGCAAAAATTTTCGCTGCTATAGCTTTATGGTCGAAAGTGAGAGTAAATTCAATATTGACGTCTTCTAATAAATTAAATCCATCGGGAGCTACAACCTCTGTCAAGTAGTAGTCGCCGAAATTGTCGTAATGGTCAAATGTAACTCCAAGTTTACCTACAGTAACTTCATAGCTTGCAGCAAGTCCTTTTACGATTATCAAGCCGGATGCCGGGGTGACTAAAACTGTGGTAACTGCGTTATTTTTATATTTATCAGTATCAGCGGTTTCAGCAGGGTCAGTCACTATATTTGCGCCAGCAGCAGTTATTTCAGCTGCGGTTGCTATTCTGTATATTGTAGGAAGAGTTGCGTTACCTAATGACTGAATAACTACAGCGATTTCTTCTTCTTCGCCATCATCTTTAAACAGGTTGAATTTCGCGTTTTCGAGTCTCTTTATTGTTTTCGTTCCGTTAGGCAGAACGATTTCAGCCCATTTTTCGATTTCAAACTCGCCTGTGAAAACTATAACTTCATGCCACGGGGTTTCGTCAGTATCACAACCGGATATGTCGTACGGATTATTGCTGTACACTAATTTAACATAGTTGGGGTTGCCGGGGATTCCTACTAATGCTTTTTCGTTGAGTATTGCTGAGTATTTAATTTCAATAATCCAGCCTGCGTATTGAGAGAATGCTTGAGCAAAGTATTGTGTAAATTCTATTTTTATTAATTCTCCACCTGTCGGAACCGGTGTAGACGGTCCTCCTGACGTAACATTACGAGTTACATCGAAAGCTAGGAAATCAAAGTCATCTTCTTCTTCGGTAGGGTCAATAAATGTAATTGTAACGCCAACTTTTTCATCTTCGTCATAAATAAAGTCTAATCCTTTGCTCATATAATCCCATACGGTGAATTTGTAATTAGTATAGCCGTTCATATCGGGAACTACCGATGTTACTTTAAAGTCTATGGTCGAGCCTATCATATCGTCAGTCCATTTTGCCCAGTCATTTATTTCATCGTGATTATTCATAACTTCTTTTTCAATCGTCGGAGCGTCTGCTTTGACGAAGATTTCTCTGTCATAATCGTTAGTTAAAAGAGTTCCGATAGCATGTACGCCTTTGGTGCCGCCTTTATTTGTTTCTGTTTCGCCGTCTTTTTTATCGTTAACGTCAGCATTACCAACTACTATGTAATAACCGAAAGCATTAGAAGTATTAGTAAACTCTAAATTATTTGTGCCAACTACTGTCGGAAGAGCATAAACTACGGACGGGAGTTCATAATCGACGGGATAATCAAACGTCTCAATAGCCGCGCCAGTACCAATAAAGCGTTCTATCTGTTTGGTAAGGGCGATTGCCCAGTCATCGTTGTTAAAGCGTCTTTCGAGGTCGCCTTCCCAATAATTATAACCGTTTGCGTCATAAGAAGCCGGGTATCCGGAAGCAGGGTCATTCACGAGTCTGTAAACTTTTATAAACTGGAGAAATTCTTCAAAAGTTTTCGGAGCTTCTGCTTTATCATCAGATTTTTTATTAAGAACAACTTTAAGAGCGGGAGCTAAATCATCATAATCAACTTGTTCCTCAAGAATTGCATAAATTGGACCGGTACTACCAAGTTTAGCCTTATAATCCATTAAGAAAGCGGTATAATAGTCACCGCCGTTTAATCCTGCAAACGGAGGTGTCAGTTTATAATAGTAAGACGGGACAGTCGCGTCAAATGATATTAAGTCAAATACTCTGTAAGCTGTAAATTTAGCGGGGTCTAAAACGAGGCTGTCTCTGTTGTTTACTATTGTGATTGTTCCGGGAATCGCGTTGGGTTCGCCCTGCGGGAATTGTGTGCCGCCCGTTCCGGGATATGTATTGGTTCCCACCAGTTCCGGATCCGGTTCCGGGTCGTCTGCCGATACTAACATTGTCGGGACTATTGCGAAGAGCATCATAATTACTAATGCAAATGCTAAAATTCTTTTTTTCATGTTTAAATACCTACCTTAAAGTTTATTTATTGTTTTTGTTTGTGTTTTCTCAAATTGTTTGTGCGTTGAGTTTGAAAGCGGGTATGAATTGTCCTTTCACGCGTCAAAATTACAATTCATATCAACACCCTCAAAACTAACACATTTTTTTAATTTGGATTGTGTTGATTCTATTATAATCCCTCATACTCTCAACTCAGTCACATTTCAGTCTTAAATAAACTTTTTTTCAATATTTTTTCACTTTTTTTAAATATTTTTTTTAGACGCGTCCCAAAACCTCAAACCAGCGGTTTCGGAATACGTCTAAATTGTTTTATCCGAAGAAATATATTCTCGAAAGAGGCCATATCCGGAGCAAAACCCTGCCCGCAACGTCTTCTTCTTTCACCGCCCCTATCTCCTGCATGCGGCTGTCGAGGGAATTCGCCCTGTGGTCGCCCATCACAAAAATCGACCCGTCGGGAACCTGATAAGGCAAAGTTATGTTGCATTCTCTCAAACTCTTTTCAGTCACATAAGGCTCGTCAAGAGCCTCGTCGTTCACGTAAACAGTCCCGTCCTCGCCTATATTTACCCAGTCTCCCGCTTTCGCAATCACTCGTTTCAACAGTATTTTATTGTTGTAGTGGAACGCCACTATGTCACCCCGTTTAATCCCAAGCCATTTAAACGATATGACAATATCGCCGTCTTTGAGCGTGGGATTCATGCTGCTCCTGTTTACCATCAGTACCGACAACAAAACGTTTGTTATCAGCACCGCGGCGGCAGCTATCACTATTAAGTTTTTTATTGTGCTTGTTATCGCCTTTTTAAGTTCCCGCGAAGATTCCAGCCGGTCAATTTCCCGGTCGATTTGTTCAACTGTTGGACGCGGTCGCAGAGGCATATTTTCCGATAAGTTCATAAATATCACTATTCCTCGTCTTTAACGATGGGTTTTCCCCCGTTTGTTCCGGCTGATTTATTACGGTTTCTTCATTTGCGCCGGTGGTTTCAGTTATTTCTGTTGTTTCGATTGTATCTGTTGTTTCGGTTATTTGCGGCAGTTTTATTTTGTACTGCTGGGTCATTTCCTGCATCGACGTATATGCCTTTGAAATAAGTTCCATATAATGATTTGATACGGTTTGGAGTTCCTCGACTGATTTTTTCTCTTCCCTTTCGAGTTCGTCGCGCCTCATTTCTGCGGCTTTGATTATCGCGCTGGCTTTAAGCTGAGCGTCTTCCTCGATTTTTTTCGCCGCCATTATTTTTGTGTTCTCGATGGCTTTGATATTGTTGAGATAAATGTCGGCTGCGTCCTGAGCCGAATTTAATATACCGCTCACAGTCACGGCGGCTTCCGCCAATGACCCTGACTTTTCGATATTCATGAAACGCACGTCTGAGCCCACGCTTTTTGGTATTTCGCTTTTTTCCTGTTTCCGGGCGTTTTCGATGTTCGCGATTCTGATTTCGTTTTCGTTTGTAAGCCTGCGTATTTCGGTCTGATGGTTTCTTTCAAGTTCTTCCATTTCGAAAGCGAGCTTTTTGACTTCAAGCCCCTGCTGGAAGAAGTTTTTCGAGAGTTCGTTTTTCTCGTCGATGATTTTCTCGATTTCTTCCTGATATTTTGCCACAAGCTCGGAATTTTCGTTAGGATTAGGATTATATCCTCCGGATATTTGATTTTTCTCAAGTTCGGCTTTTTCAGCCGCGAGCCTTTCAAGCTCTATCTGGCATTTGACCGCAAGCTCGTCTTTTTCATCGGTCAGCCGCTGGATTTCAAGCTCCTGCTGGCGCATGATAATCAAAAGCTGCGTCTTGTCCATTGATTTCAACTGTTTTTCTCGCATATTCTCATTCCTTTAACATTTTTAATAAATATTTTAATTGTTTAATTATTTACCGGGTTGGTTATTGGTTACCATAGGGACGATATTAAAGTTATCGCCCCTACTTATCCTTATTATACATATTATTTCATATTATGTCAAGAACTTTTTTTTATTCTCTTTGAGCGTATGATTTCAAGTTTTCTGTAATACATTCCCGCTATAACCGAAGTAGCCAGTACCGCGCCGCCGATAATCATGAACAGTAACATTCCGACACCTCCGGTTTCGGGGAGTTTCGGTCCGCCTTCATCTTCTTCAATTTCGTTTTCGACAGCGCGCCTCATATCTTTATATTTATATAAATCGCCTAAACTGGTTACGTCCCACCACGGATATTCTTCTTCATACCCGACGAAATAATAAAACTCACTCTGCTCGGCAGCACTACTACCGAAATACCGGGTACCGTACCCGTCTGTTATTATCAGTTTATACAAGTTACCGTTAGGCTTGTATCCTTCGGGTGTTGTTGTTTCCCTTATATAATATGTCTGACCGTATTTCAGCCCGGAAAGATATACTTTGCCCTCGCTATCCGAAAAGACTTCATCTCCTATACGGTTAGTATATCCTATGGCGTCGCTTTCTGTTTCATACAGGGAAAATCCCGCGCCCTGCAAAAATTTATAAGGGTCTCCTTTTTCAATTTTATAGAAATAAAAGTCAACGGGGCAGTTAACAACGCAATATTTATCACTATCATCTTTCATAGTTACGGGGTCATATACATAAGATTCTGCGCCGCTGTTGTAATAACTGCTGAATTCCAATATCCATTCGCCGTCGATTCCCATTGTAATGCGGTATAATTCATATTCGGTTGCATATCCGGCAATAAGTTGTTCTTTGAAATAATATTTCGTACCCGGTTCGGCTTCAAGCCCCGTGAATATGACGCTGCCGTTCTCGTCCGACGGGTCTGATGTTTGTATCCAGACAGTGCATTCCTCATCGGCGTACAAGTCAAAGACTGCGTTTTTAAACGGGACATATTCGTCAGATGACTGCTCCGGCCGCAGAAGTTTTGTAAACTCGAAGTCGTAGAGTTCGGGTTCGGGTTCTTCGTATGTATTGGTGAACTTGAGGCTCAGGTCACAGACGTTAATATCCGCGCACCATCTAGTGTTGCTGCTGGGATACGTGTCTGATAAATGAGATAAACTAAACGTGCCTTCCGGGTCGAACTGGCTTACCGTTCCCGCCGGAATTTGCGACGGTTTTCCGTGCTGAACTAATCCGCTCCCGTTAATCGTGAGAGTATTTTTCAAATTGACAAACTTAGCTTTACCGTATATATAATGATTATCAAGATAATCATTATCGGCTTTGATATTATCGAAAATAACACCTTTGATAGACCCCGGTTTGAGATATATCGCGCTGTCAGTCATCGTGAACGTGACTTCTACGCCTTCCGGGTGTGAAACAGTTATAAGCTCACCTTTTCTGATATCCGACGCCAATGTCGAGCCGTTGGTTATCTCCTTTGCAATTCCATCCCAGTAAGTCGTCCTCTCGACAGTCACTCCCTCAGTAGGAAACCACGTAAGAGCCGCCTTGAAATATTCATAGCCATAGTCCGTTGAAACCCAGCCGTCATGGTCAAATGTAATCGTACCTGTCGTACTGCTTGAGGGCGTATATGTCATTTTCAGCGAGGTCGTTTTACCCTCATTGTACTGTTCCATAATTTTTTCAATGTTATTGACGACTGTACTTGTGACACAAATGTTTGGGTATTTATTCGACTCCGAATACATATTATAAATCATCCAATCCTCTGTCGAATTTATACCCGGCGTAAAGTACCGCCAAGATGGGTAATCCTCCAAATCAAAAGTGGGGTATCTGCGTTTGGTTTCATATGCGTAAATCGACATACGGATAAAGTCCCTGCGCTCGTTGTCGGTCCCTAATCTTGAACCAAATAATGTTTTAACAAATCCGGACGGAATCAACGGATTATTGACGTTATATAACGAGCTGAGCAAAGCGGACACGTCATCGTCCCTGTTATCGTCTACGCCGGTCAGCAGACTAAATTCATGGTCGTTTTTATTCGGGTTAGCACCATATGACCTTGGTTGTTTGCTGATAAACGCGTAAGGTCCGCCGGGGCTGTATACTTTCCAGTCGCTCCATTCGCCCGATTCGCCGTTTTTGCCGCGGTATTCCGTTTTTGCGTTCAGTTCGCCGCCGCTTTTGGTGACTGTCACCTTGATATGATATATTACGTCGTCTATAGTCCAGCCGTTTCCGCTCGTGTCCGTTTCTCTTATCAGATAATAATATATACCCGGTTCTGTGTAGGTGAGTGCGCCAAATCCAATTACTTTCGAATCGTCGGTACTATTGAATGTTTCGGATGTCGTTTTCAGCAAGTCTCCCTCGTCGCCGTTTGAATCAGACTCGTACAGTCCGAAGTTGAAAGTCGTATTATCCGGACGGTTATCGCCGCTGACGGTTTTATATATATTTATATTGATGTCTATTGGTTCCGGTTCGGGTTCTTCGTATTCGTTCGTAAAGGCAAGTTTTGTCCCTCCGGCGTCCCCTCTTACTACTAAGTCAATCCATGGCAGCCAGTATTCAGACCACGCGCCGCCCGCGCCGTTTCTTTCTTTGCAATCGACTGACTCTATGCCGTCTGTTATAGTTACGCGTATAAGATATTGTTTATTGTCGTATATCCAGCCGTTTTCTGAACTGCCGTTTTCTTTCAATATATAATAATATATGTCGTCGGCCAGTTCTGTAATTTCATCGAACTCAAAATTATAAGTTCCTTCTTCGCCAATATCAGTCACAGACGCATATATCGGACCGGACACGGCCGTTTCGTCGTTTTCACCGATTATCTGCGTTAATGAAAACGTGAACGATTTCAACGGTATGTTTTCACCGATAACGGTTTTTTCGCCGTTTATTTTGAATCTGCCTTCGGGAACCGGCAGTTTTTCGTCGTATAATACATAGCATTCCGGGGCTTTGCCGTCTGCCGTGACTGTAAACTGATACGGCGTGTCTATCAAATCATAGCCGGTCGGAGCTTTGGTTTCTTTAATCCAGTAATCTGTTCCCTCGTCGAGGTTCAGCAGCAGGAATATCCCGCCGTATTCGGTCTTGATTTCGGTTATCGCGCCGTTGACATTATCGTAAACGTATGTATTTGCGTCCGTCCCATTTGAAAATTTGAGCGGGTCTACATCGTCCAGCGCGTCCTGTTCGCTTGCGTAAATTTTAAATTTCGCGCCCGCGAGCTTATCGTTGAGATTGTAGAGCGCGTCTGTATTTGCCGCGTCAGCCCAGCCCGGAGTTTTGCTGTTTGAATCCGCGTCGGCTTTTGCGAACATTGCGCCGCCTTTGTTTATGGCTAAAATCCCGGCTGCGTATCTGTAACGGTGCTGAACTTCCTGCTCGTCGTCAAATTCGCCCGTATCGACCGATACTTTTATATGGTTTTTTATCGTCGGGTCGGTCATGTCGGTCATGATAGTCCGGTATATCAAGCCCAGACTGCTGACGTTGAATTCCGTAACAGGATTCCCGTCGGCTACATATTGCGCGACCCCGGAATTTACGTGCCAGTCCTTAAATCCGTACGCGTTCTGGTCCGTTCCCGTAAATTTATGCATAACGCTGTCGTAAGGCGTTGTCGGTTTTGCGATAAGCTCATGATAACTCGCCCATTCGTCGCCCGGGACGGGAGAGAATACGGCGGCGATTAATTCTTCGTCCGTCGGCAGTCTGACAGATATATCCATTCCTATCTGGAGGGCGATAATTTCACGGAGCTGAGGAATATGAAACAGCATTGCTTTAAACATGCCGTCGCGGTATTCTTCGATATCCGCCAGATAAGCTTCAAGTTCATTCATTGCCCGGTAATAATTTATCATGCCTGTGCGGTTACTGCTTGTATTATGCTGACCTTCCAGCGCGCACATCAAACGATATGTATAAGTCATTGAAGCATACAGTTCGGGCGGGTCATACGGCATCAGGCTGGCCGCCGAAGTCCATATATAATATTTGTTGTATCCGCAGACATGTTTGATAAAATCGTGCAGGTCGGGATAATTCACCCCGCCGCCTATATAAGTAAAATCATTGTCCGAACTCCACGGGTCATAATTTTCGGAAGAGTTCTGCGGGACACGCCCGCCGTCCAGATATTCCAGCATTTCATCTTTATATCTGTCCCAGTCGTCCATTGCCGCGTTATAGGCGTTCGTATAAGCCGTTACGTCCGTGTAGCCCGCGTAAGACTGAACTATTTCGTGTGTTCCGGTTTCATAAGAAAAATTATATATTCCGTTAGAAAATAAATCGGCTTTTTCCGTGCCGGGAGCGTAGCTCGCAAAATCGTTGTCGATGAGCGGCAGCAGATTTATGAGTCTGGTGTAAGGCGTGTCCATACCGCCTCTGATTTTCGCTATTTTTTCCTGCGCCGTTAAAAATCCGCGCTCGTAAATATCTTCGAAGAATCTTATCGCCAGTATATATAATTCGTTGATTTCGGGAATATATAAATCGTTCGAGCCGATACCTTCGCCGTCGGGAACACCGCCGCCGATTCGTCCGGCGTTGATTACAAGCGTTTTCGTGCCGTCGCCGTGACGGACTATGCACCAACTCATCGGGGTGTTGCGCACGGCCTCCTCGGCGGTCGGGTATGATGTTTCTCCAACCCATCTGGCAGGCGAAGAATAAATATCGTATGCCGTATCGCCCGGTTCGCATATCTGTAAAAACTGCGTCTGCGGGACATACATATTACGGCACGGGGTGTAGCGGTCACTGAACGCCTTGTACAGAACGGGAACCGAGAAGAAATCATTCGCGACACTTTTTCCCGTCCCGGCAGGCGACATGTCGCCAGCGCTATAACCGTATCTTGTTCCATAAGGGGATTTGTTGAAAGCGCGGTTTTCATTAAAAAATACGTCTGACGCGTATACGACATGCGGGTCGTTCGTGAAAGAAGAAAACTCCATATTCGCGCTTATCGTGTCTTCAAATATTACGTAACCTGTAGGACCGTGTCCGGGGTCATTTTCAAACGTTTCCTGCATACCCCAAAATTCCGCTCTCCACTGGAAAATCGGGAAGCTTTCGCCGGCTGTATCGTTTAACGGGAGAATAATCTCCCCGGCGGCGTTCCTTGCTGGAATTGAAGTGTTGTAATGCTGGCTGTTTCCCACCAAATTATTGGAATCCGGGGTAACGCTGACAGTTTTTTTGCTTAATTCAACAGGCAGCTCCTTCGTCGGATACGGCGGCGAGTACCACCAGCCGTCGCCGACAGGGGGAACTCCCGGACGCGTCGGTTCATTCGGGTCGCTCGTGGGTTCTTCCGGATTGGGGAAGTAAATATATTCGCCCTCATAATCAAAATAAATCCATCTGCCGTCCCCGTCGTTGAGCAATGTCACATAAGCGTCGCCGTTGGCGTTTCCGCTTACGATAATCCTCGTTTCGGCGTTTTCGTTAAATTCTACCCTGTAAACTAAAAGTTTTGTCCCGTCGCCCGCGTCGGTCACGTTAAAATGCCCGTACGCGATTGTCGCGCCCTGCCATATCAGGGGGACGCGCATACTGGAAAAAGCGGTAAAGCCTTTGGTACGCATAATCGGTATTTCAAACCAGTCGCCGTCATTAAACGCGCCTACGTATTTATATTCCTCAAGCACCGCCCAGGTCAGCGTAAATTCAATTTTGTCTCCGTCTTTAATAATAATCGGGCTTGGGTCGTCAGGCGTAGTACCCAATGTGTATAATATATTACTGCCCAGCTTAACCTGTAAGCCCGTCAGCTCGACCTGACCTGCGACAGGACCGTCGATTTCGCCGATTCCCCCGGACATCAGCGACATGCCGGACTTCATCGGCGCACCGCTTTTGCTTTTTTCCGCCGTAAAAAATTCATCTTCGGGAATAGTTTCTTCTAAATCGCCTTCGTCTATTGTGGGTTGAATCTCATCTTCGTAGCAGCTTTTGCCGTGCGTGTGTTCGTAATCATAACCGCAGTTCCGATAACAGTCACTTGTATGATAATGGCGTATCTCAACTAATTCAGTTAACGGCTCTGTCGGTATTGTCGGGTCTGCCGGTACTGTTTCACTTGGTACAGTCGGGTCAGTAGGGTCAGTAGGGTCGTCTTGACCGTCATCTCCGCCAGTCTCAGAACTGCTTTCATCAGTCACCGGATTAATCCCGGATTCATCAGGGACTTCGTTTTCGTTCGTGATTGGGTCTGTCGGGTCTGTTGGCTCTGTCGGGCTTGTAGGTTCTGTTGGCTCTGCGGTTGTCTCGGTTGTCGTCACGGGGACTGATTCGCACCCTATGACTTCGCCATCATCGTATCCGCACAACGCTATATCGCCGTAGCATGACTCTCCGTGCGTATGTTCTTCGATTTCGCACGTTAAACGCGGTTCTATATCCATAGTCAGGGCAACATGGGCAAACATAACGAACGCCGCGATTACCGCTGCTAATCCAAACGTGACAAACAACGCCCGCAGGATTATCTTGCTGCGACCGTTCTTTTCTGATATTATATTTATATTTAAATTTGAATTAAATTCTTTTTTCATAATTTCCCCACCCATAGCTATTATGTGACAGATTCACTCTCATCTTCGTACATTATATCACCCGTCAGTCACAAGCCAGTCACATTATCGAGGATTATAACAAAAGATTTTTATTATTTTACAAAATTCTTATTTCGCGTTTTGCTCAAACTGTTCTATCAGTTTAGCTAAAAAAAATTGACTTAAAGGAGGGAACCATCTGTTCCCCCTTTAAGAAATCCCCCTCCCCATATCAAGAGAGTGCAATATTCTACATAACCAGTTTCCCCATGCCTGTGTCGATTATAACAAGCATGCTTTCCTGTCGTCCCGTTTCGGCATTGACATATACGAGATATTCTTTTCCGTCTGCGTTTTCGCATTTGAATTCATAACAGTATATCTCTTTTTTTGATTCTGTCGGGATAACAGCCATATTTACAGAGCTTATTTTCAGCATCGGAGAGACTGCGTGCGCCGCTTCTTCGACTGCTATTATAATTTCAGGCAAATCCCTGACGGTATGATTCTGCAGATACCCGTTGGCTTCATAAAATAATGTTTCGCCGTCGTCAAGCGCGACCCCTATTTTGATTAAATCAGAATATAATATCACGCCGTCCTGCACGGCGGCTAAATTTATTATCAGCATTCCGTTTTCCGTGATATAATATGTCTCTTTCAGGACAGATTCGGCGTTCGGGATAATTTTGCCGATAAACGCTTTCGCTGTATTCAATGCGTCATCGTCGCTCATTAGCTGCCCGGTTATTTTGCGGTTCGCAAGATAATCTATGATATATCCGCCGTTTTTGCTGACCTGTATAAATTTGTCGCCGTATTCGAAATTATATGAAGCCGCGTTTGATTCGGTCGTCCCGACGCTTTTTAGTTTTGATTCGGAAATACCCAGAAAATCCGCCGCTTTTGTTTTGGCTTGCCCGACTGTTATTTCTTCCGCGTTTTCAAGCATTATATACGGCGCGTCTTTTATATTATTGGAAGAAAACGGACCGTCGTATATAAGCGTGGGATAATCTAAAAAAATATGCTCGACTTCGTTAAAATTAGTAAGCTGGGGAACGTTTGAACTGTTTAAATCTGACTGGATTATTCTTAAAACTTCGCCGCTTTTGTTTGATTTGTTTATGCCGTCCTGCATTGCGACTAACTGCTGGGCGAGTTGTCCGGAATAATTATAAAGCATATTAAGATTTTCACGGTCTTCGTCTGTGATTTGATTGGTTTTTATAGCTTTCTGGGTCAGATTATAGGCGTAGTCTCCCGATTGTGACAAAAAAGTCTGCATGTTATCCAAATCTATGTTGCTGATTGGCAACTGCCCTATGTCAGACTTGGCGAACCCCGCCTGCCTGAATAAATCAAACGAGATAGCCGCGATTTGTTCGGGATTTGTTACGTACATCATCTTTTCGAGAGCAGTGTTGATTGAACAGACATATCCCACAAGCTCTGAAAACGCCCTTGAATAAACCGCGGCGTTCTCTCTTTCAAGTCTTTTTCTTTCGCTTATGCCCGACACGAAAAAACCTGCGCCGACAAGCATCACCGCGATTGCGAAAGAATAAACCCTGACTATAAACCTATTATTTTTATCCATAATTTTTATATAACCCGCCCTTTTTTATAAAATATTTTCCTGCGATGTTTATTATTTCCTTTTTGGGGTTATATATACTTTATAGATATAAAAGATATATTAAAATTTTCTCACGAAATCTATATTCGCAGTATCAACCGTAAAAGTTTTGCCGGTCAGATAATTTAATATTCCCGAATCAATATCATTTGCGAAATTAAATTTTATTTTATACGAATATAATGCCTGTGAAAAAAAGCCGTTTTTTCTGTCGGATTTGTAATATTCTTCCCTGCCGTATTTCCCGTCGCCGACAAGAGAATGCCCGATATACGCGAAATGCGCCCTTATCTGGTGGGTTCTGCCCGTGATTAAATTTACCTCGACAAGCGATATATTATTTTTTTCTTTTAAAACTTTATATTTTGTATTTATGATTTTCGCTCCTGCGAATTTGTTTTTGTTGATTACCACTATATTATCGTCGGAGTTTTTTCTGTGATACGCCGTGATTATATCTTCTTTTTTGTTTAAAATCCCGTGGACAAGACAAAGATACGATTTTTCTATTTGATTAACTTTTATTTTTTCGTTGATTATTCGTAAAGTCCCGGCATTTTTCGCGCAGATTACTATACCGCCTGTGTTTCTGTCGATTCTGTTGCATAATGCCGGAGCGAAAGAGTTCTCTGAATCCGGGTTATATTCGCCGTTTTTATATAAATATGCCGTGATGTGATTTATAAGCGTGTTTATTTCTTCGTTTTTGTCGGGGTGAACGATTACTCCGGGCTTTTTGTCGCATAATAATATATTTTCGTCCTCGTATATGATTTTCAGTTTCGGGATTATGTTTTTAAAACTATGATTATCGCCGTAAGTTACGAGAAATTCGTCGTTTATATATAAGTCAACAATATCGCCCTCGGCTAATTTATAGCTTATTTCGCAGCGTTTATTATTAATTTTAATTTTTTTCGTGCGTATGAATTTATAAAGCATAGATACGGGCAGGTTTTCAAATGTTTTCGTCAGGAATTTGTCGAGACGCTGATTTGCGTCGTTTTTGTTGATTATAATTTTTTTGATATAGATTATCTCCTTTATGCTTTATAAATCTACAAATTTTTTGTTATACGGCATGATATATTAATTATTGAATTAGCAGGGGGTGTTTGATTTTGAGTGAGATTATGCCGTATATCTGGATAGGCATTATTGTTTTTGCCGCTTTGTCGGAGATTTATACGTTTGCCCTTTTGCCTGTTTGGTTTATTCCGGGCTCGCTTGTGTCTTTTATTTTGTCGCTGACGGGATTTCATGTATGGGTGCAGGTATTTGTTTTTTTTATCATATCGTTTGTATTGATTTTTATGTCGAAAACAATTTTCAGAAAATATATTAACGGATATAACCGAAATTCAAGTTTGATTACAGGCAAAAGCGCGATAGTCACGCAGGAAATAAACAACTATAATAACACAGGGAAAATAAAAATAAACGGAACTGAATACGCCGCCAAATCCGACGACGACGATATTATATACGAGAGCGGTCTTATTGTGTCAGTTATAGACATCGACGGGGAATATGCTGTCTGTTCAAGATGAACATATTTAATCAACAGCATTATAAGCATCGACGGTTTTCTGTATCGCGGCTATTGTTTTGTCCTCGTTTTTTTCGATAACAGACGCTAAATTCAAATCGTTCTTTTTCCCAAGATTGGAAATCGCGCCGGAAAGACCGCCCCATGCGTATATGTCGCATAATTCATATACCCTGTTGGAAAGAACAATATCGAGCATTTTAAACGAACCTTCGTCCCTGAGATATTTCGCGCCAAGTGCGACTTCGTAATACGCGGGGATTACAAGTCTCCTGCTCTCGGCTGACAAGGCTTCGAGTATAAGCCCCGTCCTGTCGAGATTTGTGTTTGTCTTGGGTATTGTTATGCATGTCGAGCCGCACATATACGAGCAGTATTTTTCCTGATTTTCGTCGAGCTTGGGCATAGGCAGAACCCCGAAGTCGCTGCCCATGTCTTTATATAAACGGCAGCATGAGAGCACCTGCACGCACATCAACGCCCTGTCGTTTACGAACACCGTTTCAGTACGTCCGGCTTCGCCCGTGCCGATATTGTCGTCGCCCTCTCTCACTACCCAGTCACGGTGACTCATATATTCAGCCATTGTCTGATAAGCCGTTAAAAATCTTTCGGATTTGCATGATAAATACGGCAAATCGTCGGAATCTTTGGATACGATAAACTCGTTGAATCCGCCAAGCATCGCCGCGTAAAGCCAGCTTACGCAGACAAGCCCGAACCTGTCTTCCTGCGGGTCAACCTTGCCGTTGCCGTTTGTGTCAAACGCGGCTGCTTTTGTAAGCTCAGTAAATTTGTCAAGCGTCCATTTGCCCTCGTCAACAAGTTGATATAAAACCTCCGCGCCCTCGATTCCGATAGCTTCCGCGAGTTTCTTGTTATACATAGTAATAACCACGTCGTCGTTGTCCGTGAGAATAAAATCTGACATCGCGAATAATATCTTGTTGTCGATAGAAAAATAATGGCTTACGTCGTTGGTCCACCACGGCTTGCTGAAATCGAGATTGTTGACTTTATGCAAATCCACCAGCAGATTATTCTGGACGATTCCCGGAATATCCTGAGTATATGGAATCGCCACGTCGTAATCGTCTGTTCCCGCTCCCACGCTTTTTTTCACCGCGCTGGCAAGAGCCGACCTGCTCATATTTATTTCGTTTATGTTAAAATTATATTTTTCTTCCATGTTACGGTTTCTCGTATAGATAGCGTCGTTTACGACTTCGGCGGTATCTTCGGCTTCAACGTCGATATATGTTATCGCCCACCACATAGAATCCTGGTCAATGTTTAATATTCTGAAGTCATAGCCGTCGTAATCGGCTTCAGGAAGTCCGGGGTCAAACAGATTTTCCGGCGCGTCCTGAGAGTTATCATCGGGGGAAGAATCGTTATTGTCGTTTGAATCGTTGTTTTTGTCATTGTTATTATTATTGTTCTTGTCAGCGTTGCTATTGTCGTCGCTTTTCGCGCAGGAAATACAGGAAATAAACGCGGAGAAAACAATGCAGATTAAAATTATAACTGAAATTATTTTTTTCATAAATACACCCTCGTTAATTTTAATTTATTTTATTATTTATATAATTTATTATAGTTTCGACAGCTACTGAAATATTTGTATATTCGATTTTTAAACCGCACGTTTCGGCATATAATTTTTCGCGCCGTTTAAAAATCTCCGTATAATTATTTATATCGTTATTTATCGGCGGTCGTTTGAGTATTTCCGGACTTTTTATAATTTCGCTTACCGGTCTGATAAGCCATATCACGAAAGAGTTTTTTTTCAAGAGTTCACGGTTTTTTTCTTTTAAAACAATCCCGCCGCCGCATGACAGTATAAGATTTTTGTTATAGTTTTCGAATATATTCTCAAGTTCTTCGGTTTCGGTATTTCTGAAAGATTCCTCACCGTAAAGAGCAAAGATTTCAGCCGGGGTTTTCCCGGTTTTCTCCGTGATTATTTGGTCGAGGTCGAAAAATTTTAAGTTTAATTTGTCGGCAAGAATTTGCCCGGCTGTCGTTTTGCCGACTCCTGTCATTCCGATAAGCGATATTATGTTTGATTTATTCATTTTATTTTGTTTTCCTATAATTCACTTAAACACAAACAGTTTATTCCCGAAATAATTTATGGCGATAGTTATTAAAGCTATGGGGAGCAGGCATAAATATTTATTCAGCCCTAAATTGTCATAGAATATATACATGCCCAGATAGTTTAAAGCCAGAGAACTTCCGTTTACTATCAGAAATTTAAACATTTCGGTTTTGTTGTAATTTTTGCGCTTTTGAAACGTCCAGTTTTTATTTACTATATAACTGTTTATTATCGCTATCGTCTGGGATATTATCTTTGAGATTTTCGGGTCTGATTTTACAATCTCGCATAAGAACGCAAAAAGAATAAAATCTATCGCGGTGTTTAATAATCCCGTTATCCCGAACTTGATAAATTTTTTCAGGTCTATTTTTTTGTCTATATAATTAATAAATTTTTTTATCATAAATACCTGTTTGTTATTATTTTTTATGCGGGCGGACAGGGTCGTCCGCCCCTACTCTGCTTTTTTGAAGATTTCTATAAATACCCCTTCGTCAAATTTTTTATACCCTTTGTTTTCGATTTTTTTAAGGAAGTTTTTGTATTCCGCAACGTCTGAATAACGTAAATCGTTGACTAAATAGTCTGTATCGTACAGAAAATAATTATATTCGAACAATTCTACTTTATATACGTTTTCACGCTTTATCAGATGCGGCACTAAAAAAGTCGTCGCGGATACGGAAGCGTCCATCGGTATCTGTTTTAACAGTTTGTCAGCCTCGATAAATTCGTCCTCGCAGGAATAATATATAAAATTATACGAGTGAATCCTGTTGAAAGTTTTCGACGTGAATAAAATCACCGAAAAACACGCCATGACTACGCAGAATTTTGTTACATGCTTGAAATTTATATTGAGTTTCGAGAGATTTTTTATGGCTAAGAAAAATAACAGAGCCGTCACCCCGTAAGTATACTGGAAATTTATGTCGTACTGATATATATAATCCGTCGCTAAGTTCATTATTATCATGGGGACTATCAAAATAAGAAAATTCAGTTTTTTGCTGATAAACGGCAGAAAACATAACGGTAGAAACATATAGAATATATAATCAAGTTTTTCGGGGACGGAAATAAGGCTGGCTAAAAGCAGAGCGGGGTTTTTTATCACGTTCAGAATCATCGCAAGAAACCCGTCCTCGCTGATTCTCAAAAACAAATCGAACCTGTATGTCATGACCCCAAGCCCGAAAGTCCTGAGATAATACGTTGAGAATAGAAAATATATTACAGACAGTACGGCGATTATTGCGCCGTGTATTATATTATTTTTAATCAATTTGCCGTCTTTTTTATTTCTCAGAGTCGCCATATATAAAGCTATGCAGAAAACATATAAAAACGAATCTTCTTTGACAGTTAAAACAAGCGCGGCGAAAATATAGATAAATATATATTTTTTATGACTGTTATGTTTATCCGGATTATCTGAAATTATAAAATACATGAGCCATAAAATTAAAACAGTCAGAAATTTATTTTCGTGAAAATCAAAGAACAAGCCGCCGTTTAACGCCGGATAAAAAAGATACGCGACGACTATCAAAAGTATATTTATATTTGACAGCTTGAATTTTTTCGCGATAAGCGCGAGCGGGAAAGCTCCCAGAGCCACAGCCGCAGCCTGCATGACAATCAGACTTTCCTGACTTCTGAAAATCATGTAAAACGGCAGGAGGGCATAATAAAACGGCGAGAAATGCACGGCGAAATGGCTGAGATGCACATTTCTTTCGACGCTTGTTATCTGAAGCCCGGTTTTTGCCATGTTCTCAAACATCTGCGCGAATATGCCGAAATCGAACGTGGACGACCAGAACGATTTGTAACGCATTATACACGCCTCGCTCAGTACGGCAATATGCGCCAGAACCAGTATAGAAATTAAAACAAGCAGGATTTTGAAACTTATTATATCCTTGGGCTTGTCAGGTTCGCCGGATTCGTCAGATATAATAAATCTGCCGGGTTTTATATTTTCGTCGTCAGGGTCAGTTTTGAAACAATAGTATATTATATAAAACAACACGGCGAGAATCGTGATATTATACGCCATATTGAGATTTTTATTCACGATTAGTCCTACAGAATAAATAACCGACGAAAAAACTAATATATATTTGTGAAAGTTTTTTATGTTTATTAAAATTATATTAACAACGAAAACAGCGGCAAATACGGCAAGAATCAAAATCCCGAAATATATTATATTTATATTTGCGTTTATTTCGACGTTGTATATACTGCTCCTGAATCTGTAGACGTTTACTGTGTTTGCGATTATATAAGCCGAAAACAACAAAGCAAATATAATATTCAGTTTTAATACAGGTTTGATTCTGGCAATGACCGGGTTTAGTTTTTTTATATCCTGTCCGTCTTTGCCGGAATCGTTAAAATCATTAAAATCGTTAAATTCATCGAAATTATCGCCGTTCATTTTTTCTCCGTTTTTTCTCTTTTTAAGATTTATAAAAATTAAGTATAACATATATTTTTTAAAAAATTAACTTAAATTTTTAAAATAATAAAAAATTTTTAATAACGTCAAAAAAATATTGACAAATTTAAAGAGTTTTGGTATAATAGTAAATCACAGGGGCGATTAGCTCAGTTGGTAGAGCATCTGCTTGACGTGCAGAGGGTCAGGGATTCGAGTTCCTTATCGCCCAGTATAAAATTAATCCTCAAATATTAGGTTTTTAGCCATGTTTGAGGATTATTATATAGGAAAACAGAGAAGAAAGAGGGGATTTTATGTATTGCGTAAAAAAAATCACGGACGATTTGACATGGGTCGGCGCAAATGACCGGCGGCTGGCTATGTTTGAGGGCGTTTATTCCGTTCCCGAAGGCGTGTCGTATAATTCATATCTTCTAACCGATGAAAAAACAGTATTGTTCGACACAGTAGATAAAGCGGTCACGCAAAGATTTATGGAAAATATCGCGGAAGCGCTGGGCGGGAGAAAGCTGGATTATATAGTCGTACAGCATATGGAACCCGACCATTCCGCCGCGCTTCAGGAGCTTATAATACGTTATCCCGAAATAAAAATCGTATGCAACGCGAAAACGCTGGTTTTTATTAAACAGTTCTATGATTTCGATATAGATTCCTACGCGCATACCGTCAAAGAAAACGATACCCTGATTACAGGCAGGCATACCCTCCATTTTGTTATGGCGCCTATGGTTCATTGGCCCGAAGTTATGGTAACGTATGATTCTGTTGACAAGATACTTTTTTCCGCGGACGCGTTCGGCTGTTTCGGCGCATTAAACGGTGCGGTTTTTGCCGACGAAGTGGATTTTGAAAAAGATTATATGGACGAGGCAAGGCGTTATTACACAAATATCGTCGGTAAATACGGACCGCAGGTTCAGGCACTTTTAAATAAAGCGTCCAATCTTGAAATAAAAATGCTCTGCCCTCTGCACGGGTTTGTATGGCGTAAAAATATACAAAAGCTCGTCTCGAAATACGTACTCTGGAGCAGTTACGAACCGGAAGAGCAGGGCGTTATGATTGCTTACGCGTCAGTTTACGGAAATACTGAAAACGCCGCCGAAATACTCTCATGCAAACTGCGCGAAAAAGGCGTAAAAACAGTCATGTTCGACGTTTCCGTCACGCCTGCGTCATATATCGTTTCAGCGGCGTTTAAATACAGCCACTTGGTATTTGCGTCCACTACATATAACGCGGGTATTTTCGTATCAATGGAAGCGTTTATTCATGACCTTGCCGCGCATAATATTCAGAACCGGACGGTCGCGGTCATCGAAAACGGCTCATGGGCGGCGGCAAGTGGCGGTTTAATCCGCGAACAACTGGCAAAATGTAAAAATATAAATTTTATTGACAATATAATCAGTTTAAAATCCAGCGTAAAGCCCGCGCAGCTTTTGGAGATTGACGCAATGGCGGACGCGATTATTTCTTCTGTTTTGCCTGTTTCGTCTTCTCCGGCTTCGGTTATATCGGAAAAAGCAGATAAAACAGCCACAGTAGATTTGAAAACAATGTTTAAATTATCTTACGGTTTATTCGTCCTGACAGCCAAAGACGGAGAAAAAGACAATGGCTGTATTATCAACACCGCCGTGCAGATAACGCAAGACCCGTGCAGAATATCAGTTGCCGTAAATAAATCAAACCTGACCCATGACATGATTTTAAACACGGGGGAATTTAATATTTCTATTTTAACCGAAAGCGCGCCGTTCAGTATTTTTGAACAGTTCGGGTTTCACAGCGGCAGAGATACCGATAAATTCGCAAAATTCGATAAATCTGCCGAAGATAAACGCGCGGCAAACAATATCAGATATATTTCAGAATATACAAACGGCGTGATTTCGGCGAAAGTCACGGAATCACTGGATTACGGCACTCATACTTTATTTATCGCGGACGTTACCGAATCTTTTATACTTTCGAACGAACCAAGCGTGACGTATCAATATTATTTTGACCATATAAAACCGAAACCTCAAGCCCCGAAAGCCCATGTAAACAGCTTTATCTGCAAAATATGCGGATATGTGTATGAAGGCGACAGTTTGCCCGACGATTATATCTGTCCTTTATGCAAACACGGCGCGGCAGATTTCGAGCGTAATATATAATAAAACGCGTGGAGTGTTAATAAAAGCCTCCCTTGCTAAAGGGAGGTGGCACGCGAAGCGTGACGGAGGGATTCCGTTCCCCTCCCCGAACAATCCGGAACAACATCAGATTCCGAATCCCACCACCGCCTATCGGCGGTTCCCCTCCCTTTAGCAAGGGAGGCTTTGGCAAAATCCAGACCTTTTCTTGAAAACCAATTAGCATCAAAGATTAATATATAATAAATAAATTTTAAAAACAGAAAGGCGGAAAAAAATATGAAATACGAATGTGACGCTTGCGGTTACATATACGACGAAGAACTCGGAGACCCAGACAATGGAATCGAACCCGGCACAAAATGGGAAGATATTCCTGACGATTTTGTCTGCCCGCTTTGCGGAGTCGGCAAAGACGGATTTTCAAAAATATAATTATATTAGGGAAAAAGATAGTATGACGCAAAATATTTATCCTGTCGATACAGAAGTCAATATGACCGAATTGGTACTGCCAAACGATACGAATATACTTGAGAATCTTTTGGGCGGTCGGTTGCTGCATTGGATTGACATTGCGGGCGCGCTTGCGGCAACCCGCCACGCCCGAAACACAGTCGCCACCGTTTCGATTGAAAGCGTGGATTTCAAATGCCCCGTTCATAAAGGCGAAATGGTGATGCTGAACGCAAGAGTGATTTGGACGGGACGTACTTCTGTTAAAGTGCGGGTACAAGTCAAAAAAGAAAATATGTACACAGGCGAAATCGTCCCCACCAACAACGCCTTATTGACATTTGTCGCGTTGGACAGTAACGGGAAACCTTGCCCTGTTCCGAAAATTCAGCCTGAAACAGAAGAAGATAACCGGTATTACGACGAGGCTCAGGCGTTATACGAAAAATCCAGGAAGGGAAAATCGTAATGATTAAAATGATACATAAACTGGATAATATACCTGTAAACACTACTTTTGAGCAGGTATTGAAAAGGCTTAGAATAGAAGAAGACGAGGATATAGAATTAGTATCGGAACTATTTGAGAAAGCAAAAGAAATCGCAATGCCCAAAGTTTTATACCGCGAGGCTTATGTCGAAGATATATCCGGAAAAACCGTGAAAATTAACGGATTCGATTTTCAGAGCGACGTTCTTGCGATGAATCTGAAAAATGTACACAGGGTATTTGCGTATGTCTGCACCTGCGGCACGGAAGTGGACGACTGGTCGCATAATGAAAAAGATTATGTCGTGTCGCTCTGGCTTGATATGATAAAAGAGATGTTTCTGCATGAAGCTAATATTTATCTCAGGGAATACATAAAAAAATCATATGGGCTCGATAAACTTTCGTCGGTGAATCCCGGGTCGGGCAACGAGGATAACTGGCATATATCTCAGCAGTCGCCTTTGTTCTCGATGATAAACGGGATAGGCGGGGTAAAAGAAGAAATCGGAGTCACGCTTACCGAATCGTTTCTGATGATACCGACAAAATCGACTTCGGGTTTGTTGTACCCGTCAGATACGGAATTTGTAAACTGCGCTTTGTGCGGGCGCGAAAACTGTCCGGGACGCAGGGCTGAATTCGACAGTGAACTCTATGCCCGGACGTTTAAATAAAATAAAAAGTTATTTCTGCATTTTTTATATTTCAACCAAACCCCCTGTATCTCATATATTGAATACAAGGGGGTGATTTTATAAACAGCGATAATATTATTAAATCTTTGGAAATATCAGCGTCGGCATACAGAGACGTTCAGCCGTATCTGCCGTATGACTGTATCAAAATGATAGACGATAAAAAGTCCGGCACTCAGTATTTTTTGCGTAAGGACAAAGATATATTATGGATTACTTTCAGAGGGACAGACTCGCCCAAAGACTGGCTGACCGATTTGACCTTCTGGAAAAAAACAATCCCGTACGACAGCGTCAAATCAAATATACGGGTTCATACGGGATTTATAAACGCGTATAAAGCAGAAGGCGTGAGGGACAGAATATTGCAGGCTGTTACAGGCAAAGTCAATTATATTAAAATTACGGGACATTCACTTGGGGCTGCGCTTGCGGTTTTATGCGCCGTCGATATACAGTTTAATTTCCCGGACCAAGATATTGAAGTTTTTTTATTCGGCTGCCCGAGAGTGGGAAACAGAGCTTTTGTAACGTCTTATAACAAGCGCGTAAATAAAACCGTAAGGATTGAAAACGGGAACGATATAGTCACAAAACTGCCGTTTGCATTTATGGGTTACAGGCATGTCGGGGCAAAGATTCATATAGGGAAACCCAGACTGCCGTTTTTTCTTTCGTTTATCGACCATTACCCGCATAAATATTATTCGGGTTTGCTTAATAAATTATTGCCCTGACCGTTGACTTAGATGTATTTTTCTGATAGAATATAAAATATATTTTGGTGTAAAAAAGTAGGGGCGACCCTTGCGGGCGACCGGGGACGGTCGCCCCTACAATAAAAACACCCGGACGAGAGAGTTCTAAATAAAAAGGAGATTGTTTTATGAAACGCGTTTTAGCGATGATGTTGTTATTGGCGGTCGCGCCGTTTATGCTTTTGTTTTCGTGCAGTAATAGCAACGAGAATAATAACGATACAAAACCTGACGATTCGGATAATTCCGGTGAAAATTCTGAAAATACAAATGATATTACAGAACAACAACCAGCCAAACCTGAGCCTGACCCCGAACCTGAACAGCCGTTTGTGTTCGAGTATGACTTTACGGGAAAAGATACAAAGCTCCCCACGCCGATTGCAAGCAAACTCCCGTCGTCATGGAAGGGGTTTAATCTTTTGAATATGTTTTATAAAGGCGGCGAGGACAGATTGTGGAGCGAAAAAGAGTTTGAAACGATTTCGGAACTGGGATTTAATTTTGTCAGAGTGCCTATGGATTACAGGATATGGATTAAATCAAATGACTGGAATAATATCGACGAGAGCCAGCTTAAACGAATCGACAGGGTTGTAGAATACGGGATAAAATATGATATTCATATATGCCTGAATTTTCACAGGGCTCCCGGTTATACCGTCGCGTCGCCCCCTGAACCGACTAATCTCTGGACTGATAAAAAAACTCAGGAAGTTTTCGCTGAAATGTGGGGAATGTTAGCCGCAAGATATAAAAATATCCCGAACGAATATCTCAGTTTTAATCTTGTGAACGAGCCGCCGGATATATCAGAAAAAATATACGCCGAAGTCATGAAAAAAGCCGCCGACGCAATTTGGGAGCATGACCCGAAAAGGCTTGTTATCGCGGACGGTTTATCATGGGGAAACACTCCGTCGTATATGATAAAAGATTATGGCATGGCGCAGGCGACAAGGGGTTATACTCCTGGAGGGCTTTCGCATTATTTAGCCGAATGGGTGGACGGTGCTGAAAATTACCCGTTGCCGCAATGGCCCGTTTTCGTAATACCCAAGCATTTATACAGCGCGAAAAAACCCGATATGACGGACGTTTACAGCCCGTATATCATCGAGCATGATTTTGACGAAGCGTATTATCTTGACATAAATGTCGGGATAGTTTCGAGCGAAGCGAGATTTGTCGCGAAAGCCGACGGCGAAAAAATATACGAGCATTTATTCAAGAGCGGCAAAGGCGAGGGTGACTGGACTGTTGAAGTATATCGCGAAGAATGGAACGTTTACCAGAATATTTTTGACAAAGATTACAGGATAGAAATACCGGCGGGGACAAAACTTCTTACTCTTGACGTTACCGAGGGCGACTGGATGACAGTCAACGACATGAAATTTACTCCGCGGCAAGAGCAGAGCCCTTGCCCTACATTTTCAATTACGCCCACGACTGACCAATGGGGGACAAAAATCCCGGCTTTGAAAATTGATTCAAACGGCGAAATTATGCTTGAGGGAACGGATATACAAGACGGCGCGTGGCTCAGGGAGAATTATCTCAAACCGTGGGAAGATTTAATCAACAGTGGCGGCGGAGCGATGGTCGGCGAATGGGGGTCGTACAATAAAACCCCGCATGATGTTACGTTGCGGTGGATGAAAGATAATTTAGATAACTTCAAAGATATTGGAATGGGTTGGGCGTTATGGAACTTCAATGCGTCTTTCGGGATAATAAACAGCGGCAGAGCCGACGTCGATTACGAAGATTACAACGGGTATAAACTCGACCGCAAAATGCTTGATTTGCTGCTGGGGTATGTGGATTAGATAAAAAATTAATTGCGTAGGGGCGACCCTATGTGGTCGCCCTTGAATTTAATGATATATTGTGATTGTAAGGACACGGCGCGCCATGTCCTTACGCGGACGACCGGGGGCGGTCGTCCCTACATTTTTATTTTACCGGAGTCTGTCCGGCTCTGACAAGAGCGTCGGCATAATCCGGATAAAGCCATTCTAAATTTCTTCTGTCAAATAATTTAAAACTGCCGCCGTCGTCCCAGATTACTGACGGTATGCCCATTTCTTTAAGTTTGACTATATAATAATCCGCCCATTTCACTATTTCGCCCACGTTTGACTCGCCATCGGACATCGCTCTGAATATTGCTCCGGTTTCTCCCATAATTACCGGGATATTATTTTTTACGAAATATTTGTCCATGATTTTCAATACCTGTTCGATGTTCCACGATACGCTCCCGACTTTCAAATCAAAATACCAACTGAACCATTCGGAATCGTCCGGCGCGGTCACAAATCCCCACGGCTCGTAATAATGCACCGACGCGATTAATCTGTCTTTCGGGTCGTTTATCTTTAATTTTCCCGTTTCTTTATCTATAAATCCGCTTATACGTCCCTCGCCGTCGTTTGTGTCCGTGCCTACGCTCGCGAAATACGGCGTTACCATTAGATGCCTGCCGGGATTTTTGCCGCCCCCTGCCCTGACTACATCGACAAACGTCTGGTTTATTTCGTTTAATAAACTGCCCTGTTCAGCCCACATTTCTTTCGTGAAATTGCCTAATCCTTCAGTTCTCGGTTCGTTGACCGCCTCAAAAATCAAATGCTCGTCATAATCTTTGAAACGTTCGGCAATCTGTTCCCAGAGTTTGCCTATGCGTTTTTTCAGTTCGTCTTTTTCTGCGTCGTTAAACGGTCTGCTGTCTTTGCCGTCAACGTAATAGAGCGTAAGCCAACCGCATTCCCAGTTGCCGCCTTTGTGATAATCTTCGTGATGCGTGTTTAAAATACAAAACATGCCGTTTTGTATGACGTAATCGACGATTTCCTGAACCCTGTCCATAAAGTCATCGTCGATTTTATAATCCGGCGCGGGACCTGTAAATATATACCACGTAACAGGGATTCTTACAGTATTAAACCCTGTTTCTTTGATTTTGTTTATCATTTCTTTTGTCGTGACGGGATTGCCCCACATTGTCTCCTGCTCCTTAGGGTCGGCGAAATTCCCCCAAGCCGGACCGTTCCAATGAGCGTCGAGAGTATTGCCGAGATTCCAGCCCGCCGTCATTTTATGCACAAGTTCCAACGATGTCAGGCTTCCTACGTCGTCTCCCCCAGCTTTTTCGATTTCGATTATAATTTCGGTTTCAGTAGTTTCTGTTTCCTGTTCTTTTTCAATATTATTCATATTATCATTCTCTCCTGAAATATTTATATTTTCGTCCGGCGTGTCTACCGATTCTGTCTTGCATTGAATTGCCGTAACTGCGACTGCTGTTGCAATTATAATCAAAAACATTAGTCTGACAGGCGCAGTTATTTTTTTGATTTTCATAAAATTCTCCTGACTTTTTACTTTTTTATCTATATCTCAATAATAATTATACGCCATGTCTTTTATCCTGTCAAGATTTTTTTCATAAAACAGATTTCCTCTTGACAAACACGGTGTGTTTACTGTATGATTGTAATATAAAAATCAGATAAAATAAAAATATAATTCGGGAGGATAAATCATGACTGAGCAATTATCGGAAATTGGCGGCAGGCTTGCGGCTCTCAGGGATATTATGGATATTCCAACGGAAAAAATGGCGGAAGATATGAAAACGGATATTGACGAATATATTGCATATGAACAAGGCGAACGGGATTTTTCGTTCAGTTTTTTGCAGAACGCGGCGAATATATTAGGCGTTGACATTGTGGATATTATCAGCGGTGAATCGCCGAAACTGACTAAATGTTCATTAGTTAGAAAAGACAAAGGATATGATATAATACGACGCGAAGCGTATGATTACAAACATCTGGCTTTTACGTTCAGGGATAAAAAAGCCGAGCCTTTTATGGTCACGGTAGAACCAAAAAAAGACAGCGGCGAACCTGTACTTCATTCGCACGAGGGTCAGGAGTTTAACTATATGGTATCGGGAACTATGGAATTTTATCTCGACAATAATATTTACGAACTCAACGAGGGCGACAGCGTGTATTTTGATTCCGGCATTCCCCACGCGATGAAAGCCGTCGGGAATCAGCCCGCGAAATTTATCGCCGTGGTTATAAAGTAACAGAACAGAAAAGGAGTATAATTTTTATGTTAATGTATGAAAAATATATAGGGAAAAACAGGGACGGTTTCACGTCGTATGAAGATGTTATGAAAAATTTTAAAATAACATATCCCGAAGATTTTAATTTTGCGTACGACGTGCTTGACGAACTTGCTAAAACCCAGCCGGATAATCTTTGCATGATGTGGATTTCGAACGAGGGCGATGAAAAAGCCATATCGTTTTATGAAATGGCGAAATATTCAAACAAAGCCGCGAATTATTTTAAATCGCTCGGTATAAAAAAAGGCGATTTTGTCATGCTTGTATTGAAAAGAAGCTATCTTTTCTGGTACTGCATGATGGGTCTGCATAAAATCGGGGCGGTCGCGGTTCAGGCGGCGCATCTGCTTACCAAAGACGATTATATATACAGGTGCAACGCCGGAAATATAAAAATGGCTGTAATCACGGGAGATAATAATTGCACGGAAGCGTTTGACGGCGGTGAATCAGAATATCAGACCGTCGAAATAAAAGCCGTGACGAAAGGCAAAAAAATTGTAGGGAACGCCGACCCCGGCGTTCCGCAGAGAAATAATAACGGCTGGCTTGATTTTGAATCGGGATTAGAAAACGCGTCGGAAGTCTGGAGTCGTTCGACAGGGGAAGATAACACCAAAGCGACGGATATGATGATAATGTCGTTTTCTTCCGGCACGACGGGTTATCCGAAAATGGTCGCGCATGATTTTACTTATCCGTTAGGTCATATTGGCACGGGGGTTTTCTGGCACAGGGTCATAAAAGGCGGTCTGCATTTCACGATTTCAGATACAGGCTGGCTTAAATCTCTATGGGGTAAAATGTACGGTCAATGGCTTGGGGAATCTGCCGTTCTGACTTATGATTTCGAAAAGTTTAACGCGAAAGATATATTAAACGTAATGGCGAAATATAAGGTCACGACGTTTTGCGCCCCGCCGACAATGTACAGGCTTGTATTAGGCGAAGACGTAGCGTCATATGATTTGTCTAATCTTAAACATTGCACGGCTGCGGGAGAGGCGTTGAGCCATGATATATTCAGTAAATGGAACAGTTTGACGGGACTAAATATATACGAAGGATTCGGGCAGACTGAAACGACTTTATGCTGCGCGACTTTATATCCGTTCACCGAACCCAGACCAAGCGCGATGGGCATGACGATGCCGGGGTACGACATGATAATCGCCGACCCCGACGGAAACGACGTCGCTACGGGAGTGACGGGGGAAATATGCCTAAGAGCGGAATCGCTTGATAACCGTCCGGTTGGGTTATACATGGGCTATTACAAAAACGATGAAGCGACAAAAACTTCATGGCATGACGGATTATTTCACACAGGCGACACGGCTTATCGGGACGAGCAGGGATATTTATGGTATATCGGACGTAACGACGATATAATCAAATCTTCGGGTTATCGCATAGGACCGTTTGAAGTCGAAAGCGTGCTATTAAAACATCCGGCGGTTTCTGAAGTCGCCGTGACGGGAGTACCTGACGAAATAAGGGGATTCAGCGTTAAAGCTACAATAGTGCTTGCCAAAGATTACACGCCGTCCGATGAGCTTATAAAAGAATTGCAGAACTTTGTTAAAAAGACAACCGCGCCGTATAAATATCCGAGGGTTATCGAGTTTATAGACGAGCTGCCCAAGACTATAAACGGGAAAATCCGCAGGGTTGAAATACGCAATAAAGATATGAACAGTACGAAATAAAATTATTTAAATATATTACCAACGCCCGCAAAAGTTTACAAATATTTTTGCAGGCGTTGTTTTTTCATTTATTTTTTATGTTATAATATCTACGAAAAGAATTATTATGTACGCAATTTGAGATTGGCGTAGAGCTAAGGGAATTTTATATTAACTACGTTTTTGGAAAAAGTGAGGATTCGTAATGAAATACAATTTTAAAACTGAACATTTGCCAGAAAAAGAGTTCCTTGTCATAAAAGGATATGGTTTTATGTATGACCCGGATTTTACACCAAATATAAATCCTGATGAGGACACATGGGGCATAATTCAACAACAGCTTTCAAATGGAAACATAGACCGCTTGAAGAAAAATGCGGGTTCTGACATTGTGTATATGTTGTTATGCAATACTTGTGTACGAAACGGTGATAAAAAACGATATGACGTAAGTTATGATATTGCTTGTGAATATCTTAACGGTTCGGAAATAGCGGACGGATTTGAGATTGTTCGTTTGAAACCTTGTGAATATGCTGTGTTTGATTGTGATTTCGATGGTGGATATACATTATCTGGTGCACACGAAAAACCAGATGACATCTTTTGGGGAGAGTGGTTAAAAACAAATCCATATACTTGTGAAATTGATAATCCCGCAAATTGGCTGGGTAACGGTTATGCTTCTATTGAACTATATTCTCCGTTTAATCCGAATATTGAAAAATTTAACGCAAAAATTTGGTATCCTATAAAACGAAAGAATGAGGAAAACCCCGTATTATAAGCATAACATACACCCCTACAATATCAAATTAACCGCGACAAATCTATATTTTCTACGTTAGCATATTCATCATTTCAAGACACATGCGTCCGTTATGATACGGGCATTTCCACGGACCGACCAATTCCGCTGAATTTTTCGAGTTTTGGTTTAATTCTTTTTTGTCGTTTATATGTCCATACCATTCGCCGTACGGCGAGATAAAATATTCTTTCACGTAATCCCATATATTTTCAGCAAGGAGCATTGATTTATTGTCGCCGTATAGTTTATATTGGTGAACGAGCGCGACTATTGCCTCCGACATTACCCACCATGACCGGACTTTGTTTTCTACGCCGTTTTTACAGTCGTAATATAAACCGTCTTTGCCGTCGTTGACAAAGCCTTTTGATATGACGTTCTGCGCGACTTTTTCAAGTTTCGGAGCGAGATTTTTTGTTATATCATCGTTGCCCAAAACTTCGCAGGCTCTGTAAATCAGCCATGACGCTTCTATATCGTGACCATATGAAAGCATGTCTGATATGGGTTTCATAAATTCGTCGAAATAGCAGTCGATACGGGATAATTGAGCGTTATACGCTTTGTTTATCACGAGATTTAACGCATATTCAAGAGCGTTTTTGACTTCTTTTGATTTTACGGCTTGATAATATTCAGTATATGCCTCGATTATGTGTAATAAAGTGTTCATAGTTCGTGTTTTTTCAAGGTCGGGATAGTCCATGTCATACGGCTCGATATATCCGTAGTCGTCTTTGAAGTTATTTTCGATTAGGTTAAATAATTTGTCCGATAAAATCAACGCCGGTTCGTTTTTAGTTACAGAATAATACGCGCTGATTGCGTATAAAGCGAACGCCTGAACATAAGTATGTCTTTGACTGTCTTTGATTTTCCCGTCGTGTTCGACTGACCAATACATTCCGCCGTCTTTTGGGTCAATCATGTGTTTGGTTAGAAAATCAAATTGCAGATTCGCAAACTCCAATAGTTTTTCGTCCTGTAAAACTTTATAGCACGAACTGTGATACCAAAGCAGTCTTGCCTGTAAAACCGCAGATTTTATAGCTTTTTTGTCGATATTGTTGTCTTTGTCAACCCTGCCGTAAAATCCGCCGTAATCTTTGTCGTATAAGTTATTCCAGAACGGCAGCAGGTCGTTTGTCAGGTGATTTTGAAATTCTGATTTGTTGAGCATATTGTTTTTCTCCTTTTGAAATAAAATTTATATTGTTTATATTATATCATAAATTTTATTAAAAACCATGAGAAAAATTATACTTTAACAAATAAAATTTATTATACATTAAAATAGGAATAATATGAAAAAAATCAAATTTATACTGATAACAATATGGCTATCTTTTATGAGTATTATATCGCCTATATGGATTTGTATTATTTATATGGATGTCACCGGTAATGGAAAAGGTTACGGATATGACTTGGGTGAAGAAGCAGGTGTATATGCGTTTTTTGGCACTATTTTGTTAGGATTATGGATTTTATTTATATTACCTGCTATGGTTTGGTTATGTGTAAAATGTTATAATTTCAAAAAAATATTTATTGGTATCCCAATAATAGGTTTTATCATGCTTTTTGTATTAAGTGTTTTTTTGATAGGATGGGATAGATTTATTGGGGCGTTTGGATATTACTAACACAATATTTAAAATATATTTAAAAAAATTTACGAAAGGAAAAATTTTTATGTCAAATATAGAAATACCGTCTTCGGTCAATACCAGCTCAAGCCCGTCGCAGCTTAAAATCACCGATATAAGATTCACGGATATTGTCGGCGCGCCGATGCATTGCACGCTGATGAAAATTTACACGAATCAGGGACTTGTCGGCTTGGGGGAAGTAAGAGACGGAGCGTCGAGGACTTACGGCGAAATGCTTAAAAGCCGTATATTGGGCGAAAACCCCTGCGAGATTGATAAAATTTTCAGAAGGATTAAACAATTCGGCGGTCAGGCAAGACAAGCCGGCGGTGTCTGCGGGATTGAGATTGCATTGTGGGATTTAGCCGGAAAAGCCTACGGCGTGCCTGTGTATCAAATGCTTGGCGGGAAGTTTCGCGATAAAATTCGCATATACTGCGATACCGACGTTTCGGGCAAGCATACCGGAAAAGATATGGGTGAAGCTCTCAAAAAACGCATGGATATGGGATTCACTTATTTGAAAATGGACTTGGGGCTTGGGATTTTGCACCATGAAAAAGGAGCGTTGAACGCCCCGCTGGGATTTTTGAGAGAACCGCAGGAAAACTGGGAGAAAAACAAAGGCGACGACCCGTTTATTAAAAGATACGCCCAAAACAGAAACTATGATTATTATAACATCGCGCACCCGTTCACGGGAATACATATAACCGAAAAAGGCTTTGATATTCTTGAACAGTATGTGTCTGACGTCCGGTCGGTTATCGGCTACGAGATTCCATTGGCTATAGACCACTTCGGGCATATCTGCGTTGAGGACTGCATAAAACTTTGCCGCCGCATAGAAAAATATAATATAGCTTGGGCTGAGGATTTAATCCCGTGGCAATATACCGACCAGTATGTCAGATTACGCAATTCGACGACTGTGCCGATTTGTACGGGCGAAGATATTTATCTCAAAGAAAATTTCAAGCCGTTGTTTGAAAAAGGCGGCGTTGCCGTAATTCACCCGGATTTATTGTCAAGCGGCGGGATTCTCGAAAACAAAAAAATAGGCGATATGGCGCAGGATTACGGCGTATCTATGGCTGTGCATATGGCTGAATCTCCGGTTACATGCATGGCGGCGGTTCACTCTGTCGCGGCTACAGAGAATTTTATCGCGCTTGAAAATCATTCGGTCGATGTTGACTGGTGGGACGATATTGTAATAAAATCTGACAGTCAAAAACTTGTGCAGAACGGATATATAGAAGTATCTGATAAACCGGGGCTTGGAATCGACGATTATAACGACGAAGTTTTAAAAGAGCATTTAAGCCCGAAATTCCCGGAATTATGGGTTTCAACCGATAACTGGAACGATGAATGGAGCCATGACAGGTTGTGGAGTTAAAAAATAATTTCAGTTATAAAGAAAATTTATATTTTGTACAGGAGGAGAATTATGGATTCATGTATATTTTGTAATTATAAAAATGATAAGCACGGCACATTCCTTTTTGAAAATGACTTATGTGTTTGCATTGAACAACCTGAACCGATACTCATAGGCTCATGTATTATCATTCCGAAAGCTCATAAAGTAACGGTATTCGATTTGAGCTATGAAGAATGGGAGGCGACAAAACAGCTCATTGATAGGGTAAAATGCTATTTAGACGAAAAATATAATCCTGACGGATATAATGTAGGCTGGAATTGCGGCGACGCTGGAGGGCAAGATATGTTTCATGCTCATTTGCATATAATTCCAAGGCATACGGACGAACCGTTTGCAGGACGTGGGATTCGTTCATGGATAAAACGAGAAGAAAACAGACGACCACAAAAATAAAAGTTGCTGTCTGTTATAAGCATTTTCTGTACTACATTTTATTTTTAACGCCCCCGGTGCGCCGTGAAAGGAATTAAGTATATGCCCGAAAAATATGTGTATTTTAACAATATAACCGATATTGTATCATCGGAAGTCGCGGAGTATATCAAAACATTGGATTATACCCCGGTTTTCAGCGACGATAATAATATTGACTTGACTTCGGAAGATTGCGTGAGTAATTTTCTTGAGCCGTATAAAGATAATCTTGTTGGGGCGGTAATTGCTAATCCTCCCGTGGCTTTAATGCGCGGCAATATCGAAAATACCACAGACGAAATGTGGCAAAACGCAAGGAATATATTTGTCGCTCCGGTATTAAATCTAACGCAGGTCTTAGGGAAAATACTTATGAATAATCAAAAAGGCAGTATTATATATTTAAACTCGATTCACGCCGATAAACCTGTGGGCGACGGATTTTTATATACTACGGCTTGCGCCGCAGTCCAGATGTTATGCCGCGAAGCCGCTATAATCTACGGGAGTTATAACGTTGGGTGCTATAACGTGATGAGGGGAATCGTCGAGGGCGAGGAAAATTATTTTACAAGCGAATATTCCCCGATACATCATAACAGTCAGGTCAGATTCCCAAAAGAAAAAATCCCGGCAAAAACAAGTTTAAACGAACTTTGCGGATTTTTACTGAGCGGCGGCGCGTATATATTAAACGGAGCGGATTTGCACGCCGACGAAGGGTTCAGGCTTTTTATCGGCAAATCGAGCTATTATAAATAAATATAATCAAACGGAGATATTTTTTATGGATAAAGTCGCAATCGTGACCGGGGGCAACAAAGGCGTAGGCAGAGGTATCGTTTACAGCCTTGTTGAGGCAGGGATAAAAGTATGCATATGCTATAACAGTTCTGAGGATTTCGCGCTTGAAACTTTTGAAAAAGCAAATCAAATCGCTGAAAATCACGCATTTTTGTATAAATGCGACGTTTCTGTCCGGGATAACGTCAGAGATATGATAAAAGAAACCGTGAAACGGTTCGGTCAAATCGACATACTTGTAAACAACGCCGCTTTGCAGCCCAATCTTCCCGTCGGAATGTATGATATAGAAACGTTCAGAAAAATATGGGACGTAAATATCGGGGGATATTTT
>Ga0082212_10000728_pt1 | contig 48045 bp, 36 predicted proteins | sample TergutNt197P3_FD_71548 | JGI IMG/M metagenome (GOLD analysis project Ga0082212, IMG submission 71548) | Neocapritermes taracua P3 segment gut microbial communities from Petit-Saut dam, French Guiana - Nt197 P3 | ecosystem: Host-associated > Arthropoda: Insects > Digestive system > Gut ... | reverse complement strand
AAATTTACCACAATGTAACCCTTTTAGGGGTTCTTTCTCAAGAATAAGTTAGTGAACGCCCGTAGCGGCGTGGAATAACTTGTTTGGTATAGTAGGCGTGGAAACCTTGAGAAACAGGCAAGATATAAGTTCCACGCTTTTTTATTGTAGCTGTTTGAAGAAAATGAATTACTAACCTTATATAATATAATGTATGAAAATCAGAAATCATCTTACAATCTTACGGTCTTCCGCTCTTGCGGTCTTATTAGCCTGCGTAGCATTGGCAGGTTGCAAAAAGGACAAAGGCACAGAGCCGGCGGCAACAAAAACCTTCTCCGTTACTTTCGATGCCGACGGCGGAAGCCCCGTGCCGCCAAAGCAAACCGTTGAAGCGGGCAAAACGGCTACTGCGCCTGCAAACCCCGCAAAAACAAACTATGTGTTTCTTTACTGGAGTTTGAACGGCGCTGCAACAGCCTATAACTTTTCAACGCCCGTAAACAGCGACATAACCCTTGTAGCCAAATGGCAAGATGAAGCAACGGTGGAATACTGGAGTGTGGCATGGAACCTGAACGGCGGCGCATGGAACGGTGGATATACTCCGCCGGCGCAGGTGGTAAAAGGCGGAACGCTTGCCGAGCCCGACGAACCAACTAAGGCTAACAATACATTCGACGGCTGGTATAAAGAAGCGGCGCTGACCAACAAAGTAACATTTCCTTACGATGTAAGCGGCGTAACGGCTAACATTACGCTGTATGCAAAATGGGAGGGGATTGCGGAAGCAGGACAATTGGATGTATTATATTCCTACGATAACATTATATACCCAATCGATGCTCATCCTTTTTTCGATGATGGCGAAGGAGGATTGTGGGACGACTTACCTTTTATTGTCAGAACAGATCAACCGTCATGGGAAGCAATATCCAACCAAACATGGTGTCAATTGGATAAATTTACTGACGTTGACGGGGAAGATGGTTTCTATATATCTTTTGACCGCAACGCATCGGATGTATTGCGCGAAGTTACTATTACCGTAAATGCAGGCAATGCAGAACCTGTAATTTTTTCCATTCCGCAGAAAGGCGACGAACACGGTATGGGTTTATACATGGGAACATGGCGATTTACGGGAAACGATGGCACTTGGCAACTGTTAATTATCAGCGCCGACAAAGTTGTCTTTATGAATGACGATGGTTATAACTTCATAATGGACGGGCTTACATGGACTGAAACAGTAAATCCTGTAAGCAATGACTACTTTTCCGATGGCTACAAGGTTACCGGAACATTGACATCAACTAATGAATATACTGTTCCAAGTGCAAGCGGAAGCGGGAATGCTTCTGCGGGCGGCGAAGCTCTCGTTACTTTCTATATCGGCTTAAACAAGAATTATATTGCGATTGGTAATCCGGAAACTGCCCAACAGGAAGCCTACTATTATCCATATTCTTGGAAAGTTGATGCAGAATATTTGAATATTACATGGAATTTAGACGGAGGCTTGTGGCAATCAAACCCCAACCAACTTACGATGGTTGCTAAAGACGGAAAACTTGCCGCGCCCAAGGCTCCAACAAAAACAGGTTGGTCTTTCGGCGGCTGGTACAAGGAAGCCTCCCTGACCAATCAAGTTAGCTTCCCTTACGATGTAAGCACCTTAACAGGTGATTTCACGCTTTATGCCAAGTGGAACGTGCCAGCTACCCTGTCTGCATCGGGGACTCCTTTGTGGGGCGGTGGTAGTTGTCCTGCCTCCGGAGGAACTTTAATACTTAACATTGCCTCCAACACAAGTTGGACTATAAGTGCACCATCATGGTGTAGTCTTTCGCCGACTTCAGGCAGCGGAGACCGTACGATAACCGTCACAGTCCTATCCAATAACACTTATGCTCCACGTGTAGGATACATTTACGTCAGAACTACCGATAGCCCTGTAATAACACGCACAATAAATGTACCGCAACTCTAATCAATTAGAAATTAAGAATCAAGAGAGGGCGCAATGCGCCCTTCTTTGTTTTCCTCCCCCTTCCCCCTCCAGAGGGGGAAATGTTTTACGGTTTTCCAAATAACCGAATAACCAAATAAGCAAATCAACAAAAAAAAATGTATTTTTGCAAGGCAGTTAAATAATGGCAACCACAACTTTGGAGTATAATATAAATAGAAAAGATAGATTTTATAACTTTAGTAAATGAGCCTTGTGTATATAATTGCCGGCGAACCTTCGGGCGACCTGCTTGCTTCGAGGCTGATGAGCGCTTTGACGGCAAAGTCGCCCGATATAAAGTTTGCGGGTATGGGCGGCGAAACGATGGCTGCGCTTGGATTTGAGAGCCTGTTCGATATTTCGGAAATATCTGTTATGGGCATTCTGGAAGTCATTCCCAAACTGCCGCTTGTTATGAAACGGCTGAAGCAGGTGGTAGCCGATATAGAGGCGAAGCGTCCCGATGTTATTGTTACCGTAGATAGTTGGGGCTTTGTGCGTCAGGTTCTTAGCCGTTTGAAAAAAGCGGGAGTTACAACGCCTAAAATCCATTATGTCGCCCCGCAGGTTTGGGCGTGGAAAAAAGGTCGCGCCAAAACGGTAGCCCAACTCACAGATAAACTGATGACTTTGCTTCCTTATGAGCCTCCATATTTTGAAAAATACGGCTTGGAGTGCGTGTTTACAGGACACCCCTTAATAGAAAATACTGTCAACTTATCAGATGATTATCAGTCTTTTAGAAAAAAATACGGAATACCTGAAAATGCTACATTAATATCCGTTTTGCCCGGAAGCCGTAACAGCGAAATAAAGCGGCTCATACCTGTATTTAAGCAGGTAATCGGCAAATTATCAAAAACTTATCCCGATTTATTTTTAGTAATTCCATCGGTAGCCGCCATTGCCGATAAAGTCAGAGCCGCATTTGCCGATGTTGGAGTTCCGCATTGCATTGTGCTCGGACAGTTTGAGCGTTACAGTGCGTTTAAATCCGGCAGTTTTGCGCTTGCCGCCTCGGGAACCGTTTCGTTGGAACTTGCTGCGTACAAAACGCCCCACATAATCGCTTACCGATTTGGATATGTTACCAATAAAATTTTGAAGTACCACGCCGGCACAAAATATGCCAATCTGATTAATATCCTTGCAGATAAGTTTGTTATACCCGAATTTGTACTTGAAAATTGCCGCGAAGATTTAATTACCCCAACCACACTTGACTTGATGAAAAACAGCGATAAAGCAACCGCTCAAACTGACGAAGCATTTAATTATCTCATGCAACTGAAACCCGCTGACGCAATGCCTTCCGCAAAAGCCGCCGATGTGGTATTGGCATGTATCAGGTCAGAAAATAAATGAATGGGAAGGAATAATTATTTTCAGTTTAAACATTTTCTGATTATCCAGGAAAAAGCCGCTATGAAAGTTGGTACCGATGGCGTTCTGCTCGGCGCTTGGGTTAATGTTCAGTATGAAAAAAAAATTCTTGATATTGGCACAGGCACCGGTTTAATAGCGCTAATGATGGCACAGCGAACTTCTGCCCAAATTATCGGAATTGAAATTGAAAAAAATGCCGCTGAAGAAGCTGCCCATAATTGTGCAATGTCGGACTGGAAAGATCGGTTATCAGTTCAAAACATCTCATTTCAGGAGTTTGCTGAAAAAAATAACGAAAAGTTTGATTTGATAATTTCCAATCCTCCGTTTTTTGCTAACGACCAAAAATCGAAACAAAAAAACATGGCCATTGCCAAACACAACGATTTGCTTCCTATGCCCGATTTAATCTCGGGCTGCAGAAAGTTAATTTCAGAAGAAGGAAAACTTGCAGTTATCTCGCCTGTTATAGCCGCAAAAAAATTAATTGAACTTGCCAACGAAACGGGACTGTTTCTCATTCGTTTAACAGAAATTTTTCCAACACCACAAAAAGAATCAAACCGCTGTTTAATGGAATTCCGTACAAAAAAACAGACTCTGCATAAAAATACACTGACCATTTTTGAAGAATTAAGCGGTAATTTTTCCTTACCATATAAAGAATTGACTAAAGAATTTTATTTGAACTTTTAGATAACAATAGCACAATACGCTATCATATTATCTAAGGTAGGACAAAAAATTAATTTTTTTTAACGTATAATGAGTTTGCTTTAAAAATAATTAATATATTTGTAGTACTTTTTTAAAAATATAGTAATTTTGTGAAAACTTTAATGCTTAATTTATAAATTAGGATTATTTTTTATTTTTTATTATAATTAACTTAAATTATTAATTTATGAGAAAACTAACAGTTTTGCTTGTGTTTTTCCTGTTTACAGGAATGCAGGCAGTTTTTGCTCAAAGGGCAGTAACCGGTAGGGTTGTCACAGCGGATAATGTATCCCTTCCCGGTGTAACCGTGCAAGTTCAAGGAACTACTACTGGTACTGTTACTGATCCAAATGGAGGATTTTCTCTCCAGGTGCCTAATAATCAGGCAGTTTTATTATTTTCTTTTATTGGGTTTAATCCTCAGAACATCACGGTTGGTACACAGACAACCATTAATGTTACCATGACAGAATCGGCTGAACAGTTAAGCGAAGTCGTAGTTACTGCTCTCGGTATTAGAAGGGAAGCCAAGAGTCTTGGTTACGCAGTATCAACTGTGGGTAGCGATGTTTTAGCGGAAAACAGAAGCGTCAACGCGGTGCAAGCGCTTGAGGGCAGGGTTTCAGGCTTGAATATTTCTACGATGGCTGCCGGCGCCGGTAGCAGTACGCAAATACAATTGCGCGGACAAGTTGCCTTCACTGGGGCAAATAACGCTCCGCTTATTGTTCTTAACGGACTTCCCATGGACCAGGATGCCAGAGCCTCAGGTACAAGTCGCGGGCAAAATCGTGACACAGGGGATGCTCTGAATAACATTAACCCTGACGATATTGAAACCATGACAGTGTTAAAGGGTGCAACTGCCGCCGCTCTTTACGGTTCGCGTGCAGCAAATGGCGCTATTCTTATTACTACAAAATCGGGCGCAGGGTCAGGACAGGCAATAGGTATTGAATATACTTCGAGTTTTACAACACAGTCTGTTCTCGATTTTTATGAGTTTCAGCAATTATATGGACATGGGACAGGGGGAATGAAGCCTGCTACTGCGGCACAATCCAGAGACAATGCTCATTTGATTTGGGGAGGATTGTTGGATGGAACGCCTATTGAAATTTTTGACGGTTCAACGGTACCATATTCATTTAATAGCACTAACAGGATAAAAGAGTATTTCAGGACAGGAACAGCATTAACAAATACCATAGCTATGTCGGGCAGAACCAGTGCCGGTAGTTTTAGGGCTTCGTATTCAAATACCGATACCAAAGGTGTTGAACCTACTAATGAGTACAAAAGAAATACTGTAAACGCGACTATTAATCATGAAGTTGTTCCAAAAGTCAGGTTTACGCTGAATGTAAACTATACCAACGAACAATATATTAATCCACCACAAGGTGGTATGCAAGGTCCCGGTGTAATGAACTTCCTTACCCGTCTTTCTCATGTTATCCCGTTAAAAAATTTTAAGGAAGGTGCGTATGCTCCGGACGGCACTGAAGCTAAAACTTCGGATTTTAATACTTCTGTTTTCAATCCTTATTATGCCATACAGGCAGGCCAATTATGGAAAAATGACAGGGACCGTCTTTTGGGAACAATTTCATTGCGTTACGATATAACCGATTGGCTGTATATAAAGGGCAGTTATAACTACGACTATTCATATTCTTATACCGAACAGAAAACTCCGGGTGGAATAGGCGCTTCTCAGGGACCGACATATGCTGATGGCACATATAGAGGAGAATACAGATTAATCGACAGCAAAGGAACAAATGTGAATGCTGATTTTATGTTAGGCTTTGATAAAACATTTGATAAGTTTTCGGTAAATACATTTTTTGGTGGAAACACTTATAGAATTAACAGCCATGGCTTTACAACATACGCTGATCACTTTATTGCACGCGACTTTTTTGCTATTTCTAATGGTACCGTTAAAACTCCGACTATTCAGTTTAGTCGAAGAAGGGTAAATTCGCTTTTCGGATCTGCAGAGTTTGGATATAACTCTACTTTCTATATTAACGTTACGGGAAGAAATGACTGGTTCTCGGTATTGAATCCTGATAGCAACTCTCAGTTCTATCCTTCTGTATCGGGCAGTATTGTTTTTTCTGAATTGATGAAAGGTCAACAAAGCTGGCTTAATTATGGTAAATTAAGAGGCTCGTGGACTCAGGTAGGAAATGCAAGCGGCGTGAGTCCGTTTGAAGGCAATCTTACATATAATGTCGCTAACAATGCGTTTAACGGACAGACAACCGGTAGCATTCAAGGGAATAGTAACCCTAACCCTAATCTTCATCCTTTTCTTGTTACAGAAAAGGAGATAGGACTGGAAATGAGGATGTTTAAAAACAGGTTGTATGTTGATATTGACGCATTCGACAAAGTTTCAGACGGACAGATATTGCAGGTTCAGCTTTCCAATGCATCAGGATATAGTAATTCAAGGCAAAATGTAGGTTCATTGAAAAACTCCGGAATTGGATGGACGATTGAATATAAACCGATTGTTTCCAAAAATTTCACATGGACTACTTCGTGGAACAACGGTTATCTGAAAACTGAAGTACTCTCTGTAGGTTATAATCCCGACGGAACGAAAATCCAAGAATTAATTGTAAACACGCCGGGAGGTGATACGTTTTCGATGCAGATGCGTTATGTGGTAGGTAAATCAATAAACCAGATATACGGAAAGGATTATGTAAGGAACAAAGAGGGTGATATATTAGTAAATGCAAATGGTATGTTGGTGAATACAAGCACTGAGAATTATGTACCTTTTGGAAGCGCTATGCCGAAACATACAGGCGGATGGAACAACTCTTTTAGCTATAAAAACCTTACAGCCAGTGTATTTATCGATTACAGATTCGGGGGTTGGATATACTCATCAACAAACCTTAATATTACAAGGCAAGGTTTTTCAAAAGAATCGCTTGAAGGACGCAGCAAGCTTTCTGACGGCACTTATGAAAAAGGTATTATATTCCCAGGCTATTATGTTTCTGACGGTACCCATCAGAAAGACGGAGTTACTGTTAATCACAAAGCAGGAGATAAAAATGAAACATTAGTTACAAATTTGCAGGGTTATTGGGCCGATTACCGGAATTATAATCTTTTGGAGAAATTTACGTATAAGTCAGATTATGTTAAGTTAAGGTCTATTTCATTAAGTTATAACCTCACAAGTCAGGTTAGTAAGGTCGATTTCCTTAAGTTTGTTAAGGGTTTAACAGTTTCGGCATCGTGCAGGAACGTGGCAATTCTTTACAAAGATATACCAAACCTTGATCCTGAAGCATCGCAGTCAGGAAATGATACATTTGCAGGTTACGAAGGCTTGTCGTTACCTACAACACGTAACTTTGTTTTTGGTTTAAATGTTAAATTTTAAAAATTAAGAATTATGAAAAAGTTAAAACTGATAATATGTTTGAGCGCTTTCCTGCTTATATTTGTGGGATGCGATAAGGATTTTGTAGAGATAAACACAAATCCGTATCAAATAACTAAATTAGATCCGGGGATTATTTTTGCCGGGTCGCAACGTATTGGTAGCGGCGGTCGGAATCAGATTGTTCAGCAAGATGTGAACCCTATGAATACCGGCGCTACAAAAGGCTTTAGTTTAAATTATGATAACGCCTCCGGTGGGAGTTGGAGTTCATATAACGGCGCTCTCAAAGCGTTTTCCCATGTTTTGGATTTGATAGATGCTATGCCGGAGGAAGAACAGGCAAACTATGTAAACTTTAGAAGTATTCTCCGTATCTGGAAAGCCTATGTGTTTATGCGCTTGGTTGACCAATTAGGCAATGTTCCGTATTTTGACGCATTAAAAGCTTATTCATTAGGCGAGGATTATTTTTATCCGAAATACGATGATGCTAAGATAATTTACGAAGATCTTGAAAAAGAAATCAGAGAGGCAATAGCAGCTTTCAGTCCAAATGGAGGTTTCGTTTCTGCCGATCTTTTCTGGGGTTCAAATGGCTCTGCTCCTACAAATAATGCTACAGCACAAGCGGAACAATGGAAAAAGTTAGGTTATTCGATGTTGTTACGGATGGGAATGCGTTATTCCAGATATGCTCCGGCAACTGCTGAGAGAATTGTAAAAGAAGCATTTGCAGGCGGAGTAATTTTGGATAACAAAGATAATGTATTTGTAATTTACGATGGAACATTTTATAATAATAGTGGCAACAATGGTTTGATAACAGGCAACCCAAATTTTAATTATGTATCCGAGCCATTTGTTAATAAGTTAAAAAATACCAATGATCCGAGGGGTAAGTATCTTATTTGTAAATATGAAGATCCGGGTGCTCTTTTATCCGGAGCGCCTAATTTTAAACTTGAAGATCAACGTGGCGTGCCTATTGGGGTTGATAATACACAACTTACTACAATGGGAGAGTCTCATCCCGTTTCCGGATTTAATTTTTCACAGTGGAACGTATGGGCAGCTTTTGGAAGATTAAATAGAGATTTCTGGTTGACTTCTTCTCAAAATTTACTGCTTCTTGCCGAGGCTGCTCATAGAGGATGGATACCTGGTGGCGATGCGCAGGCTAAAGAATATTACGAGAAGGCTATACAAGCAGATATGGACAATTATACACTGCTTATGTCTGATGTTAAAATGGGACTTGAGATTGCGCCGTCTATCACAGAAGCCGAGAGAAGTGCTTATCTTGCTCATCCGGATATAGCATGGGATGCTGCTAATGCGCTTAAACTTATCAATACTCAGTATTGGATTATAAATGTATATGTTGATGGTTTGGAGGCATGGAATAACTTTAAAAGAACCGGTTATCCTGAATTAAAACGGAATGAATATGACAATGCTTTCTGGTTAGGCGATGGTTCATTTGGCGATGGATTCCCTCGCAGATATAAATATCCTCAAACAGAAATGGCAGAAAATGCTGCTAACTATGAAGCTGCTGTCGCAGCAATAGGTGGTAAAGACGATAATTGGGTCAGGATATTTTGGGATCCAAAATAATTTACTTTTAAAGTTTGTATTATTTATTGTTCATGAAATTTTAAACAGGGAGCCTAAATTGGCTCCCTATTTTTTTGTAAAATGGCAAAATATCTTATATTTGAGTTTTTATAATAATTCATTAAATTAAAATAGTATGAAAAAGTTGATTTTATTTTGTTTTATTATTCTTTTAAGCTCTGCCGGTTATGCTCAGAATGTAGGTTCGACGCCTGAGCAAATTAGAGCAATTACTTCGCTCTGGCAGGGAGAACGTTTTTCCGATGGAAGACCTAAAGTGTCGGACGAAATGTTGGAAAGGCTCAAAAATGTGGCTATTGAAGCAGCATGGTCGGTTCTGCGTAATAGGGGCTACGAAAGTCAGTTTGAAGGCTCGTGGACGGTGCTGTTCCCCGACAGTGCAATGACCGGCCGCGTAGTAACGGCTCAGTACATGCCGCTCAGGCCCGACTTCGACGAATGGGTAAAAGCCCAGGGTAAAGTTGAAAAAAGAACAGATCCGCCAACAAATTCATGGCCAATCGACATTTTAAAAGATGGCGATGTTTATGTTGCCGATTCATACGGAAAAGTTGAAGATGGCCCCATTCTTGGCGATAATCTTGCAAATGCCATTTATGCCAAATCAAAACAGGGAGTTATTGTTTATGGAACAGTGCGCGACCCCGAAGGAATGAAAATGATTGATGGGTTTAACAGCTGGTCGAAGGGAATTGACGCTTCATTTTTGCAAAAAATGATGCTTACTTCAATAAATGCCCCTATTCGGATTGGTCATGCAACCGTATTGCCCGGAGATGCGGTTCTTGCAAAAAGTCATGGCGTATTGTTTGTCCCTGCTCATCTTGTTGAAGAAGTGGTGGTTACGTCAGAAGTAACCCAAATACGCGATGAATTTGGCTGGGAACGCCTCAAGCAAGGAAAATATACCTCGGGGCAAATAGACAGCCAGTGGTCTGACGAAATCAGAAAGGATTTTCTCGAATTTGTAAAGAATTATCACGGCGAATTACCAATGACTGAAGCAGAGTTTGAAAGGTATATGACCGAAAGAAACTGGTAGCCGGTTTTTACCGAATAATCGATAAAATAATTTGAAAAATTAAATACAGGGATAAGAAATTGCTAAAAATTTCGTGTCCCTGTATTTTAAATTTTTGTAATTAACCCCATATCAAACACAAATTAACTATAAAAAGCGCAGGAAGGCAGTTTTTGCCCGATAACTTTCAACATAGCCAAAATCGATTATATTTGCAGCGTTTTGTTTAAAGCAACTATATTTGGTTGCTGTAATTTATAAATAAGTCATATAATTAACTATTGCATGAAAGTAACTGTAGTTGGCGCAGGAAATGTAGGTTCAACCTGTGCACAAATAATAGCCGAGAAAAATATTGTTCAGGAAGTGGTATTGCTTGACATTAAGAAAGGAATTTCAGAGGGAAAATCTCTTGATTTGTGGCAAGCCGCCCCTATAAATTATTACAACACCCGTTTGACAGGATCTACCAACGATTATTCAAAAACTGCTGACTCGGAAGTTGTAGTAATTACCTCAGGCGTTCCGCGCAAACCAGGAATGAGCCGCGATGATTTAATTTCAGTTAACGCCGGAATTGTAAAGAGCGCTGTTGAAAACGTTATAAAGTACTCCCCAAAAGCAAAAATTATTGTTGTTACCAATCCGTTGGATGTAATGACGTATGCTGCTTACGTTATAGCCAAAAAATCGAAAAATGAAGTGATGGGTGCGTCCGGTATTATCGACACAGCCCGCTACCGCGCTTTCTTGGCCGAAGCATTGGATGTTTCACCGCGCGATATTCAAGCGCTGTTAATGGGTGGCCACGGTGATACTATGGTACCACTACCGCGCTATACAACGGTTTCCGGTATTCCGGTTACCGAACTTATTGATAAAGAAAAACTGAATGCCATTGCGGAGCGTACCAAAGTGGGTGGCAGCGAATTGGTTAACCTTATGGGAACATCGGCGTGGTATGCACCGGGTTCGGCAGCAGCACAAATGGTAGAAGCCATTGTTTTAGATCAAAAACGAATTTTCCCATGCTGTGTAAAACTGGAAGGCGAATATGGTTTAAATAACATATTTATAGGTGTTCCGATCAAATTAGGCAAAAATGGTGTGGAACAGGTTATTGAAGTTGCCCTAAATGCAGACGAACAGCAATTACTTATCAATTCGGCAAACTCAGTAAAAAGTGTCATGGACGTTTTGGACGGAATGAATATTCTGTAAAAAGAGTTTTAAGGCAGTTTACCTTTCAATACAATAAACGCCGGTTGTTTCGATAGAACTAATGAAAATAAGAATTCCGCTGAAGGTTATTAAGCTCGAAGAAGGGAATTATCATCTTATTGCAGCAGGTAAATTTTCTGACGGGAGTATTGTTCACTGGGCCTTAGATACCGGAGCTTCGAAAACAGTTTTCGACAAAAATCTTGAGCAGTATTATGCTTTGGATGAATGCTCTGAAAAAATACAATCGGTTGGGATTGGCGAAAAACTCATGGAGGTTCAGTATGCCGCTGTGCAGCCTTTTATGCTTGGGAAATATAAAATTGAAAACCTGAAAGTTGCCCTGTTTGACCTTGAGTACATTAACGAATTTTATAATCGTGCTGCCGGTCTGATAATTTGCGGATTAATTGGCAGCGATTTTTTGTTGAAAAACAAAGCAGTTATTGATTACAAAAACAAGGTTCTTATTTTAGCCTAATGTCATGTTAATGATAAATTTAGAGACAGTTTGCTTTATTCCGGTAAAATTACCTGCTTCATTTTTGCAAAAATGAACAAATTAAGTACATTTGCCCCGCTAAAAAGTAAAATAGTGAATGTAAGGATAAAAATATCAAAAAGGCAACTGTTAAAGCTGATGGTTTTTGCAGCTCTTTTAGGCTTTGCTTTTATCCTTGATAATTATTTGGAAAAAGAATCGGTTGAAATTGTCGGTAAAAGCACTCAAAAAAGCCATGATGCCGAAATGCCCGGCGTTGTTTATTTTTTTGCACAAAGCACCACAACATTCAGTGCAAAAATTTCGATGCAAAAAACATCGGTTCGAAAATTTTTCCAGCAGTCGCACGACAAATATATTCAAAAATATCACCAGTTAAGAAATTATCAGCTGTTAAAATGCAAGGTCGAAAATTCAAAAGATCCTCTCATTTTAATCACTCATTTCCTGAGATTTAGGAACTGTTTCTATAGCTTATCCGATGATGTTCCGTTAATTTCCTGATTGGTTTCGTATCCGATACAGGATTTAATCCTGTAGTATGATTTTTTTCGAATACAATATTATTTTCATAAATTTTAATTATTAAAAACTAATATCAAAATGCAAAACAAAGGTGCAATTTTAACATTTGCAATTCTTTTGGCTGCGGTTTGTTTATATCAGCTTTCGTTTACATGGAAAGCCAAACAAATTGAAAAAAACGCCATTGAATATGCACAGGGAGATCCTAATCTGGAGTTTCTTTACCTTGACTCTATGTCGGGCGAAGTAGTTTACAATTTTCTGGGGCTAAAAAAGTTTACCTACAAAGATGTCAAAGGACTTGAGATGAACCTCGGACTTGACCTGAGAGGCGGGATGAACGTTACCCTCGAAGTTTCGGTTGTTGATTTAATAAAAGCGTTATCGAATTATAACCCCGATCCTACATTAAATGCGGCATTAGAGCGTGCAGTTGAAATGCAAAAGTCGAGCGGCGAACATTTTGTGGTACTTTTCGGCCAGGCATTTCAGGAAATCGATCCAAATGCGCAGTTAGCATCAGTTTTTAACACGCTCGATCTGCGCGACCGCATTAGTTTCAACTCGTCGAACAACGATGTTCTGAGAGTTATCCGTCAGGAAACTGACGCGTTAATAGATAACTCATTTAACGTTTTACGTACCCGTATCGACCGTTTTGGAGTTGCTCAGCCCAATATTCAACAGCTGCAAACCAAGGGACGTATTTTAATTGAGCTTCCGGGGGTAAAGGATCAGGCAAGGGTTCGAAATCTCTTGCAGGGAACCGCCATGCTCGAATTTTGGGAAACATACGACAATACGGAAGTATATCAGTACTTGGCGCTGGCTAACGACAGAATCAGGGAAATTGAATCCGGTGCTGTTGTCTTAAACGAAAGTGCTGATGAAACAGAAAGCTTAGAGTCCGAAGTAAAAAATACTTCTGCTGATGATACAGCACAAGGAAGTTCGCTTCTTTCAGAGCTTGAATCATATTCAGCTGATGATGATGTTAATTTAGATAACTTGGAAGATTTCAGAAAGGAATATCCGCTTTTTGCCATTCTGAACCCGAATACGGATCAATTTGGCCAGCTTATGCAGGGGCCTGTTGTGGGTGTTTCCCATTCAAGAGACACTGCAAGGGTAAATCAATACTTGAACATACCACAGGTAAAAAATATTTTCCCAAGGAATTTACTGTTTTTTTGGACAGCAAAATCAATTGACATTGCAGGAAATTATTACCAGCTAATTGCTATTAAGGTAACTTCCCGCGATGGCCGTGCGCCGCTGTCCGGCGATGTTATTACCGATGCCCGCCAGGATTTCAACCAGATAGGTTCGACTCCCGAAGTTTCAATGAGTATGAATGCCGAAGGTGCAAAAACATGGCAGCGTTTGACCAAGGAAAACATCGGAAAGTCGATTGCTATTGTTCTTGACGGTTATGTACGTTCGTTCCCGAATGTTATTAATGAAATTTCGGGAGGCCGTTCAAGTATCACAGGGCTTGGGAGTATTGAAGAGGCAAAAGACCTTGCAAACATTTTAAAATCGGGGAAAATGCCTGCTCCTGCAAGAATTGTGGAAGAACAAATAGTTGGGCCTTCGCTCGGAAAAGAATCCATTAGGGCCGGTATATATTCGTTCCTTTTCGCATTTTTGATGGTGCTGGTTTATATGCTTTTCTTTTATAGTAAAAAAGCCGGCCTTGCGGCCAACATAGCCCTGCTTACCAACTTATTTTTGCTGTTTGGAGTTTTGGCGTCACTCGGAGCAGTATTAACTTTACCCGGTATTGCCGGTATTGTGCTTACCATGGGTATGGCTGTAGATGCCAACGTAATTATTTACGAAAGGATACAGGAAGAAGTAAGGGCAGGAAAAGGTATAAAGCTGGCAGTCTCCGATGGTTATAAAAATGCATATTCAGCAATTATCGACGGGCAGGTTACTACCTTCCTCACCGGTGTTGTGCTTTATATTTTTGGAACCGGGCCTATAAAAGGTTTTGCAACTACTTTAATGGTGGGTATTTTAACTTCTTTATTCACCGCCATTTTCATTACCCGTTTAATTTTTGAGTGGCAGTTGAATCGTTCAAAAAATATTACTTTCACTTCAAAAATTACAGCCAACCTGCTGGTTGCACCAAAATTTAAATTCCTTGAAAAACGTAATATTTCTTATATCATTTCAGGATCATTAATAATAATCTCATGTATTTCTTTTTTTGTACGCGGGTTTAACCTTGGTGTCGATTTTCAGGGGGGGCGTACATATACCGTTCGTTTTGAACAGAGCGTAAAAGTTGCTGATGTTCAGAATGCACTTGCTGATGTATTTGGCTCGGCTCCTGAAGTGAAAACATTTGGCGCCGACAATCAGGTTCGTATAGTAACTAAATACAAAATCGACGATTTATCGGAGAATGTAGATAATGAAGTTGAGGAAAGTATGTACATGGGTTTGAAAGAAAGCGGTTTAATAAGCAGCAGCGTTTCGTACCAGGATTTTACCGAGAATTACAGGCTGAGTTCACAAAAGGTTGGGCCAACTATCTCAAGCGACATTAAAAAAGGTGCCATAATTGCAGTTGCCTTTTCTCTAATCATTATGTTCCTTTACATTATGATTCGTTTCAGTAACTGGAAATACGGGATGGGAGCCGTTATATCGCTGGCACAAAATGCCATTATCACACTTGGAATTTTTTCCCTGTTTCACGGGGCATTGCCTTTCTCGCTCGAAATCGACCAGGCATTTATCGCTGCAATTCTTACGGTAATTGGTTATTCTATTAACGATACGGTTATTGTGTTCGACCGCATTCGTGAGTACCTGAAACTGTATCCTAAACGCGAACTGGATTTGAATGTAAACCATGCCATTAACAGCACGCTTCGCCGTACATTAAATACATCGTTTTCTACTATTATTGTATTGTTGATTATCTTTACTTTTGGCGGCGCCAATATAAGAGGCTTTATTTTTGCTCTGCTTATTGGTGTTGTTATTGGAACCTGTTCGTCTATTTTTATTGCTTCGCCAATTGTTTACGATGCACAAAACAAGATCAAAAAATTGGCGGCTAAAACAAAATAGTCATCTTATGCAGGAGCATAAATCATATTTCAAAAAGCGGCGGGATAACTCCTGCCGCTTTTTTTATTTGTTTTCAGAAAGATTTGCATAGAAAAGCTATGGAATGTTCATTTCAAAATCCATTGTTCACTTACATTTGTATTTTAATATCGTAGATTGTATGTAACTTTATGGCACTTTCACCTGCTTCGACAACACTACTGATGAGGAATTATGATTTTTTTTGCAATGCTGCGAATCAACTATTTACTGTTTTTATTTGGTATTGTAATGTTGAAACCTACAAAACATTTACGGGAATGAAATGCCGAAATTTTATACTTCAACTCCAAAGCCATGCTTTTTATTTTGAATGATTATCTTTGTGTTTTTAAAACACAAGCGAAAGATGTTAGAAAAAATAAAAGCGTTACAGGACGAAATAAAGAATGCCGTTACTTCAACCATGGAAGAAGTAGAAGAACTGCGTATTAAATATATCAGCAAAAAAGGAAGTATCAGTCAGCTTTTCGACGATTTTAAAAATGTTCCGGCTGAACAAAAAAAGGATATAGGCAAGGCAATTAACGATCTTAAATGTTTCGCCCTTGAAAAAATAAACGTTTTAAAAGAAAAATTTGAATCAGCCGTAGACAGCGAATCAGGCACTGATTTAACAAAACCGGGAGAACCGATTAAATTGGGTACCCGCCATCCGCTTTCTTTAGTAAGAAATGAAATCATAAACATATTCGGCAGGCTTGGTTTTACGGTTGCCGAAGGTCCTGAAATTGAGGACGACTGGCATGTTTTTTCGGCTTTGAACTTTGCACCCGAACATCCGGCACGCGATATGCAGGATACTTTTTTTATTGAAAAAAATCCCGACGTGCTGTTGCGCACCCACACTTCAAGTGTGCAAATCAGGGTGATGGAACGTACTCAGCCTCCCATACGCGCCATTTTCCCAGGACGTGTTTTCCGTAATGAAGCTATTTCGGCACGTTCGCACTGTATTTTCCACCAGATTGAAGGCTTGTATGTTGACGAAAATGTGTCGTTTGCCGACATGAAACAAACGCTGCTACACTTTGCCAGAGAATTTTTTGGCGAAAACACACAAATCAGGCTGCGCCCGTCGTATTTCCCGTTTACCGAACCCAGCGCCGAAATGGATGTCAGCTGTTCAATTTGCGGAGGCAAAGGTTGCAATATTTGTAAATACAGCGGCTGGCTCGAAATATTAGGGTGCGGTATGGTCGATCCCAATGTTTTGGACGCCTGCAATATAGACAGTAAAAAATACACAGGCTTTGCTTTCGGAATGGGTATTGAACGAATAGCAATGCTACGCTACGGGATTAAAGACATACGCCATTTCTTTGAAAACGATATACGTTTTCTGAAACAGTTTGAATCGGCCATTTGAAAGTGGTTTTAAATAAATTTTTTAGATTATATATTTAATGCAGAAAATTCCTCTTCATATTATTTCCGGTTTTTTGGGAAGTGGAAAAACTACGCTTTTGAAAAATATAATTTATAAATATGCCGATTCGGTGAAAATAGGGGTAATACAGAATGAGTTTGCCCCTGCCTGCATCGACGGGGTTGTTTTGAAAGAAACCGGTAAAAATTTCAATTTGCTTGAAATTAAAAATGGCTCAATTTTTTGTATTTGCTTAATGAGCACGTTTACCCGTTCGCTCGAACGGCTTATTGATGAACACCGGCCCGAAGTTATAATCGTTGAATCTTCGGGGCTTTCAGATACTACATCTATGGCAGAATCCTTAACATCGGGAAATCTGACCGAGAAAATATTTTTAGCCACGAACTGGTGTATTGTCGATGCACTTAATTTTTCAAAAACAGGGATACAAAAACAAAGGGTTTGCCACCAACTCCGAATGGCTGATGTTGTAATTATCAATAAAACCGATCTGGCGGCAAATAAAACTGATTATATAAAAACTGAAATTTCTAAAATAAATCCGTTTGCTGAGATCAGGGAAAGTACATTTTGTACAGTTGATCTTGAACTGGGAAAAGTTTATGTCAATAAAGTCTCTAATGCGGAACAAAAACCATTATCTCGACCTGATATAAATTCAATGGTAATTAAAAGCCGCAAAAAAATAATGTACGAATCACTTAAAACTTTTCTTGAAAACTGGTCGCCCAAAGCTTACCGTATAAAAGGCTTTGTAAATCTTTCCGGCGGGAAAACCGTTGCTGTTCAATGCATATTCGGGTCGGTTGAGATTAAGGAAACTGAAAATTCTTTTCAAAATTCTGAAATAGTAGCATTAACCGAGCAATTTACACTTCGGGAATGGAATCGGGCGTTTAGCGAATTAAAGTAAACTAAATAACTAAATTTATATGAGTAATATTTTAACAGCTTCGATAGGACGAAAACTCCTTATGAGTATTACAGGATTATTTCTTGTAGTTTTTATCGCTCTGCATTTGATAATTAATCTTTTGCTGATTTTTGACAGCAGTGGTGAAATGTTTAATATAGGAGCAAATTTTATGGCTACTAACCCTGTAGTAAAAATTATTGAGCCTTTGTTAGGGTTGGGTTTCCTTATTCACATTTTGTGGGCGTTCAACATTGAATACCAAAACTGGAAGGCAAGGCCGGTAAAATACAACAAAGCAAACTCTGGCGAATCGAGTACATGGGTATCACGGAACATGCTTGTTTTGGGTGCGTTGGTATTTGTGTTCCTTGTTATTCACATCATCAATTTTTTCTGGGTTATTAAATTCGACCCGCATTCAATGCACACAGTAACTGTTGGCGGCATTGAAATGGAAGATACCTACACCCTTGTTACCGATTTGTTTAAGGGCAATATAACCTACTGTATATTTTACATTTTAGGCGGCCTGCTTTTAGGCTTTCACCTCTCTCATGGTTTTTGGTCAGCATTTCAAACACTCGGATTGAATAACAAATACTGGATGAAAAGGTGGCAGGTAATCGGCTACATTTATGCTGTTTTAGTAGCAGTCGGGTTCTCAGCAATCCCGTTGTATTTCCTCATTAAATTTTAAATGTAAAAAGTATTGGATATGTCTATAATAAACTCAAAAATACCCGAAGGCCCATTGGCCGAAAAGTGGAACAGGCACAAGGCCGAGATAAAAGTAGTAAGCCCTGCAAATAAACGCAAGCTTGAAGTGATTGTAGTGGGAACCGGTTTGGGAGGGGCTTCTGCGGCCGCTTCGCTGGCCGAATTGGGTTACAAGGTAAAGGCTTTCTGTTATCAGGACAGCCCGCGCCGCGCTCATTCTATTGCCGCCCAAGGCGGTATAAATGCTGCAAAAAATTATCAAAACGATAACGACTCGGTTTTTCGTTTATTCTACGATACCATTAAAGGCGGCGACTATCGTTCGCGCGAGGCCAACGTTTATCGACTGGCAGAAGTTTCACCAAATATTATCGATCAGTGTGTGGCACAGGGCGTACCTTTTGGCCGTGAATATGGAGGTTTGCTTGCTAACCGCTCGTTTGGCGGCGTGTTGGTGAGCCGTACATTCTATGCCAGAGGGCAAACGGGCCAGCAATTACTGATTGGTGCATATCAGGCTTTAAACCGGCAAATTTCGATGGGAAATGTTGAAATGTACAGTCGCCACGAAATGTTAGACGTGGTTGTTATCGACGGTAAAGCCCGCGGAATTATTGCCCGCGACATGGTATCAGGAAAAATAAAACGCTTTGGTGCTCACGCTGTGGTTGTGGCTACCGGAGGTTACGGTAACGTGTTTTTTCTATCAACTAACGCAATGGGAAGCAACTGCTCGGCTGTATGGCAGTGTTATAAAAAAGGCGCTTTTATTGCTAATCCGTGTTTTGTGCAGATTCATCCAACCTGCATACCTGTTCACGGCGAACAACAATCGAAACTTACTTTAATGTCGGAATCGCTTCGTAACGATGGGCGTGTTTGGGTTTCAAAGAAAAAAGAAGATGCCGTTAAGTTACAAAAAGGGCAGATTGCCCCGAATGATATACCGGATGAAGATCGCGATTTTTATCTGGAAAGAAGATATCCGTCATACGGGAACTTAGTGCCGCGCGACGTGGCTTCACGGGCTGCAAAAGAACGCTGCGATGCAGGCTTTGGTGTAAATTCCGAGGGGAAAGCCGTCTTCCTCGATTTCAAATATGCTATTGAACGTCTGGGAAAAAATGTAATTGAGGCGCGTTATGGAAATCTTTTCCAGATGTATGAAAAAATTACTGACGTTGATCCTTACAAGGAGCCAATGATGATTTATCCGGCTATCCACTATTCCATGGGCGGCACTTGGGTTGACTATAATTTGATGACTACCGTTCCGGGATTGTATTCGATTGGAGAGGCAAATTTCTCGGATCACGGAGCTAACCGCTTGGGCGCCTCTGCGCTGATGCAGGGTTTGGCTGATGGCTATTTTATTTTGCCATACACTGTTGGCGATTATTTGGCCGACGAAATTATGACTCCCAAAACAGATGTGAATGCACCCGAATTTGTTGAGGCTGAAAAAGAAGTTGTTGGCCGTTTGGAAAAACTTTTCAACATTAAAGGTTCGAAGCCGGTTGACTATTTCTACAAGAAACTGGGACACATTATGTGGGATTATGTAGGAATGTCGAGAAATGAAGAAGGGCTGAAGAAAGCCATTGAACTGATTAAGGAAGTTCGTGAAGAATTCTGGAAAGATGTAAGGATTCCGGGCGAACTTGACAATCTGAACCCTGAGTTGGAAAAAGCAGGCCGTGTTGCCGATTTCTTCGACATTGGCGAACTGATGGCCCGCGACGCTCTTGACAGAAATGAGTCGTGCGGAGGACATTTCCGCGAAGAATCAGCCACCGAAGAAGGCGAAGCAAAACGTAACGATGAAAAATATACTTACGTTTCATGCTGGGAATACAAAGGCGAAGGACAGGAGCCTGTGCTGCACAGGGAAAATTTGGTATTTGAGAACGTAAAATTATCACAACGTTCTTACAAATAATTAACCGATAATAATCGATCATAAATCTTTGAAATTATGGCTGATAAAATTCTTAAAAAACTAAATATTAAAATTTGGCGGCAAAATAATGCTACCGCAAAAGGAAAGTTTGAAACTTATACCATAGAAAATATTTCCACCGGAACTTCCTTCCTCGAAATGATGGATATTTTAAACAATGAACTGATTGAGAAGGGAATTGATCCGGTTGCTTTCGATCACGACTGCCGCGAAGGAATTTGCGGTACCTGCAGTTTGTACATAAATGGCCGTCCGCACGGGCCTGATACCGAAGTAACTACATGTCAGCTGCATATGCGTAAGTTCAAAGAAGGTGAAACCATTACCGTTGAACCATGGCGCGCTGCTGCTTTCCCTGTTATTAAGGATTTGGTGGTTGATCGTTCTGCATTTGAAAAAATATTGCAGGCCGGTGGTTTTATTTCGGTAAATACCGGCGGTGTTCCCGATGCGAATACAATACCGATAGCATACGAGGATGCCGAAGAAGCTATGGATGCCGCCGCCTGTATCGGTTGTGGAGCATGTGTGGCAGCATGTAAAAATTCATCAGCAATGTTGTTTGTTTCGGCTAAAGTTTCGCATTTGGCAAAACTGCCGCAAGGAAAAGTAGAGGCTAAAAAACGCGCTCAGAATATGGTTGCTAAAATGGATGAACTTGGTTTTGGTGGCTGTACCAATACCGGCGCATGCGAGGCCGAATGTCCGAAAAGCATTTCTATTACCAATATTGCCCGCCTTAACCGGGAATATTTAGCTGCCCGTTTTAGTAAATAATTCAGGATTTATTGAAGGCCTTCTAATTGTGGAGAAACTTTTTTATTTTCAAAAAAAGCAAATACTTTATTGGCGAATAATAGGAAATGTATTGTTGATTTATTATCTTCGCTGTTATATTCATATAACCGAAAGCTATGCCTTACAGAAGATTGCCCACCACTGATAAAGCCCGCATCAGGGCACTAAATGTTGCCATTGAATTAGCTGAAAAAGGGGATATTGAAAAACTTGCATTTTCAAAAGAAACTTTGTCAAAACTGAAACAAGTAAAAACAACATTTGAAAGCACACTTCAAATATACAAGACCGACGTAAAGAAGCAATCGGAAGAAGGTAAGGATTACAAATTTTTAATGAAAGAAGCTGCATTATATGTTTCACATTTTATCCAGGTCTTGTATATGACAATTGAAAGGAAAGAAATTAAGGAAGAGGCGCTTAATTTTTATGGACTTGATTCGTTTGCAGGAAAAGTCCCTTCATTAAATTCAGAAGAAGAATTATTGAAATGGGGGGCAAAAATTATTGAAGGAGAGCAAAAAAGAATTCAACAAGGGGGCAACCCTATTTACAGCCCATCTATTGCAATGGTGAAAATCAGTTTCGAAAAGTTTAAAGACAGCGTTGTTTATATGCAAAATATGTGCAAAATCACTACTCGCTACTCTGAACAGGTGAAGGTAAACCGCATTTCAACAAACCATTTTATTTGTGAACTGTGGAACGAAATTGAAGAAAGCATAAAAAACAATAATTCAAAGCATAAAAGGAAAATTGCACAGGATTACGGCATTGTTTATATTCTCCGTCGAAAAGAAAAAAAGAAACTTATGTCCGGCAATTTGCAACAGACCTTGCAATTCGATTGGGGGAAGCCGTAAATTGATTGCCGTTTCCCATTTCAACAAGAACAAGGTACTCATTTTTTTAGAAGGGTGCAGATTTGCATTTGATAGTTGAATCTACCCGATCTATATTCATAGCGTGTGATCAAACTTTTAGAGGAACAGGCCCTAAATCAGGTTGTCCCGTTTTCGTTGTTACCGACTTCCAAAAAATCCCTGAAGTAGGTATCCTCTTTTTTCCCAAAACCACTAATTCAAGTGGAACCAGGACAAACTCAGTCAACCACTGGCTGATCATAAAATCCATGTATCCGGCCAGGGCATTATCCACGGCCAATGTCCCGAGCCTGTTTCCCATTATCGCATCAGAACAACTGGGGCTAATTGCTCTTAAAATGTGTCTGGGCTCATTGGTAAACACCCTGAGTCGGCTCCATGAAATATTGGCGCTATCTTTTTTAGGCAAAAGTTCCTTTAATACCCGGCTAACAATTTTAAGTCCCGCGGCCCGAAGCAAGTCGTTTCTCTTATTGATTGATACCAGTTGCTTTTTTTGAATAAAGTTTCTTATAGCCTGCTTTTCTTCATCGGTTAAACCAATCTCAGCGCCAATTTTAGGGTCATCAATATAATCAAGCGCATCAACAGGTATAGCCGTTTCCGCCATCACTATCAAGCTCATGGGTATCCCCGTTTCTTTCCGATGTGTATCATTTTCTATTTTCTTTTTCAAGTATTTAGCCAGCTGTTCCATAGTGAAGGGGACTTCCGGGATCAATGCGGCATCGCAAACCGTTGATTTACTGGCCACAACGGCATGACTAACCACAAAACCAGAATCCGAACCGAAAAGTTGAACAATACAAATCCGGGGATTAGATATCACTTCTATACTCAGTTGTTCTATAATCTCTCTTGCCTTTTCTACGGCCGATAAGAATCCGAATGTTTGCCACACCCACAAAATATCATTGTCCATTGTTTTGGGAATACCCACTATCGACAGTTTTTTATCTTTGAAACGAGGCTGTTTGATCATTTCCTTTGAATAATTCCACAGGGCATGGGCGGCCTTCATACTTCCGTCTCCGCCAATAATATACAGAATATCTATATTATCATTTAAAAGTTGTACAATGATTTTTTCATTCTGATCTTGTTCAGGCGAAACCGTCAACAGCCTATCGTCCCGTGATGTTCCGATACATGAACCGTTTTCATTGGCAACTGATGAAGTAAAAGTGTAATCCAGAGGCACCTTGTCTCGGTTGTAATTATCGAAAGCGTAAAAACCGTTTTTTAACCCGTAAATTTCTACTTTATAAGTAGGGCTATAATTATTTGCATATTGCTCGTGCCGCTGGATAATTCCATTAATCACCGAATTAATCCCGGGTGCAATACCCCCGGACACAAGAATAGCAACCCTTAAATTGCTGTTCGGTCTTGGATAAAACAGTTTTTCTCTTGGTCCGGCTTCAGGGAAAGTAAGCTGATTTTTATAAATACAAGTTGAGCCCGGATGAAAAGATGTAAGCGCGGCAGCTACAACTTTCGCATCTTCAGGTCTTGCTTCGCCCATGCCGCTCACAGGATTATTGTGATAATATTCACCAAAGTTGGGCATTTTTTTTACATGTGGCCAAACCGGCGGCAACCCGTAACTCAATTTATTTAGCAAATCGGCTTTGATTTTTTTTGTTTCCGACTTGTCTTTCGACTTCGGCGACAAATCATTGCCAAACTGCAATAAATTGATATAATCTCTCAGAATATTTTTTTCATAGTAAAAATAATTTGACACAGGAGGTAGCCTATCTATTGTTTTCCATGCCAGCCCTGCCTTTTCGACTATTTCCCTGGCGATGTAACATGCTTGGTAACTCTCTTGACTGTTATATTTTACCCGTTGATAATTGCTGAGCAAAGCCAGGCTATCAGGTAATGCATTAATATTTACCAAGACAGGAATAATGATCTTTTTGTTGTTTCTAGTTTTGTTATTTTGAAAATTGATAACTGTTTCGATTTCATTGATCTGCCAGTGAGACAATTTTTTCCCGATAAAAGCGATAAAAACTTCAGATTTATTGAGGTTTTCAGTTATTTCTTTTGCAACGCCCTTATTATGCCTGGTATCTCCACAATAATAAACATCATCGAAATTTTGTTTTAGATACCAATAAATCTCGGCAACTAATTTTGAATCAATCGTGTTGTAACAGATAAAAGCTCTTTTCATACAGGTTTAAATTATGTTAATAATTATAAAAAATATAAAGGGAATCATGAACAACAACGGCACAAATTTTTCAATTCTGGAAAGCCGGTGATATTTCAGCTTCTTTTCCTTTAATAACTGCCATTCACGAGAATAACAGTTGAAAACCAGATACTGCTCCATTTCCTCAATAACGGTAAACCTGATTTTGTTTAACTGTTTATAGGAATTTATTGTGAAATACCAGACGACACACATCAAAATTCCGAAAATACAAACCATGAAAATAGCGGATGCCTGATAAAATGTGCCACTATGAAGCGAAAGATAAAGAAAGCCAGTTAACCCGATGAAGGTTGAAAGAATGGACAGAAAAAACATATTAGCCTGACCTCTTCTTTGACTGACCTTGTCGGTTAATTCTACGTACAATTTATACAGTTCAAAAAATTGTGGAGATAAATCTTTTACTTTCATTATTTATGCATTTACTTAAGCTGCAAAGCAGTTTTAGGTTGTCAGTATTTATTGGTTACAAAATTAGATGAATTATTATTTTAATCCAAGTGTCAGCAATAAAACATCAAGTCCCTATAGCGCTTATCATACGGTGCCCAAAGCACAATTGTTATTTCGTTTTGCAAAACGAACAACAGAATGTGTCGGCTACATGAATGAATTTCTGTATTTCAATATATTAGAAAATATAAAATAGGAGAGAGGTGGGGATTTACAGAGGCAATGTGCAATTATTAAAATTAATATTTAGGCGAACCTTTTATCTTGAGCTAATTTTTAACAATGTTGAGAAAAAAACATTTTTACATTAAAAATGTCGTTTATTAATTGAATTTATCCTATGTTCGTTTTTTTGATTAGAAAGCGGTTATATGTAAGTAAATGTCAGCATTAAAAATAATTCAAGCACCTATTGAAAAAGAAATAAAGGATTTTGAGTCTTATTTCAAAAAGTCGTTACACAGCGATATACCACTTTTGGGCACCATACTAAAATTTTTATACCGTACAAAAGGCAAACAAATTCGTCCAATGTTTGTGTTCCTGTCGGCAAAAATGATTGGCGAAACTAACGAATTTTCACAGCTGGCAGCCTGCTCTATCGAACTGCTGCACACAGCAACTCTGGTTCACGATGATGTTGTTGACGAATCGTACGAACGTCGCGGCACACTTTCAGTAAAAGCGCTTTGGAAAAACAAACTTGCCGTTTTGGTTGGCGACTATATTCTTGCAAAATGGTTGTTACTTCAGTTAGAAAATAAAAAATATAGTTTCCTTCATCTCATTTCAAAGACAGTTCAGGACATGAGTGAAGGAGAAGCCCTTCAGGTAGAAAAAAGCCGTAAACTTGATATTGACGATGAAACTTATTTTGAAATAATCAGGAAAAAAACAGCGTCGCTCATTGCAACAAGCATGGCTATTGGCGCGGCATCAATCACCGACGAAGAGGTTATCCAAGAAAAAATGTACAGAATAGGTCAAGATGCAGGAATTGCTTTTCAGATTAAGGACGATATTCTCGACTATCAGGCAAAAGGTTTGATAGGAAAACCTACCGGAAACGACATCAAAGAGAAAAAAATTACGTTACCGCTCCTTTATGTTTTAAATAATTCATCGTGGGCTGAAAAAAAAAGGATTTTACGTCTTATTAAACGAAATAATAACAATCCGGCTGCAGTAAAAGAGCTTATCCAGCTTGTAACTGAAAAGGGCGGTCTTGTATATGCGACGCAAAAAATGAAAGAATTCAGGGACAAAGCAATTGAGAGATTAATGGAATTCGAGGAAAATCAAGCCCGAAATTCGCTGATTGAACTTATAAAATACATCACAACACGAAAAAGCTAATAAGGCAAGTCTTCCTTCTTTTCGATACTATAAATAAGGCGTAATTTTTTTACATTCAATAATCAATACAAAACAAAATGCTGTGAGTTTAAACTCACAGCATTTTGTTTTATTTAATGTTTTTGTTCTATAAATCTTTAACGACTTGAGAACTACACTCCATTTTTTAATTACTGCTAACGCTTTTTACCAAACCTTCGGGTATTGAAACCAACTCAATTCCGTTTCCTGTTCCCAGATTGCGTGAATATTGTTTGTCAACAGGATTGTTCCAGTGTTCGTGTATACCCAGTACAGGAATTGGTTTACCGCTGTTATCGGGGTCGTAAATTACTCCTTCAGGCCAGTTTTTTGGATCGGCCGCCTGGTGTATATAATCTTCAACTCCGTACATATTAGCAACATTTTCCCAATCATTATTAGCTGCATCATGTTCGTGAACTCCATTAAATTCGGCTCTCAGGAAATCGTAACCAATTGATTCGATAGCTACCGGGTCAAGCGACATAAAAATCGAATTACTCCAATCACCGTTGAAAGGAGGCATAAAGTATTTAACAGGTCCCATAGTTTCTCTCGAACCACCTCCAAACAGACCTTCAACAATATAAATCATTGAGTTCTGTCCAAGATACTTGCTGCCCATCAAGTCTACAAATATTCTGTATTTTCCGTAGCCTGTATTTGTTGGTGTGCCTTCTCTTATATTAGCCACATGCGAGTAATGCAAGTGGTGTGAACCACTGGCGCCGATGTTACCAAAATTCAATTTGGCAGCTATCGAAATACCTGCTGCTCCGTGCGCTTTTAATACCGGTACATAAATCATATAATCGGCTTTAACTAATACATCATATATTTTTTCGGTAGATCTTTTGTCTGAATAATAAATATACGGTTCTTCGGTAAACTCAATTTTGGTGCGGCCAAATTGTTTCCAATATGCTGCTTCTTCATCGCCAAAACCCCTGTCAATATAATTTACATTTGGAAATTCTTTTACCCACACATCATAATTGTGAGAATAAATTGGGTTCATAGGATCACCAACATAAATATCTTCCTGATTAATACCGGCCTCATTTACCAATTCTTTTAATATTTCAATTACAACCCACGGTGTGTTTTCGGTAGGAGTAACACTTCTTGGATTTCTTCTGTCTCCTTCAGCATCTCTGGGACCAACTTTATATCCATTTGCGTAGTCTACCGGATTTCTAAGAACCCAGTTAGATTGCCCCTGATTGATTTTGATAAAAATCATTTCTCCTTTTTTGTAGCTTCTTGGATCGCTATGTTTTTTCTGATTGAAATGTTTGAAAAGAGCATCCCACGATTTTGCAAGATTATCTTCTCCTGTTAATTTCAGAATACCATCCTGGAACATTTTACTGATTACTGCAGGATTGCTTTTGTCAGGCTGCCAGAAAAATTCGTAATCGTCCAAGCTGTTATGCTCGAATTTCTCATTTGTAGCATCAGGATTCCACACCCAAACAACCCTTCCGGGATAAATGCCTTTTGCTTCGCCAAAAGGTTTGTTAGGGCCTTCTATAGCGCTGCCCCACAATAACTCTTCTTCCTGTGTCTGTGATACAGGCGACGGAATTATAGCCATAGCAACAATTACTGCTGTTAAAAGCATCATGGTAGCTCCAAACCGCACATTAATTATTTTGTGCTTCAATTTTCTGGAAAGTGCTGTTAAACCTCCAACCGCAAGCAAATATACAATGAGACCCGACATAAACGGGGCTGCTACCTGCATACATGGGTAAGTTGCTCTGGATGGTTTTGGTATTACCCTTACCAAAAACCACACTGTTGAAACAACACCCATTATAATAAATACTAAACGCGGAGGTAGGTTTTTACTTGTCATCCAATCTCTTAGCTGTGCAAGTTTTCCTTTTAATTTCGAAATATCAAATTTCATAGGTTTAAAAAATTTAAAAGTTAATTATAAAATTTTAATGTTAAAATTATGATTCAATTAAGTGACATAGCAAACAATGTGCCGCAAAATTATTAATAATATTGAAAGTAATGCAAGAAAGTTGTTCAAATATTGTAAATTTTAATAAATTATATGTCTAAGCTGTTTAATTATAGGACTATGGGTTCCGCCTGACTGTCAATTGTTAATGTATAACTGTTTTTAGAAATTATTTTTTCAAGTGTATGCTAATATAGCGAAGATATAATGTTTAATCGGACAATGCCGTAAATTCTTTTTTCCTGTCAAATAAATATCGCAGTGTTAAATGCGTAAGTTTATGTTTTGCCCCAAACGATTTGAACAGGGCGTTCATTTTAGGGTTAAAATCGCCAATCCAGCTCATTTCCATATCGTTGTACCATTTCTTGCACAGCATAACCTTTTTCAAATGATAAAAAATGCCTGATTCAATTCCCAATCCCTGGTACTGGGGAATAACACCAAACACAATTACACGGCAGGTGTCAATCACTTTCATCCTTTTGTACAGGATCATTTTTAAAAGAATCAGAAGATTTAGTTTTCCGGTTTTTAGTTTTCTCATAATCTGGTTTAAATCCGGAAACATCATAAAAAATGCAATAGGCTTGTTGTTGTGGTACACATACCAGATAAATTCTTCTTCGAACAATAGTCCGGCTTTTTTTATCATTTGTTTCAACTGCTCAAACCTCACCGGTTTATAGTTGCCGTGTGTTTCCCACGCTTTTTCGTGTATTTCAATAAAATCACGGATAAAGGTGTCTTGATCTTTAAAAGTGAAATGTTTGTAACTATATCCCGGTTTTTTGGTAACCCATGCTGCAATTTTCCAAAAACGTTCGGGGAGGTCGGGGTTAGTAATATCAAGCGAATAACTGTATTGTTCGTAGAATGTTTTAAAACCGTAACTTTCGAAAAGCCTGCGGTAATATGGCGGATTATATTGCATGCCGAAAGTTTGCGGCATAAATCCTTCGACCAGCAAACCCCAGTAGAAAAAATTTTCACCAAAATTAACCGGCCCGTCCATAGCCTCCATTCCATTTTCAGCAAGCCATTTTTTTGCTGTTTCAAAAAGAGTAAAAGCAACTTCGTCAGAATCAACAGATTCGAAAAACCCGCAACATCCGGTGGGCTGATTATACTGTTGAGAATAATCTTCGTCGAAAAATGCGGCAATTCTGCCTACGCATTTACCGTCTTTTTTCGCTATCCACCGCCGTGCATCTCCGGTTTCGAATTTGCTGTTTTTTTCAGGATTGAAAGTATCTTCAATCATTATGCGAAGCAACGGAGTGTAATTTGTATCATTTTTATACAAAGTTATGGGGAGTTGGTGAAATTCATTTATGGTTTGTTTGTCATTAACCTGAATTATTTCCATAAAAAGACTTTTTTAGCTCCAATGTAGTAAATTATCGGACAGTTCATAAAAAAGGTGCCGATAATTTAACACTGCATTTTCATATTTTAAATGAGTTCTGAAAATATGAGTTAGTAAGTTCTTCGTAAAGAATTTCACCCAAACGCGACGCATTTTCTGATTCGCTTTGCTGAAGGTTTTTCGAAAATTCTGCCGAAAGTGTGTTCAACTGCTGCGAGCGGCTCCCCAGCGCAATAACTGCGCGGTAAATAACTGTGTAAAGTTTTGCATCACACGAAAGGGTTGTCAGTTCGTCGAAAAAAGGTTCAAACATTTCATTCAAGGCTTTTTTTTCAGAAATTGCCAATCGCCCCATCAAATGTATGCCGGTAAAACGGACAATGTGTTTTTTACCCCGACACCATTCAAGCGCTTTAATAAAAGCAAACTTGCTTTTCACCCAAAGGTGGGTCGAAAATATTTCAGAAATTTCAGTGTTCTCAAAACTTTTTGTCCAAAAATCCATTTGTTCTTCGGTAACTTTTGCAGGTTCGTCGAGCATTGCGGCCAGTATCATGGTTTCGCGCCACTGTTTGTTCCAGAGTTTAAGCGCCAGTAGACGGTTGGGCTCAAAATCAGCGGCAATGCTGCGGAGTTCGGTTAGCGAAACGCCCCAGTTGAGTTTATATTTTAAACCTTTCCGGTTCATTAAGCCTGACACTTCGCTATTTTTTCGCAGCTTTATTAATTCGAGTATTTTTTGAAACCTTATTTCTGTTTCATGATTGTCGAGAATGAAGTCCATTATTAAAAAATTACTTCTGCAAAGGTTTATCGTGCAGGTACATTACGCATTTTTAATATTCTTTCTGCTTTTACGCATTCGGGAATAATTACGGGAAACAATTAGTACGGCAATTAATAAAACAACTTTTTCAATTCAAAAGAAGTTTTAATTTCTTCGCCATCTCTTAAAACTGTAAGTCTGATCCTTCTATTTTCCTTACTTTGTAACAGCAGATTAATATCATTCAATTCTATCGTTTTATGATTGCTGTTGTTGATAGATAGAATCTGATCGTTTTTCAAAACACCTGCAAGGTATGCAGGTGAATTTTCCATAACGCTGGTAACGGTAAAAATTGGAAATCCCGGTATTGGGTTTATAACTTCCATCCCGCTCATATTTGCATTGAATTCTTCCTTAATTTTACTGGTTGGCCTTAAAGTTAACCGGCTGTTTCGATAATCGAATATAACATGAAACCTGCGTAATATTTCGGCACCTATTGTTCCGTTTCTGTCGCCGGAAGAGATGATTTGATCAATTAATTCAGAATTTGGGAATGCAACTATTGGTTTTGGCAAAACCATCGGCCCCACCCAAATACCGTCAATTCTGCCCTTGACCCCAAACCAGTCGCCGTATAAACCCCGTCCAAGAAATGTTTCGAAATGATTTTGAGGTACGCGGATTCTCTCATCTGATTTTTCGGCCAGCCAGAGGGCATCGCTTGCGCCTGTGTCAATGAGCAGCTTTACAGGAACTTCGATTAAATCATCAGTAACAATTGTTGTCCTCATAAATGGTTTATCGTCATCAAAATGCAGAGGTATTACAATATCTCTATTTTTGGTTTTGTAACTGAAATATTCGGGTTTGTTTAAAATAATTTTTTCGTTAATGTAATCTATTTCAACAACATAGTCTTTAAAAAGATTGAACCCGATAACTCCATGGACAGGCATTCCGAGCAGGTGCGAAATCTGGAAATCTTCATCAATAATTACCTGAATTTCCTGATTTCGCGCGGTTAGTCCTTCAATGCGCATCGTGTTGTTTCCCGAATGATATGCTGTAAGTTCGTCGTCTTTTCCTAATTTTACCTTAACAGGCACCATGTAGTTCAGGTGTAATTTATTGACAAATGTTAATTCTGTTATAATCGGGTACCGCACACTGGTATCGAGTATAAAATTTAAGGTATCCGACTCGTTAATTGTTACCGGAATTATTATCAGGTTACCGGACGTTTTAAAGTCGATTACCGCATTTTTCTTTTTAGGGTTATCAAAAAGAAATCCCCTGTTTACACTGTAAAACTGTTGTGTGTTTTGCTCATAATCCATACTTCTGTCAAGCGGAACATATTCTCTGACAACCATGATGTTATCCTGAATCTCGAACAGAAGATAAAAGTCCTGCATTAATTTGTCGAGAATAGATTTTACAGGCTTGTTCAGCATGTTCAAACTTATTTTTTTGTCTTTTACTATTTCTGAATTGTATGAATAATCAATATTCAGATAATTGCATATTTTCTCAATTATGTCTGAAAGCGGTTCGTCTTCGGCATAAATACTGATGTTTTGGTCGAGTGCCTGAATTCTGGCATCTTGTGCAAATTGAATTTTTGGCACAAAAGTCAAGGCAGAAACAAGAAAAATTAACGCTGTTGGTATTTTGTAAATAAGTTTTTTCATTTGAATATAATATTTATACGATGCGTAAAGATAGAAAAAACACCTGAAATATGTTTATATGTTACATGGTATTTTGAAGTTTCACCGCTGTAATTTATATTTTACAATAATATTTTGTAGGTTTAAGCGAAATGCTTAACTTTGCCCACCAATTTTCCGCAAATGGAAAAGCCCGGGTGGCGGAATAGGTAGACGCGCTGGATTCAAAATCCAGTTCTGGCAACAGAGTGCGGGTTCGATTCCCGCCTCGGGTACAAGATAAGTTATAGAAAAATAAAAGAGGGTTCAGTTTCGAACCCTCTTTTATTTTAGCGGTCAATATCAAAATTTATTAGAATTTAACCGCGTTAAATACTTTCAAGAAGAATAGTTTGTTCGCGGTTTGGCCCCACTGATACAATAGTTACAGGAATACTCATTTCCTCTTCTATAAAATTGATATAATTGTTGAGCTCTTCAGGAAACTCGTTCTGGTGTTTAATTTTCGTCAAATCGGTTTGCCAGCCCGGAAGTTCAACGTAAATTGGTTTTACCCTGTCGTCTAATTCATAAGGAAACAGATCAACAGTTTCGCCGTTAATTTCGTATCCCACACAAACTTTAATTGTTTCAAACCGATCGAATACATCGGCTTTCATCATAATGAGTTCAGTAGCACCGTTTAGCATTACCGAATATTTGAGTGCAACCAAATCGAGCCAGCCACAGCGGCGCGGCCTTCCTGTTGTTGAACCGTATTCGTGTCCTGTTTCGCGCAGTTTGTCGCCTGTTTCGTTCAGCAGTTCGGTAGGGAACGGCCCCATGCCCACGCGGGTGCAGTATGCCTTAAAAATGCCGTAAACTTTACCTATTTTTTGCGGTGCAATGCCCAGTCCTGTACAGGCGCCGGCGCAAATGGTATTCGAGCTGGTTACAAACGGGTACGAGCCAAAATCAATATCAAGCAGTGTCCCCTGTGCGCCTTCGGCCAATACTGTTTTTTGTTCCAAAAGCAACCGGTTCAGCATGTGTTCACTGTCAACCATTTGAAATGATTTTAAAATCTGAATTCCCTCGAACCAGTCTTTTTCGCATTCGTTTAGTGCGTTTTCAAAATCGTATTTGAAAAACTCTTTCAGCATGATTTTGTGGTTTTCAATACGACTTGAATATTTTTCTTCAAAATTGTTGACAAGGTCGCCTATGCGCAGCCCCTCACGACCAATTTTATCCTTGTATGTTGGGCCAATCCCTTTTAATGTTGAACCTATTTTTGCGTTGTTTTTTTGCTGTTCCGAGGCGGCATCGAGCAAGCGGTGTGTTGGTAAAATAAGATGTGCTTTTTTCGAAATAAAAAGATTTTTTGAAATATCGACACCAATTTTACTGAGCGATTCAATTTCTTTTTTGAAAACTACCGGATCGATAACCACTCCATTTCCGATTATATTAATCTTATTTTCCCTGAAAATACCCGAAGGAATGGTGTGTAAAACGTGTTTTATATTGTTGAATTCGAGTGTGTGCCCTGCATTAGGGCCGCCTTGAAAACGGGCTATCACATCGTATTTCGGGGTTAAAACATCAACTACTTTCCCTTTTCCTTCGTCGCCCCACTGGAGGCCAAGCAGTACATCTACTTTCATTTGTGCTTTGTTAAGAGTTTTAAAAATTACTATTTAATATTTTCGCCATAAATATACAAAGTATGGTGCGAAAGTTTGAAATTGTTTCGTGCAATAAATAGACCTCAAAAATAATTTTTTTTTGATAGTAAATAATGGTTTTTTATTAATCGTACAAATTTTCAACACGCGATACGTTGTCAATTCCCTTAATTTTTTGCAACTGGCTGATAAGGTTGTTAAGGTCTTCGGCGTTGTGGATATATAAAAACAGTTCGCCTTCGAAAATACCTTCGGTTGTGTCGAATTTTATCGATCGCATATTAATATTGTTTTCCTTCGAGATAACGTTGCTAACCTCGTTAACTATTCCCACGCGGTCGAAACCGGAAAGCTGAATACGGCTTAAGTACGATTGCTTTTTAAATTTAGTCCATTCGGCAGTAATTATACGTTCTCCACTGCTTGAGAGAAATTTCTCGATCTCTTTACAGTCAATTTTATGGATAATTACATGGTCGTCGGTGCTAAGGTAGCCGATTACCTTTTCTCCGGGAATCGGGTTACAGCATTTTGCCAGCGAAAAATCGATGTTATCTTTGCCCTCTTTTAAAATGAATGGCTTTTGCTTATCGATTTTTTTTGCACTTGGTTCCGTTTCTTTTTCAATATCTTCTTCAGCGTTTTTCTTTTTGCTGAAGGTAATATTCCAGTATTTTACTAACTTGTTTTGCGATTTCTTTTCGAGAATTTGAGGCAGCTCGTTTAATTCCAGAAAACCCATACCTACTTCGGAATACAATTGTTCTTTATTGTTAAGGTTGTAGTGGGCAATTATTTTTTTCAGGTTATTGGAGGTAAGTGGGGCATTTTCATTTTTAACAGCTTCTTCAACCATAACCTTCCCTTTTTCTATATGTTTGTTTTTTTCAAGCTTGAAGGCGTCTTTAATTTTTGTTCTGGCTTTTGCCGAGTTGGTATATTTCAGCCAGTCAAGTTTTGGTGTTTGGTTTTTCGATGTTAAAATTTCAATTTGATCGCCGTTTTCGAGCACGTGACTCACCGGTACAAGTTTTTGGTTTATTTTTGCTCCAATACATTTATTGCCCAAATCGGAGTGAATCTCGTAGGCAAAGTCGATTACGGTTGACCCTTTGGGCATTGAACGCATATCTCCTTTCGGGGTAAACACATTTATTTCGTTGTCGTAAAGATTTAGTTTGAAGTCGTTGAGAAATTCGAAAGCATCGAAGTCCGGGCTTTGGATGTGTTCCCTGATTTTTTCAATCCAGTTTTCGAGTTCTGTTTCGTAAGTGCTTATGTCTTTGTAGCGGTAATGTGCGGCAAAACCACGTTCGGCAATTTCGTCCATACGCTCGGTGCGTATTTGAACTTCAACCCATTTTCCCAGCGGTCCCATAACTGTAACATGCAGCGATTCGTAACCATTCACTTTAGGTATGGTAATCCAGTCGCGAATGCGGTCGGGTTTAGGTTTATAAATATCGGTAATAATAGAAAGCACATCGAAACACTGGCGTTTTTCCGAAATTTCGGGTTTGGCCTTTATTACAATACGAATAGCCATTAAGTCGTAAACTTCGTTGAACGAAACGCCCTTTTTTTGCATTTTTTGCCAAATGGAATAGGTCGATTTCAGTCTGTGCGAAACCGTACATTCTATATTCTCGTCTTTTAGTTTTTCTTTTATCGGCGCAATGAATTTATTTACCAGGTAGTTTCTTTTTTCTTCCTGATTGTGGAGCATGTAAACTATCTGGTTGTATTCGTCGGGGTGTTTATAACGGAAACTTAGTTCTTCCAGTTCGTTTTTTATGGCATACAACCCAAGCCTGTTAGCGAGCGGGACATATAAAAACAGAGTTTCTCCGGCAATTTTAATTTTTTTATGCGGTTTCATCGAGTCGAGGGTTCGCATATTGTGCAGCCTGTCGGCTATTTTAATCAGTATAACCCTTACATCGTCGGAAATGGTCATCAGCATTTTTTTCAGAGTGAGCGCCTGCCGAGAGTCGAAATCGCCTGAAAGCTTTGTAAGCCCGTCAACTATGTGTGCAACTTTTTCACCGAACATATTTTTGATGTCGGCAACAGTGTATTCCGTGTCTTCCACCACATCGTGCAGTAAAGCAGCCACAATTGAGGTTGCCCCGAGTCCTAAATCTTTTGCCACAATTTTTGCAACGGCTATGGGGTGTATAATGTATGGTTCGCCCGATACTCGCTTTAAACCTTCGTGTGCGGCATTGGCAAAACGAAAAGCATTTTCGATACGCGCCAAACGTTCCTTGTCAAATTTTTCCTGAACTACTTTCAGAAAATCTTGGTAACGGTCTTCAATATGCCTTATTTCTGCCTTAGTGAAAAGTTGCATACCAATTAAATTTTAATTCGGTTATAATAAAACTGCCTGCTCAGTAAAATAATTTTGAAGATATAAATTTTTCCGATTTTATTTTTTAAATGTCATTTTTTTGAAATCTTTCGTTCTGTAAAAGTAATTATTTCATTCAATTGATGCGGTTCGAACCATGTTATTGTTTTATCATTTCTGAACCATGTCAGTTGTTTTCGGGCATAGCGCCGCGAATTTCTTTTGATAAACCCGATTGCGTCTTCGCGGGTTGTTTTCCCATCGAAACAGTCAAACCATTCGCGGTAACCAACTGTGTTTAACGAGGTAAGCCCTTTGTGTTTGTAAACTCGCCGGGCTTCGTTTTCCAATCCTCTTTCAATCATTTTGTCAACGCGCCTGTTAATCAGGTCGTGCAGTCGGGCGCGGTCGGTATCAATTCCTATTTTTATAATTCCGAATGGCCTTGTTTTATTCGGGTTGGTTAGAAACGAAGAGTAGGTTTTACCTGTCGTCAGGCAAATTTCAAGCGCGTGGATTATTCTGGCATGATTTTTCAAATCAACTTTAAGGTAGTATTCGGGGTCGAGTTTTTTTAGTTGTCTGCGCAAACTTTCCATTTCCCCTGCGGCCAGCCTGTTTTTAAGATGCTGCCTTATTTCGGGGTCGGTATCGGGCATAATGTCTATTCCTTTGCAAACAGCATCAATATATAACATCGAGCCTCCAACCATTACCACCGTATCATACTTTTGAAAAAGCCGGTTTAACAGTTCAAGCGCTTCGTGTTCGTATCGGCTTGCATTGTAAATCTCGTGAATGCTGTGTGAATGAATAAAATGGTGTTTTACTGAGGAAAGTTCTTCGGGCGATGGTATGGCTGTACCTATTGAAAGTTCCCGAAATATTTGCCGCGAATCGGCTGAAACTATTTCAGTTGAAAAATATTTGGCAATTTCAATACCTGCCGAAGTTTTACCAACACCGGTGGGGCCAACTATCACAATCAGGTTTTTCGACATCTTTAAGCTCATTCTGCCAACAAATAAAAGACAAAAAAAAGACTGTTCAAAATTAATTGAACAGTCTGATAATTTTCTGGTGAACCGAAATTTTAAATCGGTTCAATGTGAACTAAAAGTTATCCATTTCCCCGAATATTTCGTTGTAATCATTCAACTCTCCAAAATCCATAAAGACTTCTTCTTCCTGAAGGACGTCTGTTGTCTGACTATAAGAATCTTCTTCGAGTACTTGAACAGGTGTTCTGCCACGTTGCAGGGTTACTAATGGTTCATTCAGATGTTGTGCCATAATAATTCCGGTTAATTCTATATAAAATGATCTATCGTTTAAAAAGTCAAAGGTGTAAATAAGTTTTTGGGCTGTGGAGTATAACATTTCGCTGAGTCTTGTTTTGTGCATATTCAAAAAAACGCTGCTCTTGATACCCATGTCGAGCTGCGAAATTTCTTTTAGTTTCTTCCATTGAGCATCCGAAACAAAGAATGATGCCAGCTGATGTGACTCAAAACCAAGACATTTCTGAATAAAACAGTGAAAATCAAAAAAGGTATAGTTACCATCTAAACTAACTTCCATTTGGAAATTATCAAATTCTCGGGAATGTATTTTAAAATGATAAATCATAACTTTTAAAATATTTCGAGTTCAAATTTATAAATGATTTTTTAAAAATTGTATCAACTAAAAATGAGTTTTCCTCATAAAAAGCTAAAGAATTTTTTGTGCTGTTTTGATAAAAAACTGATAAATAACTTGTTTCGGTATGCTGCGATATGTCTTTTCCCCTTTTCCTAAAAAATGTTAAAAAATTAAGTCTTTAAAATTTTTGAACAAATATTTCATCTGTTCGTCTAAAGTCGGGCTTAGATTAATTTAAATAAACAAAAAGGCATCTTTAGGATGCCCTTTTATATTGTATCGAAAAAATAATCCAAATTATTTTACTGAATCCATGTATTCAATCATCTCGCAAATTTTTGCAGAGTATCCCATTTCGTTGTCGTACCACGAAACTATTTTCACGAAAGTAGGAGATAGCTGAATACCGGCGCCGGCATCGAAAATTGAAATACGGGTGTCGCCTATAAAATCGTTTGAAACCACCTGATCTTCGGTGTAGCCCAATATGCCTTTCAATTCGCCTTCCGAAGCTTCTTTCATTGCGGCACAGATTTCAGCATAAGTGGTTGGTTTTTCCAAACGGGCAGTAAGGTCAACAACCGAAACATCGGGAGTTGGAACACGAAAAGCCATACCGGTAAGTTTGCCATTCAGCGCAGGAATAACTTTACCTACTGCTTTGGCAGCTCCTGTTGACGAAGGGATTATGTTCTGGCTTGCGCCGCGTCCGCCTCTCCAGTCTTTTGCCGACGGGCCGTCAACCGTTTTCTGAGTGGCTGTTGTAGCGTGAACGGTAGTCATAAGTCCCTCAGCGATACCGAATTTATCGTTAAGCACTTTTGCAACCGGCGCCAAACAGTTGGTAGTACACGAGGCGTTCGAAATAAAATTCATATCGTTTTTGTAAGAAGTGTGGTTAACACCCATAACAAACATCGGAGTATCGTCTTTCGACGGAGCCGAGAAAATTACTTTTTTTGCTCCGGCGTCAATATGCCCCTGTGCTTTTGTTTTTTCAAGGAAAAGGCCGGTTGATTCAACAACATATTCAGCGCCAACAGCGCCCCAATTGATGTCGGCAGGATTTTTTTCAGCCGTTACGCGGATTTCATCACCGTTAACAACCAATTTGCCGTTTTTTACTTCCACATCGCCTTTAAACATACCGTGAGTGGAATCGTATTTTAACATGTAAGCCATGTAGTTAACATCAATCAAATCGTTGATGGCAACAACACTGATTGTTCCTTTTGAAATAGCCTGGCGAAAAACAAAACGCCCAATGCGGCCAAAACCATTAATGCCTATTTTAATTTTTGACATAGTTAAGAAAGTTTAAATTATTTTGTATGTAACTCTAAATACTTAATTTGGCCTGCAAAGTAAATACTATTATTTTTATGAGTTGACAGGCATTTTTATTTTCATTTTAAAAAGGCTGAACCTTAATAATAATTTAAAACCCAATCCTTCATTTATAAATTGATTTACCTTTTCAATATTGAATAACTGAGTAACTGAATAACTGAATAACTGAAGCATAGGAATTATCTCTCCGACTTTCTTAATTCCTAACTCATAATTTTCTCGGTTGTACAATCTTTTTTACTTTTTCTTAAACAGAACTAATGTAGATATTCAGAAGTGTTTATCTTTGTGGAGTTTTTTAAAAAATCTGAAATGGCGGAAAGTGCGAACAAAGAGAAACAATCAAAAAGGAAAAATGACCAGGGTGAGATGTCGTTTTTAGAACATCTCGAAGAATTGCGCTGGCACATAATCCGGTCGGTGCTGGCAATTTTTGTCCTTGCAATTGTTGCTTTTATAATGAAGGGTTTTATTTTCGATACTATTGTGCTAAAGCCCAAGACATCTGATTTTTGGACTAACCGTATGTTTGCCAAGCTTGCCGACTTAGTGCATATCGACACACTAAGGATTAATCAAAAAGAACTGCACCTGATAAGCATTAAAATGGCCGATCAGTTTATGGCGCATATTTGGACATCGATTATTGCAGGTTTTATTCTTGCTTCGCCGATAGTATTTTTAGAGTTTTGGAAATTTATTAAACCTGCCCTGTACGAAAAAGAAAAACGCTATGCAAGCGGAGCAGTTTTTTATACTTCAGTTCTTTTTATGCTTGGCGTACTTTTTGGGTATTTTCTTATAGTACCGCTTTCACTCAATTTTCTGAATGCATACAATGTAAGCGATCAGGTGGAAAATCAAATCAATTTCTTATCTTATATTTCAACGGTAACTTCTGTTGTTTTTGCAGCAGGTGTGTCGTTTCTTCTGCCTATTTTTTCCTATTTTTTAAGCAAAGTCGGCATTTTGACACCCGATTTTATGCGTACATACAGAAGACATGCTTATGTATTAATGCTTTTACTTGCTGCAGTTATAACACCGCCCGATGTTTTCAGCCAGATTATGGTTTGTATCCCTTTGATTTTTTTATACGAATTGAGTATTTTTATATCGAAGCGTGTTGTTAAAAAACGTGAAAAAGAATTTAATTAGATGTAATCGTCAAAAAAAATTAAGTTATTTGCCTGAATGATTCTTCGTGCTGAAAATATTGTAAAAAAATACCGAAAGAGAACGGTAGTAAAAGGAGTTAGTTTCGACGTAAAACAGGGAGAAATAGTAGGCTTGTTAGGCCCAAACGGAGCAGGGAAAACCACGTCGTTTTACATGATAGTTGGCCTTATACAGCCGCTGTCGGGAAAAATATTTATTGATGATGAAGAAATAACCGGCCTTCCGGTTTACAAACGTGCAAAAAAAGGGATTGGCTACTTAGCTCAGGAAGCTTCTGTTTTCAGGAACCTGAGTATTGAAGACAACCTCAGGGCAGTTCTCGAAATGACCAATTATTCAAAAGAATATCAAAAGGAAAAACTCGAAACCCTTATTTCTGAGTTTGGATTGCAGCACATCCGCAAAAGCAAGGGAACACAACTCTCAGGCGGCGAACGGCGGCGAACCGAAATTGCCCGTGCGCTGGCCATTGATCCAAAATTTATCCTGCTCGACGAACCTTTTGCTGGAGTTGACCCGATAGCTGTTGAAGACATTCAGGGAATTGTAGTAAAACTCAAGGAGAAAAACATAGGGGTGCTGATAACCGACCACAATGTACACGAAACTCTTTCGATAACCGACCGTTCGTATCTTCTTTTCGAAGGCTCGATAATGAAAGCAGGAACGGCTGAGGATTTAGCCAACGATGCTGACGTCAGGAGGGTTTACCTCGGTCAAAACTTTGAATTGCGGTAGAAAAAATCTTTTATGCTTCTGTTAATTTTTCCTGTTTTTTGATTTGCATATTCAAAAAACATCATTTTCTTTGCAGCGCAATTTTTAAGACGTTTTCAGCAAAGAAAACACTAAGATTTGCAGAAAAATTCTTTGGAAATTTGTTGGATCGGAAAAATGAAGTATTTTTGCAGTCCCAAAATTAAAGGGAAAACAAAGAACGGCCCGTTCGTCTAGCGGTTAGGACGCCAGATTTTCATTCTGGTAGCAGGGGTTCGATTCCCCTACGGGCTACGAAAAATTAAAGACACTGTAATAATGGCATATCATAAGTCATCTTTAAAGAGAATAAAACAAGACGAAAAGAAAAGGTTACACAACCGGTATTACGCTAAAACTACGCGTAATGTTATTAAAACTCTGCGTAACACAACCGATAAGGACGAAGCTGCAAAACTGTATCCTGAAGTAGTTTCAATGCTTGATAAACTTGCAAAGCGCAACATCATTCATAAAAACAAAGCTTCAAACTTAAAATCGAAGTTAGCAGCTCAGGTTAACAAGTTGTAAAAAATATTTTAACTGTGAATAACCTTCTGTCGTTTGGCAGGAGGTTTTTTGGCTTGAATTTTTTTATACTTCTTGTTTTGTTTATTTTTAGCCTCCTAACTCTGTGCCAATGAATGCATACAAAAAGCTAAACATTAAGGACTGGGCAGCTGAAGACCGCCCGCGTGAAAAATTACTTTCAAAAGGGTCTCGTGTATTAACCGATGCTGAACTTATTGCAATATTAATTGGTTCAGGTAATCTCGAAGAAACTGCAGTTGAATTGTCAAAGCGGATTTTACAATCCGTTGGCAACAACCTTTCGGAATTAAGCCGGAAAGGTATCGACTATTTGAAAACCTTTAACGGTATTGGCGAAGCAAAGGCAGTTTCAATAATTGCTGCTCTCGAATTGGGGAAACGCTGTAAAGAAGCCGATGTTTTTATTCGAAAAAAAATTACAGGCAGCAACGATGCCGCCGAATACTTTATGCCGCTTTTGGCTGATTTGAACCACGAGGAATTTTGGGTGATGCTGCTAAACCGCGGTAATAAAATTATTGACAGCTTTATGGTAAGCCAGGGCGGAATTTCGGAAACAGTAATAGATGTGCGGCTGATTATGAAATCGGCAATCGAAAAATTAGCCAGCTCCATTATTCTTTGCCATAACCATCCGTCGGGAACACTACAAGCCTCCGACGATGATTTAAACATTACGCGCAAGATAAAAGATGCTGCAAAATTAATGAACATTTCGGTACTCGACCACCTTATAATCGGACAAAATAGCTATCTTAGCCTTGCAAATGAAGGAATATTGTAAGTCAAAATTTTAAGAATGGAACGGTTTCTCTCGAAGTGCGCTGAATATATTTACCGAAAACATCAAAACGAGTTACAGGAACTGTGTATTGTTTTTCCAAACCAAAGGTCGGGTGTATTTTTTACATCGTATTTGCAAAAACAGGTTTACGGCGCTGTAATTAGCCCCCAAATTATTACGGTAAACGAATTGTTTTCAAATTTTTCGCCATTTCAGTCGGGCGACAAACTGCTGCTTATTTCCATTTTGTATGAGGTTTTTAAAAAACACACCCTTACCACCGAATCGTTCGACGAGTTTTATTTTTGGGGAGAAATACTCTTGACCGATTTTAATGATATTGATCGTTATCTTGTTAATGCCGAAGATTTGTTTCGAAATATTGCCGACATCAAGAATATTGATTTCCTCTCAGATTACTTAACGCCGGAACAGAAAGCAGCGATAGAACACTTTTGGAGAAGCATATCTATTTCGGATAACAGAGAATACCAGAAAAAATACATCACTGTATGGGATAAACTTTTTTCTGTTTATTCTGAATTTAAAACAATACTTGCCGAAAAAAATATGGCTTACGATGGAATGGGCGACCGTTGGGTGGTTGAAAATCTGAAAAGCAACAGCTTCGAATTTGAATTTCAGAAATATTACATCATTGGATTGAATGCATTAAATACATGCGAAAAAACTCTGTTCAAGCATTTGCAGCGCGAACAGAAAGCTCATTTTTTATGGGATTTCGACCAATTTTACATAGAAGATGAAAAAAACGAAGCCGGCTTTTTTATGCGCGAAAACCTCAGGCTTTTTCCTCCGCCCGATGATTTTTATTTTAATGACCGAAATTTTGAACATAAAAAAAACATAAAATTAGTTGCTGTTTCGTCGGTTTATGGTCAGGCTCAGGAAATACCTTTTTCCATGAAGGAAACATACGCCCATTTTAAACCGGAATTTGATAATACAGCCATTGTTCTGGCCGACGAATCGTTGCTGTATGCCGCTCTCGGGGCCATTCCCAAAAAAATTGAAACAGTGAATGTTACTATGGGTTACCCAATTAAAAATTCGGTAGTTTATGGATTTTTACTTTTGCTGGTAAATCTGATAAAAAATCTGAAAAAGGATAGTGATGGCAATTCAGTAGTTTATCACCGTTTTGTAACCGATATTTTAAATCACCGGTTTTTGAGTGAAATTGAGCCTGAAAAAGCGAAGGAATTTGTTGCTCACATAAAAAACAAAAATAAAATAACGGTTTCGCTTAATGAAATAGATTTTTCGGAATTCAACCGGCAAATTTTTTCGATACCTGAAAATGTTGCAGATTACAGCGATTATTTTCTAAACGTTTTGGGTAGCTTTTATTCCCGCATAAAGGAACAGGAACCCGAAAACAAAATGCTGCCTGAGCTTATTTTTACGGTTTACAGCGCCATCGAAAAACTGAAAGCAACGGTTAATAATGTTATTGGCAGGGGTATGGAAATCAGTTCTTCGGTTTATTTCCGGTTACTTAATCAATATTTGGGGCAGGTGTCGGTAGCTTTCGAGGGTGAGCCATTGAGCGGGGTGCAGGTTATGGGCATTTTGGAAACCCGATGCCTTGATTTTGAAAACCTGATTATTCTCGGAATGAACGAAGGCAAATGGCCAAAAACTTATACTGCACCGTCGTTTATCCCGCACAACATTCGGAAAGGTTTTGGCCTGCCATGTATCGACGAGCAGGACGCCATGTATTCCTATTATTTTTACCGATTAGTTCAACGGGCAAAAAATGTTACTGCAACTCACAGCGTTGTAAAGGAAGGGATAAACACGGGGGAACCGAGCCGGTACGGGTTTCAACTGCTCTACGATTCAAATCAGTCGCCGCGGCAGATAAATCTCGATTTTTCGTTTGCCAACGATCCTGTTCCTGAAATCAGGGTGCATAGTTCGGCGAAAATGGTTGACGATTTTTTGGCCGATATTACCGAATTGCATCCTCTTTCGCCAAGCGCCATAAATGTCTATTTAACATGCAGTCTGCGGTTTTACTTCCGCTATTTTGTGAAACTGCCCGAGCCCGACAAGGTAAAAGATGAAATAGACAACCAGCTTTTTGGCAGTATTTTTCACGAAACCATTGAAACGCTATACAGGCCGTTTGTTGGGAAGGTGGTGAGCAAAACAGATTTGGAAACCATTCAAAAAGATAAAGTTCAGATTGAACAGGAGATTCTGAAAGCCATTGCCAAACATTATTTCAAGGAAAAGGAACAGGGGAAAAAACCGATAAAACTGGAAGGCAAAATGCTGCTGGTATTTGAAAACACACAAACTTTTCTCAAACAACTGCTCAAAATCGACAGTGAGTTTGCCCCGTTTACCCTCGAATCGCTGGAAGAAAGCTACAAAACAGAGCTTTCTGTTGAACTGAATGACAGCTGCAAAACAATATGGCTGGGAGGAATAATTGACCGTGTTGACCGCATTAACGGAAAACTAAGGATTTTGGATTATAAAACCGGATATGTTGGTAAACTTCAGATAAAAAACCTTGAAGAGCTTTTTGAAAAGGATTTGAAAAATCATAAAAAGGAAGTTTTACAGGCGTTAATTTACACGTATATATTAAGTAAAAACAAAACTGCTGAAAAAGAAATTCAACCGGTAATTTACAGTCTGCGCGAGTTTTTTGATGAAAATTTTTCTCCCGAAATAAGTTGGGAAAAACAGGATTTTAACTTTTCAGAAACAGCAGATGATTTTTTGCAGCATTTAAAAGGGCTGATACAGGAAATTTTTTCGCCTCAAAATGTGTTTACACAAACACAGCAAATCGAAAAGTGTAAATACTGTCCGTACAGTAAAATTTGTCAGCGCTATCAGTGAATTTCATAAGTATCCTTATTCTTCGCCAAGGTATTTTTTATATAAATCGGGGCGAAGTTTTTTTGTGCGCTCCACCGCCTGATCGTGTTTCCAGTCGTCAACTAACTTGTCGTTTCCGCTCAAAAGAACATCAGGTATTTTCATCCCTTTGTACTCAGCCGGGCGCGTGTAAACCGGCGGACTGAGCAAATAATCCTGAAACGAATCGGTTAGAGCAGAAGTTTCATCGGAAAGAACACCGGGAATTAAACGTACTACGCTGTCGGCGATTACAGCCGCCGCCAGTTCGCCGCCGGTTAAAACATAATCGCCAACCGATATTTCCTTAGTTATGTAATAATCGCGAACACGCTGGTCGACACCTTTATAGTGCCCGCAAAGTATAATGATATTTTTTTTCAGTGAAAGCATATTTGCTTCGCGCTGATTGAAAACTGCTCCGTCGGGGGTAGTAAAAATAATTTCATCGTATTCCCGTTCGGCTTTTAGTGTTTCAATTGCTTTCTCAATGGGCTGTATGGCCATAACCATTCCGGCGCCCTTGCTGAATGAGTAATCATCAATCCGGCGGTGTTTATCTTCCGAAAAATCCCGCAAATTGTGAATGTGAATTTCAGCCAGTCCTTTTTCTTTTGCCCTTTTTATGATGGAATGATTAAGCGGACTTTCCATAATTTCGGGCAACACCGTAATAATATCTATCCGCATAATGTTCTAATTTTCCGAAAAGTAATTATCAGCGTCATTACGAAACACAAAACAATTTGTAGGAGATACAAAAACTGTATCAAATTAAATACAATACCTGTCCTTATCGATTCTCTATCGCGATTTTTTGGAGTTCTTCGACGGCTTTTTCAAGTTCTTTAGCCCAATCTTCCATATTTACGCCGGTCTCTTTTTCCATCTGATTCATTCCGGCTTCTATCACCACAGCCGACCATTTAGCCATTAGCGCCGCAACCTTAATTTGTTCCGTCATGCTAAACTTGTTTGCTTCCATGGCTTTGGCAATTGCCTGAAGCGGTTCTTCCACCTCTTTTTCAAGAGCTTGCCAGTCGGCTTCGGTCATGTTATTCTTGTTCTTTTCTACTTTTTCAATAGCTTTCTCCACCTGACTGACAGCTTTGTTTACAGGGGCAGATCCGCCGCCGCATGCGGCTAACATTGCTGCGATTATCAATGCAGCCCAAAATTTCATTTTCATACCATACTGTTTTTAAGGTTAATATTAATTTTCAATTATATTTTTACAAATTCGCTTCGCGCATTTGTGGCGCGACTCGGCAATGCGTTCAAACAAGTTTGACACATTACTCTCACTGCTTCACAAATTCTACCCGCCTGTTTTTGGCTTTGCCTTCCACGGTGTTATTGGGCGCAAGCGGTTCGGTTTGGCCTTTGCCGGCGGTTTCGATACGCGAGGCATCAATGCCGAACTGACTGACGAGGCTGTTTTTCACGGCGGCGGCGCGACGCGCAGAGAGATCAAGGTTGGCATCGGCATTGCCGTCGCTGTCTGTATGTCCGACAACAGTTATCCGCACATCGGGATTCTCTTTCAGCACATCGGCTATGGCTTTCACTGCGCCGTACGATTCGGGCTTAATCACATCTTTGCCGCTGTCGAAGTTGATGCCGTAGCTGATAATTTTCCCTTCGGTAAGCAGTTTGGAACGCACATCGGGAGCGGCGGTGGTGATTTTGATATTCGAGAAAAACGGACGGTTATCGTCTCTGGAGGTCATAAACATCAGTCTGGTAAATGTCATATCGGGAAACAAAGCGGTAGGCAGATCCATGGTTTTCGCACCGTCGTGATAAACACGTACCCTGCGGTTTTGCACCCAAACGATGATATGATTCAACTGTCCCGACTTGATGGAATTGTTTGTGCTGGTAAGCGTTTGTCCATAGCGGTCGTTGCCTGAACGTCTATTGTCATACGTGTCGATGCTCCATGCATACCATGCGTCATTCGGATTGTTTTGAAAATAAAAACGAAATCCCATTTGCCCGGGAAATCTTTCGACATCCAATTCCCGTTCTCTTCCCGCTGCATCGTGGTAAAGCTTAAAACCTCCCGTTCCAACTTCATCGCCATAGGGAATGTAGTCGAATTCAATAATAAAGTTAGGAGGCAATTCCAATTTATTAAGGTAAGTAATCACTCCATTTTTTGACGTTATCTGTTGCCACTTTCCGGGGTAGTTGTTCAGCGTTTTCACTTCGCCGCTGCCATTGGTGGTCCACAGCGCGGGGAAATCGCCGATGGCGTCCTGCGAAAAATCCTCGTAAAAGAGAATTTGGTCGCCGGGTACAAAGTCGTACTGCGAGTAACTTTCCAATCGGGGCGGAGTATTCGGATCCTGATTCGCAACTGCCGGTTGGCTGTTGTTTGCCGCATTTCCGCCGGTTGGTTGAACGCTGTTTCCCTGTTGCGCATTGCCCGCATTGTTGTTGTTACTGTTGCTGTTATCAAAAGCATCATCAATCGCTTTATTTACTGCATTTTCCGTTCTACGCTCCGCCTGACGAACCGCGGCATTTTCAGCCGCGTTTCTGACGGCATTGTTAATCCGGTTGCCAAGCTGTGCCTGTGCCGTACTATATGTCAGCAGCAGTGCAACGGTTACGAATAAAAATCTCTCTATTTTCATTTTTTGATCCCTGATACGTGTCGGGCGCAACTTTTATAATGAACAATGAATAATCTATTTAATATCTGCGTCCTTTGCGTTCTTTCCTTTTTCTCTCTCTGAGACGCTTTTCCATATTTTTCATCTCTTCTTCTTCCGAAATCCAGC